>ULPS01015279.1_pt1 | contig 33683 bp, 24 predicted proteins | sample 1953711 | NCBI WGS metagenome assembly ULPS01 (sample SAMEA4835635, study PRJEB28245) | human gut metagenome | biome: gut microbiome; material: fecal sample | place: Denmark | collected 2008 | reverse complement strand
GGTTCGTGCCGGCCTCTTTTTCCGCCGCCGCAGGCGGCAATAAATTGATATAAAAAAGACAGCAAAAACAACACGTCTTCTGACGTGTGAATTTGCTGTCTCATCTCTCCTGCAAATAAAATTATATTATGTTAAGCTTATTACATAAACCAGACCTTCCGATTGGTGGTGGATATGGAAACGGCTCCCGCATTTAACGCCGCTACGATATCCTCCCGTTCGGTGATGAGTCCTCCCGCGATGACAGGAATCGGACTTTCTTCACAGATCCTTCTGATGACCTTCGGCATCAGTCCGGGAAGCACCTCGATCACATCCGGGCGAACCGCTTCAGACTGCCTGCAGATGTTGTCAAAGGCCATGGAATCGATGGCAAAGAAACGCATGACGGTACACATACCAAGCTCTTTTGCCTGCCGGATCAGGGCAGGTTTTGTGGATATGATTCCGTCTGCTTCCGTATTGGTGTGGATAAAGTTCACCGCAACTTCTTTTGCTGACAGCCCGGAGATCAAGTCGATATGGACGATAACCGTTTTTCCACCTTTTTTCAGCTTCCGGACGATTTCAGGAATGGTACAGACATCTCCATAAAGAACGAACACGATTCCGATTTCCGATCCCAGGCAGGCGTTCAGCCCTTCTTCGTCCTTCACCGCGGCAATTACCGGGCAGTCTTCAAATTGTTCCATAAATTTTCTGTTCATAGATATTTCCAGCCATTTCCATAAAAAGAAAAAGACAAACAAAACAGGACTCATCTCCTAAGCCCGCTTCCTTTGTCTCCTGCCTCTTTTTTGATTATAGCACAGAGGGGGAGGATGGGCAATGAAAAGTAAAATTTTCTAAAATATAATTTAAAGATAAGAAGTACTTTAAATACTCCTTTTTTGCACATTTAATATCACAAAATTTACCTGTGCAAAATTACACTACAAAATTAAAAGTTATTGATATTGTATATTAAGAAGTGTAAATATAAAATTAAATTAAGCTAAATCACGAACTAACTTGATGGCCAAAAAGAATGTGAGTGAAATGTCTACAAACTGACTGCCGGAAATGGCAGATCAGATATAAAGGAAAAAAGGAGGATATCATGTGCTGAAGAAAATGAATTTCAAAAAGTACTGGCAGCTTTATCTGTTGCTTGTGCCAGCGGTATTTTATGTATTGATTTTTTCCTATGGTCCAATGTATGGGATTATTATCGCATTTAAGGACTATAAACCAAAGCTTGGATATTGGGGAAGTGAATGGGTTGGATTGGAACATTTTATACGTTTTCTTAAATATCCGGATTTCTGGAAGCTGATTCGTAATACACTGTCAATTTCAATCTACACGCTGTTAACTTTTCCGTGCGCGATCATATTGGCACTTTTATTTAATGAACTGAAAAACGGTGTATTCAAAAAAACTGTACAGATGGTTACTTATGCGCCTTATTTCCTGTCCATGGTTGTTATGTGCAGTCTGGTAATACTGATGGTGGGAAGAGACGGGCCGCTTGGTCATCTGTATGGATGGATTACAGGAGAAGCCACAGATTTGCTGACAATTCCATCTTATTTCAGTAGTATTTATGTTTGGTCAGGAGTGTGGCAGACAACGGGCTGGGGTACAATTATCTATCTTGCAGCTTTGTCTGGAGTATCACCTGAGCTGATCGAGTCGGCGAAGATTGACGGGGCAGGAAGATTCCAGATTATCCGTCATGTTAATCTTCCATGTATTATGCCGACAATTATCATTATGTTTATCATGAATACTGGAAATATTCTGTCGGTTGGCTTTGAAAAGATTTTTTTGCTTCAGAATGATCTGAATCTGGAAACATCAAGAGTTCTTTCTACATATGTTTATGAGATTGGACTGCTTGGCGGACAGTTCAGTTATTCTACAGCAATTGGACTATTTAATAATGTCCTGAATATTCTGACGTTGTTTATTTCAAATAAAATTGCTAAAAAGGTTTCCGGGACAGGATTATGGTAGGAGGGCAGCATGAAAAAAAGGAAAAAAATACAGTTATTTGATATTGGAAATACCATTTTTATGCTGCTGATTCTGGTTGTGACTCTTTATCCGCTTTATTTTACCATCATAGCGTCTTTTTCAGAACCGAGCGCGGTTGCAGGGGGCGAGGTAATATGGCGTCCGGTTGGATTTACGCTGGATTCTTACAGACAGGTATTCGCTTATGAAGAAATATGGAAGGGTTATTTGAACACAATTTTTTATACCATTTTTGGAACAATTTTTAATCTTTTTCTGACGATACCGGCAGCATATGCGGTCAGTAAGAAATATCTGCCTGGAAGAGGAATTGTCATGGGCTTCTTTCTTCTGACTATGTATTTCAGCGGTGGAATGGTACCTTCTTATTTGCTGGTAAAGAACATGGGACTGATCAATACGCGGATTGTACTGATACTGGTAAGTGGAATCAGTATATACAATCTGATTGTAACAAGGACCTATTTTACTACCAGTATATCAGAATCCATTTACGAGGCAGCCAGAATTGATGGGGCAGGAGAGATTAAAACATTTCTGTCTATAGCGATTCCGTTGGCAAAGCCAATCGTGGCAGTAATGATTCTGTATTATGCGGTAGCGCATTGGAATAATTATTTTAATGCTCTGTTATATGTTTCTGATCAGGATCTGGAACCTTTACAGTCTGTACTGAGAAGAGTGCTTATACAGAACCAGAATGCACTGGATGAGAGCATGATGCAGCAGAATATGTCAGCCGGCGCTCTGTTGGACAGCGCACAGAGGGCTTATGCGGCATATACCATGAAGTATACCATGGTATTTATTGCAAGTGCTCCTCTTCTGATCGCATATCCTTTTGTACAGAAATATTTTGTAAAGGGAGTTATGGTTGGAGCAGTTAAAGAATAAAAAAGAAAGGGGAAAATAAATGAAAAAAATGTTAAAAAAATTAGTGGCTTTTGGACTGGCGGCGGTAATGCTTTGCGGATGTGGATCGGAAAATGAAACTGCCGAAAGTACGCAGAAAAATGAAAATGTTACAGAAACAGAACAGGCAGAAGTTTCTTCTTACCCTGAGTATCTTAATCTGGATTCTGCCCGTCCTGTTGTTAATGAGGGAGAGGATGTTACGCTCAGACTGATGGTTATGAGAGAATCCATTGCAAACAGTGATATTAATGAAAACTGGTTTGTAAAATTTATTGAAGATGAGTTGAACATTAATCTGGAAATTGAAGAAGTAAATTCGTCTACCTATCAGGAGAGAAGAAATCTGGTACTGGCATCAAACGATCTCCCGGATATTATGATTTATATGGGATTAACGGCCAGCGATATCGTTACCTATGGTGTAGAAGGAGAGCAGCTTCTGCCGATGAGTGATTATATCAATGAGGAACTGACTCCCAACATATATCAGATGATTCAGGAAAATGAGGCGGCCAGAGTGGAAAATACTGCGCCGGACGGGAAAATGTATACAGTTCCGATTCTGATGGCGAGTTATCCTGGATATGGAAATACATTAGGTACCCAGAGAGTATTTATTGACAAAAAATATATGGAAGCGGCAGGAATCGAAAAGGTACCGGAGACTTTGGATGAATTTGTGGAAATGCTTCGTGCATTCAAGGCGCTTGATCCCGCGCAGATGGGAGTAGATGAAATCTGGCCGATGGTGTCAACTTGGGGAAATGATAAGGAATTTCTGTTGAATGCTTTTGGATGGGTGCCGGGAGATTCACTGACAGATCCTACTGTACCTGCCTGGGATGTGGAAAAACAGGAAATTGTTGTTCCATGCGCAGAGGAAAAATACGCGGAATATGTGAAGCTTTTGAATACTCTCTACAGCGAAGGGCTGATTCATCCGGATTTCTTTACTATCGATAAAACCGCGGCAAGAGCTTTGTACGCGGAGGGAGCGGTTCCGGTAATAGCTGACGCCGCGCCATACCTTTCCGTGCCGGATCGTTACGAGGAATATGTATCTGCAATTCCGGTCAGCAGTCAGTGGTGTGAAAATGGTGTGACCAAACAGGGAGCGGATTATAGACTTGGTACAATGTTTATATCTGCGGATACGGAATATCCTGAGGTATGCATGAGATTCCTTGATTATTTATATTCGGAGGAGGGATCCGTATACAGTACATGGGGATGCTCGGAAGGAAGTGAAGATTCCAAGGGAATAATTGGCGGATTTTATTTAATGGATAACGGTACTATTGGTTACAGGGATGTGGATTCCGGTAAATATGAATCTTCATTTGACTACTGGGTTAACGCAATTGAATTATCCCAGGAAACTCCCAGAGATGAAGGAAAAAGAATTTTATATGCGCAGGAAATGCTTGGCGTTGAAGATCCGCAGTATCCGGAACTTGATCTGACAAATCCTGATGATCATTACAGATCTATTTGTTATGAAGCTCAGCAGGGACATCTGGTGCAGGGACTGCCCAGCATGTATCTGGCAGCTGATCAGGCTGCGACATATACAGATTTACAGACCGTAATTAAGAACTATGTAGATGCAGAAACAGCAAAGTTTGTGGTAGGGCAGAGATCGCTTGATGAACTGGATGCTTATTTTGAAGAGTTGAAAGCGCTGGGGATTGATGAATATGTGCAGATATGTAAGGATGTTTATCAGGATTTCTCACCAACCGTAGCAGAATAAAATAAGAGTAAACTGAGGGACCCGTGGAAATGGGTCCCTCATGGAAGGAACCATTATGAAGAAAAGGGAATTTCAGCTGAAAGAGAGTCTGCTTCCAGCTCCGGTAAATGGCGGATTTAAAATGGAAGGTTATTGGATCTGGTGCGGAAGTGTGGCGAAAGAAGAAGACGGGAAATATCATATGTTTGCGTCCAGATGGTCAAAAAAGCTTCCCATGCATCCGGGCTGGCTGCTTCAATCGGAAATTGTACGCGCTGTATCTGACAGACCGGAAGGGCCATATGTTTACTGTGAAACATTATTTCCTGCAAGAGGGCCTCAATACTGGGATGGACGGATGACACATAATCCACATATTACACGGCAGGGAAAAAAATGGGTTCTATATTATATTGGAAGTACCCACCCTTTTGAGGATATAAGAGATGGAGAGACTTTGGAATCTGACGATCCCAGAGTAATTGTCGCCCGATCTAATAAAAGAATTGGAGTTGCTGTGGCAGATCGCCTGGAAGGACCCTGGACCAGATTTCCTCAGCCGGTTATGACAGTACGTCCAGACTGTGATGATAATTTCTTCGTATCAAATCCAGCCCCCTGCGTAGACGAAAATGGAAAAGTATTATTAATGTATAAATACAGAACATATCGGAAACCGCCTTATAAAGGTTTTTTGCATGGCCCCATGAAATTGAATGTGGCATGGGCTGATAGCTATATGGGACCTTATCAGAGAAAAACATCCTCTGAGCCGCTTTTTTCGGAGGATGTAATTCTGGAAGATCCTTTTATATGGAAAGAAAATGGATTATATAGGATGATTGCAAAAGATATGCAGGGAAATATCTGTGGGGAAAGATTTGGAGGCGTTTCAGCTCTGTCAAAAGATGGGAAGCAATGGACGCTTAACAGAGGGTATTGTGCCTATTCCCGTAATATTTTATGGGATGATGGTATTGAAAGAGTCATGGGAAATCTTGACAGGCCGTTTATATACTTTGAGAAAGGGAAGCCGAGATGTGTTTTTTTTGCAGTATCAGATGGAACGGATGGCTTTATGAATGCATCAAATACCTGGAATATGGCAATTCCCATAAAAGACTCCTTCTTTTAAACTTAATTACACTCTCCCATGTTCTGTGATATAATTTGTAGTAAACAATTGTAAGAAATGGGGGAGAGTTATGAAGAAAAAAGAGCATCTGCGCCATATGTATTCTCGTACTCTGCAAAATTATCTTGTTTCTTATGCGGGTATCGTTCTGATGGCTCTGGCACTTTTGAGTATTGCAGTAGCGTGGCTGACGGCAAATCGAATGAAAGCCGAAGAAGCCAGATTAACGGAGAGCAGGCTTTATACAATTGCAGAAGATATGGAAAGCCAGATTATTTCCATGCGGCAGATTACACTCGAAATTGCCTCTATGGAAGAGTTCAGCCCGGAATATTTTGAAGAAAATAAATATCGGGAAGTGGAACTCTTATCTCTTTTGGAAAAGTTTGTGTACAGATCTCTCCTTTCTGATTACTTTTTTATTAAATATGAAGGAAATCAAACTATTTTCACATCATCTGGGACAACAATGCCTTTGAACCTGTATTTATCTGAAAGGTTTCCAGAAGCGGATCCTGAAGCAGTTTTTGAAGAGATAGATATTATGTGTGGAGAAAATCAAACACCTTTTTCTGTTATTAAGGAAGGTGGGACAGCTCTGTTTATCTACCCTCTTCAGCGGTATGCATCAGGGGAAAACGGGATGGAAGGAGTACTTTGCTTTGAGGTTACGGAAAAAGGGTTGAATGACAGAGCGGAGCAGATTGCCGGAAAAATGGAGGGAGAACTTTCAATCTATTATGGCGAAATGCTTTTAGTGGGTTCACGTACTGATAATGAAGCGGTATATATAGAACGAATGTCTGACAGCGAAATGATCAGGGCAGGATTTTCTCCTGATGAAAGAAGCTATTTTTTCTGGGGAAATATACTTTCCGGCAGAGAATGGATTATGCTGGGGACGATAGCGCTGATTTTGTTTTTGGTTGCAGTTTTCGCAGCGTATAAAAGTTATCGGCCAATCCGGCAGATTGTGGAAAAATACAAAAAAACAATGGGAGATAATCTGGAATATGATCTGGACAGTATAGATCATCTGATCAGTAGACTTCTGCAAAAAGAAGAGGAAAACAGCGATAAGCTTCAGCAGCAATATCATTTGCTGAGAGAGCAGACATTGCGTCTGATTGCGCAGGGGGGGTATTCAGAGGGGATGAAGGAGCGTCTGGAGTTATTGAATATTCATCTGAATGCACCTGTTATCTGTCGTTTTTCTTATTTCTTTAATGAGCAGGGAAGGACAGAGAAAATGGATAAGATGATTCATCAGGATATCGAGGATTTGTCAGACGATGGAACGTGGCTGTATTCTTTCTGGGTAAAAAAGGATAATCTGGAAGTGATTGCTGCAATAGGAGAGGAATATCAGGCGGAAGAGGTGCAGGAATCTTTGCAGTCTCTGTTTGAGGCAAAAGGTTACAGGGGCCAAATACGCAGAGTCGAGCTCTGCCACGATTTATATCAGTTGGGGAATGGAGAAAATCTGCATTCTGAAGAGAATGATAAAAAAGCGGATTTTGTCTCGAATCAGGAAGAGATACTGGAAAAGGTATCAGGCAATCAAAAAAGTACAGCTATGCTTGCGATGAAATATATAGAAGAAAACTGTACCAAATATGATCTGAGTCTGGAGTTGGTGGCTAAGGAATTTAATATTACATCTACCTATCTGTGCAGACTGCTTAAACAGCAGATGGGTGTGAGTTATAAAGAATATTTAACCGGACTGCGGATTAATGAAGCAAAAAGAATGCTTCAAAAGGGAAATGCCAGTGTGGCGGATGTATGTATAGCTACTGGATATACGAATGTATCATATTTTATTAAGGTATTCCAGAAGTATACGGGAGTAACTCCCGCAAAATACAGAGATGAAAACTGAGCAGGAGGAAGTTGGAATATGGGAGCAGTTCAATGGATGCAGGAAAAGGGATATGGAATTATGGTCCATTATCTCAGCAACATAATGCCGGAAAATGGAAAAGGTTTTAAAGATTGGAATGAGATGACAGATGCATTTCCTGTAGAAAAGTTTGTAAATGAAGTGGAACGGATGGGAGCTGGATGGGTGATTTTCCCCTTTGGGCAAAATACCGGGAAATACTGCTCCTGTAACAGTATTCTGGAAAAGGCTGTCCCTGGCTGCTGCTCCAAGAGAGATCTGATGTGGGAGCTTGCCATGCAGCTGAAAAGGAGAGACATTCGGCTGATTGCGTATCTTCCTTCGGAAATGGATTCCAATACAAAAGAATTGCGGGAAAAAATGGGTTGGGATATAGATTTGAAGGATAAAACCGTTTTTCAGATAAAATATCAGGAAGTGATAAGAGAATGGGCGGAGCGGTTTGGAACGCTTCTGTCAGGATGGTGGTTTGATGGATGCTATAATTCCCTTGAGAAGGATTTCCTTAGGACACAGGGGTGGTCAAATGAGAGATTTAATTATAAGGAATGGAAAAAGGCGGCATGTGCCGGAAACCCGGATGCAGTGATTGCCATGTGTCCGGGAGCAGAAAAGATGCAATATGCGTTTCGTGAGCAGGATTATCTGGCAGGAGAAGCAAATTCTTTGAATCACAGGCCGGATGATGCATTAATTGATGGAATGCAGTGGCATTGTCTTGTCTGGTTAGATTGTAAATGGGGACATTGGGATAAAGCAGGAAAAATTGAAAAACCCAGATTTACAGACAAGGAGCTATATGATTTTTATGAAGGATGCAGGAAGGTAAAAGGAGCTGTGACCTGGAATATCGGAATCTATCAGGACGGAAAGCTGGCAGAGGATACGGTGGAACAGATTGTCAGGCTGAAGAAAGAGTTTTCTAAATAAAAGGATTTCTATTGATGAACGAAAAGTTATAAAAGTGCCTTGTGATTATTTCACAGGGCACTTTGTCGAAATACCTGTCTTCTACAAAACATAGATTTTTTTAGATGAAAGGCAAAAGGAGAAAACACAGATGCAGAAAAATATAGTTATATTCCTGATGGACCAGCTCACATGGAAGGCGCTTCCAGCCTATGGAAACTCTTTCATACAAACGCCGAATATTGACAGAATAGCAGAAGAAGGATTTCTCATTGACGGCTGCTATACGGCCTGTCCCCTCTGCCAGCCGTCCCGTGCGGCATTCTGGACGGGCAGATATCCACATGAAACAGGAGTCCTTTCAAATGGAAGAAAATGGCCGGAAAAAGGAATCAGTCAGTCTCTTCCCACGCTTGGGGAGACCTTCAGCCGGGCGGGCTGGGAAGCCATACATTTTGGAAAAACTCATGATGCGGGAGCACTCAGGGGTTTTGTATGCGAACCGGAAAAGGAGACTGTTTTTGATGAAGAAGACCCGGCGTTTCCTCTGAATGAAGACAGTTTTCGGGATGAGTACACGGTTCTGGCCGCATGTCGGTTCCTGGAAGAAAGAACGGATGAACGACCGCTTCTGATGATTGCGGATCTGGTCAATCCGCATAATATCTGCGGTTGGGTGGGGGAAAACAAAGGCATCCATACGGGGACGCCCTGCGGTAGGCCTCTCCCTCCCCTTCCCGGAAATTTTGAGTTTCCGGATATTGAAAACCGCCCTGCGGCGGTCAGATATACCTGCTGTACGAATAACCGGCAGGCGCAGGCAGCAGGCTGGACGCCGGAAAATTTCAGGGAATATCTGAGGGCTTATTATTATTATCTTTCTCTTGCGGACAGAGGAGTGGGGAGGATTCTGGACACTCTGGAGAAAAAGGGATATACACCGGACGATACGCTTTTTGTCCTGATGGCAGATCACGGGGACAATATGGCGGCCAGAGGACAGGTTACCAAACAGGTGAATTTTTATGAGGAAACCACAAGGGTGCCAATGATCTTCAAGGGGCCGGGAGTCCGTCCGGGAAGAAAGGAAGGGATCGCGTCCCTTCTGGATCTGTTCCCCACATTGTGCGGCTGGGCCGGTATCACAGCGCCGGATGGCCTTTCGGGAGAAAATCTCACGGAGGCTCTTCTGGGAGGAGCGCTTCCCGGACGGGACTATGTGGCCTGTGAATGGCATACGGAATGGGGATATACGGTTTCGCCGGGACGTATGATACGCACAGACCGGTATAAATATACCCGGTATATAGAGGACGGAGCGGAGGAGCTGTTCGATCTTGCGGAGGATCCGCTGGAAAAGAGAAATCTTGCGAAGGATCCCTCCCATAAGGACCCGCTGGAACGGATGCGCGGCCTGATGAAACAGCATCTAAGACTTACGGAAGATCCCTTTGAGACGCTTTCCTGGAAGGCGGCCAGACGATGGCGCAGCCATCCGGCAGGATATCAAAATCACAGAGGGATCGCCGCGCCGATGGAGGATGAGTGAAGAATGACTGATATGACAAAAATTCTGAAGGATGGAATCACAGTAAAGGATGTGCTGGAAAATTTGAAAAAGAGGGAAAAGCAGTTTCAGCAGGGCGTTTCCTTCGCAGAGCGCGGCCGGATGATCCGGAAGCTGTTTCCCGACGTATATGAAACTAATCTGAAAAAGGCGGAAAACTGCCTGAAGGGGCTTACCATACTTCCCGGTTCCGCAGAGCTTCATTTCATCGGAAATCCGGTGAAATGGCATGAGAATATCTATGATTATGATGAATATACCTATCAGCTGAACCGTATGGTTCACTGGCGTACCATGGCGGAGGCCTATTCCTTTACCGGGGATGAGCGGTTCGCGAAAAAGATTCTGGAGGAATTTTACCACTGGATTGAGGATTGTCCCTGCCAGCCTCTGTACCGGGAGAACGGGGAGCTTGCCGTCCAGGACTTTGACGGCTGCAAATGCAATCAGGGAATTTGGCGTTCCCTGGAGGTCGGTATCCGGATGTACCGGACCTGGCCCTTCATCATCCATCATCTGATGGACGGAGGCTTTATCGATGAAAGGTTCCTGGAGGTTTATCTGAAAAGCCTTTATCAGCATGCCAGGATCCTGTATCTGGTGACGCCGAAGCTGTGGCCGAATGCGGATCACAACCATTATCTGATGGAGAATAACGGCCTTCTGTACATTGCCTGCATGTTCCCGGAATTTAGGGACGCGCAGGTCTGGAAGGAGCATGCGCTTCATGAAATGGAAAGAAGCATCGATGCGCAGGTGACGGTGGGAGGCGGACAGATCGAAGGCTGCGCTTCCTACCATAACAGCTGCGTCTACTGGTTTGCGCTGCCCATGCTGCTGGCCGGAAAATACGGTTTTGAAATCTCCGGACATTATCAGGAAAAGCTGAAAAAAATGCTGGAGTATTCCGTCCATGCCACCAGACCCTGCGGAGGGAACAGCTCCTGGGGAGACAGCCATACCTATAACGCGACCTTAAGCATGGCTTCTTTCAGCTATTATCTCGCATTTAAGGACAGTTCCTACATGAAGAACGCGATCTATTATTACGATATGGACGCGCTGAGAAGACAGATTGGAGAGCTGATCTGGGATGTGCCTGACCTGCAGGATCTGGCGGGACAGCTGGAAGGACTGGAGGAGAAAAAATGTCAGCCGAAGGAGGAAAACGTCAACTGGCAGAAGGGACTGAATCAGGTTTTCCTGCGGACGGACTGGTCAAAGGAAGCCCTTTATGTGATGTTTGCCTGCCGTACGCCGGTACAGAATCTTCACGCTCACATCGATCCGGCAGGATTTGAATTCAGCGCGTATGGAAGGGTGCTTCTGGGAGATCCCGCGATTTATTATTATAAGGACGACGAGAACAGAAAAAATCTGAAATCGGCGCACTGGCACAACTGCCTGACGCTGAATCATGAGAATCCATGGAAATACATCGCAAGCTGGGCCTACGGAGAGCAGAAGCCGGGGTATATCCTCAATATGGATCAGGATTACAGGCTGATCTATTCTGTGGCGGAACACCATAATTATGAGCCTGCCGTACATAAACGGGCTGTGGCTGTCGTGGACAGGAAGCTTCTTGCCGTAATGGATGTGCTTGAGCACGTAAAGGAGGATACCAGCGTACAGATCAATTTCCATATGGATTCCCCTCTCGCCATGGCGGATTCGAAAAAGTCCTTCGCGGCGACGATCGATTCCAGGGCGAACATCGGAATCTACTCGGACAGAAGGCTGAAACCGTCGCTTGTTCCCGCAAAAATATCCACCAGAAATGACGTATGGCATGATACGATGATCGCCCGCTTTGAGGCGGAGCATCTGGCAGAGGGACGGCATGCCTTCCTGTCCGTTGCGTATCCGGTGCCGGAAGGGCAGAAGCTGCATGAGGTCACGGATATCGCATCGGAGCTTCTGGATGATGGAAAAGTCCGCTTTGGCTTCTCGGTGGATCACTCTCATTATGAGCTGGAGCTGGCGGATAAGACGATCAGTCTGCATTCGGAAAAGGAACAGGGAGCAGAATAAGGCTCCAAAAAATGCATTAAGATATCGGAGGAGGATAATGACAAGGATGATACCCGTTGACGAACGAAAAATTACAGATGAAGAAGTCTTTGCAGCCTTTGACCTGAATTATCCGGGACTGGAAGGGGTCAGGACAGCGCTGGAAGAGGGAAATATGGAGAAGGCCAGGCAGGAGCTGGTACACTATCTTGAGACCAGAACCAACGTCCGGTACTTTTATGATTACAGACAGAATCCGCCCATGCCCATCGATACGGACAGCAACCCTTATCTGTTCCAGTCCTCCATGGGGCTGCAGGGAAGCCTGAAGGATTTCTGCCTGTTTTCCGGGAAGAAGCTGATGCAGCATATTTATGTGCGCCCCGGCCGGGAACGGAAGGAAATGGATCTTGGCGCTGAATATGAGAATCTTCCTCATTTCAATTATTTTGAGGATCAGGGAAAGAAGCACAGAACGGTTCTGGATATTTTCGTAAGAGGCGTGTTCATGGAATATCTGAGCGTGCTCTACCATGAAACCGGAGACCGGAGCGTTATCGGTTTCGCGGAGGAATTCCTGCGGGTTTTTCAGGAAAATTATCCTCTGATTGTGGAATGTACCGAACCTGATGCTTCCCATTTTTCTCTGACCGAGGAAAGAGATGTGATGAGTGCGGGGTGGCTGGCGCTCAACTATGTCAGTCTGCTTTATACCAGACTGCCTTATGAAATGCATACAGAAAATGCGTTTGACATTATTCGGCATCTCTGGTTTATTGGAATTCAGTTCCGCCGTTTTGATACGGATTCTTATCGGAAATATAACCATCATATGTGGGAGCGGGGACTGGTTCCCTATATTCTGGGAACTCTTTTCCCGGAAATACCGGATTTTTCCGGAATGAAGGAAATCGGCGCGGATGTGATCCGGCAGCATATCCGGGATGATTTCAATGAAGAGGGCGGATACAACGAACACAGCATTCCATACTGGTGCGGCGCGGCATTGTCTGAAATGATCTGCCGGGGCGTCTATATTTCACGCCTGAATCAGGAACCTTTACTGGATGAGGATACCTGGGGGCGTATTAATAAAAGCTTTGATATTCTGGCACAGATCAGTGCGCCCGGTGACTGTTACCCTTCTCTTGGCGATAACGGCGGTTCCCAGATCAATCCGGTGCTGCAGGCAGGTGCGGCGGCGCTGAAAAACAGGTTCTGCGAAGAACTTCTGGAATTCCGCACCGGAAACGGAGGGAAGGCGGATCATGAAATACCGCTGGATTACTGCAACGACAGGACCGGATTTTTCTGCTCTAAAAGCAGTCTGCAGCCGGACGCCAATTATATTCTGATGTCCGCCAAGGTAAACTGCGGGGATACGGGGCACAACCATATGGATCTGCTTTCCCTTTTTGTAACGGTCCACGGACAGGAATTTATCGGCGAGCCATATGCAAGGGCACTGTATCATACACCACCCGTTGGAAGTGAATTGAGGGGCTATCTTTACAATATGGAATCCCATAATACGGTGCTCGCCTATGGCGCACCCATTCAGCCTGACTGCATTTATGCGGCCAAGTGGGGAGTGATCCGTCCGGATACGCCAATATCCGCATTCGCTTCGGAAAAAGAGGGCTGTTATGTGAAAGCTTACCATAATGCCTATACCCACAGCAGGCATGTGAGAAAGATTTTATCCTGCCGTAGCAGGGGCTTTCTGATCCGGGATGAGGTGGTTGGAGGAAACCGGATGCAGAAGGCAAATGTACAGCGCTGGTATCTGTTCCCGGATGTGACATATACACAGCTGAATGAAAATTCCGTTCTCATGGAAAAAAATGGCGCGAAGGCACTGTTTTTATGGGGAGGAACTCCAACGCTTCGTTTTTGGAAGAAAAAAGAATTGTGTCCGCTCATCGTGAAGGAAGAGAAGGATATCGCTGTGACCATAGATGTGGAATTTATGGAGGATTCCTTTAACCCGGCAGGGGGCCTGGAAACAGTGGCGCAGAATCTGCTGATCCTGGATGTGACGGAGGGCATGCCTTCCCCTGAAAATGTGGATGAACTCTGTCGTCTGCTTCTGAAGGATGCGGAGGAAAACAGACTGCCGGACGCGCTGGCGCGTTTTGCAGAAATCAATTGACGGGGGATGATGAATATGGAAAAATGGGTGAAAGACGAAAAATGGCAGGAAATCCTGTTTGAGAAAATGGAAAGAAAATTCGATGCGGAATGCAGGCGCCTTGGCGGAAAAATTCCCTATTGGACATCTGGCGGAGTCTATGAGACTGACTATGCCCAAAAAGACATCTACTGGTGGACCAACGGCTTCTGGGCCGGAATCCTCTGGAAGATGTATCATGCCACAGGAAAGGAAATGTACCGCGAAAGCGCGCAGGAGGTGGAGCGAAAGCTGGACAGGGCGCTGCACGGCTTTACGGGCCTGCATCACGATACCGGGTTCATGTGGCTTCACAGCGCGGTGGCGGATTACCGGCTCACCAGATCGGAAGAATCCCGTGTGCGGGGACTTATGGCTGCTGACATTCTGGCGGGAAGATACAATCCGAAGGGACAGTTCATCCGCGCCTGGAATCCGGAGAACGTGGAAGAGGGAGAGGACTGCACCGGCTGGATTATCGTGGATTCCATGATGAACATCCCTCTGCTTTACTGGGCATCCGGGGAACTGAAGGATCCCAGATTCTACTATATTGCAAAGGCACATGCGGATACGGTGAAAAGGACGCTTGTGCGGAAGGACGGCTCCTGCGGTCATATCGCCTGCCTCAATCCGGATACGGGAGAGCTGGAAAAAATTCTTGCCGGACAGGGATATTCGGAAATCTCCTCCTGGTCCAGAGGCCAGTCCTGGATCCTGTACGGCTTTGCTTTGTCCTACCGTTATACAAAGGATCCCGCGTATCTGGATGTGGCGAAGAGATCGGCCCATTATTTTATTTCCAATGTCGCTCTGACGGATTATGTGCCGCTGTGTGATTTCAGGCAGCCGCAGGAACCGGCATATCTGGACACCTCCGCAGGGCTCTGCGCGGCCTGTGGTCTTCTGGAGATTACGGAGCATGTGGACGAGGAAGAAAAGGGACTGTACCGGAAAGCTGCGGAAAGAATCGTTCAAAGCACTGCGGAAAAATATTGCTGCTGGGATCCGGATCAGGATTCCATCGTCCGTCAGTGCAAGGTGGATTATCACAGTAGCAAAGACAGACAGACGGATCTGATCTATGCGGACTTTTTCCTGGCAGAAGCGGTTCTGCGTCTGATGGGGAAGGATTTTCTGATCTGGTAGAAAGACAGATACGTTAAAAGACAGGGGAAACAAAACAGAAGGGGGCAGAATCAGAAATGAGAGTAAACGAGAACTATCTTGAACTGCTGAAACAATGGGGGGATGCGCTTTTGCGGCTTCAGATCAGGCAGATGGATGATCCGTCGCTGGACGGCGGCATCCTCTGCCCGGCCTGCAAGCACATACACGGAAGATGCCCGGACGCTATCTACGGGCTGATGACGCTGGCGGACCGTACCGGTGAAAAAAAGTATCTGGACGGGGCAAGGGCGCTCTTTCGCTGGCAGGAAAATCTGCTCTGCGACGACGGAAGCCTCTATAACGACGCCAACAGCGAGTGGAACGGGATTACGGCATTTGCGGTGATCAATCTGTGCGAAGCCCTGACCTTTCATGGACATCTCCTTCAAAGGGCAGAGAAGGAGGAATGGGAAAATCGGATGCGGCTCATGGGGCGTTGGGTGGAGAAAACGATTGTTCCGGGCTTTGAGACAAATATCAATTATTATGCGGGAAGCGCTGCTGTACAGGCGCTTCTCGGACGCTATTTCGGCTGTCAGGAGTTGCTTGAAAGCGCCAGGAAGTGCGCGGAGTACGTTCGCACGCATTTTACGGAAAACGGACTGCTTGTGGGGGAAGGTATTCCGCACGATAAAGTTACGGAGCGGGGCTGCCGTCCTGTAGACATTGGATATAATGTGGAGGAAAGCGTTCCGCTTATGATCCGCTATGCGCTCGCGGCGGAGGATGAGCCGCTTCTAGAACAGCTTACCCATATCCTTCAGCAGCAGCTGGAATTCATGATGCCAGACGGCGGATGGGACAACAGCTTCGGAACCCGCAATAATAAGTGGACCTACTGGGGAAGCAGAACCTCGGACGGCTGCCAGACCGGATATGCGCTGCTGGCGGAGAGGGATCCGATTTTTGTCGAAGCTATTGGAAGAAATACCACCCTGCTGGAACGATGCACCGGAAACGGTCTGCTGTACGGCGGGCCGGAGTACCGGAAATACGGAGAACCTCCCTGCGTGCATCATACCTTTACCCATATCAACGCGCTGGCTGCTGTGGTGGACGCGGGAATCGATGGCTATGAGCCGGACAGAGATCCGGGAGTAGGACGGAACCCGCAACCTCTTCCATCGGACAATCGTGGTCCCTTCATCCATTATTTCCCGGAAATCGATACCTGGAAGCTGACCTTTGAAAAATGGAGAGTTACCGTCACCGGATACGACTTCGGCTTGGAAAAAGGCCACGCATCGGGCGGCACAATGACCCTGCTCTGGCATGAGGACATGGGACCGGTGCTCCTCTCCTCCGTGGTGGATTACCGTCTGGTGGAACCTCTCAATATGCAGCTTTCTCTGAAAAAAAGCAGGCATCGTCCGCTGACGCCCCGTCTGGAAATCCTCAGAAACGGGAAAAGATATGCCTCCTGTTATGACACGAAGGCGGAAATTTCGGTAATGCAGGAAAAGGATGGAATTCGTATTCATGTACTTTCCCGCCCCATCTCGCTGGAGCAGGAAGAGCTTTCAAAGCTTGTCCGGTTCCGTATTGACTATTGGCTTCATAAAGAGGGACTTTCCATCCGGACACAGATCGAAGGGCCAAAGGAGGAAGTCCGGCTGGTGCTTCCGGTGATTGCGGGGAACGCGTCCGTTACGGCCGGACGGCAGGAGGCGGAGACGGAACCTGTTTTCTTCCTGACCGGAGGATTCGGAGCCAGGGAATTTGTGATCCTTCCGGATGAAGAGGGTGTGATTGGAGTGGAGATTTCCTGTGGATAAGATTTTAAATAATAAGAGGCGGTGTGGAAAACTTTTTTCTGTTGATGGAAAGCATGTTTGAAGGCATTTCTGAATCATGAAAGGGGGCTCACATGAAAACAATCATCACGATTCAACACACGCAATCGGTTCATCATACAAATGGTATGGTTGGTTCATGGACAGACTGGGAATTGTCGGAACTGGGGAAAAAACAGGCGAATCGAATTGGGGAACGGTTAAAAACTGAACTGTCCAAAAAAAGGTTTGTCATGTATTCCTCTGATCTGCTGCGGGCAAGGCAGACGTCTGAAATCGTTGGAAACTATTTGGGGATGACACCTGTTTTCAGGACGGAATTAAGGGAAAGAAATCTTGGCAGGTGCTGTGGAAAATCAGTGCGGTGGATGCGTGAAAATATGGAAATGCAGGAGAAAACCATTGATGACAGAATGTTTTCTGACGCGGAAAGCCGCAGAGATGAGTGGAACAGATTAGAACCGTTTTTTAATGAAATTATGACCAGTAATGATGAGAACATAATCATTGTTTCTCATGGAGACTTATTAAGCGTCTTTTATACCATGTTTCTTGGATTAAGCGTTGAGATGATCAATGCAGGTGAAATATTTGGACTGGCCGGAGGAGTTTCCCATATGTTTGAAAATGAGGAAGGGAAACGGTTTATAAAGAGAATCAGTGATATGTCTTACATAAAATAGAGGCAGGTTTCATAGTGGATGGTTGCCCAAAGAAGGGTGCTGTCCACTATTTTTTTGTTCCACCCTGTGGAAGGCGGAAGCTGGAAATCCGGCAGTTGCCATGGAAATTTATGCCGCAGTGTTGCATGATTTAAGTTTCAGGGTGTATAAGTAAAATCAATATTTAATTTGTAACATAAAATAAGTTACAATTAAAAAATATACATGGTAATGTAAGATTTGAAAATAGGTCTTATTTAAGATTTTTTAAAAGTTCTAAAATATTATCCCTCGGTTCAAATTTATCCTTTGTTTCTTCAAGTTCCTTTAAATTCCACCATTTAATATCGTGGAAAGTATTTTTTTCGCCTTCCTCCATATTAGTGAGTGAAAAAACTGTTTTTTTAGATAAACGTATTAAATAGTAAACTTCATGACTAATAAATTTTCCATTCTTTCCGTCGAATGGAATATCTAATGTCAAAATACTTTCGTCCTCAACATTTATTTTTAATCCAGGTTCCTCGTATAATTCTCTTTCTAAAGCCTGTTCAAAATTTTCGCCTTCTTCTACACCATCGCCTGGGATAACCCAAAGAATTCACTTAAACTTTTAAAATATGTATCTGACTATGCAATGTTTGCTATTATTTACATAGTATATATTTTTGTCTATAATAGCAAACAAAAAAAGAATTCAGGTGAACATCAATGAAAAAGGCAGCCTATAATATAATGCCTTCGACAGAAGAAATTTTGAAAACGCTTGGGGAGCAGATCAAGCTTGCGAGACTGAGAAGAGATCTTTCGGCTGAACTTGTGGCAGAGAGGGCTGGAATCAGTCGTTCCACCCTGTGGAAGGTGGAATCTGGAAATCCGGCAGTTGCTATGGGAATTTATGACGCAGTGCTGCATGCTCTGAATAATATGGATAAGGATCTGCAGCTTGTGGCGAAAGATGATGTAATGGGTAGAAGGATGCAGGATCTGGAACTGCTTACCAGAAAGCGCGCGTCAGGAAAACGTGCAGGAGGCAGGAACCATTTCGGCTAATCAGAAAACAGTTTATATGTATGATGATTTCAGCCAGGAAGAACTGGTTAAAAAAAGAGGAGGAGCCCCGTTGAAAGTAGAAAACAAAAAATATATCCTTCGGGATTACATAAAACTCAACTGGGAAATCTCCCGCCCCTGGGTTGTGATCAGAGCAATGGACAAGGTGGTCCGGGGTTCCCTTCCGTCGCTGCAGATTCTGACCACGGCCTCCTTCGTGAATACAGCGCTTGCCATTTTCAACGGACAAAAGGAAAGCGCAGCCATTCTTCTGCCGCTGTTTTTGATTTTCCTCATCATTTTCTATCTGTATATGAGCGAAGCGGTCATTAACCTGATCAAAGAAAAAAAATTGAACCGGCTGACGGAAACCTGGCAGCCTGCCGTCATCAAAAAAATTGCTTCTCTGGATTACTGTCATCTGGAAAATCATGAAACGGAAGAACTGATTAACCGGGTCGGAAAGAACTCTGCCATATGGATCTGGGGAGGGTTCAATCTGCTTCTTTATACGATGGAAATGCTGATTCACGTGGGGCTGATCCTTTCTGTACTGGCCTTTCAGGTCTGGTGGAGCGCGTTTGCAGCCACGCTTATTTTCATTCCCCTTTTCTTTATGGCGGTAAAAGCCGGAAGAAGTGTTTATGAAACCTCAAGAGCGGCCGAAAAGCATACAAGACGTGCCCAGTATTTTCAAGAGGTTTTAACGGGACGGGAAAATGTGGAGGAAAGGGCCCTTTTTTCTTACACAAAAGAACTGAACAGGCGGTGGTATGAAAGGTACAAAACCGCCTATGGAATCCATTTCAAAGCGGAAAGCCTGCGAATCATGAAGATGAAAAGTGGCAGTCTGGTAACGGTGCTGATTTCCGCCATGGTTGTGGGGACGCTGCTTGTGCCCCTGCGCGCGGGAACGGTCAGTATCGGTATGTTTATCGGTCTTGCAACGGCTGTGTTCGGTCTGGTGCAGGATATGTCGTGGGAACTGGCTTATATCGTGAGCGAACTGTCCAGATACAGGGAGTATATGCAGGATTTTACTGCCTTTTCCCGGCTGTCGGAGGCCCCGGGGGCGCTGGGACTGCCGGCAGAGCAAATTCAGAAGCCCTCCCGCATTGAATTCAAAGGGGTATCGTTTGCTTATCCGGGAACGGACCGGCTCATATTAAATCAGATGTCCTTTCGGCTGGAGGAAGGAAAGCAATACGCGTTTGTAGGCGCAAACGGCGCCGGAAAAACGACGATTACAAAGCTTCTGACAGGACTGTATGATACTTACAGCGGGGAAATTCTGATTGACGGAAAAAATCTCCGGGACTTTTCACCGGCGGAAAGGAAGGCTATGTTTTCCGTCGTATATCAGGATTTTGCCAGGTATGAAATCCCGATGAAGGATTGTATCGGGATTGGAAATGTTCGCGGCGCATCCACGAAGGAAATCGGGCAGGCGGTTCATCTGGTGGAAATGGACAGCATGGTGGATCAGCTGCCGGAGGGGCTTGATACGGCGCTTGGAAGGACGAGAACGGACGGGGTTGATATTTCAGGAGGACAGTGGCAGCGGATTGCGATCGCCCGGACGCTGGTGAGCCATGCGCCCATCCATATTCTGGATGAACCGACGGCGGCCCTTGATCCGGTGGCGGAAAGCGCGGTCTATGAAATGTATCAGAAAATCAGCGAAGGAAAATCCACCATTTATATCACGCACCGTCTGGGAGCGGCGAGGCTGGCGGATGAAATACTGGTTATCGCCGATGGAAAAGTGTGTGAATGCGGGTCACATGAATCGCTGATGAAAAAAGAAGGGCTTTATGCGGGAATGTACGAGTCCCAGAAAGCGTGGTATGAATGAAGAGGGATAAGTCTCAGCGGTACGGCAGTGTGAGAACCTTTATGAAATTAACACCCCATATCATCCGATGCGCGCCCTGGTCCTTTGCGGGGGCACAATGCGGAATGGCGTCGTATGGGATCATTTTAGGACTGACCACTGTGATAACGCAGCGCTTTTTCGACGCTGCTACGGATTATTCCAACGGCTTCGGGCAGAAGCAGGTGATTTTCCTTTTGGCAGCTCTGGTGGTCATACATATTTTCTCCCAGATTCTGAATGGAGCAACCTATGTTTTCCTGGAAGCGCTTGTGCAGAGAATCGATGGCAGGCTGTCCATGAAATATCATGAAAAAATGGGGCGGATCGCTCCGGAAAAATTTGAAGACACGCAGATGCTGGATTTTCTGAACAAAGCGAAGCAGGGAAAAAGCAATTCCATCTGGTTTGTGCTCTCCATTTTTCTGGTATTTACTTATTACCTGCCTTATTATGCAGTGATGAGCGTTTACCTCTCTTCGGTCAGGCCGGTTCTGTCGGTCTCTCTGCTGCTGGTATTCCTGCCGACTGTTTTCACCCAGTTTCTTCGGGCAAAATTGTACGCAAAGCTGGAGGACAATACGGCGCCGGTGCGCAGAGAAATCAGCGTGGGAATGTTCGCTGCCGTTTTTTCCTCGGTGGGTTTTATGTTTTCCTTCATGGAAGAGCTGGTGAACGGTCATTTTGGAGCGCTGGTCAGAAATTATGGAACCGTAAGAAATTATCTTGATTTTATGGAAATGCCGGTTCCTGAAAAGACGGGCGGTAAAATTGCCGCGGATACGGATATCTTTCTGGATCACGTTTCCTTCACCTATCCGGGTACGGACAGGAGGGCGGTTTCTGATGTGAGCCTGCATATCAGAACAGGTGAAACGGTTGCGGTCGTAGGAGAGAACGGCTCCGGGAAAAGCACGCTGATCCGGCTGATTACAGGTCTTTATACGCCGGAGCAGGGAAGCGTTTCCTATGGAAATGACGGAAAAAAGAAGTTCAAAGCCGCACAGAAAGGGATATCTGCAGTGTTTCAGAAATATGCCCGTTATCAGATGACGCTGCGGGAAAATATTTCGATCAGTGATACGGAAGCAGAATACGAAGATGATTTTCTGGAGAAATGCTGCGAAAAGGCCGGTGTGGAAAGTGGGAGTGAGATTTTTCCGTCCGGTTATGAAACGCTGTTGAGCCGGGAATTTGGAGGAGTTGATTTATCGGGCGGGCAATGGCAGCGCATTGCGATTGCAAGAGGATTTTTCAGAAAGCATCATCTGATCGTACTGGATGAACCCACGGCCGCCATTGATCCGATCGAAGAAACCAGAATCTATGACCGTTTTGCGCAGATGGCGAAGGAGAAAGCGGCAATCATCGTTACGCACCGCCTGGGCTCTGTGAAGCTGGCGGACAGAGTATTTGTCATGAAGGATGGCAGGCTGGTGGAAGAAGGCACCCATGAAGAGCTGATGCGTCTGGATGGGGAATATGCGCGCTTGTATAGAACGCAGGAGAAATGGTATGTGGCTGTGTAATGGGGATGGTAGATAATCAGCCCACATTTTGGATATATTATCTGCATATATTATTCCGTTTTATATGCAGATAAGCAATTAAAATATTTGAATTACTGCATATAAAATGATAATATTATATGCAGTAAAGAACGGAGGTTATGAAATGAGGGTATTTGATTATTCTTTTTTGGACAATGGTCTGCTTCCGGTCAGTCTGGTCAATCTGACTTCCGGTATCGCTTCGCTGAAAACAATGGCAGGAGTTCGCAAAGATGAATATGCAAAGATTTTTACCGAACTGGAATCCATCGCCAGAGTGCAGTCGGTTAAAAGTTCAAATGCCATCGAAGGGATTGTTACCAGCGATGAACGTATTAACGCCATAGTAAATCAAAACAGCGCTCCATTAAACCACAATGAGGCCGAGATTGCCGGATACAGGGATGCACTGAATGCCATTCATATGGGATATGAGTACATGGATTTCCGGCAAAGTGACATTCTGAGGCTTCATGAAATGATGATGTCCATTGCCGGATATGAATATGGTGGTCAATATAAGACCGATGATAATGTGATTCTGGAGGTAGATGCCAATGGCAGGCAGCGGGTTCGTTTCCGTCCTATGCCGGCGGCAGAAACGCCTGAGGCAATGGAACAGCTGGAACTGGCCTATCTGGCGGCCAGAAACAATGCAAACATCAATCAACTGCTGCTTATCCCCTGTGTAATTCTGGACTTCCTCTGTATCCATCCCTTTCGGGATGGAAATGGCCGTATGTCCCGGCTGATCTCTCTGCTTCTGCTTTATAAAAACGGTTATGACGCCGGGAAATATGTCTCCTTCGAGGAGCAGATCAATAACTACAAAGCTTATTACTATGAAGCCCTGAGGCAATCTTCTGAAGGATGGGAAAAAAATGAGAACAGCTATTTCCCGTTCATTGAAAATTTTCTCTCAACATTGTATATGTGCTATAAGGAACTGGATAAGAGGTTTGCTGTTGTGCATGGAAAAAAAATCACCAAAAAGGCTCGTGTGGAAGCCACTGTGTTGAATAATCTCACTCCCATATCCAAGGCTGAGATCTGCCGGATTTTGCCCGATGTCAGTCCAACTACGGTAGAAGCCGTACTTGGGGCTATGGTGAAAAGCGGCAGTATTAGGAGGATTGGTCAGGGGAGAAACAGTAAATATGTCAGGAGGTAGCCGTAATGACAATGAAAAAGGATAGTTCTACAGAAAGCTGGAACAATCTCGGTGATGCGTGGATAGAGCTGGCGCAGACTAACGATTTTCGTATATTTTATCTGATGCCCCATACCTTTCGGCTTCTTGGAGATGTAAAAGGGAAAAAGGTATTGGATCTGGGTTGTGGAGAAGGAGGATATGCGAGAGAGCTCCGGAAAAGAGGGGCAGAAGTGACAGGAATTGACTGTTCTCAGGCCGCAATCGCTTATGCAAAAGCTGTGGAAGAACAGCAGCAGTCGGAAGATGGTTTTTCAAATATTCAATATTTTCTGCGCAACGGCAATGACCTGAATGGAATTGGCAATAATTCGTTTGATCTCGTATTATGTTCCATGATGTTAATGGATGTGGAGGATATGACCGGAACACTTCGGGAAATGAACAGAGTGCTGAAACCGAACGGTCAAGTACTGATCTCCATTCTTCACCCCTGCTTTAAACCTCCGGTGGAACATCACTGGTTTCATGAAAAGGATGGAATTCAGGTAAAAATTAAGAATTATTTTTCACCGGAGGTATGGGAAGACAGAATGGGGAGAGAAGGAAACAGTGTTCTTTACAGACACAGGACATTATCTGAATATGTCAAGGCGTTTGTGAATACGGGATTTCTGATTACGGATCTGAATGAGCCTGTTCCAACAGAAGAAGAAACAAAGAAGTCACCACGGATCGAATGGCTGACACGGATTCCCATGTATATGTTTTTCACTTTACGGAAAACAGGGATATAATATCTGACACACAGGATTCGGAATCAGTTCATGATCTGAAATTAAATATGGAGGCAGCATGAAAAAACTCTACTACGCCGAGGACGATATCACCATCGCTCGTTCCGTACAGGAATACCTGCATCAGCAGGATTACAGCACGGAGATTTTTCCCACGATCGGGCAGACGAAGCAGGCGCTTGAGAAAAACGTCCCGGATCTTCTATTGGTGGACTGGAATATGCCGGACGGAAGCGGGGACGAGCTGTGCCGGTGGGGTCGGAGCAGGTGGGAAAAGCTTCCCATTCTCTTTCTCACCGTCCGCGGCGACGCCCGGGATGTGGTATCCGGTTTTGAAAACGGCGCGGATGATTATGTGACAAAGCCTTTTGATCTGGAAATTCTCGCATCCCGGATCCGGGCGCTTCTGCGTCGTTCTGACATGGCAGGGCAGAATCCCAAAGAAGAGGAATGCGTCCTGCACTGCGGACAGATTACGCTGGATGAAGGGAAAACGGCGGTTTTCTGCGGACAGGAAGAGGTACACTTAAGCCGTACGGAGTACGGAATTCTTCTGATTCTGATGAAAAACCGGGGAGGAACGGTAACCAGAAGGCAGCTTCTGGAGCAGGTATGGGACAGTGAGGGAAATTTTGTGAACGACAACACTCTGACCGTTACTATGAAACGGATGAGGGAAAAGCTGCACAATCCTGCCTGCCTGAAGACCATCCGCAGTTTCGGTTACCGCATGGAGGATGTTTGAAGGGGGTATGATAATGGAGAAAAAGCGGATTCTCTTTTATGTTGTTCCGGCTTTTCTATGCATGGCAGGAATGACCATTCTGATCCTTATCTGGCAGAGTGCCTGTCAGCGGGCGGTTTTTACTCAGATGTCCGGTTTCTGCCGGACTCTGCTGGAAGAAAATCCGGAGCTGGAAACAGAAGTGATTTCCGTCCTGCAAGGCTATGAGGGAGGAATGACCGGGAACAGCTTTCTTTCCCGTTATGGATATGAGGCGGCAGATTTCGCTCCGAAAATGGGAGAATCCGGATATCCGCTGCTGTTTTCCGCCGGACTGACAGCTGTCGTTTCGGCGGCTGTTTTTTTCCTGAGCCGGAAAGAAAAGCAGAGAATCAGAGGAAAGATTTCCGGGCTGACGGATTATCTGGAACGGATTAACATGGGAGCACGAGGCATAGACTGCGACGGTTCTGACTGTACCGGCATATTGCTTCCGGAAAAAGAGGATGAATTCGCCCATCTGCGGGATGAGATTTATAAGACGGTCACCCATCTTTATGCCACCAGGGATGCTGCCGAGCGGGCAAGGGAAAGCTTTGCGGAAAATCTGGCCAATATCGCGCATCAGCTCAAAACGCCGCTGACCGCCGCACTTCTTTCCCTGCAGCTGATGGAAGCGAAGACACCGAATCCGTATGCGGAGCCGGTCAGAAAGCAGATGAAACGGCTGAACCGCCTGGAGGAGGCCCTGCTTTCCCTTTCCCGGATCGATTCCGGCTCCCTTCATCTGGAGCGTGTTCCTGTGGACGTGTACACGGTGCTGAATCTTGCCGCTGAAAATCTTGCCGGTCTTCTGGAAGAAGCACGGATTCAGGTGGAGATTCCGGACTGCGGATCCATCATTTTTCCCGGAGATCTGGAATGGACCATGGAAGCGCTGATGAATCTGATGAAAAACTGCCTGGAGCATTCTCCGGCAGGAAGCTGCATCCATTGTGACTATTCGGAAAATCCGCTGTATGTACAGATTCTCATTCAGGATGAGGGAGAAGGCTTTGCGGAGGAAGATATCCCCCATCTTTTTGAACGTTTTTTCAGGGGAAAAAACGCGTCGGAGGGAAGTGTGGGGATCGGTCTTTCTCTTGCCCGTGCCGTTTTTGAACGGCAGAACGGAACCCTGACGGCACGAAATATAACGGAAGACGGAAGGACGGCCGGAGCCTGTTTCGAGATTCATATTTACAGAAATTGAGAAAAAACTGTGTCACTCTCCTGTCACTTTTCTCTGCTATAATCAGGAAGATTCCAATTATGGAAATATAGCAGACTTCCGAAAAGTCAGCAGAAGCATGGAGAATTTTTCATTATTTCCTCCATTCCGAAGCGTTTCTACGCTGAGGAACGCGCGCCGAATTTTCGATTCGGCGCTGCGATCACAGGATTTGTGACGCTTCGGCACAAATCCGGATTGAAAAATGCGCTATCGAGCGCATTTTCCAATCTTGCTTCTGCCATCGGAAAGAGAAAGGAGACAGCCTTGGAAATCTTACGGTGCGAGGGACTGACAAAAGTATATGGCTCCGGAGCCGGACAGGTCAACGCTCTGAACGGAATTGACCTGTCTGTGGAAAAGGGAGAATTTGTGGCGATCATCGGGGCTTCCGGATCAGGAAAATCCACCCTGCTCCATATTCTGGGAAGCGTGGATAAGCCCACCTCCGGAAAGGTTGCCGTAGAAGGGACGGACATTGCCGCATTGAGTCCGACGAAGGCGGCCATTTTCCGCCGCAGAAAGGTGGGGCTGGTCTATCAGTTTTATAATCTGATTCCCACGCTGACCATTCGAAAAAATATCCTGATGCCTCTGCTTCTGGATAAAAGGAAGCCAAATTCCGACTATTTTGATCAGGTGATTACAACGCTTGGGATTCAGGACAGGCTGGAAGCCCTGCCGGGCCAGCTTTCCGGCGGCCAGCAGCAGCGGGCGGCCATCGCCAGAGCGCTGATCTACCGCCCGGCCATTTTGCTGGCTGATGAGCCTACAGGAAATCTGGACCGGAAGAATTCTGCCGAAATCGTGGACCTGCTCAAGCTGTCCAATCGGAACCTGAAGCAGACGATTCTTCTGATTACACACGATGAAAAAACAGCGCTGGAGGCCGACCGCATTGTGACCATGGAAGACGGCCGCATTATCAGCGACCGGAGACAGAGGTAAGGGAGGCGGCTGATGAAGCGTTCCGGAATGGAGGTATTATGTGGAATTTGTGGAAGGATTATTCTCTGAGCTATATTCGAAAAAACCGCGCTTCCAGCGCGTCGGTGATGGCCGCCGCCCTGATTTCAGCTCTTCTTTTGTCTTTGCTGTTAAGCCTGCTCTACAGTATGTGGGACTATGAAAAGGTGCGGATCACAATAGAGAAAGGAAATTTTCACGCCCGGCTTGCGGGGGAGATTGACGAAGAAGAAGTGGCGCTTCTGAAAAGCCTTGGCAACGTGGAAAGCGTGGAAATCAATGAGAGTGAGTCCGATGGAGAAAACACCATTGTGGATATCCGGCTGAAAAATACGGCGGATATCTATGAGGAAATGCCTGAAATTGCGGAACTGATCGGGCTTCGGGCGGAAAGCGTGGTTTATAACGACCAGCTGCTGTCCCTGTATCTGGTAAGAAATCCCCGTGATCCTGATGGAGCGATGATTCTGATGCTGTTTGGCGGCGTGACGGCCTTTGTCTGCATTTCCCTGATTCTGGTTATTCATAATGCCTTTGCGGTATTTATGAACGACCGGGTGCATCAGTTCGGCATTCTTTCCAGCGTTGGAGCCACACCTGCCCAGATCCGCGTCTGTCTGCTTCAGGAGGCAGGGATGCTGTGCGCGTTGCCGGTCCTCATGGGAAATCTTCTTGGTATGGCTGCGGCGGCCGGTCTTCTGGAGGGATTAAACGGATATCTGAGAGGGACAGCGCCGGGTCGTATGGAGTCCCATTTTGTCTTTCATCCTCTGGTTTTTGCAGGGTCTGTTCTGTGCGCGGCGGTAACGGTGTGTATTTCCGCCTGGCTGCCTGCGCGCAGGCTGAGCAGGCTGACCCCTCTGGAAGCCATCCGCGGCGCGGACGATTTTTTCCTGAAAAGAAAAAAGAATTCTCACATTCTGTCCCTTCTGTTCGGCATGGAAGGGGAGCTTGCGGGAAATGCCCTGAAGGCGCAGAGAAAAGCTCTCCGGGCTGCCGCACTTTCCCTGACCCTTTCCCTTCTTGCCTTCACCCTGATGGAATGCGTATTTTCCCTCTCCCGCCTCAGCACTCAGCTCACCTACTGGGACAGATATGAGAATGCCTGGGATATCATGGTGACGGTGAAAGATACACAGATTGTCTCCTTCGCAGAATCACAGGAGCTTTCGGAGATCCGGGCCGTTTCCGGCGTCCGGGATGTGCTTTCCTATCAGCGGACGAAGGCGGAACGATTTGTGACAGATGAAGAGTTGAGTGATGCATTTACGGCCGCAGGAGGCTTTCGGGATGATCTGGAAAGCCGCCCGGTTTCCGCCCCCGTGATTATTCTGGACGATGAAGCCTTTCTTTCCTATTGCAGGCAGATCGGCGCGCCGGAGCGGCTGGACGGGGCTGTTATTTACAACGAGGTGAGGGACGACAGGGACCCAAACTTCCGGAAGCGAAGCTACCTTCCCTATCTGCAGGAGAACCGGAGCACCACTGTGCTGTGCAGGCCGGGAGAGGAAGATGTGGAAGTGGAGTTTCCCGTGACCGCCTATGCCCATCAGACACCTGTATTCCGGGAGCAGTTCGGCGTGGAGGACTACCACGAGCTGGCCCATTTCATACCCACATCCCTGTGGAAGAAAATCGGCGTACAGCTCGGAGATGCCGGGCCGGATACGGCCATCCGCATCCTCACGGAAGAAAGAGATTCTCTGGAGACACTGGACAGCCTGGAAAAGGAGGTCGATGACCTGCTTGAGAAATACGACGTGGAAAGTGAAAACCGGATCCGCGCCGGGCTGGAAAGCGACAGGGCCTATGACGCGCTCATGACGATCTTCGGGAGCTTCTGCGTTCTTCTGGCAATCTTCGGAATCAGCAGCGTGTTTCTAAACACCCTCGGATTCGTGCGCCAGAGACGGCGTGAGGCTGCCAGATATCTGTCCGTTGGAATGACGCCGGAGGGAGTCCGGAAAATGTTCTGCGTGGAGGCGCTGGTGCTGGCAGGCCGTCCGGTACTGATTACTCTGCCGATTGCAATCCTTCTGACAGGCTGGTTTCTGAAAACGAATTATCTTGATATCGGCCTGTTTTTACAGAACGCACCCGTTATGCCCGTCCTCACCTTTATCCTCGCCATTTTCTTATCTGTCGGCCTGGCCTATTACCTGGGCGGAAGGAAGCTTCTGAGGTACAGCCTTTCGGAGATGCTGCGGGACGAGACCATGCTTTGATGTGATGCCATTCTGCTCTGTTTGGGGGCTTCTCCTGGCCGTTTCATGGCGGATACTTTTTCTCTTGCGCCCCCTTTTGGGACATGTTAGAGTAATAAAAAGAACAGAATTTCCGAAGATGGGAAGATATCTTCAGAAAGGGGATTCAAATGTGGGCAGATACAGGGAATACAGAGAAAAAAAAGCTTCCTGTTGGAATAGAGAGCTTTGAAGAAATTAGAAAAGAAAATTTTTATTTTGTAGATAAGACAGCAATGATCCGGGACCTGCTTCAGCAATGGGGAAAAGTCAATCTGTTTACCAGACCCCGTCGGTTTGGAAAGTCTCTGAATATGAGCATGCTGAAAGCTTTTCTGGAGCTGGACTGTGACAGATCTTTGTTTGAAGGACTGGAAATTTGGAAGGAGACGGCTCTGTGTGAAAAATATATGGGACAGTTTCCCGTGATTTCAATCAGTCTGAAGGGAACCGGCGCTTCTGATTTTGAAACGGCCCGTGCACTGATGTGTTCCGTAATCGGCAATGAGGCGCTGCGGTTTCTTTTCCTTCTGGACAGCGACAGGCTGTCTGAACAGGAAAAGGAAATGTACCGGAAGCTGGTTAATGTGGAGCCGGACAGCCCGGATAATTTTGAGATGTCGGACGATGTCCTGATGCGGAGCCTTCGTACCCTTTCCGAACTGCTGCAGAGACATTTTGAAAAAAAGACGATCATTCTGATCGATGAATATGATGTGCCTCTGGCGAAGGCAAATGAAGAGGGATACTACGAACGGATGACGATGCTGATCCGCAATCTGTTTGAGCAGGCGCTGAAAACCAACGACAGCCTCTATTTTGCCGTGCTGACGGGATGTCTGCGTGTGGCGAAGGAAAGTATTTTCACAGGTCTGAATAATCCCAAAATTCTTTCAATTACAACAGTACGTTTTGATGAGTATTTCGGCTTTACCGATACAGAGGTACGGGAAATGCTGAAATACTATGATCTGGATGACAGGTACGATACGGTAAAAGAATGGTATGACGGATATCGTTTTGGAAACGTGGACGTCTACTGTCCGTGGGATGTGATCAGCTACGTCGATGACCTGACGGATGATCCGGACATTCCGCCAAAGGATTACTGGTCCAATACCAGCAGTAATGATGTTGTCCGTCATTTCATTGAAAAGGTTGGAAACGGGCTGACAAAGAGCGAGATTGAAATGCTGGTTGCCGGTGAGACGGTCACAAAGGAAGTTCATGAAGAGTTGACCTATAACAGGCTGTATGATTCCATTGACAACATCTGGAGCGTGCTCTTTATGACCGGATATCTGACGCAGCGCGGAAAGCCGGATGGAAACAGAATACAGCTGACGATACCCAACCGGGAAATCAGAAAAATATTTACCGGGCAGATTATGGCGATGTTTAAGGAGCAGACTGAAAAAGACGGGGAGACCCTCAACTCATTCTGTAATGCGCTGAAAAGCGGCGATGCGGATGAAGCAGAAAGGCTGTTTGGTTCCTATCTGGAACGCACGGTCAGTATCCGTGATACGTTCGTCAGAAAACCGACAAAAGAGAATTTTTACCAGGGTATCCTGCTGGGAATTCTGGGATTCAAGGACGGCTGGTTCGTAAGGTCAAATCAGGAATCAGGAGATGGCTATTCAGATATTCTGATAAAAATTGAAAGCGAAGATATCGGAATTATCATTGAAGTAAAGTATGCGGAAAATGGAAATTATGATTCCGTATGCCAAAGCGCGCTGGAGCAGATCAGGGAAAAGAATTATACTGCCGGACTGAAGGAGGAAGGCTGTCAAATTATTTACAGCTATGGAATCGCCTGCTGGAGAAAAAAATGCCGGATAATGGTGGAAGTGACAGAACTGGCATGATATGGAGATAAAAAAGGAAGCTTTTGACCGAAATATTTTAGATCAAAGGCTTCCTTTTTGCAGCATAATGATTGTTATTCGTTATCTTCTGTCTGATTATTGTTATTTTTATAAACTGTTATAACTGACATATTTGAAACTGTGGAAAAATCGGTATAGCGGAATTCATTGGGAGTCATTCCGGTTTCTGCCTTGAAAAGTCGAATAAATGAGGATAAATCAGTGTATCCAATAATATTAATAATCTCTTTAATTGGCATATCTGTTGAAAGAATTAATTCTTTTGCCCGAGATATTTTAAGAGACTGAATATATTTTGAAAGACTTAAGTTTGTTTTTTTCTTAAAAAAATGGCTGAGAGTAGTTTGGAAGTAATTAGCCATTCCTTTGATTGAGAACATAATGTCAAAACAGTTATTTGCTATATAATCTAATAAAGTTTGCAATGTGAGGCGGCAGTTATTGGTGTTTTGCATAGAATTATATATTTCATCCGCAAAGGAAGCAATCATTTGGGAAGCTTTCTCTGGTTCTCCAGGAGGGGTAAAATATTTACTTTCCAGCCTTAAAAAATTTTGCAAATTGGGATCCTTTTGGTTTCGTAATGATGAAAAAATCCCTCCTATTATAAGACTGTATGTCATAGTAGAAATATCGGTACTTTGAAATAATACCGGATTATCAGAAATACTGTGTAGTAAAAAAACAAACCGTGGATAATCACCGGATTCAATAGCTCTACAGGCAGAACGAATTTCCGAAAGAGGAATGCTGATGTCTGATCCAGTACATGAATAATAATTTTTTTGCGCATTAAGGTAAGAATTATGTAATTCGGAAAAAGAATCACAGACTGATCCTATTCCTTTATCACAATTCCAAGAAGAAATGATTTGTATATAATTGTTAATCGTATTTTTAGGGCCGCTTGCAAGAAGAATGACCTGTTTAGGAATTACGGTATTGTTCCAATAAACTTGTGGTGTATCAGAAAAATGCTTTATTAATAGATTTAAAACATTTTCTTGATTTACAAACAAAGCTAAGAAGTAAAAAGGCCCATCAAGATGTAAGCCAGCAAGAAAAAATTGTTTTTTTATGTCGTCATGTAAAAGAATCCTGTTATCCAGTAATCTATAGAAACATTGTTCTTTCAAAAGAAAATGATTATGTTCAATAAGTTCGTTCTGTTTTGTATACATCATATACATAGCATTTTGAATCGTTTCAAGATCATCCGATAAAGGTAAGGGGGCTTTTCTATCATTTGTACGACCAAAAATCTGCATAGACAAAATTCTTAGAGGACGATAATTAACTCTCATAAATAAAAAAATAAATATACAGCAAATTCCAATAGTTATGAATGAAACAATAGCAAAAGAAGGAAAGAAAACATTACTCAATATATCCAGATGATTAATAGGCATTAATTCAATAAGAGAAATTGAGTCAAATGGATTATTGCTGTAATAAATTTTATAAGAAATATTATTAATGGATATGTCTGTTGTTTCTATAAGACTACTGACTGGGGGCAGAGTTTTATTAAAATCTGAATTAGAACAGTATAACAGCATATCTTGATAATAAAGAAGATTAATACTATTTTCACTTTGAAGAGTAGTTCCAATTAATGTTTCCAGAGTTTCTTTTTGAATAAGAAATACAATGATACCAGAAGTTTTCTGACCAGATAAACTATAAATATAGTTGGTGGGAATTGTTAATGCTATAAACTGGTAGTCTTGACCGTATCTGGAAACATTAGATAACGGAAGAAAATATAGTTTTCCAGTAGTGGCATTTTTAATATTTTCCAATAAAGAGCCATGTTTATAATGATAAAGATTATTCTCAAAATCATCTTTCCGATAAATACTATTTGTTGTATATACAATAAGATTTTCCAGATCTACATAAAAAATATCAAATATAAAATTATTCATGGCTTTCTTTTCGGATAGAAATTCTGTAATATCATAAAAATTATCAAGATTATTTGGATTAATATTTGAAAAACATTTTTCTGTGGAAATTTCAATAGAAATGGTATTCAGCATGGAAATTTGTTGCTGAATCAATTCTTCAATATGATCAATTTGAGCTGCTTTTAAAATGACCCTGATTCTGGAATATTTATATAATAAACTATAACTTATAATACTGTTTAAAAGCATCGGAATGAGACCAATGCA
>ULPS01028909.1_pt1 | contig 33759 bp, 30 predicted proteins | sample 1953711 | NCBI WGS metagenome assembly ULPS01 (sample SAMEA4835635, study PRJEB28245) | human gut metagenome | biome: gut microbiome; material: fecal sample | place: Denmark | collected 2008 | reverse complement strand
CGCTTAGGAGTTCTCCCTGCAATTCGGTAGCACTTGGTATCCTCTGATACCAGATGACCGCTTGACGCTGTAACTACGGGCATTCTACGAATTAAGCAGATGCTTCCTTCTGTCCTAACCGGTACTCCATATCCACTTGTGGAACGGTATCTGTTAGCAGAATGTTAGCAACTCAAAGTTCGTAAAATCGTCTAGTCATTCCAACGCTCTCGTTGGAGAATTGGATACTCGAATGAATCAACACTAGACACTAAGGAGTCAATATCAAAAGGCTCTGCGAGCTGATAACCCGCAGAGCCATAAAACCGTGAAGCTGTTTATGCGGCTAACTATCTTGCCGCTGTTGTGCTTGCGAGCCAACTCTTTACGGTTTCAATATTTACTTTTATAACCTCGGCAATATCCTCAACGCTCATTTTCTTTTCAGCGAGGGAGTAAGCCACATTCTTCTTCGTTTCAAGTTCTCTTTCATCGCAAAGCTGCTCCATTTCCTTGCACATATGTTCCACCCCTTTCTCGGTCTCTTTCAGTTCGTGCACGCGGTCGGCCAAGGCTCCCGCCTGCATCTCTTTCGCTTCCTTCGCACGGAAATCGCGCATCAGTCTTCCAAGCTCGCTGCCATCGTCCTTGCTGGAATCCACGTAGATGAAGTGCTCCTCGTCCCCGAACTCCTTGCCGTTCTCGCGGATTATCCGGTCGATATGGGCTATCGGGAGTCCGCATCCAAGCGCGTCCTTCAAGGTGACAAATATCACGTAGGTCTCCGGGAGCTTATCGAAGTTCTTTCCCGTATCCAGCACATTTGAGTCCATCATCCCAAGATGGTATCTGGCACGTTTCGGGTGCGCTCCCTCATCATCCTGCTGTATCTCGACGTTAAAGACGCGTCCGCTTCCATCCTTTGCCACGCAGTCCAACACGACGCCCCTGCCATGCATGTTTCTGAAATCCATCTGCGTCTCATTGTCGATGACGGTCAGTTCTTTGTCTTCCAGAATAATTCTAAGGACATACTCGCAGGCATTCCTATCTTTGAATACGTTCCGCGCGAGAATATCGCTCATCACGGTCAGGTTCTTAATCGTTTCCTTGTATCTCTCCTTATGCAAAAGCATTGTTTCTTCCTGATTCATCGGTGCTAACCACCTCCTGTTCGACTTACAAGAAGGTATCAACCATCTTGCTATATATATATTTTACAAGAAAGCCGGTAAACATTCAAGACTTGTATTTTCCCCGCCGAAAGGGCAAAATCCTGCGGCTCGCGCGGAGTGGCCGGGGTTTGGGGCAGCGCCCCATTTCAGCAATCTCCGTGCATATAATGAGCGGTCGCGGTGCCCGGCGGGAAAGCCCCTCGCTTTTCCTGCGTCCGGCGCATCGCGGCAGCGAAGGCGAATGCACGAAAGTCGGAGCCGGTCAACTTTTCCGTTCCAAATGTTTCCGTCAATCCGCCTGCGGATTTATGAAAGATTTGTGGGCGGGATGGTTGAGGGGCGAATCCCTCTACCCAGATGAGAAAAGGGTCAACGTTCGCAAATAGGCGCAAATGGGTTCATTTGATGCTAAATGGTGTCTTTTTCTATCATCGGCATCCGTGCATTTGGCAGTTTCTACCTGCATGTTCGTGTATAGGGCAGAGGGATAGAAAAATAGCCTTCGTTATAATCTGTCCCCAAGGAGACGGCATTCTTGCCGCTTCAAAAAGCAGGAAATCGGAAAAGAAAGGATGATGCCACATGGCTCAGGATTTCGGCGATGACATGGGAAACGCCCTCCTAAACTTCGTCACAAGGCAGACGGAGAACTACTTGCGGTTCGGACGTGGCAGGGAACGTGCTTTTGACTGGTGGCAGCGCCATTATAAGAAGGAGGGGAACACTCCCGAGCAGGCAAAAGCAATGGCTGAGAAGCAATCCTCTCGTGAGCAGGTGGTCGTGCCCTTTGGTACTTCCGAGGAAGCCGCCTACTATGCGCAGGTATGCCGCGAGAATGGTACCTATGCCGCCGCCTACACGGATAAACAGGGAAACGGATTCCTTGCCTTTGCCAAGGAGGATGTTAAGACCGTTGCAGGGTATGCCCCGCAATTTAAGGACGTGATGGCGCGTCTCGATGAGCAGCGTATCACCGACGCACTGAATCACGCGGAACCCGTGAATAAGAAGACCATGGATTCCCTCACGGAGCTGACAAGCTATCCTGACCTCCCGGCAGAGGACGTAACGGTCATTCCGGTCACCATCCGTTACAAGGATGCACCAGAAGAAACTTACGATGTGCTCTTTAGCGAACAGGATACCGAAAACCTCAACATCGACGATTCGATTTGCTTCTCCGGCTACTCCCACAAGGAGCTTACAGAGATGGTTGGTCGTGAAACCCATGAGGATTTCGATGTAATTTCCGTCGGTGCCCCCTACAAGGTTCACGCGACGCAGGTGAAAACGGATGCCCCGGAAAAGACCTATGACGTGCCGGGAAAGGATGCACCTGCCCGCAGCGATAGGGTTGCCACTCTTCGCGCCGAGGACACCGCCATTCATACCCAGAACATCCGAAACGCTGCCCAAAAGGCAAGGGAAGACTGCACGGACTTTTCCGACTTCGAGCGCAAGATGAACGCACAGGGCTTCGGTGTGACTGAAACCAGCAAGGGTGAGGTCATGGCCTACGAGCCTGCAAGCCTGAATAAGGACGGTTCGGTGCCGGCGTATGAGCGCGGTCGCGACTGGCCGGTCTCTGCGGAGACGTTAAAGAACCGGTACGACCTCGATGTGACCCACAACTGGTTCGAGCAGAATACCCCGAAGGACGCTGGCACCCTCCCAGATGGAGACCTTGCCATGCAGAATGCGCGTCTGGCGCAGGAGCAGATGCGTGACGAACAACAGCTGCTTGAGCCGGTTGCATCTGATGGTTCCATGGATAACGACGGGCGCACGCCTGACCCGAACTCCGGTATTGAGAGCCACGATGGCGCAGATACCGATTCCCGCACCGCCGTCATGGATGCAGAGCAGACCGGAAGCGAGATTCGCCCCTCCGATATTCGCGAGGAGCAGCAATATGATTCCGAGTCCTATTCCCTCACGGGGGAAGCACGCGATATGACCGCTGCCAAGAACCAAATGGATACGGAGACGAAGGCGCAGGAAACCACGCGGGAGCATGGTTCGAGCCTGCCCTTTAACGGCGAAGACGTATTGTAAGGAGATAGACCATGACACTCAAAGACAAATTGCCGGACAGGCTGAAATGCTCCCCGCTTCTTACCATGGAATCGGACAGCGATATCGAGACCATCGCGGAATCCATCGTGAACCTCTCCGATTCAGATGGGGACTTCTTTAAGAAGACGGAAAAACTTCTTTTGATGGCCTGTCTTGGATATTTAAGGGACTGGTGCGAGCCTTCCCAGCGTACCATCGGGAACCTCATCTCCCTTCTTGATGCCGCCCTGCCAAAGGACAACGAGACCCATACCACCCTCGACAACCTTTTCTATGAAATGAAGTCCGGGTGCAAGCGCGTGAAATCGGAAGATGGCATCACGACCCTCTGGGAGCCTTCCGCCCTTTCCCGGTGCGACTGTCTCACTCCACGCGATTCCAATGGTATTGATGTGTCCGAGGACTTTTCGCTCACCTGCTATGAAGGATTCCGCCACGCTGCCACGCGAGAGACGCGCACGAGTATTGTGACCACGCTCTTGCTTGTGCTGGAAGAAGTGGAAAAGGAGGATGCAGATGGCAAATAGCGCGAACCCGGAAATCAATAAGAAGATTGCCACCTCGGCGCTCGGCACCCTCGTCATCGCCACGGTCTTTTTCTATCTCGGTGACCGCTATGCCGAAACCCTCGTCACCTATCCGGGGCAGATTTTCGACCATTTGAGCGATGCATTCCTTTCCATGTGGCAGACCATAAAGGATGCACCGTTTGCCCTCGATATGACCAGTAACTCCCTGCTGTTTGGCGGGGCTTGCTTTCTCATTATCTGGATGATTTGGCTTCGCTACGTGGCGTTCATCGGAAACTATCGTTCCGGCGAAGAATCCGGTTCCGCCCGCTGGGGCACTGTGAAGGAAGGAAAGAAGTTCAAGGACTTGCAGACCGAAGATAACAATCTTCTCTTCACCAAGAACTTCGGCCTTGCCCTGCACCGTCCCAAGTTCGACCCGGAATATGACCGCAACCTAAACGTCCTCGTGGTCGGCGGCTCTGGTTCCGGTAAGACCTTTAACTACGTGACCCCGAACATCTGCCAGCTCAACACCAGCTACTTCGTCACCGACCCGAAAGGCACCCTTCTTAAGGATGCCGGATACCTGTTCACGGACAACGGCTATAAGCTCAAGAGCTTCAATACCATCAACCTTGATGAGTCCATGCACTACAACCCGTTAAAGTACGTGAAGACGGATACCGATATCCTCTCCTTCGTGAACTGCTTCATTATGAACACGAACCCCGAGGGGAAATCGAGCGGTGACCCGTTCTGGGAGAACGCGGAGAAGATGCTCTACACGGCGCTCATCGCCTTGTTGCGTGACTGGTTCCCGGCGAAGGACTACAACATGTCCTCGCTTCTCACGCTCCTCTCCCTTGCGGAAGCACGAGAGAACGATGAGAACTTCAAGTCCGCACTTGACCTGATGTTCCTTCAAATCGAGGAGGGCAAGAAGTACAAGCAGAACGACGGCTCTTCTCCTGACGCTGCGGGAAATGCCGGTCTTTCAAGGAGCTTTGGCACCAAACAGGCAGATAACGGCTGGTCTTGGGTGCCCAGTAAGTTCAAGCGCAACTCCGACGGCGTGAAGCCCGCCGACTGCGGGGGACTTTCCGCCGACGAGGACTTCGCCCTGATGAACTACAAGAACTTCAAGGTGGCCGCAGGCAAGACCTTAAAATCCATCCTCATCTCCTGCAACGTGCGCCTTGCGCCCATCGCGACGGACGGCGTGCGCGAGCTTTTGACTTATGACGAGATGGAGATTGACACCCTTGGTGACCCGGATGCGAAGGTGGCGATTTTCGGCATCCTCTCCGATACCGACAAGACCCTCAGTTTCCTGTTCGCCATCCTCATGTGGCAGACCATCGACCAGCTGTGCCGAAAAGCCCTTTCGGATTATGGCGGGAAACTCCCGACCCCGGTGCATTTCATCTTCGATGAGTTCGCCAACATCGGCACTATCCCGCAGATTGAGGAGACCATCGCGGTCACCCGTTCCCGTAACATCGGCATCACCATCATCCTGCAATCCATGAGCCAGCTGGAAAGCAAATACGATAAGAAGGCGCAGACCATCATCGACTGCTGCGACTCGACGCTCTTCCTCGGTGGCAAGTCCAACTCCACCAACAAGGAGATTGCGGAGATGATTGGCAAGCAGACCATCCATCAGATGACTTACAACGAGTCTACGGGGCAGTCCTCAAGCGCCAGTAAGAACTTGCAGATTCAGGGTCGTGACCTTATCGACGCAGCAGAAATCGGAAAGATGAGCCGCTTAAAGGCAATCCTGCTCATCGCCGGTACCAACCCGCTCATGGATGATAAGTACGACCCCCACGCCCATAAGCGATACCGCTATATCGTGGATAAGCGCAACTGGAAGCGTTTGCATAAGAACTCCTTCGATTTCGAGCGGTATCTGAAAAACGGCTGCGAGCCGTACACCCCCGATGAGGATACGGGTGCGGAGTTCATGGCATGGAAATGGGCGGCATGGAAAAAATCAAGGAAGGGGCTTCTGGGCATATTGCTAAACCGGTAGTCACTTATAATTAAGAGAAATGCCACGCGAAAAAGGCAGAAAGGGGACGAATGGAGGAAGGAACTTGGAAACACTCGTCAAACTCGCCGCCCCGGCGATAGGAACCGCTGCGGGCGCATTCACCGTCGTGGGAATCATCTATCTTGGGATGACCCTCGCGGGACTTCTTCGCGGCGGGGGCGGGGAGATACGCAAAGCCGTTGCAATCATCGTCGCGGGACTTACCTGTATCGCCTTTGCCCATCTGTACGGTTACTAGAAAACAAGTAAACAAGAAAGGAATCAACCATGCTGGAAAACGTGAAAAGCCTTCTCTCTGATGGTGTGACCGCCCTCGGCGGCATCCTCATCGTCTTCGGCCTTGTGAACCTTGGTCTTACCATCAAGGACGGTATGCAGGGCGGCGGCGGTCAGCTCTCCGGTGCCCTCGCCATGATTATCGGCGGCGCCATCGTCGTGGGTGCTGCCGTGTACTTCAAGACCGGTATCAACTGGGGTTCCCTCGCGGGTTAGAAAGGAGCGATATCTAACATGCTCTCTGTAGCAGTACACAAGGATATCGCCGAGTATCAGCCCAAAATCGTAGGCAAGATGACCATGCGCACCCTGGTATCCATCACGGGTGCGCTTTCTGTCTCGGTACTTGCCGGGCTTTACATCTACTTCGTTTTGGGGCTGAACGTCAGCGATTGCACCTATTTTATCTACGCCGTCTCGTTGCCGTTTTGGTGCGTGGGCTTCGTGAAGCCCTGCGGGATGCCCTTCGAGCAGTTTGCGCCGCTTTGGCTTAAGGCAAACTTCACGAACGACCGCATCTTCTACAAGCCGTCCATGCGTCTTGCGGGACTTCTCTCTGAGTCGGAAAACAGCAAGCAGAAAGGAACTATCTATGGAAAACACTACCGAAAACAGGGAAACCTTCGCGGCATCGAATCCTACTCCCCAAGGGCAGGACGGGTCATCTCTTAACGCCGCATTTGACGTGGACGCGTTCGTCCATGCATCCGGTGACGGGTTCGGAAACACCGCGCCCCTGCACTCCGATACCGGCGCTATCGACATGGATGCCATCTCTCAGGTCGCGCACGTCACGCAGGGTGCCGGAAAGCTGACCCGAAAGGAGAAGAAGCACGCCAAGCGCGAGATGAAGCGCAGGAAAAAGGAAGCCAAGAAGGCCGAGAAGGAAGCGAAAAAGACCTACAGCTCCATCAAGTCCCAGTTAAAGGACAGGGACAAGGAGCTGTCCGATAAGATGGCCGATGCCAGAAAGAAGCGCGACTCCGCGAAAGACGTGGTGAACTACATCGGCTACAACAAGATGTATCAGGACGGCATCTGTGAGGTGGAGGAGGGGATGTTTTCGTCTTCCATCGCCTTCGATGACACCAGTTACCACTCGGTGCGCGATGAGCAGCAGAAAGCCATGTTCTCCGCCATCACCCGCCTTTACGACCAGTTCGGTGCGGATACGCTCGTGCAGATGAGCGTCATCAACACGCCGCTCCTCAAGGAAGAGGTCGGTCATCGCAAGTTCTTCGACCCGGAGCGTCAGGCAAACGATGCTGCAAGGAACGACGCGCAGGTGTTCAACAACATCCTGAACGATAAGGTGAAGGAGGGGGTCAGCAACATCCGCAGGAACCGCTACCTCACCTATTCCGTGACGGCGGACACCGCAGAAGATGCAGCGCGTCAGCTCTCCCGTATCGAGGTCGAATCCTCCCGCATCCTAAACTCCATCGGCAGCAAGGCACACCTTATGAACGGCACCCAGCGCCTTTCTGTCATCCATTCACTCCTGAACCCCTATAAGCCGTTCCTGTTCGATTACCAGCGCGATATTTCCGCCAAGCGCTTACAGACTACCAAGGACTGCATCGCACCGACGCAGATTGATTTCCGCCCGGACGGCCACTATAACGACTGCGTAAAACTCGATAACGGGGTCTACGCACAGGTACTCGTGATGAAGAAGTTCGGCTCGGAACTTTCCGACCGCGCACTTGCCGACATGGCAGACCTTCCTATCCCCATGGCTATCACGTGGTACGTGCAGCCCATGGATAAATCCAAGGCTATCAATTACGTGCGCACCCGTTCCGCATGGATTGACAAGGAAATCATCGAGGAACAGCGCTCGGCAGTGAACAAAGGCTATGACTTCTCCATCCTCCCGCAGGAGCTGAAATACTCCAAGGAGGAGACGGAGGACGTGCTCGACCACTTGCAGAACAAGAACCAGCGTCTCTATGTCTTCACGGGGCTTGTCTACACCTACGCGGAGAGCAAGAAAGCGCTGTATACGCAGGTACTTCGCATCATCTCCACGGCACGTCAGAACTCCATCGAGCTTGACACCTATGACTATCGCCAGCGTCAGGGACTTAATTCCATCCTCCCGCTCGGCCATAACCACGTGGAAATCTCCCGCATGTTCACCACGGCGCAGGTTTCCATCCTCGTGCCGTTTGCCACGCAGGAGCTTGACGATGCAGGCGGCAACTTCTACGGCCAGAACAAGCACAGCCGCAACCTCGTGGTCTGCAACCGCAAGAAGCTCACCTCGCCGATGGGCTTCGTCTGCGGCAAGACCGGCTCCGGTAAGGGTATGTTCACCAAGACCGAGATGACGGGCACCATCTTCTCCAATCCGACGGACGAGATTTACGTCATCGACCGCGCAGGCGAATACACCGCTATCGCCGAACGCTACGGCGGCAGCACCTACCACTTCGGCGTGGGTACCGGAACCCATCTGAACCCCTTCGATACGGTATCCGTGGAACACATGACGAGAAACGAGCAGATTGCGTTCAAGGTGGACGCGATGTTAGCTCAGGCGGGCGCTTCCGCTGCCGAAGCCGGGTCGAACTTCTCTGAGGTTGACCAGTCACTCGTACAGCGCTGCACCGAGCTTGCCTTCCAGAAGGCCGCAGAGCGCGGAGACAATCTTCCGCCGACCTTACAGGACTTCTACGATGCTGCGAACGAGCAGCCGGAGGAGCAGGCACAGGTCATCGCACTCCGTTACGAGCGCTTCGTGAAGGGTTCCATGAACTTCTTCAACCATCAGAGCAACGTCGATTTCAACACCCGCATCGTGGATTTCAACCTGAAAGACCTGCCGGATTCCATGCTGGTCTTCGCCCTCATCAATGTCTGCGAAGCCGTCCGCAACCGCATGTACTTCAATGCAAAGCGAAACGTCCGCACATGGCTCTACGTCGAGGAGATGCAGAGTATGTTCGCGTACCCGACGGTACTTAACTACTTCTCCCGCTTCTCGAATGAGGGTCGAAAATTCGGACTTTTGCTGACAGGTATCAGTCAGAACGCCACGGCGATGCTCGCCAACGAAGCGGCGCGAAATATCGTCCTTAACGCGGACTTCCTCATGCTTCTCAAGCAGTCCCCGCTCGACCGTATGAAGTGGGCGGAGCTTCTGAACCTGTCCGAGCAGGAGGAGGAATGCATCGACGAGTCCGCAGAGCCGGGTGACGGCCTGCTCATCGCAGGTAACGCCCGCGTGCCGATTCGCGGCAAGTTCCCGTCCGGCAACGTTCTCTATGACCTGTTCTCCACGAACCCCAATGAGACGAAGAAGACGGGGCTTGGGGACAAGAAAGATGCAAAACCCGTTATCTAGCAACCCAGTAAGAAGACCCCGGAAAGGACGGTGAACGTCAGATGAAGGCTTCGGATTTCACGACCGGCGGAAACGACCGTGAGAAAGCCATGATTAATCTCCTCAAGACCGAAAAGACGGATGCCGTCAATACCGGTCTGGTGGAAAAGGCAGATAAGAGCGCCAAAGCCTTAAAGGGTGACCTCTATTCCGTCGGCAAGAAGGGCACGCACGGCGCGGGAAGTACCGCCCTCGATGCCATCGCAAGGAAACGTAAGAAGACTTCCGCCGCCGATGCCCTTGACGGAAAATCCCGTAGCCAGCTAACCGGAAAAAATGCCCTCACGAAAAAGGTGCAGTCTCGCCACAATCTGAATAAGAGCCTGAAACGTGGTGCAAAGGGTGTAGCCGCAAAAGCTGCCCACAACGCTCTCAAAGACTCCGAGCTGGAAGGCACGGACGATTTGGTCGCAACCACGCACACCGGCGCGAAACTTGCCGGAAAGGCGAGAAAGCACCTTCGTTCCGGTAAGGATGCACTTGAAAAGAAAGACTCTCTCGGTGCCCTCTCGGAAAAGAAATACCGCACCGAGAAACTGGATAAGAAAGCTGCCCAGAAGCGGATGCAGTTCTCCAAATACTTCCATAGGAACGTCTACGAGAATGCTGCGGCGCAAGCGGGAAAGAAAAAGGCGCTCACGATTCTTTCCGGTGGCATCAAGGGAATGCTTTCATCGCTTGCCGGTGCCGTCTCCCAATTCTTTCCACTCATCATTGCCTTCATCTTGGCCTTCGGCCTGATTTCCGTTGTCGGTGGCGGTGCCGCCGATGAGGAGCAAAAGAGCGCATCGCTTGACGGGATGCCCGCATGGGTCACCTACGACCTCGTGCTCGCGTGCCTGAACGCCCACGAGCAGTACGGATATCCCGCTTCGGCGCTCCTCGGCCAGATGATGATTGAGAATGGCACCTCGGACTCCGGTTCCGACCTCGGGCGGCTGTACCACAACTACGGCGGCGTGAAATATGCCGGTTACGATTACGGCGGACTCATCACGAGTTCCGTTAAAATGCTCACCACCGAATACAGTGCTTCCGGCTCTGCCTACAAGACCTACGCGGATTTCGCCGTCTTCAAAGACGATGATTCGTACATGAAGTACCGGTGCGAGCATTTGTATAAACAATCCAACTACACCCGTGTCCCTAACTACCAGAAGGCCATCGACACCAACAACTCCGAACTCTTTTTGCGTGCCCTCGGCGAAGGCGGGTACTACACCGCGTCGCAGGACAGCTATATCGCCCAGTACCGTTCCATCTGCCAAGCCTATCCGCTTGTTGCGCAGCTTGACTCCATGACCGCAGAGGAGTTCAAGAATCGGTACTCCGGCACCACCCTCATTCCCAGTGGCGGGCAGGACTACCAGAGCGCCGACCAGTGGCAGAAGGATATCGTGAATGCCTGCTCGCAGACTCCGTGGCCGGGAGCCAACCTTTGCGCCACATGGACAACAAGGGTCTATGCAAGAGCCGGTCATCCCGTCGGCGGCAACGGCAATACGCAGCTCGGCAATCAGGGATACGGTGCCAATTACAGCCAGAAACGCGCCACCACCGACCTCTCCCAGATAAAGGTAGGAATGCTCATCTCCGCCCAATACGGCTCCAACACCGCCGCCGGTAACGCTTACGGGCACGTCGGCATCTATATCGGTGACGGCAAGGTCATGGATAGCATTTACTCCGGTCTGCGCACCATCTCCCTGTCCGATTGGGTTTCCCAAAACGGAAGAGGATGGGTTGTCTGCGGCTATCCATGGGACTGGCGCTAGGAAACCAGAAAGGATACCTGCTATGAAGAAACTGAAAGCATGGATGGCGGAACACAAGAAGTTTTCCGTCATCGCCCTGTGCCTGCTCCTGATGTTCACCTGCGGCTCTGCCATGAGCGCCATCAACGTGTCGCATCACCGCGCGGAAACCGCAAAGGAGCAGCACGCAGGAAATAACACGGACACTACCACAGCCGCTGAGAAGAAGACGAAGGAGGAAACCGGGAAAGTGGAGCTTACCGATGCCCAGAAGGAAATCATCAAGGGATACGATACCGATACCAAGGAACTCATCGACACCCTCTCCTCTTCCGTCTGGTCGGTAAGCGAGGGGCGCTACACCCTCAAGTTTGCCGATGACTCCTACGTGGAAACGGTGAACGGAACTTCGACCGTCCATAGTTACGCCATCTCCCGCGTGGAAAAGACCTCCGATGGGTACGGCGGCTATCTCTATACCATCGTCTTCGAGACCGATACCGGCACCCATATCGTGACCTACACGGACGGCAGTGGCGCTGCGGTGAACTCCGATTCTAAGACCCCCGGTGAGAACACCATCTCCACCCTTACAAGCTCTACGATGTTCGCTCAGAAAAACACCGCATACGAGCGTGCCGAAGCGGTGACAAACATTACCGTGAAGGGCATGAACAGCGAGGTCACGAAACTCTTCGGCGGGGATGAGAAGGCCGTCATCACCGCCCTCTCCAAGTGGTGCGCCGTCCATTACCCTTCTGTCACCGAAGCTACATGGCAGAAAGTCGTGAACCTCGACTATGAGAACGGGGTCATCACCACGGACTTCAAGCTCAACGACACAAACTCTGTTTCCGTCACCTGCGTTTACGAGCAGTCCACGGGCGAGTTCTCCTTCGAGGGCTAGGGCAACATCGCCATGCAGGCAGAAAGGAATCTCTATGAATGAACAACTGACTTTACAATCCACACAGCATGAGGAGACGAAGACGGTTCCCCTGCGCAGGAGAAAGGCTTGTCTCGCGGGCACATTCGCGCTCTTCGCTGCCTGCGCACTCGTGCTCCTCATTCCCCATCCGGCCTATGCGGGTATCATCGGGGACTTCCTTGATATCCCCAACATGATTAAAACGTGGCTTCTGCAAATCGCTGCCACGCTCTTCAATACCTATTTCGGTGTCATCAACCAGACGCTTGATGCGAAGTTCATTTCCGGGCCGTTCAACGAGCTTTTCGGAACAACCGAGCCGTATGGCGTGGTAAAAGACTTCTATCAGGCCGGAGTCATCCCCGTTGCCCATGCCATCCTAGGTCTCTTCATGCTGATGCAACTCATCAAGATTAGCCAGCGCATCGACGCGACGAGCACCCTTCCCGCCGTGAAGGATATCGTATTCCTCGTGGTGACCTACTGCATCCTCAGCTACTTCATCGACAACGCCCTCGACCTCGTTTCCGCCATCTACAGCATCTTCAACGACCTCGTTGGTAACGTGTCGGACAAGCTGCAATCGAAAAACTGGTATGAACCCGGAATCGAGATGACCAAGGACGATGCGGCCGATGCCACGTTCGGCGGATGCTTCCTCCTTTTGATTTTCGGACTCATTTCATGGGCGGTCGGACTCGTTTTTTATGCGGTCTCAATGGTCGTTGCCCTCGGGCGTTCCGTTCAGCTCTATGTCTATGCCGCCTTCTCTCCGATTCCCATTTCCCTTCTCGGCTTCGAGGAGACGAAGCAAATCGGAATCGGTTACCTCAAGAACTTTGCGGCAGCAGCCCTCGCAGGCGTGGTCATGGTTCTCATCCTCTACCTCTACCCGCATCTTGTGACCGTCCTCGCGGTTTCCGGCGGATTGGGAAAGGCTGAGATGCTTGGTCTCGCACAGGGCGTAGAAACATTCGACTCGTTCGGTGTCATCATCAAGACTATCGCCGTTCTCATCACGACCATGATGGGGCTTGTAAAGTCCGGCTCTTGGGCGAAGGAAATCCTCGGCGCGTAGACGCTTACCGAAAACCTGCTACCACTCACCGAAGGGGCGTGCCGAAACCGGTGCGCCCCTTCCCCTTAATAAGTTATTATTGGGAGCCAAGCATCGGCTTCCGATGGAAAGGAACGCGCTATGACATACGACACTACGGAAGCTGTGGCTAAGTTTCTGTCCGGCTTCCAGATGAAGATTACGAACCGGGAAAGGGACACCGTTGCCCCAGACTACTACGTGAAATACTCGCTCACCCTCTCCAAAGGCGGAAAGGACTTCTCCACCACCTTCGTATCTGATGGGGAACCGACTGTCACGCAGGTCTTCTCCGCCCTCGCAGACGATGCCCTCACCTTGCGAAAATACTCCACTGACGAGTTTGTGGACAAGCTCTACGCACAGGGGGTAAAGCCATCTGCCGCCCTCCGTGCTTACGACTCCTGCAAGGAGACGAATTTGTGGATGCAGGACGAGCTGTACCTCTCTGGCTGGGAAATCGAAGAGATATCGAAAACCCTGACAAAGTATGAGGACGAGGTAAACACTCTGGTCGAGAAGGCCGCATCCGAGCGTGCCGTGCGGTACGCCTATGACCATCCGAAGCTGCCGAAGGGTTTCGTTACTATCGAGCAGCTGCAAGGAGACCTTGACCTCGGGGACTTGCGCGACGAGGTGGAGGATTTTGATTTCGACGGTGACATCACCGAAGCGTTCGGCGAAACTGCCGAGTATAAGGTCGATGACAACTACCATGCCCTTCTCACGTGGCTTCCCGACCACACGGAGTGGCTGGAAGAAGCCGAGTTCAACGGCCTTCTCGAAGGCTGCGAGGGCGATATCTACAAGATGGTTCGGATGGCGCAGTACGTGTACTTCAAGTCCGACCTCTACGACCATTGCGAGGATATCTGCCGTTACGGCACGCTCGACCAGCTAAGGGATATGGGGGTCTATGCCATCCGGGAAAGCCTTGCAGACGAAATCTTAAACGACCTCTCCTATGATGAGGATTATGCGCCGACCGATGACGCGAAGGACACCATCATCTCGGCTATCTATGCCACGTTCGAGGAGAAATATGGCGAAGACTTCGCCGAAGTCGCGACCGACTTTGGACAGGATATCGACGATATCGCAGGTCGCGCAAACCCTTACGTCCTGAGTGTGGATACGGTACGCGCCGTGAACGAAAAGGGATACGACGCGGTGTTCGCCGAGCAGTGGAAGGCCGAGCTTTCTGAGTGCGATATCGACCCGGAAGCGGTTTCCGTTGACAGCGAAGCGCACGATATGGAAAACGGCAGGGATGGGCTTGATGGTAACGCCCCGGAAAAGGATGCCCCGGAAAAGGACGATAGAGATGCGCAGCCGCCTGTAGACACCGACAACCGTTAGAAATGTGCATGGAAACGGGTGAGGGCAAGGCTCCACCCGTTTTCTGCTGAAAGGAGACTCTATGGAACCGAAAGAGCGTATCGTCTTCGACGAAGACCTCTACTACGGAGACGAAGGCGAAGAGATGGCGATAAACGACCTCATGGAACGTGACGGTCTGACCGAGGATGAGGTGCGCGAGGACTTCACCGACGATGAGATTTTCAATCATCAGATGGAGATGAAAGATTTCGATTACGAGAAGGAGATGCGGGCACTTGCCGCCTTCTTTAACGGGGAGAAGTCCGACATGTCGGATTTCGTCAACCCTTACGGCGGCAACCACATCCTCGTGTCGGGAAGTGTTGGGCGCTGGAACGGCACGTCCACCGGCATCGCCGTCTACAAGGACTTCGATGCCGCCACCGATTGCTCTCCATCCCGTTTCGGTCAGGGCAACGTTTTCGCCGACTGCGAGATTCAGAAGGTCTGGGACGAGAACGGCACGCTTTACCTTGCCGGTGCCCACCATGACGGGCGCGTATCCGTCGAGATGCGTCAGCTCACCGATGAGGGCGAGCGCCTTTGGGGACAGCTCGATTACGAGGATTATCTGCCCCTCGAAGGGCTTACCGCCATGGGAAAGCACTATGAGCTTGGCGACGAGAACCGGTTCGTCCACGACCTCTATAACAGCCCGGAACTCTGCGCCGCCCCCCGTTACGTGGAGCAGTCCTTCGGATGCCCTTCTGAGGAATACGAGAAAGAGGAAGGGACGCTCCCTCACGACTTCACCACCGGCAAATGGCGCGTGCATCTTATCTACCCCGGAGAGCGTTACGGTCTCGATGGTTGCCTGACCTATGAGTTAAATGCTTACTCTGGCGTACCTGCCGCCGCCCATCGCGCGTCCTACCCCCTTGTGGAGTTCTACGATACCTCGCAGGATGCCGCCCGCTTCCCGGGCGGGCAGTTCGTCTCTCGCTACTACATGACCGACCTGCTTGAGGACGATTCCATTGCCGTCTCCCTCGACACGATGCTCAAGAACGGGAACCAGTTCTCCCTTGATGGCGGCATCCCCGCTTGGACGGTTGAAGGCGATGACCTTGCGAAGGTGAACGACTTTCTCAAGAAAAGCTGCATGGAGTTTAGCGGCTCCCTTCCCGGTGACGAAAAGGACGAGGACGGCTATTCCCTTTCGGGGGAAGCGAAGGATGCCACTGCATCCCGTAATGGGCTGAGCAGAAACCAGATGGGGATTGAAGAAAAAGCTGCCGAGTGCAAAGAAGCCGCGACCATCCTCGCTAACGACAACGCCCTTTAGGCGTTTTTGGCAAGAAAGGAGAAATGAACATGGCAGAAGATTTCGGTGACAGCACGGGAAGCGGCCTTGTGAATACCGCAGGGCAGGCCGCAAAAGAGGTCGTTCAGGCCGTCGTGACAAAGGGTGCGGGCATCGGAGGAAAGGGCGGTGGCGGTATCTCCCTCTCCGGGGAAGCCAAGGACATGATGGCAGCTTCCAAACAGCTTGCAGGCGCATCTGCCGCACCTTCCCGCGAGCATCTGGTCGCAAAGCCCGACCTCTCCCGTTAGATAGAACCACAGAAAGCCAGCAAACCGCACAACCAGAAACATAGAAAGGATGATTGCCATGCCAGATAACGACTTCTGGATTGGGCAGGAGCAGATTCCCGTTGACCTCTCCCTCCTGCTCACCTACCACAACGATGAGGACTACTGGTACGCTCCGGGGGAGTATGCGCTCAGGGTCTATACCGTCGATACCCTGAACACCAACTTCGCCCGTCCCTGCTTCGCGCTCGGTGAGCGCAAGTTCGACCCGGAGATGGAGGATGTTTCCGGTGCTATCGAGAACACCCTCCACGAACTTCTCGATTCCGGTGCGACCCCCGAGGACGTGTACCGCATCATGGGACTCGTTAAGGAGAGCGAGCTTTCCCCCGAGACCAAGGAAGCTGACAGCTATCTTCCCATCGACCTCGGCTATTGCATCGACGGAAATATCGTCTCCTATGAAGCGGTGCCGGAGAGCGTTGCGACGGTGCCTGAAAACGTAGACTACCCGCGTTACGCGGAAGCGATGGAGAGCCATGTGCCGCTTCCCATCGCTACGCAGATTGCTACGCATGATTTCTCTCACAGGCAGGCGGATATCCTCATGGAAGCCGCCCGCAGCCCGCACGTCTCGCCCGAGACGCTTGAGACGATAGCCGACAAGACCCTTTCGTCCGGTAAGATGCGCGGTCTTCTGGATATCGCTTCTGTCGGCAAGAACCCCCTCGATTTTCGCAATATGGACGAGCAGACACTTAAGGCGGCTGTTTCCGTGCTGTTCCACGGCGGCAAAGACCTCCCCGTGACGGAGCTTGACCTTGCGCAGCTGCGTTCGGTAGACCTCGCGCTGATGGACGGGGCTTCCCCCGCCGAAGCCATGCGTGCAGCCGAGAAGTCTGCATCCGCCGAGCCGGAAGCGACTGCCGCATCTCTCGCATCCGAAGCCCGCGACGCGAAGGCTGCTCGCACCGAACTCGATAGCCAGTCGGAGATAAAGGATGCCCCGACACGCGCGGAAAAGGCAGATGGCTCCCTGTGACAAAGCCGTTTCATGGGCAGAAAGGAGGACACCTATGACACCTGACGGAAAAACATTCGACCCGGAAACCGTTACCGACAAACAGCTCGTTCAGTACGAACAGGCCATCGACCGTGGCCTAACCGAAGCCGACGCGATGCGCCTGACCGAACACGAGTACAACGGCTTTCAGGCCAATGCCATCATCGCCGCCGCGCTGAACCCGGCGGTGGGAGAAGACGTGCTGGATGCTCTCGCGACCCCCAAGTACACCGCAGCGCAGATGACGGCCATCGCGAAAATCGCCATCAGGGGCGGAGACTTCGCACGCTTCCTAGACCCGCAGATGGACGCACGGCGCATGGAAGCCGCCTATCTGGTCGTGGCGCACGGTGGGAGCGACTTGCCTGTGGAACATCTTTCCCGCTCCCAGCTGCTCACCATCAACAACATCCTCCTGCAAGGCCTTCTCCCCTATGAGACCGTCCGCGCCATCGCAAAGCCCGCGTTTACCCCTGAGAGCATGGAGGTCATCGCCGCCGCCATGGAAAACGCACGTCATGACCCCTATACCGGTGAGCACTCGCTGACCGAAGCGCAGGTGGCGCGTATCATGAACCCGGAATACAGGCCGGAGCAGCAAATCGCGCTTCTTACCGCCATGCGCGGGCAGACCCCGGTTGCAGACCTGAGCGACGCGGACTTTGCGGGGCTGTTCCCGGCTTCCCTTTCCGTAGAGCAGATGAGCGCCTGTGCCTATGCCGTGAACCGGTGCGGGTATAACACGCCACTTCTCATGATGACCATGCAGGCGTGCGCGGACATGAACGCGCAACAGCTCATGGCCGTCTTCGATGCAACGGCGGCAGAGTTTTCCGATGCCACTATGGCAAAGGTCTCCACAATCCTTATGCACACCCCAGCCCTTACCTCCCAGCAGATGCGCTACCTGCTCGCGGAAGCTAGGGACGGCACCCCGTTTCCGGCTCTGGAATCCATGAATGAGCATCTGCTGGCACAGGCGGAACCCGAGAAGGCACAGGTTACCGAAACCGGTATCAAGTCCGAGTCCCGTGACATGGCATCCGGCAAGGAAGCGCTTGCGGAGCAGGCGGGACTCGATAGCACCCAAAAAATCAATCAGAACAAGGAGATGGAATAGATGTTTCACAACATATCTAATCCCAAATGGTTCGGCAATTGGAGCCGTTTGGAAGATGACTATCTCGGCAACGGCGGAACGGACATTGCCGACAACTTCACTTTCTCGAAAATGGAAAAGTGACAAAAAATAGAAAGACAGGATGCCGCATCCCGTATGGGAGCGGCATCTCCACAAATGCGAAAAAGAACGGGAGGTGCGAATGATGAAAGCAGAAAAAGGCTCCGAGATTATCACGACCATCTGCGAGTACGAGAACTCCGTGGCAATGCCGGATAATGAACGCCTGACCTATCTCGACACGTGCGGCATCGCCCACATTAAGGATGGGAACGGAAACGTAAAAGCACAAGAAGCCTATGCGAACAGATGCAGCGAGTACCTGCGGTTCGGACACGAAGTCGACCTTGCCGCCTGCGGCGCATACAGCCCCTACGATGCCCTGAAAGTCTGCGACACACCGGAGATATTCTTGAAGACCGGGTTCGAGCAGCGCCCCATGCTCTACACGTAGAAGCATCTCTTTCAGGCTCTCACACCGAAATCCGATTACAACCCCCACCGGCACGGCTTCTCCATCGAACAGGTAAAGCGCTTTCCCGAGCTTCTTGCTTCCCCGGTGGTTCTCGCCAACAGCCCGACCAGGGACGATGTTCTGCTTGCCATCCTTCTCGCGACCGATACCTACGACACCCCGCTCATCGCAGGCATCAAGCCGGACGGCACGGGAAACTACGGGGAGCGCGAAGTGGAGACGAATATGGTCTTGAGCGTCTACAGCAGACAGAACTTCATCCGTTACTTCGCCCTGTTACGGGATATGGATGCCTTCGTGTTCGTAAGCGGCAGGAAAATCGAAGCGCTTGAAGACCTATCCGGGCTTCCGCTTGCAGAAAATTGCTCCGGTCTCGATATTGACAGGATTCTGCAACGCCCGAAGTGCCTTGGATAGATACGGGTCAGGAGATTTCAAAGCATGTTCTTCAAGAAGAAAAAAGGGAAAACACCGAAAACCTCGAACAGGAAGGTCGTTCCTAACATGAAGCCCATCGAAGAGCTTAGAACCAATAAGGATGTTGCCGAATGGTGCCGCGATTTTCTGCGCATCACGGACGAGCTTTCGCCAGAACTCGCGATTGCCGACCGTGCGGAACGCAACTATCTCATGGCACTCGTCGGGCTTCTCGTGGAATGGTTCCCGCGCAAAGACCTCTCTTTGGAAAGCCTAGCCGCACTCCTCTCCATCGACGATGCGCGTGAAAACGACGAGAACTCCGAGTCCGCCCTCGACCTTATGTTCGTCCAAATTGGAAAAGGGAAAGCATACAGGTATGTAGCGGAATACCATCAGTATCTTTGGGTGCCCAGCAAGTACAGGCGAAACTCCGACGGCATGAAACCGGCAGACCGCAAAGAACTCGTCGGCAGCGAGGACTTCGCCCTGTTCTGTTGGGACTCGGTAAATCATCTTCCGGCCATCCGTCGCATCTCCCTCAAAGCGAGCCTGACCTCCCGTCTCATCGACTTTAAGTACCTACGCGAAGCCGAAGCGCCCGCCTATACCCATGGAGTTTCAAACGATATCTTCGACTATGAGTTCGATGATGACGATGACGATATCCCAGCCTTTTCATTCCCAGAAGCCTAGCAAACCAGAAAGGAAGGAAACCATATGAGCAAATTAGTCATCGCGGAAAAGCCGATGCTCGCCCGCGATATCGCCCGCGCCATCACGGGAAAAGAGGTGTCCGAAAGCGCCCGCCTTCCCATCTCGGGAAACGGCTACACGGTCTGTGCCTGCGCCGGCCACCTTTTGGAATTGGTAAAACCGGATGCCATCGACCCAAAATGGGGAATGCCTTGGAGCCTTGATGTACTCCCTATCGAGGTTCACGACTGGCCGAAGGAACCGGCGGTCGATAAGAAGACCGGAGAGAGTAAGAAGCCCCTCATCGACCAGATTGCGGGACTCCTTAAAACTTGCGACTCCGTCATCGCCGCCGGCGACCCGGACGATGAGGGACAGCTTATCGTGGACGAGCTTTTGGACTACCTCGGCTACGCCGGTAAGGTCGAGCGCGTCTACGTGAACGACAACATCGAGAAGAACATCGTGAAGGCATTCGACAAGCTCGTGCCCAACGACTCCTGCCGGGGTGCTGGCAACGCCGCCTATGCCCGACAGATGGCGGATATGTGCTTCGGCGTGAACGAAACGAGACTCGCCACCAAGCGTCTTGACGGCCTGTTCACCGTCGGACGCGTGCAGACCCCGACGCTGGGGCTTGTGGTGAAACGCGACGAAGCCATCGCCCACCACGTCACCCGAAAGTTCTACGAGCTGTTTGCAAGCGGTGATTCGGATGCCGGAGAACTCACCTTCAAGTATCTGCCGGGAAAGGAGCTGCTTGCCGGTGAGAAGCATCTGTTCGAGCGGCATACGCTGGAAGCCCTTAAGGAAAAGCTCGACGGACGCGACCTGCACTTTGAAACGACCGTATCGAAAAAGCAGGAGAACCCGCCGCTTCCCTACAACTTGACCGTGCTGCTTTCCGACATGAGCGAGCGCTTCGGCTTCACTGCCGCCGAGACTCAGCAAATCACGCAGGATTTGCGTGATAAGTATAAAGCCATCACCTACAACCGCTCCGATTCCCAATACCTCAAGGAAGAGCACCGAGAGCAGGCACCGGCAGTCCTTGCGCAGGCGATGAAGAACCTCGGCGTGCGCTGGCCTTTGGATTACCGGCTCCACTCCAAGGCGTTCAACGATGGGAACGTGACCGCCCACCATGGCATCATCCCGCAGGAAGCGGATGCGCCCGTGTCCGCGATGGAACCGGACGAAGCCAAGGTCTACACCGCCATCTGTGAGCGCTATGCGGTGCAATTTCTTCCTCCCGCCGTGTACGACGTGAGCGAGAGCACGGTAAGCGTGGACGGCGGAACGCTTAAGCTCACCGCGAAGCGCCTTTCGGACGCGGGGTTCAAGGCCGTCTTCCCGAACATCTCGAACAGCCGTGGCAGGGAGGATTCCGATACGGGGAACCCATGGGTTCCCGCAGGAAGCCATACCCTCGCCGGTATCTCCTACTCAATCACGGAAGGGGAGACCACCCCGCCCGCACCCTATACGGAGGGCACCCTCATCACAGACATGGCATCCATCGCGAAGTACGTCAAAGACCCGGAAATCCGGGAAATCCTTAAGCGTAAGGATGACGGCAAGAAGGGCGAACACGGCGGTATCGGAACGACGGCCACCCGCTCCTCCATCATCGAGGGTCTGAAAACCCGTGGCTACCTTGAGGAACGAAAGGGAAAGGTTCGAGCGACCGATAAGGCCAAGGCGTTCTACGCACTCCTCCCGCCGGAGATTCGCGGTGCAGACGTGACCGCAAGATGGTGGCTCATCCAACAGGATATCGCAGACGGCAAGGCGGATGCGAACGCCCTGCAAGATTCCGTCATCGAGGTCTTCAATCACCACCGCGAGACCGCCTACGTGGGCGCATCCATCGCAGGTGCCGGAAAGACCGTAGTGGGCAAGTGTCCGAGGTGCGGCAAGGACGTTATAAAGACCGGCTCCATCTACGCCTGCTCCTCCATCAAGAACGAGAAGCAGGAGGACGGCACTTGGAAGGAGGTCGCGGGCTGCGGGTTCAAGCTGTTCGGCTTCTGCACCAAGAAGTTCACCGAGAAGCAGGCCGCATCCCTTCTTGACGGGAAGGCGGTCTCGCTAAGGGGCTGCAAGTCCAAGGCCGGGAAGACCTTTGACTGCAAAGTCGTTCTTCAAAAGGACGGGTCGGTAGAACCTATTTTCACACCGAGAAAACCCACGAAGAAAGGCCGCAGGTAGCGGCAGAAAGGAAGGAATGACATGGCAACACTCCTATCGCCGGATATGCTTCCCGAGGATATTCGGAACATGGATTTCGGGCAGGCTTCCATGCCCCACGCGCCAGAAGCCCAGACCCCGGAAGTGCCCTACGATACGACCACATCCGCACCAGACCGCCCTGCCATACCGCTCTCCCCGGATATGCTTTCCGGGAACCTGCGAGGAAACGACAGTGAGAAATCGGGCATCGAGTTCTCTTTCGATGCTTTCGGATACACCCAGCAGGTTGAACTCGTCAGGGAGTCTTATGCGGACGGAAACCTTGCAGTGACCGCCTATCTCTCCGACCCAACCGACGAATCGTTCGGTCAGCCTTGGAGCAGCGTTACCGTGAACTTCGGTTCCCCGCTGCAACAGGACGCGACCGTTTTTCTCGACACCAATAACATGGGAGAAGCGATGCTCTCGAAAATCTCCCAGCTCGGAGCCTTCACCGGCCAGTTCATGCGTTCGGGGTTCTGCTCCTACCCGGCCTTCACCTTCGATACCGAAGTCATGGGCAACATGCGCGACTTAAACGAGTTCGCATCGGCAGACCACAGCAGCCTTGCTGAGATGCGGGGCACGTGCCACGCAGCACTCGAAAACGTATACGGTAGCGAGTTCACGGATGCCTTGGAAAGCGGTTACGACTTAAACGCCGAATCCCATGACTGCGCTTCTGGAAGCGCCGTGCTCGAAACCTGCGATACGACCCGCGCGGAACAACCCACGAACCATGTGAAGGGGGTGCGATAGGCATGAGCCGCTTTCACTCGAACCGGACTTGCACCCGTTCGCCGACAGCTATCCTAAGCAGCCAAAACACACCATTGTGCTAAAATCGGATACCGTATACACACCGCGCGGGACTACCCGTTCCGCACAGACAGAAAGGATGAAAAAACATGCCCAAGAAGACACCGGAGCCAGAGCAGGCTCCCAAGGCAGACAACTACGCCAAAATCAACATGCCCGCCGCCTTCCTCACGCCCCACGACATTCAGACAAGTGACGGGCGCACCTTCGAGAAGTGCTTCGTTTCCTTCCCCAAGGGGACGAAGGTGAACGGCATCGACGTGAGCGGCTTCTCAACCGATGTGTTCCTCTCCGACTACATGAAGAAGGACATGCTTGAGAAGGGACGCGCCACGGTCTCGTTCAAGAAGGACGAGCCGGTGCCCATCTGGACGGGGAAGAAGGACGATGCCGAACACCCGTATCAGCGCTACGAGGTGAAGGCCACCGACCTCACCCACGCACTCAAGGTGGCGCAGGATTCCTATAAGGCCGAAAAAGCCGCAGAGCGTGCCGCCGCAAAGGACGGCGTGAGCCTTGCGGGCGAAGCGCGCGACATGGAGACCGGGAAGGACGCGCTCGCAGGTGATGCGCCCGAAAAGGAGAACTCTTCGCATGGGTCGCATCCTCTATAAGGATATCGAGCTGGACGAAGCGAACAAGGAAGTCCATTTCGCCCATAGCCGATTCGTGGGTCGGGACATTAACACGGACTGGATGGACAGCCTTCTCTCCATCGACAAGAACTCCCTGTCCCACGCTCAGTTTGGCGATATCAGTAGGCTCAATTCCGTCGCGAACCTCGATTATCAGGTCTGCAACGGCGGTGTCGCACAGTATTTCGACAATGGCTACGATTGCTACCGTGAGCCGTACAACGAGCAGGACGTTGCCCATTTCGGAAAATCAGAGCAAGCCGCGCAGCTTCAAACGCTCGCGCGATTCGGCGAGACCGTCTTTCCCGAAAAAGCCCTTGAGAACTCGAATATCCGTCATATCGCCGATGCCCTAAACGCCCTCGATGATTCCGATGAAGCCGAACCTTCATGGGCGGTCGAGGAGGGCATTGACGATGACAGCGACTATTACGGCGAGTCGTTCGAGTTTGAGGAGTTTGACAAGTGCTTCCATGCATCCTGCGGTTACCTCGATTCCCTCATGGAACTCTACGCGCAGTACCTCTGCAAATCCATCGACCCAGAGCGGTTCGGCGGTCGTTCCTCCGATGAGACGAGTTGCCGCGACCTTGCCTGCGAAGCCCGCGACATGAGGAACGGAAAGGACGCTTTCGCATCGATTGAGCAGGAGAACGTGCAGGGCTTGCGAGATTGTAACAGGTAGCAACAGAAAGGGAGGTGACAGTTCATGGTAATCGAGGTGCTCTACAAGTCCTTCCGCTACGAGAAGTTCGACTCATCTGCCCAGACGAACTCCGAGCCGTTCCGCGCGAAGGGAACGAACATCCTTACCGACTGGAACCTCTACCTCGGTGCCCTTGAGGAAAACGGCATCATCCTCGCAGAGCACTGGTATGACGGAAATCCGCAGCACGCAGGCGGGCAGGTGACCCTTGAGGGCACCAAGGTTCCCGCCGCCACCCGTCAGGTCGGGAGTGCCATGCTCCTCGTCTCGCCAGATGAGCTGGACGATGTAGTCTGGCTCAAGAAGGACGGCGAAAAGCTCCTGTGGCGGGAGGGCGATGAGCTGATAAACGGTGAGCGGTTCTTCGCCATGGAGCAGCTGTGTTACTCCGATGCCACAGTGCAATCCATCAACCGTCGCGCCATCGCCGTGTTCGACTACTTGAAGCACGCGCACCCGACGTACTCGGATGATGAGATTGCCCGCATCATGGGCTACACCGAATCCGCCATCGAGCGCATCCGCGATGCAGAAATCTCTCAGGACGAGGGTTTCGTGGACGATGACGGGGAAGGTCAAAACGAGGAAGACAACACCGGAGCTATCGGCGGATATAACTTCGGTTAGAGATAGAACGAAACGAGAAACGCAGTTCAAACGAACCACCAACGAAGCTACAGAAAACCACGCAAACAAGGAAGGAGAAAAGAACACATGAAGATTCTCGGACGAATCAAGAAATCTAAGGTGCTCACTGCGGTCATGACCGCAGTGCTCATCTTCCAATCGGCTTGCCCCACCGGGCTTGCCTATGCCGCCGAGCAGGCGCGTTCCAGTGCGGTGCTCACGGTGACCGCATCCGTCGATGACCTCGATGAGACGCTTCCGACCCTCAAAAGCCCCACTGACTTTACCGCAGGCTCGGCTATCGGCACCTGCCCCGCGTTTTGGGTTGCGAACGATGACGGCACTTCCTATGTGGAAGCCCTCATGGCGAAGAAGCAGAAACAGGGTCTTGCGCTCAACTGGTACAACGAAGAGACCGGTGAGTCCTTCGACTGGTACAAGACCAAGGTGACTGACAGCATCCATGTGGTCGGCAAGTGGGAGAAGTTCGACGTTTCCGTCACCTTCTCCGCAAATGACGGAACCTCCAAGTCAGATACCGAGACCGTCCCCTACGGACAGTCCTACAAGCAGGCGTTCGGTAAAGAGAAGGCCGCTCCCGCAACCCGCTCGGGCTACGAGTTCGCCGGTTGGTACGATTCCACCACCAACAAGAAGTTCGACTTCGATAAGAAGTTGACCGACCCCACCGTATCCGTCTACGCCAAGTGGAACCTCAAAGATGCCGTGGAGGTAAGCCCCTCGGATACCGCTCGTCCCGCGCAGACCGCAACGGGCACCTGCTCCATCAACGGCACGTGGTTCGGTACCCCGTTCCCTTGGGGTTCCATCGCACGATTCAACCTCTCGCATTTCACCGGCGAGCTTGCCGGTGCCACTGTGAACGATGCGCAGTGCGTGGACTCCGGTGCTGAGAACCCATATCTCGCTGGCCGTCGCTCCGCCACCTATCAGGCAACGCTGACCTCTTTTGACGAGACCACGGGCAAGGCTGTATACGACGTGTACCTCTACCCGGCGGGACATGCCACCGGCGATATGTATGTTGTCCGCCCGCCGCACTGCGGCAACGTTCAGAGTGGCGTGCAGCGTATGCACGCCACCATCACGGTCTATAAGGTCGTGAAGGGCTATATCGAGATTCAGAAGGCTTCCACCTGCACCAACGTCTCCGACAACAACAAGCTCTACAGCCTTGCGGGCGCGGAGTTCTCCATCTACGACGCTTCGGGCAAGTTCGTCCAGAAGCTCACCACCAACGAGAAGGGCGATACCGGCAGGAGCGGACTCCTGACCGCTGGCACCTACACGGTCAAGGAGACCAAGGCTCCGGAGGGCTACTACGCCGCCGATGACTTCACCGTCGAAGTGAACGCCGGTCAGGTCACCAAGAAGACCGTGGGCGATAAGCCTTACAACGACCCTCTGTCTATGATTGTCGGTAAGTTTGACGGCGAGAAGACCTACAACGGCGCTGGAAACCTCCCGCAGGGTTCCGCCACCCTCGCCGATGCCGAGTTCACCGTCGATTACTACGACACCTTCGACTACGACAACTACGATGCCCTTAAGAAGGCCGATATCGAGCCGACCCGCTCTTGGACGTTCAAGACGAATGAGAACGGTTTTGCTCTCTTTTCTACTGAGGACTTTGTTTCCGGCAGCGCGTTTTACTATAACGACCAAAATGCTGTGTGCATCCCACGCGGCACCATCGTCGTTCGCGAGACCAAGGCTCCCAAGGGCTACCTCAAGAGCAACGCCGTCAGCTTCCAGAAGATTATGGAAGGTTCTAATGTTGCGGGCTTGATTACCTACAACGCTGCTGAGGTTCCCGAGCAGGTCTACCGCTCCGACTTCGAGTTCACCAAGAAGGCCGAGAACGGCTCCGACCGCCTTGCTGGTGTGCCCTTCAAGGTGACCTCGCTCACCACCGGCGAGTCCCACATCGCCGTGACCGACGAGAACGGCTATTTCAGCTCCGCATCCTCTTGGAATGCCCATGACGGCAACACCAACGCGAACGACTGGGCGCTGACCGCCGATGGCACCATCGACAGCGCAAGGCTCGATGCGACTGCCGGTTTCTGGTTCGGCAACAACACCGTACTCGATGCGGACGGTCACGCCACAACAGGCGATGCCATCAAGGCCGACAATGCGCTCGGTGCCATGCCTTTCGACACCTACAGCGTCGAGGAGCTTCGCTGCACCGCGAACGAGGGGCACGCGCTGGTGAACACCACCGTCACCATCAGCCGCAACGGCGCTACCATCGACTTCGGCACTCTCGATGACCCGGAGCCGGAAATCCACACCACCGCCTACGACGCTTCCGATAGCGACCACTACATCGGAGTCGGCACCGTCAAGGTCTCCGACAAGGTGGAGTACAGCCACCTCGTCGCTGGCAAGAGCTACACCGTCACCGGCGAGCTGCGCGATGCCGAGACCGGCGATGTGCTCAAGGTGAACGGCAAGACCGTGACCGCTTCCCAAACCTTCACGGCTGAGAAGTCCAACGGTTCCGTGACCGTCGATTTCAGCTTCGACAGCTATGACCTTGCTGGCAAGACCCTCGTGGTCTACGAGACCCTGACCGACGCGAATGGCGCGAAGCTCGCTGAGCACAAGGACAAGGATGACGTGTCCCAGCAGGTGACCGTCCTCAAGCCGGAAATCGGTACCACCGCCACCGACAAGGCGGACGGAGACAAGAACGTGGTCTCCGAGCCGGAAGCCACCATCACCGATACCGTGCGCTACGTAAACCTGACCCCCGGCAAGACCTACAAGGTCACCGGCACCCTCTATGAGAAGGTCAAGGGCAAGGACGGCAAGGTCACTGAGAAGAAGTTCACCGTGAACGGCAAGGACGTGACGGCTGAGACCGAGTTCACCGCCGAGAAGTCTTCCGGTGAGGTGGAGGTCACCTTCACCTTCGACGCTTCCGCCATCAAGGATGGCACCGAGCTTGTTGCCTTCGAGACCGTTTCCAGCGACGGGCACGAGATTTGCGCTCACGCGGATATCGAGGACGAAGGCCAGACCGTGACCGTCACCAAGCCCGAGGTCGGCACCACCGCCACCGACGGGTTCGACGGGGACAAGAACGTGGTTGCGGACACCGATGCAACCGTCACCGATACCGTCCACTATAAGAACCTGACCCCCGGCAAGACCTATAAGGTCACCGGCACCCTCTATCAGAAGGTGACCGATAAGGACGGCAAGGTCACGAAGAAGAAGCTCACCGTTGACGGCAAGGACGTGACTGCCGAGACCGAGTTCACCGCCGAGACCTCTGACGGTGATGCGACCGTGACCTTCAAGTTCGATGCTTCCGGCATCAAGGACAAGACCCCTCTCGTCGCGTTCGAGTCCCTTTCCTACAAGGATAAGGAGCTTTGCGCCCACGCGGATATCGAGGACGAAGACCAGACCGTGACCGTCAACCAGCCCTCCGTGGGCACCACCGCCACCGACAAGCTGGATGGCGATAAGACGGTCATCGCAGATGCCGAGTCCTCCGTTACCGACGAGGTTGCCTATGACCACGTGCTCACCGGCAAGTCCTACACCATGGCCGGTATCCTGATGGATGCTAAGACCGGTCTTCCCGTCCTGACGGGCGAAGGTGCGAAGAAGTTCACCGAGGATGACCTCGTGAAGTTCACCACCGGTCTGTTGGACGTTCTGGGATTCAAGTCCGATTCGGATGAGGATGGCCTCGACTGGTCGGCTGTCAAGTCGCTCCCGACTGCAAGCATCGACCTCTCCAAGGTGACGGCTTACGCGGAGGAGAACAAGGAACTCCTCTCCTGCCTTGTCTACCAGACGGCGGAGTTTACGCCCGAGAAGGAGTCCGGCACCATCAACATGGACTACGCCTTTAACTCCAACGATGTCATCGACCGCCTGTCCGGCGAGACCAAGAACCTCGTGGTCTTCGAGGTCATGTTCAAGGGCAGCATCGAGAACGCTTCCGATGAGACCCCCGTCTCCATCGTTGCCAGCGAGTGCGACAAGGACAACGAGGGGCAGACCGTGAAGCTCATCCCGAGTGCCATCGGTACCACCGCGACCGACAAGTCCGACGGTGACCACGAGCTGATGGCCGGTAAGGATGTCGTCATCACCGACGAGGTGAAGTACGAGGGTCTTATCCCCGGCAAGGAGTACACGCTCCATGCCACGCTCATGGACAAGCAGACCGGCGAGCCTTTGAAGGTTGCCGATAAGGGCGTGACCGCCGAACTCAAGTTCACGCCGAACAGCGAGAACGGCACGGTCTCCATCGACCTCGGCGAGTTCGACGCTACCTCCCTCGACGGACATACGCTGGTCGTGTTCGAGGAGCTGACCAAGCAGTCCGATATCGACGGCGATACGACCGACGTTACTGTTGCCGAGCATAAGGATATCAACGACGAGGGACAGTCCGTGACCGTCACCTCGACCCCGGCAGGCTCCACCTACGGAAAGACCGGCGTTGACATGACGAACATCGCCATCGCCATCGGCATCCTCCTGATTGCCGCAGGCTGCGCGACCGCTTACGGCATCAAGAGCCGCAAGACCACCAAGGGCGATGCGGACGAGAGCGCAGAGGATAACACCGAAGCCTAGTGCCCGTAACGCCTGAAACCGGCAGGGTGCCGCGACACTCCGGCACCCTGCCTTCCTTTTTAATTTGAAAGGGGGATACACCCATGAAGGACGATAAAGAGAACGATATCGAGATGAACGACGGGGATTCCGCCGAAGCGCCTGCGGATGAGAACAACATGCAGGCAAACCCGGAAAGCGAGAAGAAGCCACATAACCGGAAGGTCATCGCCGTCATCTGCGGCCTTGCCCTCGTCGCGCTCATCGGCGGCGGTGCCTATTATGGCATCAGCCACCAAACCGGTGCAGATTCCAAGGCCGAATCCGTGCAGGCGAATGATTCCAAGGAAAGCGGTTCCGACGCGTCTACGAAGGACGGCTCTAAGAGCAAAGAGAAGTCTCACACCCACGACTGGTCTATCACCTACAAGACCGTCCACCATGATGCAGTGACGCACACGGAGCACGTGGCACCCGTCTATCAGAACCAGACCACCTACCATACCGTTTGCAATGAGTGCAAGCAGGTCATCGACGGCAAGGCCGATGAGCACATCAAGCAGACCGGTCACTCCGGCTACTCCACCAACGTCCCCATCACCGATGAGGTCATGGTGAGCGAGGGCTATGACAAACAGGTCACCGACACCCCGGCTTACGATGAGACGGTCATCGACAAGCTGGTCTGCACCACCTGCGGAGCGACGAAGGATGCCCCGCAGGCCACATCGGATGCCGCGAAGTAATTCAGATGGCCAGATTGGGAAATCATAACCGGAAATCCCGTGCGGCTTTTGCGGCAGCGGCGGTCTTCTTGGCCGTCGCTGCCATCCTTTTCGGCGTGCTGCTTCATTTCTATCAGGACGCAAGTCCATCACCGTCACCAAACGGCACGCCGCAGGAAACCGCCACGGAAAGCGCAGGGGGTCGGGAATCCGAGTTCCCTACTGTTGATTGGGATTACTGGAAGAGTGTGAACGGGGATGTTATCGGATGGATAACCGTGCCGGGGACGGATATCAACCATCCCATCCTGCAAGCCCACGCATCTGACCCGGATTACTACCTGCATCACGATATCTACCGGAACTACAACCCCTTGGGTGCGCTCTATCTCGACGCAGAATGCGAGAAGGAGGGCTTTCAAAGTCCGAATGCCGTCATCCTCGGACACAGCCTGCGTATCGGTGGTGCCATCACCTGTTTCGGAAACATCCAGAACTACAGCGATAAGACTTTCGCATCAGAGCACGCCAAGGTACTCATCCAGACACCGGAAAAGAAGATGCGCTACAACGTGCGCTTCACCAACATCGTGAAGGGATGGGAACCGACCAAACGGACGGCGTTTGCCGGTGAATCGGATTTCCGAAGTTGGTACGATTCCTCGCGGGAATCTGCCGCCATGGTACTCGATACCGATTCCGAACCGAATCAGGTCATCTCCCTCGTCTCCTGCTCCTATAACTTCTGGAAGCAGAACGAGCGGACGGTCGTGACCACCAGTAACGACCAAAAACAAGCGCAAACGGAAACTGTTTCGACCGAATCCCGTCAGACTGGCTCTGATGCCGAATAAGGGCAGGTTTCAATCCGTTCGCACCCACGCTACAAACGTACCGTCAAGACCCCGCAGATGCGATTCTGTGGGGTCGTTTTCTTAGAACATGTCGGAAAAGCGGCAGTTATCGTATAATTTCAATGAGCCTTCCCGGAAAGGAGACCATGATGAAATCTAAGCAGAAGCAGACTCCTACGGAGATTATTGATAACCAGCGTCAGGCGGTCGTTGAGAAAATCATCGAGGACATGAAGCGCGACGGGCTTCGTTGGGCAGAACCGTACCTGCCCTCCCTAACACCGCACAACCCCGTCTCCGGCACCGTGTATCAGGGCGGAAACCGTGTGCATCTTGGCTTCATCGGGTTCATGCGCGGCTATACGGACAACCGGTGGGCTACCTTCAACCAGATAAAGGATGCCGGTTGGCACGTGAAAAAGGGTGCCAAGTCCGCGCTCATCGAGAAATGGAAGCAGTTCGCCTTCTACAAGGAAAACGAGGATACCGGTGAGAAGGAGCTTGCTGGGCGCTATCCGAAGCTCGTCGGCTATTGGAACGTCTTCAATGCGGAGGATATCGAGGGCATCCCGCCGGAGAACTCCCCCGTCCACCAGAATGACCGGACGGCTATCATCGCCCAAAACCTTGAAGAATCTTCCAGATGCCCAATCATCGAGAGCACCAGCTATCTCGGCAGCGCCGCCTACTCTCCGGCTACAGACCGCATCCTCATCGCCCCGCGAGAGACCTTCCGCTCGGACGAAGCGTTCACCCGCGTCCTGCTGCATGAGATGACCCACTCTACCGGACACCCTTCCGCCCTCGCCCGTGAACTCGACACCCGCTTCGGAAGCCCTTCCTATGCTGAGGAAGAGCTGGTCGCGGAGCTTGGAAGCCTTTTCCTTTCGGCAGACCTCGGCATACAGAGCACCGATTTGGAGGGCGAGTTCTACGAGAACCACGTCTCCTATCTGCAATCTTGGATGAATGCATTGGAAAACGACCCTTCCTATCTCTTCAAAGCCGCATCGAAAGCCGACCATGCGGACACCTTCATCATGGAGCGCTACGAGGAGGAACTGGGAAAGAACATTGAGATTGACGCACCGGAACTGGAAGAGGAGGTGTCGCTTGCCGGGGAGAGTCATGACATGGCAAGCGCATCCGAACACCAGCCGGAAAGCGAGATGCCGGAAAACGTTCTCTCCACCGTTCTGTAACATGCGTTTGCCAAGAAAGAACATGTGTTCAAGTTCTATATTGCCGTAACACCGGCATTATAGTATAATGGTAACATATGATAACAGCCATCTGGCAGAAAGGACGCTGATTTTATGGTTGAAACGGCAATGGAGCCTTGGAGCTTCACCATCGTCTTCGATGAGGATAAGGCGAAAAAGAACGGTTACGAGGTCGATACCCTCTATGACTACGTTGGTAAGAACGTTGAGGGGCTTGGAAACGAGCGTGTGGCTCACGGGACTTGGCGCGTGGCTAAGGGATACGACGCAATCGATGCTCAGACCCTCGCGATTTCCAAGCTCTCCCGTCAGAAGTGGGTCATGCAGAATATCAAGTCCCTTGCCTTTCGCGAGGACGATGATGAAATCTATGACGGTATCGAGACCATCCGACGAGTATACCCGGAGCGCGTTTTCGATTAGGAACTAGGGAGGGGAACACCGATGCCCAGAAGTAGGAAGGCTTTCCATTTCGACCTGAGTGTGAAGGAACTTGAAGCAAACGGCGCTCCCAAGGATGCATGGACTAAGATAGGCAGATTCCTAGAGCGTAACGGCTTCGAGCACATCCAAGGCTCGGGATATGAATCAAGGCACACGATGAGCCATCAGGATGTAAATCTCATCCTAGAACAGATGCAAGATGAGTTCCCTTGGTTCGTCTCCTGCGCCAAGGACGCGAAAGTCACCTCAATCATCGGCAAGAATCACGATGCCCTGTCGCATCTGAGACAGTATGTTTCCGACCGGTGTTCTGACATGGCACCCCCGTCGAAGGAGGAAAATTCGGAAACCGTCTCTCTGGCAACGGAAGCGGTTGACATGAGAAAAACCTCCTCCCAACTTGCAAGCCGAAAAACGCCTGCACCGCAAAGAAATCAAGACAAAGAGCATTAAGAAAGCCCCGACCAGATGGTCGGGGCTTTCTGTCTGGACTTAGCTTCTATCCCTATACGGTCGCGGCTCTTTCCAGTCGATTGCAGCTAGACCTCCATGACCGGTACATTTTTCAAGCGCGGCGGTCTTCTCTCTCACATGAGTCTGATACCTTACATCATCCGCCGGTTCCGTTCCCGCATACGAGCATACTTCGCTCTCATGGAAATAGACATAGCTGCGATAGGCAAGCGAACTCGGATGCATTCGATGCCCCTGCTCTCCGGGTTTTGGTTCATATCCCCACTCCTGCCATTGCTTACGCGTCTTGAATCGTGCGCCAAGCTCAGGCGGAAGGTGATTCTTTACCGGTAGCCCGGTCTCTTTATTGCAGCAATCATGAGGTATATCTGTAAACATGGAATCACCTATTTGCGAGCACCGCAGGAGCAGGTGTAGTACGCAGG
>ULPS01044669.1_pt1 | contig 33835 bp, 31 predicted proteins | sample 1953711 | NCBI WGS metagenome assembly ULPS01 (sample SAMEA4835635, study PRJEB28245) | human gut metagenome | biome: gut microbiome; material: fecal sample | place: Denmark | collected 2008 | reverse complement strand
GCTGCGCTGGGTACGGTATTTTGGGGCGGGCGGATTCTGAGGTTTCTCACGCCTCAGCGGTATTTTGACGCGATCGGAAAACGGATGCTTTCCGTCCTTCGGGAGGCAGGAGAAATCACGTCGGAATGCATAGTGAAGACGGAGGAAGCGGACGGCTATCTGTTCGCGGCCTGGCTGAAGGGAGGAACGGACCGGGAAAAGACGGTATTTGCGGACGCGCTTTCCCAGATGCTTTCGCCTGTGGACAATCAGAGATATCTGCTCTGTCAGGGATGGGGCAGATTTCCGAGGCATTTCTATTGTGTCCCCCGGCTGTTTTCCGGCTCAAAGGAGAAGGCGGAGGCCTTCCTGAAGGGAATGCAGCCCTGTATCGGAAAATATCGTCTCGTCTATACCCGGAACCCGGAGGGCAGGAAAATTCTGCTGAAAGGGAGGGCGAGAGCGTTTGCCAACAGGAATGAGCGCAGGCTCTGCCGCAGAAAAAGGGTGAAGGGCGCTCTGGAATAGGAATAAAAAAGACAGAAACCATGAACCCCTATATATTGACAAGACGAAATGGATACTATACTATATATAGTGCGCGTTAATTGTTATAAATGTAAGACGGAGGTTTGGATATGAATGTAAGGAAGAGAAGCGGAAAGGTGGTTCCCTTTGATCCCGGTTTTATTTCCAGGGCGGTTTCCCTTGCGGCAGCCGCTGCTGGAGAGCATGATGAGGAGGCTGCAGCACGGATTACGGAGGCTGTAACGGAAAAGCTGCGTTCAAGAAAAGAGGAGATCTGGGATATCGAAACCATTCAGGATACGGTGGAGGAGACGCTTTTTGAGCAGAAACATTATCAGACGGCAAAGGCGTATATCCGCTACCGGCTGGAGAAGGAGAAGGAACGTGCCGGAGGCATGGAGAAGGAAGGGCTCTTGTCCCGGGAATTTTTAAGCCCTTACAAGCACGCGCCCAATCCTATGGAGCAGCTGGGCGCATTCGTCTATACCCGGACCTATTCCCGGTTCCTTCCCCGGCTGGACCGCAGGGAATTCTGGTGGGAGACCGTGCGCCGCGCGGTGGAATATAACTGCTCTCTGGCTCCCACGTCCAGAGAGGAAGCGGAAAAGCTGTATGACAATATTTATCATATGCGCCAGTTCCTTTCCGGCCGTACCCTGTGGGTGGGAGGTACGCCGGTGGCCGACCAGTATCCCATGGCCAACTACAACTGTGCCTTTACCGTGATCGACAGCTTTACGGCCTATCACGATCTGTTTTATCTCCTGATGGTGGGAAGCGGTGTGGGTGTGCGCGTCCTGCAGTCTGATGCCCAGAAGCTGCCCCCGGTTCGTACGGATCTTAGAATCCTGCACAAATCCTATGATCCGAAGCCTGCGGGAGAACGGCTGGAATACACGGATCTGACTTTCAGCCGGGATGTGGCAACGCTGACCATCGGGGATTCCAAAGAGGGATGGGCTCAGGCACTGACCCATTATTTCGATATCCTGACCAACCGGGAATACCGAGGAATCGAGGGACTTGTGGTGGTTTACGATTCCATCCGTCCCAAGGGTGAGAGGCTGAAGACCTTTGGAGGAACCGCGAGCGGTTACGGCTCCATGATGACCATGATCGATAAGATCCATAAGGTAGTTGCTGCGGCAGGAAACCGGGAGGGCGCGCAGTGGGTGGCCTTAAAGCCCATTGACCTTCTGGATATCGCCAACATCATCGGGGAAAACGTGGTGTCCGGCGGTGTGCGCCGCACCTCGGAGATCGGCCTGATCGACGCGGAGGACGAGACCTGCATCCAGGCCAAGAGCCATCTGTACCGCCAGGTGAACGGCCGCTGGGAGATCGATAAGAATATCGCCCATCGCCAGATGAGCAACAATTCCATTTATTACCGCAAAAAGCCCACCAGAGAAAAACTGCACTGGCATCTGCAGCAGATGCGTTATTCCGGAGAGCCGGGCTGGATCAATGAGGAAGCGGGCGCGAAGCGCAGACCCAATTTCAACGGCTGCAATCCCTGCGGAGAGATCCTTCTGGACAGTCATGGTCTGTGCAACCTGACCACGCTGAACGTGATGGGCTTCGTGAAGGACGGTGAACTGGATAAAAAGGGACTTATGGAGGCGCAGCGGCTTTCCGCCCGTGCGGGCTACCGCATGACCTGCCGGGAGCTTGAGATGTACAGCTGGAACAGCGTGCAGCAGCGTGACCGTCTGCTGGGCTGCTCGCTCACGGGCTGGCAGGATATGGTGAATGCCACCGGTATGGATCGGGACGAGCAGATCGCTCTGCTGGAGGCTCTGAGGGAAACCGCACATGCCGCCGCAAAGGAAATCGCGGCCAGACTGGGAGGAAAGGAGCCGCTTCTTGTGACCACCATCAAGCCGGAGGGAACGCTTTCTCTGCTTCCCACGGTATCCAGCGGCGTGCATTATTCCCATTCTCCTTACTATATCCGCAGAATCCGCATCACCGCCACAGATCCGCTCTGCCGCGTGTGCGAGGATCTGGGTTATCCGGTACTTCCTGAAGTGGGACAGGACCCGCTGGATCCGGTGACCAAGGTGGTGGAATTCCCGGTGAAGGCTCCGGCCGGCCGGGTCAAGGCGGATGTGTCCGCAGTAGAACAGCTGGAGAACTACAAAATGTTCATGCAGCATTATGTGGATCATAACTGCTCCATCACCGTACATGTAAGAGATCACGAGTGGGACGAGGTGGAACAGTGGGTCTGGGACAACTGGGATGATGTGGTTGCCCTTTCCTTCTTAAGCTATGACGACAGCTTCTATGAGCTGCTTCCCTATGAGGCCATCGATGAGGCGGAGTATGAACGCCGCCGTGCGGCCATGAAGCCCTTCAATCCCTCCCTGCTGTCCCGCTATGAGCACGGAGAGACCGAGCTTGAAATCGGGGATTCGGAATGTGCGAACGGCGTCTGCCCGGTCCGCTGAGAAAAATAAAAAAATAATTTTTATGGCTGCGGAGCTTCTTCGCAGCCATACTTATGACAAAAATAGAGGCCTGCCTACAGACAAAATAGAAGCCTGCCTACAGACAGGCCGTTGACGGAAAGCGCAAAAGCTTCTACAATGAGACTGTATGACAGTAAGAAGCCGTTTGAACGGCGGAAAGGACAGATATGGAACAGACAATTACCAAAGAAAAGCTGGAGCAGTTTCAGAAGGATTTTCATGAGGAAAAGCTGAACGAGGCGGCGATGCATGCGGTTACGACAAACGGGCTGTACGCATCCTCTCAGGATAATGAAGCGGCGAGGAGAATGCGCCATGTATTTTCCATCAGTCTGAAGCAGGGAGAGGTCACAAATCAGCAGCAGAGCGGCCGCTGCTGGATGTTTGCGGCACTGAACGTATTCCGCTTTGAAGTGATCAAAAAGCTGAATCTGGAAACCTTTGAACTCTCCCAGAATTATACGCTCTTTTATGACAAGCTGGAAAAGGCCAATTATTTCCTGGAAAGCATCCTGGAGACCCTGGATGAACCCACCAACGGAAGGCTGATTTCCTTCCTGCTGACTGCTCCGATGAATGACGGCGGACAGTGGGATATGCTCTGCAACCTTATTGAAAAATACGGTCTGGTACCGAAGACCGCAATGCCGGAAACAAAGGCGTCCTCCGCAACGCGGGAGATGGATTCCTGTCTGACGCTCAAGCTCAGAGAGGATGCCTGCCGCCTGCGTAAGGCACATCAGGACGGCGTTTCAACGGAAGAGCTCCGCTCCAGAAAGGATGCCATGCTGAAGGAAATCTACCGGATCCTGTGCATCTGCCTGGGAGAGCCTCCGAAAACCTTTGATTTTGAAGTGGAGGATAAGGATGGCAAGTTCATCCGCGACTGCGGCCTTACCCCTCAGGAGTTCTATCAGAAGTATGTGGGCTTCCCGCTGCAGGATTATATCAGCCTGATCAACGCGCCCACCGCGGACAAGCCCTATCATAAGAGCTACAGCGTAAAATTTCTCGGAAATGTGAAGGAGGGACGTCCGGTCCGTTATCTGAATCTGGATGCCGAAGAGCTGAAGAAAGCGGCCATCGCTCAGCTGAAGGATGGTTCTCCGGTGTGGTTCGGCTGTGATGTGGGACAGGAGTCCACAAGAGAGGGCGGCATCATGGATACGGGCGTGCATCAGCTGGAAACCCTGCTCGGCGTAAAATTCGGCATGAATAAGGCGGAGCGCCTGGACTACGGTGAGAGCCTGATGACCCATGCGATGGTATTCCAGGGCGTCAATCTGGACGAGAACGGAAAGCCGAACCGCTGGCGCGTGGAAAACAGCTGGGGAGACAAGGCGGGCGAGAAGGGATATTATGTGATGAGCGATGCCTGGTTTGACGAATACATGTATCAGGTTGTGGTGAATAAGAAATATCTCCCTGCGGAATTCGTAAAGGAGTATGAGTCGGAGCCCATCATGCTGGAGCCCTGGGATCCCATGGGATCTCTTGCAAGGATGATCTGATATCCTGTGTCAATGAGTATTCCGGAGATATTCCAATGAGGAAAAAAGGCCCGGCTGATGCTGCCTGCGGAGAGCATCTCCACGGTGGTGATGAAATAGGCCAATACTGAAACAGAAGGATGTATATAATACCGCATAAAGATCAGAAGTTCTGAACGCCGGCGTGCGTTTCCGGCTGCTTTTCCGGCAGTCGGAAAACGCATGCCGTTTTTTGTGATGAATAACCGCATGTTGGCTTTTTTTGTGATGAATCTGTACAAATGAAAAACAGATCAGTTGAGAAAAATAGTCAATAATCATGGAAAAAATCCGGCAGCCATGATAAAATAACGTAAAAAGGCAGAGAAAGCTGAAAAAATCAGGCGTTCAGACGGAAATATTATACAACAGCCTGTATCCTCTGTCTCTTTTTGTCCGCAGCCGCAGGCGGACGAGGGGGATGCCTGCGGATGGACGGTAGCTCAAGGTTTATTTTTCTGGGGAAAGGAAGGGAAAACTGCTTTTATGAGCCGATTAAAAATCAGTACGCCGGATCAGGCTCAGCTCACCGTAGAACGGCTGTATAAGGATCTGGAGCGTCATATTGTTGCCAGTCCGCCGGGACTTTGTCCGGTGGATCTTCAGCTTTCATTTTTAAAGCTGTGCCATGCGCAGACCTGCGGGAAGTGTGTGCCCTGCCGCATTGGCCTGGGGCAGCTGCAGAATCTCCTGGAGCAGGTACTGGACGGGACGGCGACAATGGATACGCTGGCTCTGATTGAAGAGACTGCGAACAATATCACGGATTCCGCCGACTGTGCCATCGGCTTTGAGGCCGCGCACATGGTGCTTGCCGGTCTGCAGGGAATCCGTGATGACTATATTTATCATATCGAGCATGGAAAATGCTCCTATTCCATCACGCAGCCGGTGCCATGCGTAGCTCTGTGTCCAGCCGGGGTGGATATTCCCGGCTATATCGCGCTGGTGGGTGAGGAACGGTACGCGGATGCGGTAAAGCTGATCCGCAAGGACAATCCGTTCCCGACGGCCTGCGCGTTGATCTGCGAGCATCCCTGTGAGGCACGCTGCCGAAGGAACATGATCGACAGTTCCGTGAACATCAGGGGCTTAAAGCGCATGGCGGTGGACAACGCCAGAGCCAATACGGTGCCCGTTCCGGAGAAGGCGCCCTCTACAGGAAAGCGCATCGCCATTGCAGGCGGCGGGCCGGGCGGTCTTTCCGCAGCCTATTATCTGGAGCTGATGGGCCATCATGCGGTGGTATTCGAGCAGAAGAGCCGGCTGGGCGGCATGCTCCGCTACGGCATTCCCAGCTACCGTTTCCCAAGAGAACGGCTGGATGAGGATATTGAAGCCATTCTTTCCACAGGTGTAGAGGTACATACGGGAGTGAATATCGGAAACGGGGAGAACGACATTCCCCTGAGCCGCCTGAGAGAGGAATATGATGCGGTCTATATCGCCATCGGCGCGCACAATGACAAGAAGATCGGCATCGAGGGAGAGGACGCAGAGGGCGTGATCTCCGCGGTGGAGATGCTCCGCAACATCGGAGATAACAATCCGCCGGATTTCACCGGAAAGACCGTTCTGGTGGTGGGCGGCGGAAACGTGGCCATGGACTGTACCCGTTCCGCCATCCGGCTTGGAGCCAAAAAGGTTGGAATCGCCTACCGCAGAAGGCAGTCGGATATGACGGCCCTGCCGGAAGAGGTGGAGGGAGCCATCGCGGAGGGCGCGGAGCTTTACAGCCTGAAGGCGCCTGTGCGCATTGAAGCGGATGAAAATGGCAAGGTGGCCGCCCTTTGGGTACAGCCCCAGATCATCGGCCCCATCGATGCCTGGGGACGGGCGCGTCCGGTGAAGGCGCAGGTGTCCATGCAGCGCATCCCCTGCGACATCGTGGTGGTGGCTGTAGGGCAGGGCATCGAATCCCGCCATTTTGAGGACTCCGGCGTTCCCGTAAAAAGAGGCGTCATCGAAGCGCTCGCCGAGAGCACGGTCAAGGACATTCCCGGCATCTTCGCGGGCGGTGACTGCGTGACCGGACCGGCAACCGTTATCCGTGCCATCGCTGCAGGAAAGGTGGCGGCGGCCAACATCGACGAATATCTGGGCTATCACCATGTCATTTCCTGCGATGTGGAGATTCCGCAGGTGAATTATGCTGACAAGCATCCCTGCGGCCGTGTGAATATGTCAGAGCGGGAAGCGGGAGAGCGCAAGTGTGATTTCTGCGAAATCGAACGGTGCATGACGAAGGAGGAAGCTGCGCAGGAAGCGGCGCGCTGCCTGCGGTGCGACCATTACGGATATGGAAATCTGAAAGGAGGCCGGGCGGCGATATGGTGACACTGACGATTGACAACAAGAAGATCAGCGTGCCGGAGGGCACTACGATCATGAAGGCCGCGGCCTCTGCGGGGATCATCATCCCCCATTTATGCTATCTGGAAGGAATCAACGAAATCAGCGCCTGCAAGGTCTGCGTTGTGGAGGTGCAGGGAAAGGTGAAGCTGGTCACTGCCTGCAACAATCCGGTGGAGGAGGGAATGGTGCTTTTTACCAATTCGCCCAAGGTGCGTTCCGTGCGCAGGACCAACGTGGAGCTGATCCTGTCCCAGCACAACAGCAACTGCGCCACCTGCGTGCGCAGCGGCAACTGCAACCTGCAGAAGCTCTCCAACGATCTGGGCATTCTGGATATTCCCTACAAAAAGGAAATCATGGAAATGCCCTGGAACCGGGAATTCCCGCTGATCCGGGATTTTGGGAAATGCATCAAGTGCATGCGCTGCGTGCAGATCTGCGACAAGGTGCAGGCGCTGCATATCTGGGATGTGCAGAACACCGGCTCCCGGACCACGGTGGATGTGTCCCGCAACCGTACCATTGAGGAATCGGACTGCAGCATCTGCGGTCAGTGCATCACCCATTGTCCCACGGGCGCGCTGAGAGAACGGGACGATACGGCGAAGGTGTTCCGCGCTCTGGCGGACCCTGAGATCGTGACCGTGGTGCAGGTGGCTCCTGCGGTCCGCACAGCCTGGGCGGAGTCCCTGAACCTGCCTTCCTATATGGCGACGGAGGGCCGCATGGTGGCCGCCCTGAAGCGGATCGGCTTCGACTATGTATTCGACACCAACTTTTCCGCGGACCTGACCATCATGGAGGAAGGAAACGAGCTGCTTTCCAGACTTTCTGACCCGCAGGAGAAGCGCTGGCCCATGTTCACATCCTGCTGCCCGGCCTGGGTGAGCTTCATGAAAACCCAGTATCCGCAGATGGCGGATCATCTTTCCACTGCAAAATCGCCCCAGCAGATGTTCGGCGCGGTGACGAAGAGCTATTTCGCGGAAAAGATCGGAGTGGAGCCGGACAAAATATGCAGTATTTCCATCATGCCCTGTGTGTCCAAGAAGCGGGAGGCCACCCTTTCCGACATGTACAGCGCGGGCACTCAGAAAGGGCTGCATACCCCGGATGTGGACATCGTGCTGACCACCAGAGAGCTCGCCAGAATGATCCGGGCAGAGCACATCGTCCCGGCCCTTCTGACGGAGGAGGCCTTTGACTCCCCGCTCGGAATGAGCAGCGGCGCCGGCGTGATCTTCGGCGTGACCGGCGGCGTGATGGAGGCGGCGCTCCGCACGGCCTATTACTGTGTAGAGGGAGTGAACCCGCCGCCGGACGCCTTCAGCGACGTGCGCGGTTTTGAAGGGAGAAAAGAAGCCTTCTTCCGCCTGGGAAACAGGACTTTGCGTACCTGCACGGTGAGCGGCCTGAAGAACGCGAGGGATCTGATGGAGGAAATCCTGCGCGGAGAGGCGCAGTATGACTTTGTAGAAATCATGGCCTGCCCCGGCGGATGTGTGGGCGGCGGAGGCCAGCCCATCACGGACGGCATGGAAATGGCCGATGTGAGAGGCCCAAAGCTCTACCAGCTGGACGAAAAGCGTCCCCTGCGCTTCTCCCATGAGAATCCGGAGGTCACAAAGCTTTATGAGGACTATCTGGGAAAACCGTTGGGAGAGAAATCCCATGCGCTGCTTCATACCCATGGGTGAGTGAGCATTGTATCAGGAAGATTTTATGAATTTTACGGAATAGTTGTTATACATTTTGAAAGACAGGCATAAAAACCTGTCTTTCTCTTTTATAAAGCGGCTATCAGGAAAATCTTAATATTTTCTTATTGAAATCCTATGAAAGATTTTTATCTTATCTGTTATGCTGTAAATAGCATCTATTTTTGGAGAAAGAGAGTGCAGACAATGAGGCCGATGGCTTATTGTCTGCACGGCAAATTGCAAACCTGGTTTCCCTTTATCTTCAAAACGAAAATTTCGTTGTGTTTCAGTTTTATAATGCCGCTGACGCACTGAAATGTATTCAGTCAGAGGCCCTGGATCTGGCAATTCTGGACGTTATGCTGCCGGATATGAATGGGTTTCAGCTTTGCCGGAAAATACGGGAAAAATATCAGTATCCGGTTATCATGCTGACGGCGAAGGGAGAGGAAACCGACAAAATCACAGGTCTTACATTGGGGGCAGACGATTATATCACAAAGCCCTTTCTCCCTCTGGAACTGGTTGCCCGCGTAAAGGCACAGCTGCGAAGGTATAAACGGTATAATGGTCCGATAAATGAAGATGAAAAGGATATAATCATACATTCCGGCCTTGTTCTGAATATTAAAATGCATGAATGTACGCTGAATGAAAAGCTCCTTTCCCTTACGCCCACCGAATTTTCGATTCTTCAGATTCTCTGCCGGAATATAGGAAATGTGGTCAGCGCGGAAGAATTATTTCATCAGATATGGAAGGATGAATATTTCAGCAAAAGCAATAACACTATTACCGTTCATATCCGGCATCTGAGGGAAAAGATGGGAGACTCCTTTGAAAAACCTAAGTATATCAAAACCGTTTGGGGGTGCGGATATAAAATTGAAAAGTAAATTACTGAAACTGTCTGGTGTGATTTTCATTTTTGCCGTATGCGTCATGCTGTGTTTTGCACTGTATTATCTGATAGATGATACTTTGAATGGTTCTTTTGTGAACTGGTTTGATGAAAACTATATAATAACGATAGAAAAAGATTTTACGGGCCTCCCTGTACAGAATGCACCGGAGCGAAGGCTGAACTATCCCAAGATAAAGGAATTGCTTTTACAGGTTCTTGTCGTAAGCGTAACCGCATGGATGGCAATTGTACTGACTGTGGCACATTTTTATTCCCGTTCGAGAGAAAAACGGTCTGTTACCGCGGTTTCCCGGATGATACAAAGATTCATGAATACGGATACGGACGCTGCAAATATATTTCCAAAAGAGTATGCAGAAATCTCTGCACAGATGACGGATGAATTTTATCCGTTGTTGCAAAAGCATGGAAACTGCATTGAACTGAATGTGGAGGAAAATACAATCGTCTTTGGAGACGCGGAAAAACTGGCCCGGGTATTCAACAATATCCTTAAAAATGCTATCGCATACAGCTATCCGGGTTCCGGAATTCTGCTTTGGGCGGAGCAGAATGATACTGAAATAAGGATTTATTTTCAGAATAAGGGAAAAACCATCCCGCCGCATAAGCTGGATTCCATTTTTGAAAAATTTTTCCGCCTGGATGAAGCGCGCGCAACCAACACGGGCGGTGCTGGACTGGGGCTTGCGATTGCAAAGGAAATCGTCACTTTGCATGGCGGCTCCATAACTGCGGTGAGCAAGGATGAAAAAACGGTTTTCTGTGTGTCGCTTCCCCTGCACGATCAGTAGAGCCTCTATATTTTCTTAGCTTTTTCTTAGGATTTAAACAACCAAATATTAAAGTACGCAAGACTCCTGTCCGGTAGAATGAATACTGAACAGGATCCTCTTTATACAAAGAATTGAAAATTCCTGTCGTATAAAAAATGATAAAAAACGCTCCGAAATGGTGATCAATATGGTAAATACAGGAAGAAATGTCAGATTACGCCAGCATTACAGGAAAAGGCGAAAACGCCGGAAAAAGCATGTTTTGACAGAAGCAGTATTTCTGATGGCAGAAATCTCTGTTGTCTGCTTTGTCGCTATCCTGATCATTCTCTTTTTTGCAGATGATCCGGAGACATCAACAAAACTGAGGACAGCTGCAGAAAATGGGTACAGCGAAAGCGTGGTGCCTGATTCTGAAAATCATGTTTGCCCGGAAATCAACGTCGATCTGGAACATCTGTACAGTCCGTATGCAATACTGGTTGAACTGGATTCCGGAAAGGTTCTTGCGGAGCATAACAGCGAGGACAAAATATATCCCGCTTCCCTGACAAAAATCATGACAGCTCTGCTGGCAATTGAAAATACAGACGATATGAATCAGACAGTCACACTGCCATATGAGATTTTTGAGCCGTTATATGCGGGAAATGCTTCCATGGCCGGATTTCAGCCCGGTGAGGAGGTTACTCTAAAAGATCTGCTTTATGGCATCCTGCTTCCGTCCGGAGCTGAGTGCTGTGTGGCATTCGCTGACAGGATCGCGGGCTCGGAAGAAGCATTTGTCGATATGATGAATGAAAAAGCGGCAGAAATGGGAATGAGCGGTACTCATTTTTGCAATGTGACCGGATTACACGATCCGGACCATTATTCCACCGTAAAGGATATTTCCGTTCTTCTGAGATATTCTTTGCAGTATGAAGTTTTTCGCCAGGCATTTTCCAGCAGCTGCTACACCACACAGCCCACGAATCTGCATCCGGACGGTATCACCTTTCACAGCACCATGTTTAAGTATATGGACAATGCCGAAGTCATCGGCGGCAAAATTATCGGCGGTAAAACCGGATATACGGAGGAAGCGGGATTGTGCCTTGCGAGTCTGGCGGAAGTAGGAGGCAGGGAATATATTCTCGTAACAGCCAAAGCAAAGGGAACACACCAGACAGAACAGTTCCATATTCTGGATGCGATTAATGTTTACAGTCAGATTGGAGAATTAAATGTCACGAGCGAAAGGAGAAGCGAAAACGAAAGATCGCGGTCCTTTCCATCGGCTTCATGGACGGACTTCCCCACGCGCTGTCGTGCTACCGGGAATATCTTGTGACAGGAGGCATGCCGCAGTCCGTACACACTTTTGTGGAAACGCGGGATTTCAATTTCGTGCTTGCATCTCAGAAAGATCGCGGATATGGCAAAATATGCGGCGCCGCAGGAGACGGTCAGGATCATGGCGGCCTGGGGAAGCATTCCTGCACAGCTGTCCAAAGAAAATCACAAATTTCAGTATCGGGTGATTAAATCCGGGGCGCGTGCTCATGATTACGAAATGCCGCTTCAGTGGCTGGAAGCCGCCGACGTTATCAATCGCTGTGTCCGGGTCAGCAAAGGCAGATATAATCACAGCATCATGATATGAAAGGAGATCTTTATGAAAAGAAGCATGATTCCTGTGATTATATTTCCGAGACTATGCCCATATTCCTTGATTCCAGCAAAGGTCTTGCAGTGTACGGCGAACGGCGGATCCGCACGGTGGGAGAGATTGACAGTTGGCTGGCGGAGCTGGATTTGGGGCTGACGGACTAAAAAGTAAAAGATGATTTTTTCGTGCAGTTCCATTGGGACCGCCTGAACGCTTTTTGTGCGGTGCGGAATAAAATCAGGTGGAAAAATGAATGAAACGATCATATAATAAGGCTGTTAATATTTGCGTGAGAGTTGGGTTGCAATGAAAATAAAAGCAAAAAGCAAATGTGGTTTTCTTTTGTAAGTCCTTCTGGAACAAGGATAATAGGTGGTTCTCCGGTTGTCTTTGCACTGATCGGTTTTATCCTCATTTCACAGCTTATGCGAAAATCGCTTCCGAGATTTCAACTGGGGACATGGTACGGAAACTGGATTGTCGGTTATGCTGTTTTAGGCAGTTTTCCCTTTTTTTCCGGAAATGCTTCCACACTTATCATCCACCTCATGGCGCTGGCTGTTGGAGCGGCATTCGGAGCTCTGGCGCTCAAAGGAAAAATCATGTAAAGGGGAGTCAGGTACCCTTAAGCAGAATCTTGCCGGGAGAATGGTACTATTGAACTGTACAGCCTGTCGAAAAATGAGGTGGTGGATGTGTTTGGCCATATCTGGCGCTGCCAGTGGCCATAACTTTGAAAATTTTGTAATTATTGAATTATTGGACTTGTGAAGAATTTTTCCTGAGACAGGAAAGAAAAGAGAGAATATCAAGATGACAAAAAAGCAAGAGGAATCATCCATCCGCGCCATCCAGATCCGTGGTGCGAGGGTGCACAACCTGAAAAATGTCGATGTGGACGTGCCGTTAAACCGGATCGTGGGAATCGCGGGAGTATCGGGCTCCGGAAAATCGTCGCTGGCGCTGGGCGTGCTGTATGCGGAGGGCTCCAGGCGGTATCTGGACGCCCTTTCCACCTATACCAGAAGGAGGATGACCCAGGCGGCAAAGGCCCAGGTGGACGAGGTGCGTTACGTCCCGGCGGCCCTGGCGCTCCATCAGCGGCCGGGCATTCCCGGCATCCGGAGCACCTTCGGAACGGGAACGGAGCTGTTAAACAGCCTGCGGCTGATGTTTTCCAGGCTGGCAAGCCACCGATGCCCGAACGGACACTATCTTGCGCCCACACTGCTGGTGGCGGCGGGACAGGAATTGACCTGCCCGGAATGCGGTGAAAAATTCTATGCTCCCTCTGCGGAGGAGCTTGCCTTCAACAGTCAGGGAGCCTGCCGTACCTGTGACGGGACGGGAATCGTGCGCACGGTGGACAGGGATACGCTGGTGCCGGATGATTCCCTGTCCATCGACGAGGGCGCGGTGGCTCCCTGGAACAGCCTGATGTGGTCTCTGATGACCGACGTCTGCCGGGAGATGGGCGTGCGCACCGACGTGCCCTTCCGGGAGCTGACGGAACGGGAGAAGGACATCGTCTTCAACGGCCCTGCGGAGAAAAAGCACATTTTATATCATTCCAAAAACACCAATCAGGCGGGAGAGCTGGACTTCACCTATTTCAACGCGGTCTATACTGTGGAAAATGCCCTGGCAAAGGTAAAGGATGAAAAGGGCATGAAGCGGGTGGAGAAATTTCTGAAGCAGGATGTGTGTCCGGACTGCGGCGGTTCCAGACTGTCGGAAGCGGCAAGGGCGCCGAGGCTGCGGGGCATTTCCCTGGCGGAGGCCTGCCAGATGACCCTTTCCGCAGCGGCAGACTGGGTGGACGGCGTGCCTGAGAGCCTGCCGGAGGAGATGCGTCCCATGGCGGAGAGCATCTGTGAATCCTTCCGGACCGCGGCAAAACGGCTTCTGGATCTGGGGCTCGGCTATCTGACGCTGGACCGTGCTGCATCCACTCTGTCCACCGGAGAGAGGCAGCGGATGCAGCTGGCAAGAGCTGTCCGGAACCGCACCACGGGCGTCCTGTATGTGCTGGATGAGCCTTCCATCGGTCTGCATCCCTCCAATATCGTGGGGCTGACCGGCGTGATGAAGGATCTGATTGCCGATGGAAATTCTGTGGTGCTGGTGGATCACGATACGCAGATTCTTACAGAGGCGGACTGGATCATCGAAATGGGGCCGGGAGCCGGAGCCGCCGGCGGCCGGGTGATCGCGCAGGGAAGTCCGGAAGAGCTTTCCCAAAATCCCGGTTCCATGATCGGGCCATTTCTGGAACCTTTCCTGGAGAGGGAGAACAGAGAAAAGGAGCGGAGAGCGTCCGATGTGCCAGGCTTACGGAATCAGCCGGAGCCTGAAAAGGGCAGTCCTCAGAAAAGTGCCCTGTTTGAGGCTGGAACCATCCGCCTTTCCACCGGCCCCATCCATACCGTGAAGCCGCTGCAGGCGGAGATCCCGAAGGGAAAGCTGACCGTGGTGACCGGAGTATCCGGTTCAGGAAAGACCACCCTGATTCTGGAGAGCTTGATTCCCGGACTGGAGGCCTCCATTCAGGGAACCAGGCTTCCGGAGCATGTACGTTCCGTGGACAGCGCGGGAATCCGGCAGGTGAAGCTGATCGACGCTGCACCCATCGGCATCAACGTGCGTTCCACTGTGGCCACCTATGCCAACGTCCATGATGAGCTGCGCAAAATATTTGCCCGGACGCCGGACGCGAAGCGGCTGGGCTATAAGGCCGGAGATTTTTCCTACAACACCGGAAAGCTGCGCTGTCCGGTCTGCGATGGGACCGGAGAAATCAGCCTGGATGTACAGTTTCTGCCGGATGTGGACATCCCCTGTCCTCAGTGCCGCGGCTCCCGCTACGCAAAAGAAGCAGAACGGGTGAAATATAAGAAGGGAGAGGGGCAGGCCTGGTCTCTTCCGGAGCTGATGGCGATGGATGTGAATGCTGCGCTGAAGGCCTGTGAAAGCCTGAAGCTGGTGCATCAGCGTCTGCAGGTTCTTCAGGATCTGGGCCTTGGTTATCTGACGCTGGGAGAGGAAACGCCCGGCCTTTCCGGCGGGGAGGCGCAGCGGCTGAAGCTTGCCAGCGAAATGGGAAAGGCCCAGTCGGATTCCGTGTTCGTCTTCGACGAGCCGACCATCGGGCTGCATCCGCTAGACGTACAGACTCTGCTTGGCGTATTTAGGACGCTGATCGAAAACGGCGCGACAGTCATCGTGATCGAGCACGATCTGGATGTGATCCGAAACGCGGATTATATCATCGATATGGGTCCTGGCGGCGGGGATGAGGGCGGCCGGATCGTTGCGGCCGGAACGCCGGAGGAGATCCGTCGGACAGCGGAAAGCCTGACAGGGAAATTCCTGTGACTTGACAAAACGCCGGGTCTGTGCAATACTAAAACAGATTCAGGCTGTGAACATATGTGAGTACAGAAGATGTAGTGAGTCAGAGACGGAGCGCCACCGGCTGAAAGCATTCCGCATGAACCTTCTGGAACCTTCAGTATGGGAGCCTTCCGGCGAAAAGCATGCAGACCCGTATGCGGTAAGCCGGATGCAAGTGCAGCAGACGATTGCACAGGAATGAGTGCAGAGCGCAGGATGCTCTGAAATAGGGTGGTACCGCGATGTGAACATCGTCCCTTGTTGATAAGCAGGAGACGGTGTTTTTTATTTCTGAAAAAAGAAAAGCAGAAAGAAAGCACACCTGTCCTGATCCTGAAAGGAGGCCGGCACGAACCGGGATTCGTGCCAAAGAATGGCTGACGCCATTCTTTTATGATGAAATGCCGCCTTACGGCGGCGAAAAAGGAGAAGCGAAATGAAGGATAAAATGAATGAAATTTTATCAGAGGCAAAAGCCAGGATTGCCGCTGCGGCCAATGAAGGCGAGCTGCAGAACGTAAAAAGCGCGTACGTGGGAAAACAGGGAGCCCTGAGCCTTCTGATGAAGGAACTCCCGAAGCTGGATCCTGCGGAGCGTCCCGAAATGGGAAAGCTGATGAACCAGGCCAAGAATCAGATCACGGAACTGATCGATGAAAAGAGAATGGAGCTGAAACTGAAGGCTTCCGAGGTATCTCCGGACTTTGACTGCTCCGTTCCGGGAATTCAGCCCTCAGGAGGAGGACTCCATCCGATCACTCAGATGTGTTACGACCTGAATGATGCCTTCCGTTCCATGGGATTTGAAATTTTCCAGGAGGACGAGATCACCAGTGAGCTGTATGCTTTTGACAAGCTGAATTTTCCTCAGAATCATCCGGCAAGGGAAAGCATGGATACCTACTGGCTGGAGGGACATGACAGCGGCAGTACGAATGAAAAGCTCTGCCTCAGGCCTCATCTGACCGGCGGAAGCGTCCGTTACATGCAGACTCACAAGCCGCCGTACCGGTTCGTCTATCCGGGACGGGTATATCGTAACGAGACCACGGATTCCCATCATGAGAGAGCGTTTTTCCAGTATGAAGCGCTGATCGTTGACAAGGATATCACCTTTACCTCAGGCAAGGTGATGATCAAGAGCATTCTGAGCAAAGTGTTCGGCACGGATGTGCCCGTCAGAATGCGTGCCGGCTTCTTCCCGTTTGTGGAGCCGGGCTTTGAGATCGATATGCAGTGCCAGGTCTGCGGCGGAAAGGGCTGCAGTGTCTGCAAGCATGTGGGCTGGATCGAGGTTATGCCGGGCGGTTCTCCGCATCCCAATGTGCTGCGCGCGGCGGGGCTGGATCCGGACGTATATACCGGCTTCTATGTGAACATCGGTCTGGACAGACTGGTTATGATGCGTTACGGCGTGGACGATGTAAGACTGTTCCACAGCGCCGATCTGAGATTCCTGAAGCAGTTCAGATAAGGAGGATGAAATGAAATTATCATTATCTTGGATCAGGGATTATGTGAAGATTCCTGAGGATACAGATCTGAAGAAGCTGGCGTACGACCTGACCATGTCCACCGTGGAGGTGGAGGATGTGGAGGACCTCGCCCGCCGCTTCGACAACATGGTTGTAGGAGTAATCGAAAAAATCGAACCCCATCCCAATGCGGACAAGCTGAGAGTGTGCAGGGTGGACATCGGGGACGGAGAGCTTAAGACAATCGTCTGCGGCGGAATCAACCTGACGGAAGGGATGCGCGTGGCGGTTTCCTGCCCCGGCGCTGTAGTCCGCTGGCATGGCGAAGGAGAGCCTGTCGTGATCAAGAATTCCAAGCTCCGTGGCGTTGCATCCTACGGCATGATCTGCGCTTCGGATGAAATCGGACTGGGTGACCTGTTCCCGGCCTCTCAGGAAGCGGAGATCCTGGATCTGTCCGCGTTCGAGGTTCCTGCAGGAACTCCTCTTGCTGACGCTCTGGACATGAATGACGTTCTGCTTGAAATCGACAACAAGTCCATGACAAACCGGCCCGATCTGTGGGGACATTACGGAATCGCGAGAGAGCTCGCTGCTCTGTACAATCTTCCTCTGGCAGAGATTAAGCCTTTCCATACTGATGTGCAGTCGGATTTCCATGTGGAGATTGCGGAGCCTGACAGATGCAGAAGATACATCGGTGTGGAGATGTCCGGCCTGGAAGTCAAGCCGTCCCCGTACTGGATGCAGAACAGGATCTGGAAGGTCGGAATGCGCCCCATCAATGCGCTGGTGGATATTACGAACTACGTTATGCTTGCGACGGGTAACCCTACCCACGCCTTTGACGCGGACAACATTACGGATCACATTGTGGTAAGACATGCGGAGGAAGGAGAGAAGCTGGTTCTTCTGAACGAGAAGGAGCTTAATCTCTGCACGGACGACCTTGTGATCACTGATTCCGAAGGACCTGTTGCCCTGGCCGGCGTGATGGGAGGTGCAAAGGATTCCATCCTGCCCGATACGAAGCGCGTTATTCTGGAGGTTGCGAACTTTGACGCTGCCGGAATCAGAAGGACGGCGCTTCGGTATGATACCCGCACAGAGGCTTCCGCAAGATATGAAAAGGCCATAGATCCGGAGAGATGCGATCAGGCGCTTGCGCTTTCCATGCAGTATTTTCAGGAGCTGTATCCGGGGGTGCAGGTGACCGGATACTGTGACAATTATGTGAAAAAGCTGGAGCGCGCCCAGATTGACGTGGATCTTGGCTGGCTCGCGAAGCGTCTCGGAAAAAATCTGTCAAATGATGTGATTCAGGCAAAGCTGGAGCTGCTTGGCTTTGACGTCCGGATCGAAGGCGGAAATATGCACGTCACCGCGCCCACATGGCGTTCTACGGGCGATATTTCCATCAAGGACGACGTGATGGAAGAAGTTGCCAGACTGTATGGCTACGATAACTTCGAAGCAACCTCCTTCACCACCACCTTTGAAGGTGCCATCAATCAGAAGAAGCAGGACCTGATCAGAAATATCAAGGAATATCTTGCGATCCGCTGCGGGCTGCAGGAGGTATATACCTATCCCTGGATGAACGACACGTTTGTGAATGCCGTTCTTCAGAGCACGGACGGAATCCTGAAGCTTTCCACGCCGCCGGCACCGGAATTGAGCCATATCCGTTCCTCTCTGCTTCCAAACCTCTGTGAAGCGGTGGTGAAAAATGAGCGTTATTTTAATGACTTCTCCATTTTTGAGGAGGCACAGGTGTTCTTTGACAGAAATTATACCTCCCCCTACGATGAGACGGAGTCCCTTCCGGAGCAGCGCAGACACATTGGAGCGGCTTTTGCCAGCAGCGTTAAAAATATCAGCCAGCTTTTCCGCGAGACAAAGGGTGTTCTGGAATATATGTCCCGCTACACCCATATGGAAGCTCTTTCCTTCCGTAAGGAGGAAAAGCCTGTCTGGGCGGACCAGGTGGTCTGGCTGAATGTGTACCGGGGAGAAGAAAAGGTCGGAGATATGGGCCTGCTTGCCAAGAAGGTTTCCATGGAATGCGGCATCAAGAACCTTTCCGTGATGCTCTTTGAGCTGGATACGGAGAAGCTTAAGCCTCTGAAATCCAGAACCAATCATTTCACCCATCTTGCGGCCTATCCGGAGACCGATTATGATATCTCCATGCTGTTTGATTCCAACGCCGCATGGACGGATATCTATGACGCGGTAATGGGCCAAAAGAAGGCCAGCGCGCTTCTGAAGGAAGCTTCCTTTGTGGATGAATACAGAGGAAAGCAGATTCCGGCAGGAAAGAAGTCCGTGACCATCCGTCTGACCATCGGATCGGAGGAAAAGACTCTTACTTCTCAGGAAATCGAAAGCGCCGCAAATCAGGTGATGAAGAAGCTTGAGAAAAAAATGGGTGCGCAGCTGAGAACTCAGTAAATCTGCCCACTGGCAGCGTCCCGCTTCATTCCCGCAGGCAGCGAGCCGGACGGACATGACTGCAGGTCAGTCCGGTAACGCTGCAAGGGTTCCTGGCAGTACAGAAAAAGGGAAGTTTCCGTACTGCCGGAGAAGGAATGGAGACGGGACGTTTCTATTTTATCGTATTTTCCATGCTTGGGTGCCGCCCGCCGGCGGCGAAAGGAGAGAGAATGAACGGACATACAGAGCAGATGGACTTTCGTCCCATGCGCAGGAAAAAACAGACCCTTTCCACACAGGAATGCGAAGCGGTGCTGAGGCGGCAGACTTCAGGCGTCCTCGCCCTGCTGGGAGATGGGGGCTATCCCTACGCTGTGCCGCTGAGTTATGTTTATGAGAACGGCAGGATCTTTTTTCACTGTGCCAGAACGGGACACAAGCTGGACGCCATCCGGAGGGAGGAAAAAGCGTCCTTCTGCGTAATCGATCAGGATGAAATTGTGCCGGAGGAATTTACCACTTATTTCCGAAGTGTGATCGCATTCGGGAGGATGCGGATCCTGGAAGAGGAGGAAGAGATCAGAAGCGCCATTGAAAAGCTGGCCGCGAAGTATTCCCCGGAAGAGAGCGCTGAGTCCAGAAAAGCGGCTATCGAGAGGGAATATTCCGTTCTGTGCATGCTGGAGCTCACCGTGGAGCACATGAGCGGAAAGGAAGCCATCGAGCTGGTGCGCAGCAGAAAGCCTGAGCCGTAGGGCATACTGAAACGCTCAGCCCCAAAAAGTCCCCAGAACAGGGGCAAGCAGAAGCGCGGGGAGCATGTTGCCCACCCGGAATTTTTTCCCAAAGGCGAGATTGACGCCCACGCAGAAAATCAGTACGTTTCCCACAAAGGAAATGTTGGAAATGGCGCTGTCTGTAAGAAGCGGCTCCAGAAATCCGGCGAACAGGGTGATGCTTCCCTGCCAGAGTCCCACGGGAAGCGCGGAGAAAAGCGTGCCCTTCCCATAAGCGGAGGCAAAGACCAGAACGATTACGCCGTCCAGAACCGCCTTGGCGATCAGCATGGAGGGATCTCCGCGCAGTCCGTCCTCCAGAGCGCCCACGATGGCCATGGCGCCGATGCAGATGACCAGGGAGGCGGAAACAAATCCTTCCACGAACTGGCTGTCGTTTCTGCCGCCGAAGATTTTCCGCAGCCATATGCCGAAGCGCTCCATCCATTTTTCAATATCAATCCATTCTCCCAGCACGCTTCCTGCGACAAGGGAAGCGATCAGAAGCATGCTTCCTCCGGTTTCCAGGGAATCTCCGTTGATCTGAAGCATGGCCTGAAGGGTTCCGGAAAGACCTATGAAAAGCGTGCATACACCCAGCGCCTGCATCAGGATCTGCTGATAGCGTTCCCTGAGGCCGCCCTTTAACAGCATGCCGATTCCGCCGCCAAGCAGAACGGCAGCCACGTTGATGATGGTTCCAATTCCTTTCATGATGAAAATCCTTTCCGGCAGGACGGATGCTTTCCGGTTCTGCCACTGGTGAAAATTCTGACTGGGCCTATATTTTGGGCTATTCCAGTTCCCTGACCAGGATGTGCCGGGGAGAGCCTCCGTACTTTTCGCAGGTTTTTGCGATCCGGTAGCCCTGAGAAAGAACGCTCCGCAGACTGCTTTCATTATCCGGATGGACGGTACAGCACAGATAACGGAAGCCCTCTTTTCGAAGCTCTTCTTCGGCGGTCTTCATCAGCCGCCGCTGCAGATGAAACCCGCGGAAGGCGGGAAGGACGGCAGCGGAGTCCATATGGGCCACCTTTCCAAGCTCCGATTCCGGAAGGCCGATGTCACGGCCAAGGTTTTCCTCATAGTCATCCTGCGTGTTTTCGGGCACAGAAATTCCTTCCGCCCCCGCCTCAGAAATCCCGTCTGCCCCCTGCCCGGGAATCCCTTCGCCAGGGACGGAAGGGATGGCGGCCATGAAGACGCCCGCGGGCTGTCCGCTTTCTTTTTCCACAGCCATCCAGGCCGTTCCCCGGCCTTCGGTAAGAACCTTCCTTGTATATTCACTGTTATCTGCGGCAAACCATTCCTTCTGCTCCATCTGTTCATAGACGGCCTGAATCAGCCCGACGATGGTATCGATGTCTTCTCTGCCGCATTTTCGTATCTCAAAATCCATGGCGGTTGTCCTTTCCTTCGAGTTTTCCATACAGATTCCAGCTCCGGCGTGGATGCGCACCCAGCGCGCAGGCAATTAAAGATTGCCTGACGGCAGCTGCATCCGGCGCACGCCTTTTACAGGGACAGCGCGGAAAATGCGCTCAGCTCACCTGACGGAACAATAACTGATTTTATCACAGATCAGTCTGGACTTCCACAGAATAATCAGGTCCCTTGACATTTTTTATACGACGGCATAAACTGAAAAAAGAAATGTTAAGGGACCTGATTATTTGACCAGACCTGTCTGCAAAAGGCGTTTCGATATGGGGGTAACGATGGAAATCACAAATCTGATGCTTTTGAATAAATTCCGAAAATGCGCGCATATCCAGTACCACAGAAAAAGGATGTTCCGCGGGCAGGGCAGGATTCTGATTCTGCTTCAGGAAAAAGGGCGCGTGAGCCAGAAGGAGCTGACCGGGATTCTGGAGCGTCGGGCGGCCACCTTAAGCGAGCAGCTGGAAAACATGGAAAAAAGCGGCCTGATCCGCCGCGAGGTCAGCGCTTCGGACCGGAGAAACCTGGACATCCTGCTGACGCCGGAGGGAGAGCAGGCGGCGGTGGAAGCCAGGCAGGAAAGGGAGAGGATGGCGGATGAGCTGTTCGGAATCCTGACCAGGGAGGAAAAGGAGCGGCTTTATCCGCTCCTGGAGAAGCTGGCTGAGGCATGGGCCGCTGATGACGCAGAATAGAGGGAAGCGTGAGGAGAAATTTGCATCCGCGGCGGGAAATTCATCTGCGCCTGTGCCTGCTCAGATGTCCAGCTTCATGTCTTCCGGCCTGATCCATCCGCGCTTACGCATAAATTCAGAAATCACGAATGAAAGCAGTCCGGGCAGCAGGATATGCATGAAAAGGATCAGAATCAGGGCGTAAGGGACAGAATATCCGTCCTGGATCATGGTCTGAAACGCCATGATCTGCCCTACCAGACCGCAGGTTCCCATGCCGGAGCCTGTAGCGTTGTTCGGCATGGCAAGAAGACAGGTGGAAATCGGGCCCAGTATGGCGCTTGTTATAATGGCGGGAAGCCAGATGACCGGCCTGCGGATAATATTTGGCATCTGCAGCATAGAGGTACCAAGTCCCTGAGCAGCAAGGCCGCCGATGCCGTTCTCACGGAAGGAAGCGACGGCAAAGCCGATCATATTGGAAGCGCAGCCCACCGCTGCGGCTCCGGCGGCGATATCGCTCAGGTTCAGGGAAATCCCGATGGCCGCCGAGCTGATGGGCAGCGTCAGAGCGATTCCCATGAGAACGGATACAATGATTCCGGCCCAGAAAGGCTGCTGGACGGCTCCCCAGTTGATCAGCTCCCCGATCCGGGTCATAAAGGCGGAAATCGGAACGCCGACAGAAAGTCCGGCTGCCGCGCCCACACAGAGGGTGGTAATCGGTGTCACCAGAATATCCACCCTGGTTTTTCCGGCAACCAGCCCTCCCAGTTCCACTGCCAGGTAGGCAGCCACGAAGGCTCCGAGAGGTTCCCCTACGCCGGCCAGTGTAAACACTCCGTCCGCAAGCAGTTTTCCGGCGGTGATTTCTTTTGCGTAAGCTCCGATCATGCCCGCTGCAGCAGCAGAAACGGACACGAGAGCTCCCTGCCTGAAACGAGCCGCAACGCCCATGCCGATCCCCGCACCGGTCAGCTTCTTGGCTACTGTGGCTATGACAATAAGATATCCTCCTGCGGCTCCTCCGATGAGACCGCCGATCTGCTCCAGTATGGTTCCCACCAGAAGCGTGGCAAAGAGTCCCTGGGCCATTCCGGAAAGCCCTTCGATAAAAATCCGGTTGCACAGTTTTTTCACTTTTTCCATGATAATCCCCATTCTGTAATTAGTATGACATGACAGGTGTCTTGTCACCTTACAGCAAAACATATCATATCATCAGGACGTGAGCAAGTATTTTTTGGAAAAAAGCGCTTTTTCGATGGAATCCAGAAGTTTTTCATCCGCCGCTTCCACGGTATGATAATGAACGCCGTCCGTCAGAGTGCAGAGCGGCTTCGTATGACAGGTCTGAAGCCGCTTCATAAATGCGGCAACATCCTGACGGCAGGAGAGCACCAGATCCGCCCGGATGGTTCCGTATATGGGGTGCGGGATCAGAACATCCAGTACCCTTCCGCCCAGATCCACAATGGTATTCAGCTCATCCTCGATCTGTTCATCCGTATGAGAGACCATGAAACAGCGGCTGTGGCGGGGAACTGGCGGAGAGGAAAGCAGATATCCCCTGGCGGTAGACATGATGTCCCGGTTTGCGGCACGCAGCAGGGCGATATCCGAAACGATGATCTGGCGGCTGACGCCCAGCTGATGCGCCAGCGTGGAACCTGATATGGGCTGTTCACTTTCTTCAAGCATTTTTAAGATCTGTTCTCTGCGCGTCTGTCCGTCCATTTGCGTCCTCCTTCTTCGGCCACCGTCGGGGCAGCATGGAATTTTTGCTATGGATCAGTATAGCATGAAAAAGATGCAGATAAAAGGCTGTTTGGAACTTTATATCTCGATTATCCTGAAAATCTGGAAGAATTATTTTGAAATATTTTGAAATAAACTTTTCGATGTATCAAAAACTAATAGAAAAGTCAATATTTACATGCTATAGTTTTATGTGATCAGTTTTTTCGATATCATTGTACACAGCCAGAAGAAAACTGGATTAAAAGGTGAGTTTTATGCAGAATAGAGGGAACACCAAATGGACCAGTCAAATCATTTCCATACCATGTTACTGCGGTCACGATTGTGCAAGATGTAATACTTATATCGCAACACAGAGAAATGATGACAAATTAAGAAAGCAATCCCAAAGATTCTATAAGGAAACCTTTGGACTTGATATCCCACTTGAGGAATTTAACTGTGAGGGCGGCAGATCAGATAACAGATTTGGACTCTGCAGGGCCTGTCCTTTCGTAAAGTGCTGTAAGAAGCATCATGTTTCTTTCTGCGGTGAATGTCCGGAATACCCCTGCAAAGAAATTTCAGACTATGAGATAAAATATGTGAATAAAAGTAATCAACAGGAGCTTTCACAATGAGGTGATGGTATGCAGGAAATGAAAGAGTGTGTAAACTTTTCTTTGAAGGCTATCCTCATGATTATGTTGTATTGGAATTTCAAAATGCCAGTGAAATGTATAAAACAGGAATCAGAATTCCCAAACCATTCCAAGTGGTTACAATAGGAAATTGTAAAGGAATTATCTATGAGAGGATTACGGGGAATACGCTATTCAATATAATGACTAAAAATGCTACTGATTTGGACAAATATTTAAATTTCACACAATTCATACATTGCCTGATGATGATTGCCTTTTGCATGGAGATTTTCATCCCAATAATATTCTGGTAATGCCGAACGGGACTCCTGTTATTATCGATTTTATGAATGTATGTCATGGTCCTGCCTTGTATGATGTGGCAAGAACCTATGTCCTTATCAAAAAGTATGACGGATCTTTGGCTGACAGGTATTTAAAAGAAATAGACGTATCAACAGTAGAAAAGAACAGGAGAGAAACATATGAAACTGATAAAACTATGGGAAGCAGACCCTGACAAAGCCTATGCATTGCAGAATTCCTTTCCCAAAGAGGAAAACGGATTCGTCAACGCGGCCTATGGACTGTCACGGGAGGAATTTAAAGAATATGTCCAGAAGAGGGAAGCCAATTCCATAGGCCAACAGCTTCCGGAAGGCTATGTGCCGGATACGGTATATATTCTGGAAAATGAGGACGGAGAGTATGTGGGGATTTTTAATTTCCGCCACTGCCTTAATGATTTTCTGAGGAACGGCCCTGGCCATATCGGGTATGGCATTGGGCCTGAGTATCGGGGACGGGGATACGCCACGGAAGGGCTTCGGCTGATGCTTCAGATCGCGGAGAAAGTGGTTCCGGAGAACGAAATTTTCCTGAGCGTCCACAAGGATAATCCGGCCTCCCTGACAGTACAGATGAAAAACGGCGCTTATATCCATAAGGAAACGGAACAGGAATATCTGACGCGGATTCCGTGTTTCGGGAGAGTAGCGGAATAATCAGGAAAGAGAGGCAAAATAGAAATATATTTGAAGGACAAAATCTGTGAGGAAGGAAAGGTGTGGAAATTTATCTGATTCGTCACGGCGAAACCGACTGGAATGTGGAAGGGAGATTGCAGGGACGTGAAAACATTCCTTTGAATAAGGCTGGTTTCCAGCAGGCCGAAGCCTGTGGAGAGGCTCTGGAGGCAATTCGTCTGCAATGTGTTCAGACCAGTCCCTTAAGCAGAGCGAAAAGAACGGCAGAAATCATTGCCGATCATCAAAATTGCCCTCTTATTATTACTCCTTCCCTGATTGAACGGGATTACGGACTTTTATCAGGATTAACGCCTGAGCAGCGCAGTGCATTTGAGACCTTGGGCATCCCTGACAGGATGGAACCCTGGAATGCGCTGGCTTCACGTGCGTTACGGACCGTCGAAGAAATATCCGAACGCTATCCACTGGGTTCTGTTGCAGCGGTATCCCATGGTGCATGGATTAACGCCCTGCTTGCAGTAATTTCTGAACATAAAAAACGAAAAACGTTGGCTGAAATGCCGTCCCTGTGATAAAATGTCCATAATCCAATTCTCAGGGAGGGAATAGGCATGGAACTTCGTACTCTCCGTTATTTTTTAACTGCTGCAGAGGAAGAAAACATTACAAAAGCAGCAGATATCCTACATATCACACAGCCCTCGCTGAGCCGCCAGATCATGGATCTGGAAAGAGAACTTGGCACTACGCTGATGATAAGGGGGAAAAAGGGACTCACGCTGACCGATGACGGAATCTTTTTCCGACAAAGAGCAGAAGAGATCGTGGAACTGGCAGACCGGCTGGAACAGAGCTTTGTAGAAAGAAACGTTGATATCAGCGGGCTGATTTCAGTTGGAGCCACAGAAGCAGTGGGGAGCCGGCTGTTTGCCAGGCTGATTAAGGAATTTTCAGATAAATATCCACTGGTCCGTTTCCGGCTTTATAATGAGATGGCGGACTATGTGAAAGATAATCTTGATAAGGGACTGGTAGATGTGGGATTGCTGCTGGAGCCGGTTGATACTGAAAAGTACGATTTTGTACGCCTTCCGCAGAAAGAGACCTGGGGGGTTCTAATGCGAAAGGACCATCCGCTGGCAGGCAGAAAGTCCGTTCCGACAGAGGAAATCACTCAATATCCGCTAATTTTACCATCGAGGGAGAAGGTGCGGGCGGAGATATTAAACTGGATGAAATGTGAGGAAAAAGATCTGCACATTCCACTGAGTTATACGCTGCTGTCCAATGCGGTCCTTCTGGTGGAGCAGGGACTGGGATGCGCATTCTGCCTGGACGGTGCGCTTGCCATTCACAGCAGTCCTGATCTGCAATTTATTCCTGTTACTCCGGAACACACGACGCACAGTGTGCTGATCTGGAAAAAGAATCGCCTGTTTTCTCCGGCCGTCTCTCTTTTTATTCAGGAAATCAATATGCTTCGGTCAAAAATGGAGTAGAGCGTTGGACCTGTTTTTTGTTTTTACCGCTGTGTCTGCGGACAGACCGCGCAGAAAAATTCATACATATCTCTAAAGGGCAGTCAGCAGTTGCTGGCTGTTTTTTCAGTATGAGTCAGCCGGACGGGAGACGGTATCTGCGCATTTACCATTTTAATTAACCTGGGGTATCCGGACAAAAGGAAATCCATGCGTTTCGCGTATGGAAAATGATAAAAAACAGGTATTTTACATAAAAAAAGAACGCCAATATAATGAGGAGGAAAACAGAACAACAGTTTATAAAAGCAGCATACAGGAAAGGAGAAACAAATTATGAAAAAGAATATTGGAAACGGACTGGCACTGTATCCCACTCCTCTTGTGGTGGTAGGCGCGATGGTGGATGGAAAGCCGAACTGGCTGCTTGTAGGACACCTTGGCATCATGGGACACGACCATGTAATGGTCAGCCTGGCAAAGCCCCATTATACCAATCAGGGGATCCGGGAGACGAAGAAGCTTTCCATCAACATCGTGGATGAAGCGATGCTGGCGAAGGCGGATCATGCCGGTTGTGTGAGCGGAAGCAAAGAAGACAAATCCGGACTGTTTGAGTATACGATGGGAGAGGCGGGAACGCCGGTTATTACGCAGGCCCCTGTGGTGATGGAGTGCGATGTGGAGGATATCTATGAAACAAAGGGCTTCGACAACTTCATCTGCACCATTGCCAATACTTATGCGGAGGAAGAGGTGCTTACCGAAGAAGGAAAGCTGGACTACCGCAGTCTGAAGCCGGTGTTGTTTGAGATGCCCACCTATGAATATCTGAGAACCGGGGATGTGATCGGGAAATGTATGTCCTTTGGAAAACAGGGGTGAGAGAAATTTGGGCAATAGCAGGAAGCATGAGAATGCAGGATATGGGAATCCGTTAATCGTTTCCTATTCTTATTCCGGCAATACGCACCGGATCGCGCAGGAAATTCAGGCAATGCTGAAGTGCGACTGGTGCGAGATCTATCCCTGGCAGCCCTATCCCATGGCATTTACGGAGCTGCTGGAGCAGGTAAGGAAAGAGATCCGGACCGGGTACTATCCCAGGCTGCTGCCGGGATCCCGGTCGCCGTATTCCTGCCGGATTATCCTGGCGGGCTCTCCAAACTGGTGCGGAAGCATCGCTCCTCCACTGGCATCCTGGCTGTACAGAAACGATCTGTCCGGAAAGATCATCCTTCCATTCTGTTCCCACTGCGGCGGGGTGGAGGCGGATTTTCGCCGGGAGATTACCAGGCTGTGCCCAAGGGCAGATGTGAGGGAGACGCTTGAGGTGGTCGGAGACGGCGGAGAAGGGCTGAGAGAAATGCTCCGTCAATGGCTTGTAAGAACGGGAATTTGGGAAGAAGCTGCAATGGGGATCGTCTGAAGGTTAAAAAAAGATGGACCTTTCATGAGTAAGGGATTTCCCGGTTCAGCGGGATATCCCGGAAGGGAGATCGCAGAGGAGAAATCACCTGCGTGATTTCTCCTCGCGGCCTCAGCGTACCGCTTCGGCATGGAGGTAAAGATGATTCATAAGGTAATACGGATCAGTGACAACGCAACGCTGACAACATACATTCATGACCAGTCTGATCAGGGAAAGTTCCAGATTGAGAAGAGGCCTGCCGTTATTATCATGCCGGGCGGCGGATACGCCTTCCTTTCCGATACGGAAGGAGAACCGGCGGCCCTGACCTTCCTTCAGGCAGGCTACAATACCTTTGTTCTCCGGTATTCGGTGGGAGATGCCTGTACTTATCCGGAAATTCTGGTGGAGGTGTCGAAAGCGATCCGGGAAGTGCGCTCTCATGCGGAGGAATGGCATACGGATCCGGACGCTGTGGTTTTGATGGGCTTTTCTGCCGGGGCATGCCTGGCGGCAATGTCGGCCACCCAGTGGAATACGCCGGGCCTGGCGGAGAACCTCGGCGTACGTCCGGAAGAGATCCGTCCCGATGCGGCCGTCATCGCGTATGCGCCGTGGGATAATACCAATACCATCCAGCATGACCCGAAATATTACAATCCGGCATGTGCCCGAATCGCGAAGGACTGCACACCGGAGCTGGATTTTATCAACTATGCGGGTCCGCATATGCCGCCCCTGTTTCTCTGGCACAACCGGTATGACAAATTTGTCCCGGCGATCAATCCGGTGATGATTGCGGCGAAGATGCTTGAACTGGATCTGCCCTTTGAACTGCATATTTTTCAGGGCGGAGAGCACGGGATGTCCGTCTGCAACAGCCTGAGCTCCTACAATGAGGAAGGCAGACGGCTCAATGAGGAAAATCCCAACGTCCGCATGTGGGTGCCGATGTGCATCAACTGGATCAACGGACTCTTTCATATTTAGAAATAAATTATTATTTATCAGAATCAGGAGGAAAATACGATGAGAATCAGTGAAAAAGAAGTTTTTGACAAAGAAAACGTATTCGGGATGGGACAGGCCAATACCGCTTATGCGGAATATTTTATCGGGAATTCCTATCTGAACCCGCTGACGGAAGCGGGAAGCTGTCCGGTGTTCCTTGCAAATGTGTCCTTTGAGCCGGGCTGCCGGAACAACTGGCATATCCATCACGCGAAAAAGGGCGGCGGACAGCTTCTGATCTGTACGGCAGGAGAGGGCTGGTATCAGGAAGAAGGAAAAGAGGCCGTGAGCCTGACTCCCGGAACGGTGATCACGATTCCTGCCAATGTGAAGCACTGGCACGGGGCCAAAAAAGACAGCTGGTTTGCTCATATCGCGGTAGAGGTTCCGGGAGAAGAAACCTCAAATGAATGGCTGGAAGCGGTAAGCGACGAAGTTTATAACGGGCTGGAGTAAACGGTACGGGTAAGGAGAGCGGATGGATATTTTACGGAGGGAATTCATTTATATCTGGTATTATTTTTCCGTTCAGTTTGAGCAGATTTTCGGATACTGGGTTCTGGGCATGCTCATCGGATCTGCGGTTTCCGTATTTGCGAAGGATACAATCCACAGCGCTTTCCGCTCCCTTCAGCGAAAACGTCTCGGTGTATTCGGAATTGTGGCGGCCAGCGCCCTTGGAATTGCCTCTCCACTGTGTATGTACGGCACCATTCCTATCGCCGCTTCCTTTTCCCGCAGCGGCATGAAGGACGACTGGCTGGCCGCGTTCATGATGTCGTCGATCCTTCTGAACCCACAGCTCATCATTTACAGCGCTGCGCTTGGCGGGACGGTTCTGGCGGTGCGGATTGTATCCTGCTTCCTGTGCGGAATCGCCGCCGGACTTGTGCTTCTCCTTTTTTACCGGGACAGATCTTTTTTCGATTTTTCCGGTTTTGATGAACCGGGAAGCAGGGATACGGACCCGAATCTTCTGGTCCGCTACCTGAAAAATCTCTGGCGCAATGTGAAGGCGACGGGCATCTGGTTTTTCTTTGGCATCCTGCTTTCCGCGCTGTTTCAGAGATATGTTCCGGCGGACGCGATGACCGCCCTGTTCGGCGGCAATGAGGCGCTGGGAGTCCTGATGGCGGCGACCATCGGCGTACCCCTGTATGCCTGCGGAGGAGGGACCATCCCGCTGCTGCAGCAGTGGCTTCTGGACGGCATGAGCGTTGGAAGCGCCGCCTCCTTTATGGTCACCGGTCCGGCCACCAAGATCACAAACCTCGGCGCATTGAAGATCGTGCTGGGGATGCGCCGGTTTCTGCTGTACCTGGTTTTTGTGATGTTCTTTTCCCTTGTGACTGGACTGACGGTAAATCTGCTTTTGTAAATGAGGTAAATATATGAGGAAAAAAGGAATGGCATTATGGAAAGAGCGCAGCTCATCGGAAAAGGGAAGGGCTGTGCGCCAAAACCTGAAGACATGGACCGCGCTGCTGTTTGCGGCCGCGCTGATGGTGACCGGGTGCGGCTCTTCCGCCTCCACCACGGAAGCTGTTTCGGAAGGGATGGAAGCTGCCGCGGAGACGGATTCTTCTGTCAGGCCGGGAAGCACGGCTTCTCAGGAAAGCTCCGCTTCTGCGGCAGAGGAAAGCACGGAGCTGGCTGCGGAGACGGAAAGTGCGGAAGAAACGGCGGCCCCGGCGGAGCAGTCTTCCGAAACGGCTTCTGAGTCAGGGGCCGGTGAGGAAGCGTCAGAGGAGCCGGTTGTCTATATGACAACGGATATCAGTTCGGAAGGACTGATCGCGGTATATGAAGCGCTTGGGGCTTCCCCAGCCGGAAATATTGCGGTCAAGCTGTCCACCGGTGAGCCGGGAAGCAATTACCTGCGCACGGACCTGATCGGGGAGCTGGTGCAGTCCTTTGACAACCCCACTATTGTGGAATGCAACACCGCCTACGGAGGCGTACGGGCTAATACAGCCATGCATTACCAGGTGGCGGAGGATCATGGATATACGGCAATTGCAGACGTGGATATCATGGATGAGAACGGTTCCATGACCATTCCGGTTTCCGGCGGAAACAATCTGACGGAAAATTATGTGGGAGCAAACTTCGCCAACTATGATTATTATGTCATCCTTTCCCACTTTAAGGGCCATTCCATGGCGGGCTACGGCGGGGCGATCAAGAACATTTCCATCGGCATCGCTTCCTCCGAGGGTAAGGCACATATCCACAGCGGAGGTACCGGAGGGAGCATGTGGGGAGGTGATCAGGACGCTTTCCTGGAGTCCATGGCTGAAGCCGGAAAATCCGTTGTGGATTATCTGGACGGAAATATTCTGTATATCAACGTGATGAACCGTCTTTCTGTGGACTGCGACTGTGACAGCAGCCCTGCGGAGCCGGATATGCACGACATCGGAATTCTGGCGTCCTTTGATCCTGTAGCGCTGGACCAGGCCTGTATCGATCTGGTATACGCAGCGGAGGACGGGGCGTCCCTGATTGAACGGATTGAATCCCGCAACGGTCTTCACACCCTGGAGCACGCGGAGGCGATCGGGCTGGGAAGCCGGAGCTATACGCTGGTTGATATTGATACATGAGAAAGAAAGGAGAAGACCCATGGCACATTTCAATGTAGAATTTTTCTCACAGGCCCTGAACCGCTCTGTACGCTGCGGTGTTTTTCTGCCGACGGACCAGGGAGCATACCTGGAAGAGACAGAAAAAAAGAGATTTCCGACCCTGTATCTGCTTCATGGAATGACCGGGAGCCAGGAGGACTGGAATGGAATGGCGGCCCTGTGGGATCTGGCCCGGCAGTATCGTATGGCAGTCGTCATGCCCAATGGAGAAAATTCATTCTATTGTGATTCTCCGCTCACCGGAAATTATTACGGAACCTTTATCGGCAGAGAGCTGGTGGAGTTTACCAGAAATTCTTTCCCGCTTTCGGACAGAAGGGAAGACACCTTCATCGGAGGGCTGTCCATGGGCGGCTTCGGGGCGATTGTAAATGGGCTCCGCAATCCTGAAACCTTTGGCTATATCACTGCCTTTTCTTCTGCACTGATCAAGCGTCTGATTCTGAGAGCCGATGAGGAGGAAGGACTTGACTTTTTTAACAGAATCCAGTACCAGTCCATGTTCGGGCTGGAAAGAATAGAGGATTTTGAAGGATCGGACTGCGATTACGAAGCGCTGGCCAGGAAGCTGGCCCGTTCCGGTGGAAGAAAGCCCGTCATTTATATGGACTGTGGGACGGAGGATGAATCCCTTTATGAGGCGAACACGGCATTCAGGGATCTCTTGCTTGAGCTGGGCTATCAGGTGGTATGGGACAGCCGTCCGGGCGGACATGATTCCGCTTTCTGGAATGACAGTCTGAGAAAAGCGGTGGAATTCCTTCCCGTGGAGAGGCTGGAGCTGAAAGCGGGAAGCCCCATGGCGGCAAGACTGAAAAAGCGGACGGAAGCCATGGTACGGAAGATGACACTGTAAAAGAGCGCATGGGCAGACTGCCGTTCGCTGCCTGATGGCGGTCGGTAACAGGAAACCATGGAAACCATGGAACACGCGCTGCCCGGAACGCTCGCGGCAGGATAGACAGGAGGCAGAATATGTTTCTGAAAAAAGCAATAGCATGGATTCTGACAGTAATGCTGATTTTTCCGTTCGCGGCTTGTGGAAGTCAGCCGGCATCCCTTTCCGCAACTACAGAGGAGGACGTTTCCCCTGCCGGACAGGAGATGCCGGACGGCAGCCCGGTAGAAACTAAGCTTCCCGCGCGGGAGAATGAAGGAGAAGGAAGCAATATCCTGGTCGCCTATTTTTCATGGGCGGATAACGCGGTTCTGGCAGAGGATGTAGATGCCGTGGCGTCACCGAGCGTAATCCCACCGGGAAATGTACAGCAGCTTGCGGGCTGGGTGCAGGAGGAAACCGGCGGAGACCTGTTTTCCATCCGGGTCACGGAGCCATATCCCAGCGGCTGGGATGAATGCCTGTCCCGCGCCAACGATGAAAGAGGCAGAGGCGCACGTCCGGAGCTGGTGGAAAATGTGGAGGATATGGAACAATATGACACTGTTTTTCTGGGTTATCCCAACTGGTGGTATGGTGTTCCCATGGCGCTGCTTTCCTTCCTGGAACAGAACGACCTTACCGGTAAACAGGTATATCTGTTCTGCTCCCATGGAACCGGAGGCCTTGCGAACAGCGTGGAGCTGATCACGGAAGCCGCGCCGGATGCGGTGATCTCAGAAGATATTTTTGACTGTTATGAGGAAGAAGCAGCTTCCTCCCGGGAAGAAATACAGAGCTGGGTGACTGGGATTCGGAAGGAGTGATGATAGGGAAATGAGATTGAAACTGTAAACATGATGAAACGAGCAGATATAGGAGGAAAATTTTATGAGTAAAACTTTAGTAGCATTTTTCTCAGC
>ULPS01000855.1_pt1 | contig 33972 bp, 26 predicted proteins | sample 1953711 | NCBI WGS metagenome assembly ULPS01 (sample SAMEA4835635, study PRJEB28245) | human gut metagenome | biome: gut microbiome; material: fecal sample | place: Denmark | collected 2008 | reverse complement strand
TTTCAGCGGCCCTTGTACTGGCAGCTGCTGCAGTCCCTCAAATTTATCTTCCGTCGGCGGCAGCGGTATGGTGTATGGTGCTGGCGGCGGGGGCGGCTGTACTGTCTGTGCAGATCAGGCGGTTATTCAATGAAATCGGGAGAGGAGAGATATTATGCACAGAATAGAGCTGAGCGCTGTGGAAAAAAGGTTTCATGAGAGGACTGCAGTGAAGAAAACTGATCTCTGCCTGGAGAGCGGCGTTTACGGGCTTCTGGGAGAAAACGGAGCGGGGAAGACGACTTTGATGCGTATGATCTGCGGTGTCCTGAAGCCCACGGGGGGGAGCATCCGCTGCGATGGCATTGAGATCAGCCGGCTGGGAAGAGCATACCGCAGGCTGCTTGGATACCTGCCCCAGGATTTTGGTTATTACGGAGAGTTTTCTGCCCGGCGGTTCCTGCGCTATATGGCGACTCTGAAGGCAATGCCGCAGGACTGCGCCGAGCGCCGTATCGATGAAATGCTGGAGCTTGTGGATCTTATGCCGTTTCAGAAGCAGAAGCTGAAGACATTTTCCGGAGGAATGCTGCGAAGGATAGGGGTTGCCCAGGCGCTGCTGAATGATCCGGAGATCTTGATCCTGGATGAGCCGACAGCCGGTCTTGACCCGAGGGAGCGTGTGAGATTCCGGAATATCATAAGCTCTCTGGGGAAGGAGCGCACGGTGATCCTATCCACTCATATTGTGTCCGATGTGGATTATATCGCGGATCAGATCATGATCATGAAAAATGGGAAGATCACAGCTGAAGGTACAGAACGGGAATTGAAACACATGACAGGGAAAATCGCGTGGAAATACATCGCCGGCGAGGATGAAGCGGAAAGGCTTGACAGCAGGTTTACTGTCAGCAATTTAAGGCATCTGGAAAACGGAGTGGAGCTGCGTATCGTCTCTGACAGGAGACCGGCGCCTGATGCAGAAGCTCTGGAGCCGTCGCTGGAGGATATTTACTTATATCTAACCGGGGAGAAGAGGGGAGGAACAGACGATGAGACTGTATAGAATGGAGCTGTACAAGCTGATGCACGGGAAATTCTTTCTTGCCGGACTGCCTGTGATACTGGCGGTGCTGCTCCTTTATTTCGCTTTTGTCAATGTAGGAGACGAGAGAGCAGTTGTGAACGGGAAGGTGTATACCGGATATGAAGCAGTCCGGGAGAATCGCGAGATCACGAAAGAATTCACCGGTCCTCTGGATGACGAGACCGCGGAGCAGATCATAGAGAAGTACGGGTTCCCGTCCCAGGTGGAAGAATACTACGGCGGGTTCCGCGATGAGAACTATCTGAATGGGTTTGTGACAGAATATCTGGGGAATGGCTATATGAGGAGCTGGGACGACTATAAGGTATCGACCGAACTGATTCCTGTAGCCCAGACAGACCTGGGAAGAGCTGCAGAAACATCAGGAAAAGAAATTATTCTGTGTTATACGAAAGGGTGGAGTGTTCTTCTGGATACGCTTCAGCTTGGCATGATCCTGGGCAGTGTTCTGATCCTGGTAAGTGTTTCGCCTGTGTTTGCAGAGGAGCGTCAGTGCAGGATGTCGGCGCTTCTGTTTACGAGCGAGGAGGGGAGAGACAGAGATGTGACGGCAAAGATCGCAGCGGCATTTACCCTGACAGCAGCTGTGTACGCGGCGGTGGTGCTGAGCGTGTTCCTTTCTGTGGGAGCCGTGTACGGGCTGGAAGGCGGAAACTGTATGACTGGGATCGTGGCAGGTTCTCTGAATCCCGTCAGTACGGTCACGATGAAGCCTGTCCTTTCCTTTGTGCTCCTTTCGCTGGGTGCGGACGCCCTGGCGCTGATGTCATTGTGCGCGGTTGTGCTGTGTGTGTCTGCGCATTACGAAACATCGTTCTACACTGTCGCTGTTTCAGGAATCGTGTGGGTGATGCCTCTGCTGATACGGATCCTGTTCGACGGACTGGGATATGTGGTGATGTGCGGGACTCCGCTTTTTCTTGTCATGACAGGAGTCCTGATGGATATATACTCGATACTCTTTATCCCGGCGGCGGTGGGAACAGCTACTCTGATTTTCTGTACAATGAACGGGCGGCGTACATATATGCTGTCGGAAGGCGGCAGATAAGTTCCGCGGATCGGGCGGCAGCGTCCTGATTCACACTCCGGGGGGCCTGCGTCATATCATAATAGAAAGAAGGCTGCTGTTCACACTGTACTCATGCAGGAGGCGGTTAGGTGGGAACAGTAACGAAAGAAGTGCAGGAAAGGAGCGCCCTTTGACCTTCGGGCTGGGGCGGTAAGGAGAGTATTATGGAACAGATCATGAACTATGTAAAGCCGGAGCTGATCGTTGTGGCGGTCGTGCTCTACCTCATAGGAATCGGACTGAAAAAGGCAGGCGCCGTGCCGGATAAGTATATCCCGCTGATCCTCGGAGGGATCGGTATCGTGCTCTGCGCGGTGTGGGTGCTCGCGACCAGTCCGCTGAAAGGAGTGCAGGATATCTCTATGGCTGTATTTACAGCGGTAATACAGGGGATTCTTGTGGCGGGACTGAGCACCTATGCGAATCAGATCGTCAAGCAGGCTGGAAAAGCAGAATAAAGAATATCTGCCTCCGGCGGAGCGCCCATCAGCTGCCCTCGCTTCTTGGAATCTGGTGAAGTGACCGGAATTCCCGGGGAGTGAGGGCGGTATATTTTTTGAACTGTTTGGAGAAGGAGAAACTGTCCGGATATCCTGTCCGGGAGGCAATCTCCTGGATCGACAGAGTGTCGTCCAGCAGAAGCTCCTTTGCAGTGTTCAGCCTTTTCTGGATCAGATAGGTGTGGGGCGGCATGTGAAACTCCCGGCGGAACATCTTGCGGAAATTCTCATAGCCGATCCCGAGATATTCCGCCACTCCTCGGCAGCTGTCATCGGGGATCCTGCCGCTTCCGAGCAGCTCTCTGGACTGGTCCAGAAGAGAGCGGGTCGAGGGAACAACAGTCTGCTTTCTGTGCATGTCGTAGATCGTGAAGACGAAACGCTGGGCTTCCAGAAGCAGCTGCGGCAGCTGGCGGGAGGAAGCCCGCGAAAGCTGTTCATAAAACCGGAGACATTTGTCCAAAAGAGCGTCTGTGAGACCGGGATAAAGGACCGGACTCTCAGACAGAAGCCCCATGTGCAGCAGGGAACAGTAGGTCTCGTACCCAAAACAGACAAAAAACTCCAGCCATTTCCCATCCTCTTTTGTGATGGTGGAATGACGGACATAGGGAATGCGCTGAATGAAGCATCCGGGATAGATCCGGGTGCTTTTTCCGTCCTTGTCGATGTAGGTCCCCTCGCCGCTCAGGAGGAGGAGAGCTCCGTAGTATTTAAAGAGAAGGTTTTCATTCTGGGAAAGGTGGCGTGTGTGATGGATAAAGCCGCAGCTCAATATGGAGTTGTTGGGATCCATACCGATGTTTTTATGTACGGACCGGGTGACAAAAAGCTCTTTCGGAATCTCGTTCATCGTTCTTCCTCCTTTTACCAGATATGACATATTTTCTACCAGAATATCCATGTAAATCATAGCATTCAATCAATAAAATGTAAATAAAGTTCAGTCAGAACAGGAGGATGGCTATGACAAACAGAGAAAATTTTTTCTCTCTGATCAGGAGACAGGGATATGAGTTTGTGCCGGTGGAGTTTCATCTCTGCCCGTCTCTGGAGAAAGAGTTCAGAGAGAGAACAGGATCAGACGACTATGAGGAATATTTCCAGTTCTCGTGGAGATATATCGAGGATATCAGGCTGCCGGGGCACGATGTAGAGCAGTACCGCAGATATTATAAGAAACCTCTTGCGGAGGGAGCAGAGATCGACCTGTGGGGCGTGGGTCATGAGTCTTCCCCGCACAGTATGCACATGACCTATATGCGTCATCCGCTGGAGGATGCAGAGACGCTGGAAGAGATCATGGAGTATCCGTATCCGGACTTTGAACACGGAGAGAAGAATCACCAGAAGGAACAGGTGAAAAAGATCAAGGAGCGCGACCTGATCGCGGTGGGAAATATGCAGACGACCATCTGGGAGACTGCGTGGTACTTAAGAGGAATGGAAAACCTGTTCTGTGACATGATGGAAGAGGACGAGATGGCGGTATATCTGCTGGATAAGATCACTGAGCTGTCGAAGATCCGCGCGAAGGCATACGTGGAAGCCGGAGCGGATGTGATCTATCTTGGAGACGATATCGGGATGCAGCATACGATCATGATGAGCGAGGATCTGTATTGTACCTGGCTGAAACCGAGACTCACGGACATTATCTCCTATATCAAGAGCCTGAATCCTGAAGTGATCGTATTCTATCATTCCTGTGGGTTCATCGAGCCGCTGATCCCGCATCTGATCGACGCAGGTGTGGACGTGCTCAATCCGATCCAGAGTGAGTGTATGGATTTCGGCGAGATTTATGAGAAATACGGCGACAGGATTTCCTTCCACGGGACCATCGGCACACAGACTGTCATGCCCCACGGCACTCCGGAAGAGGTGCTCGCCGAGGTACATAAGAACCTGGATATCGCGGGACCGAAGGGCGGACTTATGGTGGCGCCGACCCATCTGCTGGAGCCGGAAGTTCCGTTTGAGAACGTGCTTGCCTATGTGGAGGCGTGCAGGACGTATCAGAAAAAGGAACAGTAGAGGGGGATGACCATGAATTTTGATATGAAAAAATGGATACAGGAGATGATCCGCGCCGATGTGAAAAAGCCTCTGCCGGTGCTCTCATTCCCGGGGATCCAGATCACGGGAAATACGGTGGAAGAGATTGTCGGGAACGGGACGCTGCAGGCCGACTGCATGGAGGCGGTCGCAAAGAAGTTTGATATGGCGGCAGTCTTAAGCCTGATGGATCTCTCTGTCGAGGCGGAGGCGTTCGGAAGTCCGGTCAGATACAGCGCGGAGGAGGTGCCCACGGTGACGGCGCCGATCATCCATGATGAGGACGAGGCGGAAGCGCTGCGTGTGCCGGAAGTCGGAGAAGGGCGTACCGGGGAATGCCTGAAGGGGATCCGGGAGATTGCAGGACGGGTCAAGGACCGGCCGGTCCTTGCAGGCATGATCGGTCCTTACTCACTGGCGGGGCGGCTGCTTGATATGACGGAGATCATGATCCTCTGCTATGAGGACCCGGAGCTGGTGGAGACTGTGCTTGAGAAGGTGACACAGTTCCTGTGCGCCTATGTGAAGGCGTTCAAGGCGGCAGGCGCAGACGGGATCGTCCTCGCCGAGCCGGCGGCAGGACTGCTCGGGCCGGGACTTTTCAGAGATTTCTCTGTGCCTTACGTGAAACAGATCTGTGAGACTGCGGAAGCGGAGAGACTCATGCTTATCTATCACAACTGCGGGACAGTGGAGCCGCTCCTCGCAGATATTGCAGGGATCCCTGCAGCGGGATACAGTTTCGGAAATGCCGTGGATATGGAGACCGTACTGAAGGCGATGCCGGAAGACCGGATCATGATCGGAAATATCGATCCGGTGGGAGTCCTGAGAAACGGAAGCCCGGACGGGATCCGCAGAGAGACAAAGTCTCTGATGGAGAAATGCTGCGGATATCCCAATTTTGTCATTGCCAGCGGATGTGATATTCCGCCTATGACGCCCATTGAAAACCTGCAGGCATTCTTTGATGCCGCAGAAGAGTTTTATCAGAAGGATAAGGAGTGTTGATGTTATGGGACTGATCGAGGAAATCTCTGAGTTTCTCCAGAAGGGGAGATCAAAGAAGGTAAAGGAATTGGTGCAGAAGGCGATGGACGAGAATATGGACCCCAAGGTCATCTTGAATGAAGGGCTTCTGTCCGGCATGATGATCGTGGGAGCAAAGTTTAAGAACAATGAAGTCTTCGTTCCGGAAGTCCTGGTATCCGCCCGCGCGATGAACGCAGGGCTTGCGATCCTGGAGCCGAAGCTTGTGGAAGCGGGCAACGAACCTGTGGGAAGGGCAGTGATCGGAACCGTGCAGGGAGATCTGCACGACATTGGTAAGAACCTGGTCGGCATGATGTTCAAGGGAGCCGGATTTGAGGTCTGCGACATGGGTGTTGACGTGGGTGCGGATGCATTTATCGACAAGGCAGAGGAAATGGGAGCCGACGTTATCGGGATGTCCGCCCTGCTGAGCACCACCATGCCTCAGATGCAGGAATGTATCCGGCGGCTTGAGGAAAGAGGACTGAGAGAGAAGTATATTGTGATGATCGGAGGGGCGCCGGTCACGGATGATTTCGCAAAGGAGATCGGAGCAGATTATTACACGCCGGACGCCGCATCGGCGGCAGAGACGGCTAGAAATGCCGTGATGGCGAGGAAAAGTGCATGAAAAAGATCACAGAATTTCAGATAAAGATTTCTCCGCAGAATGTCTGTGCCATGCTTGATGCGGACAGGAGCAGCCTGGAGGAAGAGATGAGGGAAGAGCTCGAAGAGATGCTTCCCGAGGCGTACGAGAGGCTTGAACCGGCCGCTTTTCTGGGATTCGGCGATACAGAGGGCTTTCTGTGCGGGGAGGATGAACTCTCCGCACAGGAGGCCCTGTATATTATCTGCACGGTGGGCGACGCGCTGAGCCGCTGGTCTTCTGAGCTTTTCACGCAGGGAGACTGCCTGAGGGCCATGCTGGCGGATGCCGCTGCGGACGACTGCCTGTTCCAGATGGACGAACAGCTGAAAGACCGGGTTACCGCCCTCTGCCGGGAGCGGGGGAAAGGAATCCGAAGAAGACTGGAGGCACCCCATGACGTGCCCATGAGCATACAGAAGAAGGCGCTGGACGTCACCGGAGCGTCAGAATGGGGGATCGGGATCACGGAAGGATTCATGTACCGCCCGGTCAAGAGTGTCTGCCAGGTATATCTGCTGAGCGAGGACACAACACAGTGCAACTATGAGCATGACTGCAGCAGATGTCCCAATATATCCTGCAGGCTGAGGAAAATTCCGGGAAGGTCTCCAAAAACAGCTCCAAAAACAGCACCGGAAAAGGCGCAGGAAACATTCGCGGAAACAGAAGCTGAAATGATCTCGGCAGCATCCCCGGGTCCGACGGTCACGACGGTTTCGAAAGAAGGCCGGTGGAAGCTGCGGTCTGTGAAGGGCAGGAGCATCCTGGAGACACTGCGGGAGAACGGCATCTATATCAGCGCGCTCTGCTCCGGGAGAGGAACCTGCGGAAAGTGCAGAATCCAGGTGGCAGAAGGTGAGATTACGGTTTCCGAGGAAGACCGGAGATTCTTTACGCCGGAGGAACTGGAGAAGGGATTCCGCCTGGCCTGCACGGCATATCCGGCGGATGACTGCACGGTCCATATTGCCGCCGGCGCAGGAGAGCAGGAGTTCTATATCCCTGCCGGCCCTGCGGAAGGGGCACAGGAGCAGCCAGATCCTTCAGAGAACCCGGCTGTGTCCCCTGCCCGGACTGCCGGGGGGACATGGGATGAGAAAAAGAAGAGCGCCGGAGGAACAGGAGGAAAGGGAGAGAAGCTTCCGGCAGAATATGACGCGGCAGTGGACATCGGGACAACAACTGTGGCAATGCAGCTCATCGATCCGGTAAACGGAGGTGCGGTGAAGACGTACACAGCGCTGAACAGCCAGAGGATGTATGGCGCGGATGTGATCGGAAGGATCGAGGCGGCAGGAAAAGGAAAGGCAGGAGACCTTCAGGAGTGCATCCGCCGGGTGCTCAGGGAAGGAATGGACAGCCTGACGGACAGAGGTCGAAGACCGGTCCGCCGGATGATGATCGGAGCCAATACGACCATGGTCCATCTTCTCATGGGATATCCATGTGAAAGTCTGGGCATCTATCCGTTTCTGCCTTATAATATAAAACGGATAGAGACGTCGTGGACGGAAGTGACTGGACAGGCTGACCGTGATTTCCCGGTCAGCATATGCCCGGGAATCTCCACGTATGTAGGCGGAGATATCACTGCCGGTCTCTATGCACTGGATTTTCATAAGAGAGAGAAGGTCTCTGTCCTCATCGATCTGGGGACGAACGGAGAGATGGCGGTTGGAAACCGGGAGCGGATCCTGGCTGCGTCTACGGCGGCGGGACCGGCCTTTGAGGGAGGAAATATCGTCTGCGGTACAGGAAGCGTCCCGGGGGCGGTCTGTCATGCGGAGTGGAAGGACGGAAGGCTCCGTGTGGAGACGATCAGCGGAAAAGAGCCGGCGGGCATCTGCGGTACCGGGATCATCGAGATCCTGTACTGTCTGCTCGAGGCGGAGATCATGGATGAGACAGGCAGGCTGGAAGCACCCTGGGATTCTGAAGGATTTCCTGTAGATGAGAAGGGAAATATCCGTATCTATCAGAAGGATATCCGGGAGATCCAGCTCGCCAAAGCAGCAGTGCGCGCAGGGCTTGAAACGCTTCTGGCGGAGTACGGGATCACGGCGCCGGATGTGGAAGAGATCTTCCTTGCGGGAGGGTTCGGATACGAGATGGACGTCCGCAAGGCATCGGGCATCGGGCTTCTTCCCTCCGGATGCGAGGACAAGGTGCGCGCGGTGGGAAATACTTGTCTGCGTGGAACTGCTGCAGGTCTGCGGGATGAGAACGGAGCGGAGACGATGGATCACATTGCCGGGATGGTGACGGAAATCTCTCTTTCGGGGAATCCGAGATTCGGACAGTTTTATATGGAATATATGTGTTTTGAAGGGGAGGAAACATGAGATCACAGTTATATTTTGAAGACATGAAGATTGAGAAGGCAGAGCTGGGAGCGCCTTCGTCCGTGCCGGATCTGGTGGGTGGGCTTGTGCTCCAGAATAGTCTGAAATTTTTCCTCAGTGAGGATGATGAGATCTATGAGGGGTATGGGAGATGCTTCAATTCCTATCCTTACCGTCAGTATTCCTGCTATACAAGACAGCTCAGGGAAGAAACGGTGAAGACGGCGGTGCTGGAAAATGATCATCTTAAGGCAGTATTCCTGCCGGAGTATGGCGGAAGACTCTGGCGTCTTTTCGACAAAGACGGGAACCGGGATCTGCTCTACACGAACGACGTCCTGCGGTTCAGCAATCTGGCGGTGTGCAATGCCTGGTTCAGCGGCGGCGTGGAGTGGAATATCGGCGTGATCGGGCACTCGCCGTTTACGACGGCGCCTTTGTTTACGGCAGAGCTTGAATGGAAGGGCGTGCCGGTGCTGCGGATGTATGAGTATGAGAGAATCCGTGGAGTGACTTACCAGATGGACTTCTGGCTCGGGGAAGGGGACAGGTTCCTGAACGCCAGAATGCGGATTAAGAACGACACGAAGGAAGTCGTCCCGATGTACTGGTGGAGCAACATCGCGGTACCGGAATTTGAAGGCGGGCGGATCATCGTCCCGGCGTCCAAGGCATTTACCTTCCATGACGGCGGAGTATATAAGGTGGATATCCCGCTCGTCGGCGGAAAGGATATTACAAGATATCAGAATATCCCGACGTCAGTGGACTACTTCTTCGATCTGCCGGCTGATGCGCCGAAATACATTGTAAATGTGGACCGGGACGGCTTCGGACTGCTCCAGATGTCCACGGACCGTCTGCGCTCCAGGAAGCTTTTCTCCTGGGGAAAGACCAGGGGCGGCGATCACTGGCAGGAGTTCCTGACAAAAGACGCGGGAAGATATATCGAGATCCAGGCAGGGCTTGGAAAGACACAGTACGGATGCCTTCCGATGGCTCCGCACACTGCCTGGGAATGGATGGAGAGATACGGCGCGGTACAGATCCGGGGACGGGAAATGGAGAAATCCTTTGAAGAGCTGCGCGCCACTGTCACGGCGGAGGTGAAGGCGATGCAGCAGTGGCAGGAGATGGAGCAGATACTCGCTGATACAAAAAAGATGGTGAAGACGAGAGCCGAGGTCATCCGGCGCGGAAGCGGCTTCGGCGCTCTGGAGGCGCGGCTCCGTGATCAGTGCGGTGACAGGAGGATGGAGCCGCACCTGGATTTTGCCGGAAGTGAAGAAGATCCTGGCTGCTGGGCTGAATTCCTTGAGAAAGGGACGCTGAAGAACCCGGATCCGGCAGAAGCTCCTGAAGTGTATGTTACGGGAAGAGAGTTCTATGACCGATTGAAAAAATATGTGGATGAAAATGAGGCGGCGGGATGGTATGCATACTATCAGCTGGGTGTGCTTCTGTTCCAGGAGGGGGATTATGAAGCGGCGAAGAAGGAATTCCTGAGGTCGATCGAGAGCCAGGAGAATGCATGGGCCTGTCACGGCCTGGCTTCTGTCTATACTGTGGAGGGCAGAAAAAAAGAAGCGTGCAGCGCGGTCAGGATCGGGTTTTGCCTGCAGAGGGAAGACCTGTCCTATGTAAAAGAAGTCTTCCGGCTGCTCGTCATGAACAAGGGCTTCCGGGAGGTGGAGGAACTCTATCAGGAGCTGGATGAGGAGATGCAGAAGGAGGGCAGGATCAGATTTTTCTATATACAGGCTCTTGCCGAAAACGGACGGGAGAAGGAAGCATACCGCCTTCTGCGTGCGGACGGAGGACTTGTGATCGATGATATCCGGGAGGGAGAGACTTCTCTTGGGGAGCTGTGGCGGAAAATCAGGGCAGCAGGAGAAAACGGAGAGGAAGAGCTGCCGTATGAATTTGATTTTACGGCGCTTTAATAAAAATTTCGGGTTTGTATGGATAGTTCTGTCTGGAATTCAGCAGAAAACAGGGAAAACTGACAGGAAACTTCTATTCTGCGATAAGATGAGGGCGGTTCAGGTGACTAGGATAATCTGAAACCGCCCTCATCTTATCGCAGAAGAAATTGCGAAAGACTTCTTAAAAGAGACATTTGCTTCCAGCGTTGACCTGATGAACCAGCTCGCTACAGACATCAACCTTGTAAGCACGCTGAAAGCGGCGAGTGAAGCCGAGAACTACAGCAAGGGCGTAGAGTTCTACGGCGGCCAGGAGATCTTCAAAGATTTCGCTGAGTGGACAAACGAAGTTCCGACAGTAAACTACGGCGAGAACACCTACGAGATCGAGGATATGATGACAGAAGCACTCCAGGCAATCCTGGGAGGCGCTGATGTTCAGCAGACATTAGACCAGTATCAGACTCAGATCGAGTCCGCGGTAGCTAATTAATCAATCGGGCAGATCCAATAGCCATTTGCCTTTCGTTTTTAAAAGGCAGATGGCTGTTGTTTTGTAAAAAGGAGGGAGCATTGTGGCTGACATGAGCAGAAAAAGAGAGATGAGCCCGAGGCTGAACCGCACCGGATGGTGCTTTGTCATACCGAGTGTCATCCTGATCATCCTGTTTGTATTTTATCCCATGGTACAGGCGCTGATCACATCGTTTCAGACCGGGGCAGGGAATAATCTGACCTTTACGGGGATCGCAAACTATAAGAGACTTCTGACAGATACGACCTTCAGGAAGGCGCTTTTCAATACGATACTTTACCTGATCATTCAGGTGCCGATCATGATCCTGCTGGCGCTCGTCATCTCATCTATGCTGAACAATAAAAAACTGAAGTTCAAGGGATTTTTCAGGACAGCGATCTTCCTGCCTTGTGTAACTTCACTGGTTGCCTATTCGATCGTATTCAAGAGTCTGTTCGCGACGGACGGGTTCGTGAACGCGATCCTGATGAAGCTTAACCTGATCGCCGAACCGATCTCGTGGATCACAGATCCGGTGTGGGCTAAGATCCTGATCATCCTGGCGATCACCTGGAGATGGACTGGTTACAATATGGTGTTCTATCTCTCAGGCCTGCAGGGAATCGATGACTCAATCTACGAAGCGGCAGATATCGATGGCGCGGGAGCGTTTGAAAAGTTCAAAAGCATTACGCTGCCCATGCTGAAACCGATCATCCTCTTTACGACGATCAATTCCACGATCGGAACACTGCAGCTGTTCGATGAGACGATGAACATCACGCAGGGAGGACCGGCGAACGCTACGATCACGATCTCACAGTATATTTACAATATCCTGTTCAAGTATTCACCGGACTTCGGTTACGCGGCCGCAGTTTCCTATGTGATCGTTGTTATGATCGTTGTATTGTCCTTTATTCAGATGAAGGTAGGTGACAAGAATGACTAAAAAGGTATTAAATGTTGTACAGTATGTATTTCTGATCATTGCATCCTTTATCTCGATCTTCCCGATTTTCTGGATGATCATCGCGGCGACAAATAAGTCCGTGGATGTGACAAGAGGAACGCTGCTCCCGGGAACCTATTTTCTGGAGAATATGAAAACGCTTCTGGAATCAGATCTTCAGTACCTGACGGCCTACAAGAATTCACTGATCATCGCAGTTGTGACGACAGCGCTGGCGATGATTGTGTCATCGGCTGCAGGATATGCTTTTGTGGTGTACAGGACGAGAGCGAGAGAAAGAATATTCAGCATTGTCCTGCTCTCCATGATGGTGCCGTTCGCAGCCCTGATGGTCCCGCTGTTCCGTCTGTTCAGCAAGTTCAACAGTATGGGACCGCTGAAAGCGATCGGACTGAATACGCCGATGTCTGTCATTATCATAGCCATCGCTACGGCATTTCTGATCTTTTTCTTTCGGCAGAATACACAGAGCTTCCCGAAGGAATTGATCGAGGAGGCGAGGATTGACGGACTCAGTGAAGCGGGGATCTTCTTCCGCGTCTTCATCCCGACAAACAAATCTTGCTATGCTGCGGCAATCGTTGTAACATTTATGACGAGCTGGAACAATTACCTGTGGCCGCTGATCGCTCTGCAGTCCCCGGAGAAAAGGACGCTGCCGCTGGTCATGGCGGCGATGGGATCGTCTTACACGCCGGATTACGGTATGATGATGGCAGCAGTCGTGCTGGCGACGATTCCGACCGCACTGATCTTTTTCCTGATGCAGAAGCAGTTTGTGGCAGGTATGACAGGTTCCGTGAAAGGATAAATATTATTGGAGGATTATGGAATGAAGGAGATACAAAGCAGCCTGGAGTGGCTGGAAAATCCGGAAGTGTTCGCTGTGAACAGAGAAAAGGCGCACTCCTCGCACCTGTTTTACGAGACAGAAGAGGATATGCTCACAGGAGGAGCGATGCCGCTGAAACAGAGCCTGAACGGGTCATGGAGATTCATCTGCTCTCCGTGTCCGGATGAGAGGCCGGCTGATTTTTATAAGATGGATTACAGCTGTGAGGAGTTTGGGACGATACAGGTTCCGGGGCATATCCAGACACAGGGCCATGACAGATGCCAGTATGTCAACACCATGTATCCGTGGGACGGGAGGGAGGAACTCCGCCCGCCCCATATTTCTCATACGGACAATCCGGTGGGGAGCTATGTGAAGGAATTTGAAGTGAATCCTGTCCTCAGAGGGAAGAAGATCTATATTTCTTTTCAGGGGGTGGAGACTGCTTTTTACGTATGGCTGAACGGAACGTTCATCGGATACAGCGAGGACAGCTTCACGCCATCAGAGTTCGAACTGACAGATACGATACAGGACGGAGTGAACAAGCTGGCGGTAGAAGTCTATAAGAGAAGCAGCGCGAGCTGGCTGGAGGATCAGGATTTCTGGAGATTTTCCGGAATTTTCCGCGAGGTCTACCTCTACGCAGTGCCGGAGATCCATGTAAGGGATATGTTCTGGAACGGCAGCCTGGACGATACATATACGGACGGCGTCTTCAGCCTGAAAGCAGAGATCGCCGGAGACAAGGCAGAAAGAGGGCATGGCGGAGACTTAGAGGGCACGGTGGAGCTGGTGCTGAAAGCTGCGGACGGCAGAGTGATTCTTTCGGAATCAAAATCTCTGGCAGAGACAGTCTGCTGGAGCGGTGAGATCCCCAAGGTCAGAGCCTGGAGTGCAGAAGAACCGAACCTGTACAGTCTGTACCTGTATGTGAAAAATGAAGCGGGAGAAGTGAAAGAGATCGCGAGAGAATCCGTGGGATTCCGCCGCTTCGAGATGAAGGACGGCATCATGCGCCTGAACGGGAAGCGGATCATCTTCCGAGGCGTCAACCGCCATGAGTTCAATGTGAGAAGCGGACGCGCGGTGACGGAGGAAGACATGCTGTGGGATATCCGGTTCATGAAGCGGCACAACATCAATGCGGTGCGGACTTCCCACTATCCGAACCAGAACCTGTGGTACCGGCTGTGCGATGAATACGGGATCTATCTGATTGATGAGACGAATCTGGAGACGCACGGAAGCTGGCAGAAGAACGGGACATGTGATCCCTCCTGGAATGTGCCGGGCTCTCTTCCGGAGTGGGAGGCCTGTGTTGTGGACCGGGCAGAATCTATGTTCGAGAGGGACAAAAATCATCCGTCGGTGCTGATCTGGTCCTGTGGAAATGAGTCCTATGCAGGCGAGGATATTCTGGAAATGTCCCGGTTCTTCCATGAGCATGACAGCAGCCGTCTGGTGCATTACGAGGGAGTATTCTGGAACCGGGAGTTTGACAGGATCAGTGATATGGAGACCCGGATGTATGCGAAGCCGGCGGAGATCGAAGAGTATCTGAAGGGAGATCCGGCAAAACCCTACATCAGCTGTGAATACATGCATGCCATGGGAAATTCCTGCGGCGGGATGAAGCTATATACGGATCTGGAGGACAGATATGACAAGTATCAGGGCGGATTTATCTGGGACTACATCGACCAGTCCATGCTGAAGGTCAATGAGCAGGGCGAGGAAGTGTTTACCTATGGAGGCGACTATGACGACCGCCCGACAGATTATGAATTCTGCGGAAACGGGATCGTGTTTGCTGACAGGAAGATCACACCGAAAGCGCAGGAAGTGAAACAGCTCTATGCGCCGCTGCGGCTTACGCCGGACGAACACGGAGTGAAGATCGAGAACAGGAACTGCTTTATCGGAACGGATGGATATGTTTTTGTATATCGACTGCTCAGGAACGGTGAGTGTATATTTGAAAAAGCTATGAAGACGTCCGTCCCGCCTCTGGGCGAAGCTTATATCAGCCTTTCCTGGCCGGAGACAGAAGGGTCGGCAGAGTTTATATATGAAGTGTCGGCAAGGCTTGAGGAACGCACGCTCTGGTCTGAGCAGGGATATGAGATCGCATTCGGCCAGAAGGCGGTAAAGACCGGGAAGAACAGTGAAGTAACCTGCAGCGCTGATGCTGCAGACTGCGGTCTGAAGGTGATCCGAGGAGATGTGAATATCGGTGTGCAGGGGAAAGATTTCTCAGTGATCTTCTCACGGCCGGAGGGCGGCATTGCATCTCTTGTCTACGGCGGGAATGAGTATATCACGAGAACTCCGAAGCTTACCTTCTGGCGGGCGGCAACGGACAATGACAGGGGAAGCAGATACGGGTTCGACAGAGGATGCTGGATGACAGCGGGCATGCATGCGCGTACGAAAGAATGTCAGCTGACAGAAGGAAAGACATCGGTTACTGTGAAATACCTGTATGAACTTCCGAGTCCGTTAGCTGCTGAAGTGTGGGCGTCCTATACGGTCCTGGCAGACGGCAGCATCCGTACTGAGCTGAGCTGGGGCGGTCAGAAAGGGCTTCCGGAGATGCCGGCGTTCGGTATGGAGTTCAGGATGAAAGAGCGTTTCGGAAAATTCCGCTATTATGGATGCGGACCGGAGGAAAACTACCGCGACAGGAAGGAAGGAGCACGTCTCGGTATCTTCGAGGGGAGCGCAGAGAAAAATCTGACACCCTACCTGGTGCCGCAGGAGTGCGGAAACCGTACCGGAACCAGATGGCTTGAGGTGTCGGATGGAGCCGGAAACGGACTGAGATTTTCAGGAGAGATGCCGTTCGAGAGCAGTGTGCTGCCCTGCAGCGCGTATGAGCTGGAGAATGCGGCGCACCAGGAAGAACTTCCGAAGAGACATTATACATGGGTCCGCGTACTTGCGGGACAGATGGGGGTCGGCGGAGACGACAGCTGGGGCGCTCCGGTGCATCCGCAGTATCTGATGCCGGCGGACAGGGAATGGAGAATAGTGTTTACAATACAGAGACTGCGGTGAGAAAGGCCTCGCCCTCGCCGAAGAACTGCATCCGCATATTGTACTGGCGGATATTGTCATGCCGGTCATGGATGGAATTGAGTTTTCGGCGATATTAGGTAAAAAACATCCGGAGATCCAGCTCATCATCCTCAGCAGTTATGATAAATTTGAGTACGTGAAGACGACTCTTTTAAATGGAGCGTCGGACTACATCCTCAAACCCATGCTCAACCCCGAGAGCCTTCTGAAGACGCTGAAGAAAGCGGCGGGACGGATCCCCGGTCTCAAACTGAAGCGGGAGGGAGAAGGATCCTGTGTTAATCAGCTTGAGCGCTATCTGATGGGCTTTGCGGACCGTCTGGATGAGACTGCATTTGCAGGCGTGTTCCCCAACACGCTCTACAGACTGCTTGCGGTGAACCTCAGGAGATGCTGTGACGGGAGGCGCAAAGAGTTCATTTCAGTCAAACAGAGGCTGGAAGATTTTTTCGCTGACAGAATGCAGTACAGTGTGGTCGAAACATTCCTCCAGGAAGAGATCCTGTGCATTGTCATGAACTACCGTGTGAAAGACGACGCGTCGGCAGTGAGGGATGCGGATGAGATCACAGAGAGGATCAGGAGGCTTTATCCGTATGCCTTTTTTGTGCTGAGCAGAAGTTTTACCAGCATGCAGGAAATCCGTTATTACTATCAGCAGGATATCATCCCCGAGACAGAGAAGGGCTTTTATTATCCTGAAAAATATCTGTATGTTTCGGAGGCGTACCATAAGAACGGAAAGATGAAACGGTTCGAGTATGAGACATATACAAGCTGGCTTTCATCGAAGGAGTATGGGAAAGCACTTGATCTGTTTGAGGATTATACGGAATATCTGTGTACACAGCAGATTGAGGAGGAGAAGCTGAAGAATCTGTCTAAGAATCTCCTGTATAATTATCTGATGGAGATCGAGAAGCTGTCCGGACAGAATGACAGCGTGCGGGAAACCTATTTCCGTCAGATCGCTGAGGCGCGAAGTGTCGATGACTATAGAAAAGTGATGAACGGGGTTTTCGCTGACCTTCGGGAAATTCTAAGTGAGAGACAGGGCGCGGAGGACCATCGGATACGGGAAATCAAGGATTACATAGACGAGCATTATCAGGAGACTCTGGAACTGCAGGATATTGCGGAGCGGTTCGGACTGAGCTACAGCTATCTTTCTACATATTTTACGCAGACTGCCAGGGAAGGCTTTACGGAATATGTGAATAAGATCAGGATACGCCATGCGAAGGAACTGCTGGAGCAGAAAGGACTCGCGATCTCAAGGATCGGTTCCATGGTAGGGTATACAGAGCACAGCTATTTCTGCAGAGTGTTTAAAAAGCTTACCCTGGAGACTCCGAGCGAATATCGGAGAAGGATGAAACATTCTCAGTGAGGAGGGAAAGGGGACTACAGTGCTCCTTCTTCTTCGCAAGAATAAGGAGGCAGAGCAGACAGGAGAAAAGTAACTCCAGAATATGCAGCTTGCCTCAGAAAGTCCGCGCTGATATAATGTACGGCAAGGAGGAAAAAACGATGTCTGAGTATGTGATCACTACTGATTCGAATTCCGATGTGCGGCCGGAGTTCATCAGAGAGAATCAGCTCACGATCATCCCGCAGTACTATGCGTTCGGCGAGACGGTCTACGGTGATGAGCTGAACATGGAGCCGCATGAATTCTATGAGACGATGCGGAAGGGCGAACTTCCGAAATCGATGGCGAACAACCCGGCGGTGATCCGGGAGAGATTTGAGAGAATCCTGAAAGAGGGAAAGGACATCCTGCACATTGCATTCTCCAGCGCGCTCAGCGGGAGCTGCAATAATGTGGTGATGACGGCGAATGAGCTCCTGGAGGATTATCCGGAGCGGAAGATCATGGTCTTTGATTCCCTGAACGCATCCCTGGGGGAGGGCGTGTCCGTGTACCGCGGCGTGGAGCTGTGGAAAGCGGGAAAGAGCATGGAGGAAGTGTACGATATTCTTCTGAAAGAGCGGGAGCATGTGAATGTACTTTTTACCGTGAACGACCTCTATCATCTTCAGCGGGGAGGACGTGTGTCGAAGACGACTGCTGTTGTGGGAAGCCTTGTGAATATCAAACCGATCCTTACAGTGACGGCGGAAGGAAAGCTGGAATCCTCGGGGACTGTCCGGGGAAGAAAGAAATCTCTGAGGACGCTGGTCACCAGAATGGAGTCGGCGCTTGAACTGGATTCTTACGGGAAAGACCGCATGGTCTGCGTACTCCACGGGGACTGCATCGAGGATGCGCAGAGTGTGGCGGACCTGGTCAGAGAGAAAGGATTCACCAACGTGGTGATCAATGACGTGAGTCCCAGCATAGGGACTCACGCAGGTCCGGGAGTCGTAGGGCTTGTGTTTTACGGAAAGAAAAGATAGGAGAGAAAATAAGGAAGAAGCGGGAAAGTCCGGAAGGATATCCCCGCAGAAGAAAAAACGCCGTCCGGATGGGGACTGATGTTCCATCCGGGCGGCGTTTCTTTTATCTGAGGATTCTGTCCTGTCTGTAGTTTATTTCAGGATGCCGAAATCCTTCATTGCCTTTTCCAGGAGTTCTTTGTGTGCGGGCTCGATCTCTGTGAGCGGTGCGCGGAGCGGTCCGACTTCCCTGCCCATCAGGTTCATCGCTGCCTTCACCGGGATCGGGTTGACTTCGCAGAAGAGTGCGCTGCAGAGCGGAAGTGCATCCAGCTGCATCTTGCAGCTCTCCTTTGTCTCGCCATTCAGATACTTGTATACCATGTCGTGTACATAAGCCGGCGCAACGTTGGAGAGAACGGAGATCACTCCGATTCCGCCGAGGGACAGAAGCGGAACGACCTGGTCGTCATTTCCTGAATAGAGGTCGATGTTCCCGTCGCAGAGATGCATGATCTCCGCCACCTGTCCGATGTTGCCGGAGGCTTCCTTGACACCTACGATATTGTCCACGTTCTTTACAAGGTGGGCCAGTGTAGCCGGCTGGATGTTGCATCCTGTGCGGCTCGGCACATTGTAGAGGATCGCCGGGAGCTTCACCTCGCTGCAGACTGCGGTGTAGTGTGCGATCAGCCCCTTCTGGGTGGCTTTGTTGTAATATGGCGTTACGAGAAGCAGTCCGTCCGCTCCGTCCTTCTCCGCCTCTTTGGACAGCTCGATCGCTGTTGCGGTGCAGTTGGAACCTGTTCCGGCGATGACCGGGATGCGGTGTTTTACACGTTCTACAGTGAAGCGGATCGCCTCCATGTGCTCAGCCTCTGTCATAGTGGCAGATTCGCCGGTAGTGCCGCAGATGATGATGGCATCTGTGCCGCCTGCGATCTGCTCCTCCAGTATCTCATCCAGTTTATCATAGTTGATCTCAAGATTCTCTTTCATCGGTGTGACGATGGCTACACCTGCTCCTTTAAAAATTGCCATTCTATCTTCCTCCTTGATTTGGCCTGTTGTCCGCGCGTCTGCAGGATCAGCGGTTATAGCTAACATATATGCAGCGCGCGGAGAGACTGTGAGTGAACAGTAAAAGAAACGGCAAGATGCGCCGTTCCAAAATATACTTGTCCGTATAGTTCGGATAGCTCTCCATCCTGCGATGACAGTCATGTCGTTCTTCACGCCATGCCCAAGGATAAAACGTCAGGCGTTTTGTCCTTTCGGCATCTTCCCCTTTCTGATGATTTCCTCTGTTCCTGACACATCCGTCACCCTACTCATGAAAAATGCAGCCTCTATCCTCGTTTCTGTATTTACTGAAATGATATCACCGAGTCAGGGGGATGTCAACCGCTTTTCAATAATGTCTCAACCCTTTGACATTTCCACTATTATATGGTAAGCTAAGGTTGCTTGAAAGTGTAAATGGCAGAATCGCATTTGCACTTTTTTTACGCAGTTTTACAGCAGTGCGTGGAAGAGATTGAATGGAAGAAAACAGATGGATTTTCATCAGAAGAAAGGAGAGCGCTGTGTTTACAATCAGTAATTATGTGAAGGCGAAGACGCTGGAGGAAGCGTACGAACTGAATCAGGCACGCAGCAGCCGCGTCATGGGCGGTATGATGTGGATGCGCCTGGGAAACGCCAGGATCAAGACCCTGATCGATCTGTCTGATCTGGGACTTGACAAGATCGAGGAGACGGATAATGTGATCCGGATCGGAGCCATGTGTACGCTGCGGCAGATCGAGCAGTGCGAGGCACTGAAAAACCTGTTCGGGGATGGAGTCGCAGAGTCAGTGCGCCATATCGTGGGCGTCCAGTTCCGGAATCAGGCTACCGTGGGAGGAAGTATATATGGAAGGTTCGGCTTCTCGGATGTGCTCACGGCGTTTCTCGCCATGGACACATTTGTGGAGCTCTACAACGGGGGAACAGTCCGGCTGTCCGACTTTGTAAATCGGAAGCAGGACAAGGATCTTCTTCTTTCTGTGATCGTCAGAAAGGGAAAAAGGCAGTTCCGATATGAGTCCATACGTCAGACACAGACTGATTTCCCGGTTCTTGCCTGTGCCACGGTGACCGGCATTGTACATGGACAGGAGACCTGGTATTTTTCCATCGGCGCCAGACCGATGAAGGCAGCGCTTCTTGAGAAGAAGTGGGAGATACCAAGGGACGCATCGGAGGAAAGGATCAGGGAGTACGCACGGGAAGTGGCGTCTTCATTTACCTACGGCACAAACATGAGAGGAAGCGCGGAATACAGACAGCATCTGGCGGAAGTTCTGGTACGCAGGGAGATCAGCTCGATCTTAGCGGAGGAGAGATAGATAAGATGGAAGTACAGTTTGTTTTGAATAAGAAGCAGGTGAAAGTGGATGTAGGACCGGACGCGGTCCTGCTGAATGTATTGAGAGATCTTGGCTGCAAGAGCGTGAAATGCGGCTGTGAGACGACCAACTGCGGTCTCTGCACAGTCTGGATCGACGGGAAATCCCGGCTCTCCTGCTCCATCCTTGCAGTAAGCGTGGGCGGACATGAGATCACCACTCTGGAGGGTGTGGAGAAGGAAGCGGCAGAGTTCGGGAAGTTTCTCGCGGACGAGGGTGCCGAGCAGTGCGGCTTTTGTTCTCCCGGCTTTATCATGAATGTGCTCGCCATGGTGAGAGAGCTGGAAGACCCGGACATTGAAGAGATCAAAGAGTACCTTGCGGGAAATCTGTGCCGGTGTACAGGCTATATGGGCCAGCTTCGCGCGATAGAGAAATATCTGGCCAGCAGAAAGGAGGCGCAGGTATGAATACAGAGCGAACAGAGAATCTGAGAGTGGTGAACCATCCGGTGGCAAAGGTTGACGCAGAGGCACTGGTCACGGGCAGGGCGGTCTATACAAACGACCTTGCACCGGCGGACTGCCTGATCGTGAAGATCGTCAGAAGTCCCCATGCCCATGCGCTGATCAAGGAGATCGACACCTCCCGCGCGGAGGCAGTGCCGGGAATTGAGTGTGTACTTACCTACAAAGATTGTCCGGACAAGCGGTTCACTCTGGCAGGACAGACTTACCCGGAGGCGAGCCCCTATGACCGCCTGATCCTGGATCAGAGAGTGCGTTTCGTCGGAGATGCTGCGGCCATCGTCGCGGGCACTTCCGAGGAAGCCGTTAAGAAGGCGATGAAGCTTGTGAAGATCAAGTATGAGGTGCTGGAACCGGTACTGGACTTCCGGAAGGCGAAGGATAATCCTATCCTTGTGCACCCTGAGGATAACTGGAGAAGCCTCTGCAGTGTCGGCGCGGACAACAAGAGAAACCTGTGTGCCCACGACGTCTGCGGGGCGGGGGATGTGGATGCGGTCCTTAAGTCCTGCGACTATGTGATTGACCGTGTATACCACACAAAGGCGAACCAGCAGACCATGATGGAGACCTTCCGCACTTATACCTATATGGATGCATATGGAAGGCTGAACGTGGTCTCCTCCACGCAGGTGCCGTTCCATGTGCGTCGTATCCTGGGCAATGCGCTGGATATCCCGAAGCACAAGATCCGCGTCATCAAGCCGCGCATCGGCGGAGGCTTCGGTGCGAAGCAGACTGCTGTGTCAGAAGTGTATCCGGCTTTCGTGACCTGGAAGACAGGAAAGCCGGCGAAGATTATCTATACAAGGGAAGAATCTATGACTGCCTCCTCCCCGCGGCATGAGATGGAGATGCATGTACGCGTTGGTGCGGACAAGGATGGAAAAATCCGTGCCATCGATCTATATACCCTCTCAAATACAGGTGCATTCGGCGAACACGGACCGACAACAGTGGGACTTTCCGGACACAAGTCCATTCCGCTGTACGGGAGTCCGGAAGCGTTCCGGTTTACGTACGACGTAGTATATACAAATGTGATGTCAGCGGGAGCTTACCGCGGATACGGCGCCACCCAGGGAATCTTTGCCGTGGAGTCTGCCGTGAACGAGCTGGCTCAGACGCTCGGCATGGATCCGACGGTCCTGAGAGAAAAGAATATGGTCCGTGAAGGCATGGCTATGCCTGCCTACTACGGCGAGATCGCGAAGAGCTGTGCGCTTGACCGCTGTATGGCGCGGGCCAAGGAGATGATCGGCTGGGATGAGAAGTACCCCTGCCGCGATATGGGGAACGGCAAGGTCCGCGGCGTCGGCGTCGCCATGGCGATGCAGGGATCCGGAATCTCCCATGTGGATACCGGATCTGTGGCGATCAAGGTAAATGACGACGGATACTACAGCCTGATGATCGGCGCTACGGATATGGGAACGGGATGTGACACAATCCTCACCCAGATGGCTGCGGAGTGTCTGGACTGTGACATGAGCGATATCCTTGTGCACGGGGTAGACACGGACGTCTCCCCCTATGACTGCGGATCCTACGCGTCCAGTACGACCTATGTGACCGGAATGGCTGTGGTGAAGACCTGCGAGACACTGAGAAAGAAGATCTGCGAACGAGGTGCAGAATATCTGGGATGTTCCGCAGAGGAAGTGGAATTTGACGGACAGAAGGTCACGAACCTGAAGACAGGGGAATCCATCACGAGAAAAGAGATCGGAAACAAGGTGATGAGTTTCAATAATGAGGCGCTCTCCGCGAGCGAGGCGTTCTCCTCACCGACCTCCCCGCCGCCGTTCATGGTCGGCATGGCTGAGGTAGAGATCGACAAGGAGACCGGTGTGCCGGAACTGATCGATTATGTGGCCGTGGTAGACTGCGGAACCGTGGTGAACCCGAGCTTGGCGCGGGTTCAGGTCGAGGGCGGTATCGCCCAGGGCATCGGTATGGCGCTCTATGAAGATATTGTTTACAATGAGAAGGGAAAGAACTACAGTAATTCCTTTATGCAGTACAAGATCCCGAGCCGCCTCGATGTGGGTACAATCCGCGTTGAGTTTGAGAGCAGCTACGAGCCGACAGGTCCTTTTGGAGCCAAGTCGATCGGAGAGATTGTCATCAATACGCCTTCTCCGGCAATCTCCAATGCGATCCAGAATGCAGTCGGCGTGATCATCCGTGAGCTGCCGATGACGGCGGAGAAGATCTACTGGGGGATGCAGGAAAAAAAGTAAAAGTCCGGATTTAAGACTTGTCCGCGAATTTTGATGAGGAATTTGGGGCGGCTTTGGCTGACAGAATATATCTCCGGATTCCAGCGCTCTTTGCTGTACTGCGGAAAAAGCAGGATGTGAAGCGATTATTTTCGACTTCACATCCTGCTTTTTATTTGCTGAAGCCAAAATTCGGAGGCGATGCCAATGAACGCTGCATATTCGGATCTGATCCGGTTATTAGTATTCATTGCTGCTCTACAAGATGATATTAAAAATGAACAATGAAAAAAGGGATGCTGTGCTGGCCGTTCCGGTACAGCCAGATCACTGTCCGGCCTTCTGGAAAGCGATCCTTTCGCTTCCGTCCTCCGTGAAGATGATCCCACACCGTGTGAAACCGTTCTTTTCAAGAACGTGCTGCATAATATGGTTATCCTTATGAGTGTCGATCTTAAGATTCCCGCACTGTCTGAAAGCCCAGTCCAGACAGAAGCCGGCGGTTCCTTTAACCGTTCCGTCTGAGGTGATGCGGTGGACGGCTCCGTAGGGGAGTTCATTGAGCCACTGTCCGCTGAAGATCCTGGCGTATGTAGGATCATCGCCTTCTTTATAGTAAAAAACGGCAATTATATTTCCATGCTCTTCGCAGACATAACTGTTCCCGGCGCTGATATCCCTGAGGATGAGATCTTCTTGGGGATATGAGGTTCCCCACTGGGAAGGATTGCCGTGAGCTGCCATAAAGGAGCGGGCATTTTCATAGAGGCGCATGACATGCGCCGCTTCTTCAGGTTTTGTTTTTCTTATTTCCATATTTTGCTCTCCAATCTCTATAATTTAATTACATAATATACGGCTTTTATTATACTTATTCTGCCTTGTCTGTTCAACTGCCTGTGGCAGGAGAAACCGGTTGAACAGTAAAATTGATATTGTTATAATATTTGGCAGAGAGAAACTGATCGGAGGACAGTGTGATGGAGGAACAAAGGAAAAGAAAGCTTCTGGTCGTGGAGGATGAGATCTATTTGCAGAGGCAGATCAAGGCGATGCTGACGGAGCGCGGCTATGAGGTTGAGACGGCGTCGAGCCGGGCGGAGGCAGTCCAGTATATTATAAATGATACCGGGATCAGTCTGTACCTTCTGGACATCTGGCTGCCGGACGGGGACGGGTTCGATTTGTGCCATCTGATCCGCCAGAAGAATATGAAGCCGGTCATTTTCCTGACCGCCTGCGACGACGAAGAATCTGTGGTAAAGGGACTGGACCTGGGAGGAGACGACTATGTGTCAAAGCCGTTCCGGACGGCGGAACTGCTCTCGCGGATCCAGGCAAACTTAAGAAGAAACGAAAATCCGCAGTCCGCTGTGATGAAGAGTGGACAGATCCGAGTGGATACGCATGCCAGTACAGTACAGAAGGATGGAAGCGAAGTCAGCTTAAGCTCGATTGAGTACCGGCTGCTGGTCGTCCTGATGGAGAATCCAGGGCGGATCGTCAGGCGGGAGAGCCTGATGGAGAGGCTGTGGGACGCCTGGGGGCAGGAGATCGAGGACAATACTCTCTCTGTGAATATCAGCAGGCTGCGGAGGAAGATCGGCTCTGAGTATATTGAGACGATCCGTGGTTTCGGCTACCGGTTCGCTAAACCGGTGGAGAGGTGTCTGGGGTAAAAGGGTGGACAGTATGAAGAAGTATAAACGCATGAGAAGGCTGATCCCGGCGGCTTTTGCAGTGATCCTCCTGCTCATGGCTGCCGGAACCTGTTTCTTTGCATGGAGTGTGAGGCAGGACTTTGAGAGCGGCATTAAGAGTATGATCGGAGAGCTGTATGAGGAGGATCCGCAGAGTGCGGAGCAGATGATGAACTGGCTGTTCGAGGGAGAGCGGGATGCCTCGGCAGGGAAAGGGCAGGAGGCGCTGACTGCAATGGGATATACAGAGAAGGGAACAGAGTATCTTTATGAACAGAGCAGGATATATACCTTCAGTGTGGGGATGATCTGTGCTGAGATCCTGGCGGGCGCAGCCCTGCTGATTCTGTTCCTGCGGATGGAGCGTCTCAGAGAGGAGAGAGAGGAAGATCTGGTGCGGCGGATCCGGAGCGGCGATATGGCTCCGGAGACCGGCAGCGAAGGACAGCCGGAGGAATCGGAGCAGGCGCTGGAGTATGAGATTGCGAAGCTGTTTGAGCGTCTGGAGGCGGAGGAACATTACCTGCAGGAAAAGAATCTCATGACCCAGAACTTTATAGAGAATATCGCACATCAGATCAAGACTCCGTTGAGCTGTATCTCCATTTCCCAGGAGCGGATCCTGGAAAGCACGGAGGGAGAAGCGCGGGAGCTGGCGCGGCAGAGCCTGAGATACACGGATGAGATCGGAAAGCTGATGAAGAGACTTCTGGATATCGGGCGCCTGGAGGCAGGAAAGGTCATCTGGCACAGGGAGATGTTCCGAATGGCGGATCTTCTGGAGGACTGCGCCGCTTCTCTCGAGAATGGAACGGAGAGAATCCGGGTCACAGGGGACAGAGATGCAGAGTACTACGGGGATTATGAGTGGCTCAAGGAAGCTTTTTCAAATATCCTGAAGAACTGTCTGGAGCACGATCCCGGCGGAGAGAAGATCATCGTTTCGCTGACCCGGAGCAGGGAGGGCGTCAAGATCGTGATCCGGGATCACGGGACTGGGATCTCGGAGAAGGATCTCCCCTATATATTTGACAGGTTCTATCTTCCGGAAAAAACAGGGACGTTGCACGTGGGGATCGGCCTGAATCTGGCAAGACTGGTTGTCGAGCAGCACTTCGGCTCAGTCACAGCGAGAAATGCAGAGGGAGGCGGCGCGGAGTTTACCGTCATACTCCCGGCGTATTCTATCATGAAGACAGAGAGGATTTGAGCAGGACAGGCTTATCCTCCCTGTCTTTTTCTATGGGTCTGTCTTTTCTATGGAAGGATTCAGAACAGGAAATCGTCTGTTCCCGGATAAAATGATGTTTCCTGTCACCTTCCTGTAAGGTTCGGAGGATATAATAAGGCTGTAAATAAGAAAAACGGGGAAAGGCATGAGATTTGAGTGTCTGTATCCTGATGGTCATCGCGTTTCTGATCAGTACAGCTGTGGGCATCAGGTCAATGGAGAAAGGAGAGTCGAGAGTATGAGTGCAGTTCTGGTGACGAAAGGAATTTCGAAGACGTATGGCAATGAAAAGGTAAAGGTCCGCGCACTGCGATCCTGCAGCATGGCGATAGAAAAGGGAGAGTTCGTCGCGATCGTGGGGAAGAGCGGTTCGGGAAAATCCACCCTGCTGCGCATCCTCGGGACGCTGGAGCCGCCGGATGAGGGGCAGGTATTCCTGGAGGGAAAGGAGATCTCGGGACTTTCAGATAAGAAGCTCTCGAGGCTTAGGAGACGGAGAATCGGATTTGTCTACCAGGATTACAGCCTGTTCCCGGAGTTTACGGCGTATGAGAATATCGCCATGCCATTCCATCTGGACGGGCGGAAGGAGAACAAAAACTACATCAAGGAATTGATGAACACACTTGGCATCTATCAGTGCAGGGACAAGTTCCCGTCGGAGATGTCGGGCGGCGAGCAGCAGAGAGTGGCAATTGCGAGAGGAATGTGCGTGTCCCCGGCGATCATCCTTGCGGACGAGCCGACGGGCAATCTGGACGCGGAGAACGCAGAGGAAGTCGCTATGCTCATGAGCAAAGCGTCAAGGCTCTATCAGCAGACGATCATCATGGTGACCCATGACGGGCAGATGGCGGATTACGCGGACCGGATCCTGTATATCAGGGATGGAAGAGTACGGGAGCGGACGGAGGAATAGACCGGATGCTGATGGAGAGGAGGCGGAAATATGTTTTTTCAGATGATGATGAAGAGCATAAGGCGGAGAAAGCGGGAGCTGCGCTATGTCTCTGCCGTGACATTTATCGCGGTCCTGTTTCTGACATCGGTGAGTGTGTTCCAGAATACGATGGATCAGTACGTGACAGTGACGAATTATGAAAACTACGGGGAGTGGATCCTGTCATCGGTTGAGGATCCCGGCAGCCGGGAAGTGACATTCCGGGACCTGGAGCATCCGTATTTTTCAAAAACAGGGATCTGCAGGACCGGACCGGGAATATTGGATGCGGACGGGGAAGACAGCAATTTGAGCATAGGGACACTGGATGAAGCGCTGATGGATATAGGAAATATTTCCATGTACGAAGGCCGTATGCCGGAAAAAGACAGTGAGATCGCCATGGATCTTCCCTCCCTTGCCGCATTGGGATACAGCTATGAAGTGGGGCAGACGGTGACCGTGACCACAGTGATCTATCCGGATACGGAAACCCCGGAGGCAACCGGGAGCGGGCCGGCAGGCGACGGCGGGGAAGAAGAGACCCTGGCAGAAGCGGTTCCGGCAGGAGACGCCGCGGCAGAAGAAGCTTCGGCAGAAGACGTCCCGGCGAAAGACGCGGAACTGCAGGGGGAGAGAATCACGAAGGATTTTGTGCTGACGGGAACGATCAAAAGCTTTGCATCCAACTGGGCGCATGACGAAAGGTATCCCCTTCCGAACTGCATCGTGACGGAGAGGGCGCTGGAAGCAATGGGAGGCGCTGACTACACCACGCATTTCTATCAGCTGGACCAAAGGTATGAAGATATCAATACAGAGGTGTTTGCCGGGTCTTTCTTGGATGAAAAAAGCGCCTGCACCTATAACAGTTACGTTTATCGCAGCCGCGTGTGGGGATCGGAAGAGATGTTTACAGCAGTCAGGGTGGTCCTGCTTGTGATCACAGCGCTGGCGGTCGGATATCTGCTTCTTTCGTATGGGGCAGGACGGAGAAAATGGTATTATCAATACAGGACCGTAGGCGCGGAAAAGTCGCAGATCAGGACAATGATCCTGCTGGAAGGCGTATATGGCGTATTCCCGTGGGCTCTGCTCGCACAGATCATCCCACATCCCGCTGCTGCAGGAATCTGTCTGGCTGTGTCAAAGCTCAGGGGACTGCCGTTCTTCTATGAGTTTCATGCCGGGGAGGCATTTCTGCAGGCTGGAGTCATATTCGGCATCTTACTGCTCACAATACTGGGCATGTGGCTGAGGAGCAGCGACAAGGTTCTGGTGAGAAACACACAGGAGGTCACGGAAAACCAGAGAAAGCGGCTGCGCAGATGCGGAAAAGGAAGCCCTCTGAAGAGTTTCTATAAGAGGCAGAGAAAGATGTATCCGCTGCGCCAGGCAGTGAGGACATTGTTTGCCGTGAGCGTGTGTACGGTACTTATCGTCACATGCAATGAGATATACAGCTCAGTGAAACGATATCAATTGGTACGTGATTGGAGAAGTGACTTTTCTGCGGCAAAAAGAGTGGACTACAGCTATGAAGGCCTTGCGTATTCAAATGGAGAGCCGGTAAAGAGTCCGGAGGAAAAGACAGTTGCGGATATGTATGACGGGATCAGCGCGGAGGGCAGTGCGAAGCTGCAGAGTCTGATCGGGATCAGCAGACTGGATATGGGGATCGGTGATGAGCTTCACAGACTGATGTGGGACGGGAGAGAAGACAGCGAGATCGTTCGGGACCAAAACGGACCGGCAGGAATCGGAGCTGATGAACTGATGGAATATTTCCGTTTCTATGAAAACTATGAAGATGCGGCGGAGAAGCTTAATTTTCAGGCGGAAGGAAAAGCTTTCGATGCAGAGGCGTTTGACCGCGGCGAACAGATCATTCTGACAACAGGCCGGTATGAGATCATGTGGGAGAATGGAGATATTCTAAGCGGCGGAGAGCGCAGATTTGTGAGGGAGACAGGGATCACAGAGGGGCAGCAGCTTACGATCGAAGGGCGGGAGTCAGATGGGAAGATTTCTGTAACGGTCGGGGCAGTCGTGGAGGAACCGGAAGAAGGTTCTACGGAGCTGCAGGATGTATTTTCCTATATTCCCTACGGAGTGATCGGTTCCCACGCTCTTGCAGAACGTCTTGCCGAGGCGGACGGAAGATCGGGAGACCTGGCGGCGAACACGGTGAGAGTCTGGCTGAACAGCCAGGCGTCATTCGAGGCGACGGAAAAGAGCATGGCAGAACTGTTTACAGATGAGGGGATGGATTACTATTCAAGCCGTGAAGACATCGTCAGAGAATGGAATAATATGATCAATAATCTCAGTATATACGGCGTCTTCGGGTGCGTGATCCTGGCGGTCTATCTGGTGCTGGAGCTGAATTTTAATAAGAGCCAGAGCTTTTCTATCAGACGGGAGTACAGGCTGCTCAGGCGGATGGGACTGGAACGGCGGTCTTTCTCCAGGATGACGCTGGTATACAAGGCGAAGCAGGCAGTATGGCTGCTCTTTGCGGTACCCGCCGCCTATGGGATCATGTTCGCAGGCTCATACTATGAGGCGCTGAAAGAGGTGGAATGGAGCATGAGCCAGGGGCATATGAGCAGTGTATGGTCTACATTTCTTCAGGAATATACACCGGAACCGGGATGGATGGCGGCGGAATATGTACTCAGAGATTCTTGCTGGGGCTGCACGCTGGCTGCGGTGATCCTGACAGCATTTATCCTGATCCTTGGAGGCGGGATGATGATCCGGATGCTGCAGAAAGGTGAGGGAGGCAGACAAAAGCGGATCAAAAAGCATGGCGGAAAGAATGGGCGAAAACTCAAATTATCCGCGTAATGGATCTGATATAATAGAAAGGTGGCGCCGGCAGACAATCGTATCCTCCTGCCGGCGCCGTTTATTGGAGGCACAAAAGCGGAAGAGAGCGCCGGATGAGAACCTGGCGGTCTCTTATACTCCGGGAATGTGCCTTTTGGTACTTCTGCCGGTCGGCTTAAGCGGGGGAGTCGGCAGGAGTCCGGTCTGCTTTTTATAGTTCTTTGTATTTTTACAGATACAATATGTAGTTGCAAATGTCGCATTTTGTACAAAATTGAGTACAAGGGCATTTGTGATAACGATTATCAATATAGGGCTTGTCTTTTTTTTAACACGATGATATACTAGCGCATGTAAGAGATCAGAGAGAATCTGGTGCTCGAGATTTATTCAGATACAGGATTTCATGAAGGAGGTTTTTAACGAATGGCAAAAGTAAATTTTGACCAGTGGGCAGATTTCAAGGGACATCTCTGGAAAGAGGAAGTCAATGTCCGTGATTTCATCCAGCACAACTATACTCAGTATGACGGAGATGAGTCTTTCCTTGCAGGCCCGACAGAAGCAACAAATAAACTCTGGGGCGAACTCTCCAAACTGCAGAAGGAAGAGCGTGCAAAAGGCGGCGTTCTGGATATGGAGACAGAGGTTGTTTCCGGTCTGACAGCATACGGCCCGGGATATATCAATGAGGAGATGAAGGATTTAGAGCAGGTTGTCGGTCTTCAGACAGACAAGCCGCTGAAGAGAGCATTTATGCCGTACGGCGGAATCAAGATGGCTGAGCAGGCTTGTACGACATACGGATATACACCGAGTAAAAAACTGCATGAAATCTTTACAAAATATCATAAGACACATAACCAGGCGGTATTTGATATCTATACTCCTGAGATGAAGAAGGCACGTCACAACAAGATCATTACAGGCCTTCCGGATACATACGGAAGAGGACGTATCGTAGGCGACTACCGCCGCGTAGCTCTCTACGGTATTGACTACCTGATCGAGCAGAAGCAGTCTGATTTTGTTGAGTATGAGAGACACGGAATGAAGGGAACAGATTTCCGTCTCCGCGAAGAGATCGCTGATCAGATCCGCGCGCTCAACGGAATGAAGGAGATGGCAGAGTCTTACGGTTATGATATCTCCAAGCCGGCGACAAACGCAAAAGAGGCTGTTCAGTGGCTGTACTTCGGATACCTTGCAGCGATCAAGACACAGAACGGAGCTGCAATGAGTGTCGGACGTATTTCCACATTCCTTGACATTTATATCCAGAGAGACCTGGAGAAGGGTATCCTGACAGAGGAGCAGGCTCAGGAGCTCATCGACCACATGGTAATGAAGTTCAGAATGGTGAAGTTCGCGAGAATTCCGTCTTACAACGAGCTGTTCTCCGGAGACCCGGTATGGGCGACACTGGAGATGGCTGGTATCGGAATGGACGGACGTCACATGGTAACAAAGAACGACTACCGTTTCCTCCACACACTGGAGAACATGGGACCGTCACCGGAGCCGAACCTGACAGTTCTGTACTCCTCACACCTGCCGGAGAACTTCAAGAAATATGCAGCTTATATTTCTGTTAAGACAAGCTCCATTCAGTATGAGAATGATGATGTGATGCGTCCGGTATGGGGCGACGACTATTCTATCTGTTGCTGTGTATCCGCAACAGAGACAGGTAAGGAGATCCAGTTCTTTGGAGCTCGTGCGAACCTTGCAAAATGCCTTCTGTACGCGATCAACGGCGGTGTTGACGAGAAGACAAAACAGCAGGTATCTCCGCTCTACAGACCGATCACATCCGAGTACCTTGACTATGACGAGGTTATGGAGAAATATGACCAGATGATGGAGTGGCTGTCCAAGCTGTATGTTGATACACTGAACATGATCCACTACATGCATGATAAGTACTACTATGAGGCTGCTGAGATGGCGCTTATCGATACAAATGTAAGACGTACATTTGCTACAGGTATCGCAGGATTCTCACACGTAGTTGACTCCTTAAGCGCGATCAAGTACGCAAAGGTTAAAGTAGTCCGCGATGACGACGGCGTTGCTACAGGATTCGAGATCGAGGGAGATTTCCCGAGATACGGAAACGACGACGACCGCGCAGACGATATCGCAGTATGGCTGCTCCGCACATTCATGAGCAAGTTGAAGAAGTGCCACACATACAGAAATTCTGAGCCTACAACATCCATCCTTACGATCACATCCAACGTGGTTTACGGTAAGGCTACAGGATCTCTTCCGGATGGAAGAAAAGCAGGCGAGCCGCTGGCACCGGGAGCAAACCCGTCCTACGGCGCAGAGAAGAACGGACTTCTTGCTTCCCTCAACTCTGTTGCGAAACTGCCGTATGAGCAGGCGCTTGACGGAATCTCCAATACCCAGACGATCAGCCCGGGAGCACTGGGACATGACGACGACGAGCGCAAGAACAATCTTGTGCACGTTCTCGACGGATACTTCGATCAGGGAGCTCATCACCTGAACGTGAACGTATTCGGTACAGAGAAACTGATCGATGCGATGGAACATCCGGAGAAGGAAGAGTATGCAAACTTCACGATCCGCGTATCAGGATACGCTGTGAAGTTCATCGACCTGACAAGAGAGCAGCAGCTTGATGTAATCGCAAGAACCTGCCACGATAGAATGTAATTTTCGGGGACGTAGTGAAATTCAGTTTGACTACGTCCCTTTTTAACGGCAGCCCCGTCCCTTTTTGCAGACAGCCCTGTCCCCTTTCGAAATCTGCACAAATGTTGTGCTGATTTCAGTGTGTTTGAATGACAAAATTGTGGGAGTTTCACATAGGGGACACAGTGAATTTCAAAAAGGGACAGGGCTGTGAACAATTGGGGACGTAGTGAAATTCAATTTGACTACGTCCCGGAAGGAGAGTTTATGAACGGATATATCCATTCTACAGAGAGTTTTGGCTCGGTCGACGGGCCAGGCGTACGTTTTGTTATTTTTGTCGCAGGATGTCCGATGCGGTGCCAGTTCTGCCACAACCCGGATACTTGGAACATGCAGGTGGGGGAGCAGAAGAGCGCGGACGAGCTGCTGGCGCAGGCGCTGCGGTACAGATCTTACTGGAAGGACGGCGGCGGAATAACGGTGAGCGGGGGAGAACCTCTGCTTCAGATAGATTTCATGATCGAACTGTTTAAGAAAGCAAAGGAAAAGGGGATCAACACGACGATCGACACGAGCGGCGCGCCTTTTACACGGGAAGAGCCTTTCTTCGGAAAGTTCAATGAGCTCATGAAGTACACGGATCTGCTGCTGGTGGACATCAAGCATATTGATGATGAGCAGCACAAGATACTGACGGGACATACGAATAAGAATATCCTTGACATGGCGCAGTATCTGTCAGAGATTGGAAAGCCGGTCTGGATCAGACATGTGCTTGTGCCGGAGAGAAGCGACAAAGATGAATATCTTGAAAAGCTTTATTCGTTTATAAAGACATTAAATAATGTTGAGAAGGTGGAAGTTCTGCCGTACCATACCTTTGGCGAATATAAGTGGAAAGAGCTGGGATATGACTATCCGCTGGCAGGCATCGAACCGCCGACGAAAGAGCGGATCAAGAATGCAAATGAGATCCTGCATACCGGACAGGAATAGGAGCATGCAGA
>ULPS01013551.1_pt1 | contig 34218 bp, 27 predicted proteins | sample 1953711 | NCBI WGS metagenome assembly ULPS01 (sample SAMEA4835635, study PRJEB28245) | human gut metagenome | biome: gut microbiome; material: fecal sample | place: Denmark | collected 2008 | reverse complement strand
TTCCCGCCTTTGCTCACAGGCAGACAAGAGGGCGCAAACGGAAAGACCGCTTGCGCCCTCTATCTATCATGGGTGTCGTGTGGTCATTTAGGGGTTAAAAAAGCCTTGATTTATGCGGCTTTGCGGGCGCGAAAATGGAGAGATAAGGGTTTTATATTCAATCCCTTAAAAACAGCGTTCTATCGCGTAACAAAGCGGATATACCGCATTTCACGATATATCCGCTTTCAGTTACTACAACCTGTCTGTCAGCCGTTGAATTGTTCCTTATCCCTCTTTATCTTGGATATTATTTTACTTTTAATCATGGCTTAAAAATCAATATCAGTTAAAAACAAACTAATAAGCTGGTTTATAAGAATCAAAAGCTCAACAGATCACAGATCTCTAGGAGCCACAGCACCTAAAAACCACAGAACCACAGAGCCTAAAGAACCACAGCACCTTAGTATTTTCCCCTTCTCCCCTTCCCTTCCTTTCTGCTAATTCATCTTTAAATGGCATGATAAATCACAGAAAAAAGTCCTAGGTATGGTGCAGTTTAGGTGGTATAATAACCAGGCAAAATGCGGAAAGCTGGGGGTGGTTCGTATGAGCAGCAACAGAATAATTGAGATTTTGGAGGATTACCTGGCATGGGCACAATTAGATGAGCGGGTGGGAGGATATAAAAACCTTCCACAGTCAGAGAGAAAGAAACTGCGGCTGCAATATGATAATGATGCCCGGTACTACTATGAGCAGCTAGGCTTAGATGAAGAAGAAGCCCTCAAAGGTGATACTATCATATCATTTTTTACACCATACAAAAGATTGTTACAGGTAGAAACAGGTTGGGACGTATCTAAAACAGTAAAGAGTTTAAGGGCACTAATCAATGAGACCCTTGCCACATGGGATAATGATTATACAGAGAAGATATTAGCAGTAAATAAGCGGGTAGAGGGGTTTGGGGAGGTATGTTATACGAAGGGAAATTTCATGCTTTTACCTGATAAAAACATGAACATTGAAAGATATCCCGTATCAGAAGATAGAATAGATGTAACACTCTATGAGTGTTTTGAAGGTGGAGCATTGGCAAAGTATTTTGAAAAAGGAGATGAAGGTTTAAGGGAATGGGTAAAGCGGGAGCACCTGGAGCTACTATTCAATCGGCGTGTTATAAAGAGAGAAAACATTAAGTGGTTCCAGGGTGACGATCAGCACCACAAGAGGATCAGTGAGATGAACAGCACAGAACTCTATGAATACTTAGACAGGGCAACAATTTTCATCCAGTACAGAACCAGGGCATTAGAGCAGGCAGGTTTATGAGAAAAGAGGGTAAAAGAGAGTGGCGGAGCCATCCTCTTTCTATTTACAGCAAAAGAGGTGACCAAGTGGAGCACAACAGAAAGTAAGTAGGCATGAAGGTCAGAGCCAAGCTATTCACATATCCATCACAAATAATTTATTAGTCCTAAGAAAAGGCATGTAGTGTAAAGGGGGATATAAAAAAGAAAAGTTTATGGGAAATCCTAGGCAGTTTAGCAAGGCAGCAAAGAATAGGAGGTACAATATATGGCCTGGAAAACAGATGAGAGATACAGAAATCAGATAGATATAAGGCTAGACAATGGAGTATACTGCCTACCTGCAACCTCAGCAATAGGGAAAACGGTATTAGCAAAATGGCTGCACACATTACATTTAAGTCACAGTGAGCCAGTAAACTCAATACGAAGTTATGAAGGTTTAATGGCAAAGGAGCTGGATAGCTACATCCCAAAAGATTGCAAGGTATTCATGTTAGATGATTATGATTTATATAATGGGAAGTTTGCAGACACAATATATGATTTAGGTAAGCGAGCAATAGTTCTTATAGACTGTAAAATGCCTCCTGAATTTAGTTTTGATGTTCAACGATGCAATTTAAGATATGATAGGTGTGACTTAATAATAGTAGATCAAGAGGATGGATTAGAGTTTACTCCGAATGGTTCAGAAGTCACTTGGATTATAAGGCGTTTAGTACGAGGTCAATTTAAGTCGCAGGGAAATACAGGAGCCTAATGGAATACAGCATAGACAGCACAGACAGTACAGACAGCACAGGAGGTAAAAGTAATGCTTCATTTAAGGATAAAGGCATATGATAATCTTGACTTGCTATATCGCAAGTACAAGATTAAGCAGGAGCAAAATATAGATGCATTATTTATGAAAATAAAGATGCAAGTGACACCAGAGACAAAGCAGCTTGTAAAAGACATAGAATCGTGTGAACTTGTAAGCAAAAATACATTCCGAGATAAATTTGGGAATCATAGAGACATAGATGATTTGAGCCAAGGGTGTAAAGCAGCACTATTGGTTTATTGCGGAGATACAGAGATTGATTTCACATCATCTGGTCAAAACGCAATAGAGGCGGCAATAAAAATCATCAAGAACGGGAAAATGGTCATACCAACACCTATTTTTATCACAGAGCCTGATGTATACCATAAATTACATATAGATGTAGAGCTGAACGGATACAGATTTGAAGATATAATGAGTTTAAATAGCTATCTACAAAACAGATGGCCTTATGAGCCAAATCCAAATGTCTTAGGGGTGACAAAGCTCGATCCTTATAACGAGGATTGAGAGGATACCCATGACGCAGTAATGGCAGCACTTAATGCTTACTACAACCTCTTTGCTGAGGCAGAAAGCGGAGAGGATGATTACTTCAATCCAACCCAGAGCGTAACCCGTGGAGAGTTCTACAGCTTTGTCTACAGGGCCAGCAATGGAGTAGTTGAGGACCTCACCACCTTAAGTGGGTTTGAATCAGCAGTTGGAGTATCAGCATCAGAGGATGAAAGTAAAGCATTGTAAGGTAACAGCATATGTGATAAGATTAAAAAACAGAAAATTGGTAGAAATTACAGGAATCAAATAAAAACAAGACTTGGTGATAGAGAGGGAGAACATCATGTATAAAAAATTATTAGTAATCCTAACTGTAGCAGCTCTCACGTTTACGTTAGCCTCCTGTGGAGGAAACCAGGACACTGATGAAGATGTTATATATGCGGTTCCTGTCCCAAATGACACCTCAGAAAATGGGGAAACCAGCACAGAAAGCCCAGACGAAACAGATAAGATAGACAACAGATCACTGGAATTTGCAGAGCAGACAAACGCAGAGAATGCAGAATACAGAGGAACTTGTGGTACTAATTTAGAGTGGTATTTTCGTGATGGGATGGTAGTAGTTAGAGGCAGCGGGGAGATGGGAGAATTTGTATCAGCAGAGGGGCAAGACAAGTCTTTTGAAGATATAGCAGACAAGATAGAGATGGTGGTTGTTGAAGGTGCAGATAATATTTCGCTTGGTGCATTTGCAGCCCTTGACAACCTTCAAACAGTAAACTTAAGCGATTCAGTTACAACAATAGGTGAACATGCATTCTATGAGTGTGATAACCTGTTAGAGGTTACCCTTGGAAACAGTGTAGAGAGTATTGAAAATCAAGCATTTTATTCATGTATAGCATTGAGAGATATAAATATACCTCAAACAATTAGTCAAATAGGCTATGAGGCATTTGGTGGTTGTAGCTCGTTAGATAACATAAGCCTTGGGAACAATTTAGAGGAACTGGCAGACGGAGCGTTTATGGGCTGTGCATCACTGACCAGTATAAGCATACCTGTAAGCGTGACAACCTTTGGAAGGTCGGTATTTACTGGATGCAGAGGCCTCACCAGTGTAAGCATAGAGGCGCAGTTAACAGAGATACCATCAATGACATTCCAGACCTGTGAAAGCCTAAACAGCATAGAGATACCTAGCACAGTCACATCAATAGGAGATTATGCATTTTCACAGAGCGGGTTAACATCAGTAGTCATCCCAAATTCCGTTACAACAATAGGTGAAAATGTATTTTCGGGTTGCAGTTTATTGGGAAGTGTAGAGGTGCCGGGAACGGTAACAAGTATAGGTGAACAGACCTTTGCCAACTGTACAAGCCTGACCAATATAAGCATACCCACTGGAATAGAGACAATACCTAGGTATTTATACAGAGGGTGCACTGGAATTTCAAGTGTTGAAATCCCATCTAATATAGATGAAATAGAGGAAGGAGCTTTTGAGGATACAGGAATCATTGAGATAGTGATACCAGATACAGTATCTCGGATGGGGAAATATGTATTTAGGGATTGTACACAGCTTGAGAAGATAACCTTCTTAGGCATGACAACACTTGAGTTAGAGGGAAGAAATAGAGATTTTCAGGTACTAGGGATTGAGAGCAGGTATGATACAGACGAAGATGCAGTTGAGGCATATGTACCTAGTAAATATTACTGGGATGTTTATGGGCCATATGTAAGGTCAACGAATAGCAATATAGATTGGTATGAGCTAGAGGAGCAGTAAGATACCAGTAGATTAGACATGGTTGAGATTAGGCATGGGAGGGTAGAAATTTCTATCCTCTCGTGCTATATTAAGGCAAGTATAGTAAAGAGGGAAAGGAAGGGGAAGCACCTATTTTTCTAAAGACATACAACGAGGTAAGACTTTAAAAATGCATATAAAATAAGAAAGACAGATTTATAAAATATTATAATGAGGATACAAAAGAAAGAGATAGAAGTACATCAATTTTGAGTCACAACATTAAATCCATTATCAGAAGGAGTTGAATGATATGGCATCTAAGTTTATGAGGATAAAGAAGATAGTGATACCCCTAATCACCTTAGTAATCTTAGTCTCTCAGATATCTGGGTGTGCGATTATGAATAGGGATGATGCGGCGGGAATTTTAGCAGACAATGATGAGGTAGTAGTAGAATATGCGGAGCCGGATGAAAATGCGGGGGCAGATGGGGCAGCGGGTCAAATAGACACCTCAGTTCCAGAGGACACCTCTGAAGATTTAGAGGACGCAGAGATTGGGGTAGTAGACAACATAGGCACCCTTGATGAAGAAACGGGGCCAGAGCAGGCAGAGCAGGCTGGCGAAGTTGGAGAGACGGAGGCCCCAGAGGTTGAGGCCCCAGAGGTTCCAGAGGTTGAGACCCCTGTTGAGGCAGAGCCAACTTATTCCTTCACCTCAGTCAATGAAACAGTTTATGCCACCACAACAGTCAACATCAGAGAGGGTTTCAGTGCAGACACGGATAAGGTCGGTTCACTGGGCAGAGGCCAAAGCGTGAAAAGAGTGGGTATAGGTACGGGAGATGCAGAGGGTTGGAGCGAGGTAGAGTTTAACGGACAGACGGCATACATCAGTTCGGAGTACCTGTCGCTGACGAAACCAGCAGCACAAAGTTCGGGTAGCAACAGTGGTTCGGGTAGTCAGACAAGCCAGGGGAGCTCTGGTGGTCAAACACAGCAGCCCAGCCAGCCCAGCAGTGGTCAAAACCAAAGCAGCTCAAGTGATGATGATAGCTGGAAGGATCAATATACTGGTGGAATTACAGTAATAGATCCTGATAATTATAATGGTACCAACTGGATGGAGGAAGGCACCGGCGGGTCGGCTGCAGGTAATGAGTGGAACGGAGAATTTCACGATAAGGACGAAATGTGGGAAGGCATTCAATAAACGATATAAACTTTTCAGGAGAGGGTAACATTTGTTACCCTCTCCCCTATTTTAAGAGCAAAAACTAAGTATAAATTAGGTGATATACAGTGGAAAGAACACTGATACCAGGAGAAAATGATTTAGAAACATTATATCCTGATGTAGCAGCAGAGTGGGATTACGAAGAAAACGGTTCATTGGAGCCATCAATGGTGTTACCTGGTTCAAATAGGATAGTAAGCTGGAAATGTAGCAATGGGCAAAAGGAAATGATGATGGAAAACTATATATGAGCATTATGAAGAATAGGTATTTCCGTATAGAGCTATAAATCAATCCTAAAGAAATACATATAAATTAAATAGAATCAAATTAAATTGAATTTTAAGATAAAGGATACATCAGAAAGTAAGAACACCTTCATATCAAAATTTAAGTAATTCCCAACAATGCAAAGGAGGTACACCAAATGAATAAGAAAATCATTGGAATAGTGATTGGTGTAGTCATCATTATAGCGATAGCAGCAGGGTTGTTTATTCTGAAACCCTGGGCCACAGATGATACCACACCAGGAACAGATACCACAACTCAGGACAATTCAGAGATTGCAGAGGATTTAGATGATTACATTCCTGACATGGACAAAGAGGAAATTGAGGACACCCTAGACCAGGAAATGTCAGATGCTCAGCTGGACGCATTTAATGATGCCATATCAAATGCTAGATTACCAGAGGACACAGGGGTTAATGAGGATGGAAACCTATATATAGTAGATGATGGCATTGAGAAAGAGATTGACCATCCACATCAGGATATTATAGACATGACAGATGAAGAGGCACAAGACAGGTTGGATGAGATCAAGCAGCAACTCGGAGACATGATGAATGATGGTAACCCATCTGAAGAAGATGGTAATGATGCAGGAAATATAGAGATAGATGTTCCAAGTAATAATGAAGGAAACCAGGGAGAGAATCAGGAGACAAATCAAGGAACAACCACACCAGAAAATAATGGCCCAACTGGAGAGAAACCAGCGGGTGCTACTGTGTGGGATCAGGAATTTTATGACAGTTTAACAGATGAGCAAAAGATAGACTATGAGAGCCATGATGACGATTACAGGCAGCACATGCAAGAGAACCTTGAAATAGCAAGGCAATGGGAGGAACAGGGCTTTGAGCCTATAACTGGAGGCTAATACGGAGGTGATAGAATATGAGGCAAATAGGAAAAAGGCTGGTGAGCATTCTCCTCTGTGCCATGACGGCTATATCACTAGTCAGCCCATTAGGATTAAGTACAAGGTTGATTGATATAGCACATGCAGAGTCAGGCTCAGGAGGTGGAGCAAGCTACGCTGGTGGTGGCACTGTAACTTATAATGGAAAAGGTACATTCAATACTTCCAGAAGTGGCATCAGGGTATATTTAATAGATAGAAGTGGAAATAGGGTCTCCAATATTGCCGACATAGTTTACCAGCCATGGCTTAGCGATAATGCTACATTATTGATGGGGGATACAGGAAGAACAGAAGAATTACAAGTGCACTGGAGAACTATTGAATATCCTCATGTGGAAATTTATCAAGCATCTACTGAAGGTGTATTACAACATTGGGTAGCCAATCCATCAAACATAGAAGCACAATCAGAAACCATACAGTATGACTCAAATGGTGACGGAACATTAGATGCCACCTATACAAATAAATCAAACTATTCTAAACTTGTTCCAATAATAAGTTCAGATTTTAGTGGTAGAGGTGATATTATAGGTAATTACTTCACCGGAGAGCAAAAGCTATTGCCAAAACTAGCAACGCTTAGTGGTGGAGGATCAGGAAGTAACCAGACAGACTCAATAGAGGATGGACAAACAGGAAATATACTAGGTGAACAAATAGAAACAATCAGCAACACAGTTTCAGCAACATTTAACATCTACAAGCAGCAGTATGACAAGGGAGTAATAAGTAAGACACAGCTTGAGACCATGCTATATGAAGATGCATTAAGAGTTGTGGAGAGCTTAACAAACAGTGGATTATATTCTCAGGATGAAGTAAATGTACTAAATGCAGCCTTGCAAAAAGCGATAGATGATTGCATGGGTACACTACCAGAGCAATCAGCCAGCTTGAATATAGGAAACGGTTTATTTGATGTAGCATATGCAGTCACAGATACACAGTCTGATACGTCAGAAAACAATATCTGGGATATAGTAAACAGCCTCTATGATACAGCCTATGCAGCAGAGACAGAGGAATTAAAGCCAATATATAGGGATGAAAAGATAACCATGCTTTTAGAAGCAAGATGGTATGGTGTTGACCTATTGTATGTTAAATATGATGAGAGTAAAAAGGTGTATGATAGTGATGGAACATTAAATGTTCTTCAAACACTAGCTAAACATGACTACATCTTAATGATGGAGCCTGTGATGTGGAACAGGTTGCAGGACGATAATAAAAATACATCAAGATTTTATTTCTATGGAACACCTTATAACTTAGGTCAATTTTTGCAAGCTCAGAAAACCATACCCAATGGCTGGAGCAATGGCGGGCAAACAGGCGGTTGGATAGGTAAAGGTACACACAGAGCAATCCCTTGGTCAATGTACACTGAAAACGATTTGGAGCTAACAGGTTATACCATTAAGGCAGGTTCAACAAGCGGTTTAGTTGATACAAAGCTCACAGATGCTCAGATGGCAGACAGGACAATAGGCCATTCGCTACATTTCTACGAGTTCTCTCTAGGGGACTTATCCACTCACACCTGGGACAATAATAAGTATCCAGACAGCTCAACATTCATAGAGCACCCGGCGCCAGACCCGGCAGTAGACCCTCCAACAAAGGATTCCTATGAAGAAAACAAGGATAAGTGGATATGGCGGATAGTGAAGGTTTATGACCAAGAAATAGTAGCACCAGATGGTCAAAAGACAATAGAGCATGTTTACACGGGAGTTAGAGAAGATACACTATCTAAGATTGAGATACAAGATGAGATAGAGGCAGGCGGATATGAGGTAGTCAACTGGAAGTACAGTGATTACTATGTAGGAGTAATTGAAGGCTTTTCAAAAGATGCGGAGGCAACAGGAATACAGCCAACAGAGTGGGAAGACATTGAAATCCAATCAGCAACACCAGTTGACCCAACAGTACAGGGTGCAGAAACGTCAGGTACAGAGCCTGCTACAGTAGACATAGCTGACCCTAATGATAGTACTAAGGAGCGCACGCTGTACGTCGAGCTTCGTAAAAAAATCGAGATACCAGAAACAACGACATGGGACGAGCCAAATTATCCTGGCCCCAACGTGGAACCTCATCCGGCACCAGACCCGACTACACAAACTAAGAAACCTCCGGTTGACCCTGACAATCCTTACATCGTACATCGAATCGTAAAGGTGTATCAGCAGGAAAATGAGGATACGGGTGAGATTACTTATATTACAACCACAGTGAGGGATAACACAGCTCCAATCATTGAGATCACCTCAGAGGGTGAAGGTGAAAATAAGTGGGAGCTGATTGAATGGAAGTATGCAGATACCCTTGAGGGTAACCCAACATACAGAGATTGGGAAGATGAGCCTATAGTGAGTGTAGTACCAATTGGAAGTGGCAGAGCAGAGACTACACAAAACATCATGGACTCCACAGACATTTACAAGTCAAGGACATTGTATGTATTGCTCCGTAGGAAAGTACAAGAAATCCCTCAACCACCAGGAGATATCATTATAAGACAATCTCAGATTAGTAAGGCAATTCATACAGACGCTACAACCATACCTGGTCGCTGGGGCAACTACGAGTTCGTAGCATCAATAGGCACCTTCCAATTAACTCATACTGCCTATTATGACCATGGGTGCTGTGGTTCCTGTGATCCTCCATGCGGGTCTTGTCACGGACATACCTGTAAGCTAGAAATGCCAGGTAGAAGCGGAGACAACAAACTGAACTTTGTCTTCGACCAGATAGGCGGCGAGGAGTCGTTACAGGTCAAGACAGGCGTTCACAGCGATACAGACCCGAAGGTGTACATCCCTAATGGTCAGCACCCAGAAACCATCGGTAGCATGTATGCTTCAGACAACGTTTATGAGTATGTGAGTGATGGAAACCAGAAGAACGGAGCAGAGTTAGTCACAGTACTATGGAGAGGTGGAGCGAACCCCACAGATATACCAACCCTAGCCAAGTACAAGCAGACAGACATTCAAAACCGTTATGGTTCAGCAAACTGGCAAATCCCACAGGCGATGCTCAAGAACGCCAGCAACACCTCACATAAGACCAGAGCAACAGGCCCCAGCGTAAACAGCCTATCAATAACCTTCGGTATTGACCAGAACGCATCAGATTTGTATGGTACAGCAAGTTGTGTAACTCATAATGGTTATAACTGTATTTACAGAGACACCAGAAGGGTTTACATGATAGCAGGCACAGAATTTGATTATGACTTCGATGCTCAAGTCGCAGTACATTTCTATGCAGGAGAGCCAAAGGGGTTAGCAGCACAACCATTTGGGGGTCCCGCAAGCACTGTAATGAAACAAGAAGACACCAGCGGCCCACACTATGAGAACACCATCATCCAAGGCAAGCAGCAAATTAAATTCTATCCCTATATTAAGATGACCTACATGACCAACAGCTTGAAGTTAGCAGAGCTGGAAGAAGCGAACACTGATACATATGTCAACAAGACCCGTTATGAGACCTATGTATTGTCAGAGTGGGAAAGCAGTATACTTCCAAGTGATGCAGTTGAGGTAGGTTGGAAGAACAACAATGAGGGTGAGAGTTTAATGCTGACATCTCAGCAATGGTCACTACATCAGAAGGCAGTAAACGGTGGGCAAGCATGGAACGGTGCAAACCAGGTATTGCCAGGTGGTGCAATCTATCAGCTATCAACACCCAGCAACAACCTAACCACAGTTGACCTCGTAACATATCAGACGGTAGTAGACCAGAAGACCCGCCAGTACCTAAGCAGCACCCTCAGTGGTGACGAGTATACAGAGGCAAAGGTGGCACAAGACCACACTGACTTTGTAAACGATGTCAAGGAAACCATTGACAACCTGAGAATAGTGCAGTGGGTCAGAGCCCTATCAGAAAGAGAGTGGAAAAATCTACAAGGCAAGCCAGCAAGCAGCATACCTAATGCATGGCCCATTGATTGGGCAGAGAACCCAGGTGATGGCTCCATTTGCGTAAGAGGTGGAGGCGAGAGCCTGAATGAGCTAGATTTACCTGGTGTAACAAGCTCAGAGACCAAGTACTACATGCACAAAGCAGCAGAGTTGCTAGACTACCAGAGTGCAGAGCTCAAGGACATTACCAAAGACATCATGAGTGGTAGCCAGGAGACGGCCAGTGAAGGTGACCTAGACATAATCAGTCTAAGTAACACCACTACAGTCTTCAAGGTCTTCACCGACACAGCAGGTAATGTTTACATGGCAAGCGTGTCAGCTACAGGGACAGATAATGAGCAGATCATCACAGATTTGGTAAGCCAGCTGAGAGATGTAAATGCTGATACCGTTGCAACAGGTGCAGCCGGAGTAGATGCAGTAAGATTGGCAGACAGAACCACATCAGGCGAAGAGATCAACAGCGTACTAAGTGGTGATGCAAAGCAGATAGATGATAGAACGAAGTTCATCACCAACATAGTATCCTCACTCACCAGAAACAGAGGTACAGATAAGACAGCAGCCTGGGCAACCAATGATGGTAATTGGTACAACGAGGCATTCGATGGCATCTACCTCGTACGCCAGGCAACCAAGCTCCAAGTAGGATTGCTATATTCTAATATCAGAACCTCAGCCTTAGACCCCGCACTATGCCCAACCAACACTGGAACAAGCAACCTCTACGCAACAGCACATATTAGCCAGTTCTGTTTAAACGACAAGTCAGATGCTACCATAGCGGCTGACAAGGACGAGAGATACATCGGAACCTTTAAGGATACAGACATTGTACTGCCTGACATGGAAGGTATGTATCAGTCAAGAAAGTTCTATATCCCCAATGCAAATGTACAAGACCTGTACTAAAAAGGAAAAGAAAATGAACCCATAAGAATGTAAGCCTACGGTTGATAGCCGTAGGCTTACATTTTATTTATCAAACCTTAGCACAGTTTCTATAATGGCGGAGGCCAATTCCTGTTTACTTGGTGAGGCAGAGAGCCACAGTTGCTCAAGTTCCTTGATATCCGAAATCTGGGTAGATTCCAGCTCATCGGCTAAGAGGTAATCCGGGGACACCTTGAGGACATTGCAAATGTTGATCAGCAGGGATAGACTGGGCGCTTTGCTGCCACTTTCTATCTGCCTGAAATAGTTGGCATTCACACCACATAGCTCTGAAATGCGTTCAGATGTGAAACCACGATCTTTGCGAACCATGTTTATTCGTTTGCCCAAACTGGAATACTTCATAGCTGTCACCTATTGTTATCTAATAGCACATATTTTATGTACTTTAAGATTACATCAATGGCAGTTATTGAAATAGCCGCTACAGGGTAATATAATGTTACTTATGAAGTAACACGAGGAGGGCTAACCAATGAGGCGATTGTGGAGTAGACTCAAAACATGGTGGGCTGATTTCTGGGAGCAGGATGAGTATGATACCTCTAAAAAGCATTTAAGCCAAGCAGATAAGCGAGGAATCTGGTACGGGACATTCCTGGTGTGTGCAATAGCCATTGTTGTATCAGTCCTCGGTATGAGGATAAGCTACTATTTCTCAGCCAAGGATACATCAGAAGACATTGAGAAAATACTAAACACAATAGCAGCCTATATGGCCTCGGCTACTGATGAAGAATATGAAGAAATTACTGACAGCCTAAGAAATGATTTGCTACTCAGTCAATTCAGTCAAGATGCAACGAACTTCATAGAGTACCTACCAAACACAGCTACAGAATGTTGCGTTGACTTTGGGGAGCTACAGGATCAGGGCTACCAGGGGTATATTCTATGCACCAATACAGGAGAGCTATATCCAATAGATTTATATTCAGATGGGGAGCAGCCAGGAGACATAGAACACGGCACATTAGAAATGTCTGGTGGCTATGATGAAGTAAGCGGATCAAATTTCTGGTGCAGGAAAGACCCGGACAATCAGATCGGCTACATCAGTTTTTATAGAGATAAAGGAATTTTGAGCATACAGCGCATGAAGGGTTTATTGTGTGATGATTGCATTGAGAAAATCATTACATCAGTTTATGAGGAATCTATAATACCTGAGTTTGCTTTTATTGACCCGGCACAGGAGGCCTTCTACCCTATCCAGGAAGGCACTATAGAAATTGGGGACTACCAGCTTGAAATAAGCAATGGCACACAATTAGGAAATTACTCTGTAGAGTATAGGTACACAAATATTGAAAATGAGTAAGATATGTGTTTTCTTTGGCCATAGAACAGCTAGTTCTAAAATTGTAGAATCACTCAAGCAGCAGATCAGGAGGCTGGTGCTTGAAGAAGGTATCAAGGTATTCTGGGTAGGAGGCTATGGGGATTTTGACATGTATGCTGCCAGTGCAGTAAGAACAATCAAAAGTGAGCTGCCTGATGAAGGAATAGAGCTGGATTTGATATATGCCTACCTCCCCTCCCCTACTGCCAAAGAACAGCAAGCATACCAAGCAAAGCTATATGATGGGACAATATATCCAGAGGGAGTTGAGATTGGCCCACCTAAATTTGCAATAACCAGACGAAACAGGTGGATGGCAGAGAATTGTGACATAGTGTTGGCTTTTATCAATAGGGACTCAGGTGGAGCTTATACAGCGGTCAAGGTAGCAAAGAGAAAAGGCAAAAGGATAATTAACTTAGGCACATTAGAAATCAAATAATAGTTTATAAGGGTAAACACATTTTATATGTGATTACCCTTTTACTTCTTTTCAATCAAATAAAGCAATAAAATACAGAGATTGAAATGTGGTAGGTATTCTGGTACAATGCATTCCAATTTTAGTAAAGGTGTGGAATTTAGTTTTTGAGGTTTTGAAAAGTTAGTTTCAACATTGGTTTTGAGGGTATACAGTGGGGTTAAAAGCGGGGTATACAGTAACTAAAAAATTGATATACGGTAGGGGTATTTTCGACTTTCAAGAAATTTGCAATTATAAAGTGATAAGTTGATAACTCAAAATTTATAACTAATAAGCACAAGAAAATCAAGGATACAAAGGATAAAAAATTGATATGCATATTAAGGCTTGAGTAGGATTTTTGTAAGATAGCATTTTGATTAACTAAGGTGGCATAAGAGTAAGGCAAGAAAAAGGAGATTGAACGTATGAAAACAGACATTGAGAGGGTGAAAAATATTGCAACAATGTTTTTATACATGCCAATTAGGGAAACAAAGTTTTCTCCGATGATAGTAGATCACCCTTATTTTGAATCGGCATATAATGTGGACACTGTAAAAAATGAAGATAAACAATCCGACACAAAGATAGTAAACATATTAGAAGATATGGAGGCATTGGAACATATAAGGCAACGTATAAGAGGGTCAATAGCAAAAGCTAAAAGACTTGAAGATATTGAGGGTATAATCAGGAAGAACTATAAACTTGCATTTTTAAAATATGCCGGACCATATATGTCAGATGAGGATAAAGGGAGATTCTTGCGTAGGAACTGGTCATTGATTGAAAGCCCATCAGGAGACCCTAATCTGCCTAGGATGGCATTGGTGAAAATATTTAAAGCAGCAGGATATGGAGCGGTCATGGACGAAGAAGATAGAGCAGACTTTGAAGAACTGCCAGACAGGGTGAAAATATATAGAGGTGTGACAGAGTATAATCAAAACATGGTCAAAGGACTATCCTGGACACTAGATCGCAAGGTAGCAGAATGGTTTGCACATCGCTTTATGAGCAAGGGCCATGTTTATGCGGCAACCATATTAAAGAAAGACATACTTGCCTATTATGACGGGCGAAATGAGCAGGAGGTCGTGGTAGACTTCCGGCGATTGGAAGATATTGAGCTGCTACATTAAGATAAGAACACTAAGCACAGCAAATCAAAAGAAGGTATAGCCCTCTGGCTCTAAATAGGGTCAGAGGGTTTGTTTTTGCTCAGGCCCCTTGAATTTTCTTACCACGGGGGCCTCCAAGGGAGTGTGTTATGCTGTCATCACCGGCAAATCTTTACAAGCTGGTACATCAGATCTGAAATCAAGAACTAATTAAAAGGAGAAACAGACATGACAAATATGGATATGATGATTAAGCTGGCATTAGAAACTCCCGGCGTAAGTTTATGTGTAGCAAGTGCAAAATCCATTGAGGACCTGAGCTTAATGATTTCACGTGAGCACATGATGGAATTCTTTGCATTGGCACTACCATACATGTCAACAAAAGCTCAGGGGGAATATCTGAGCAACTGCTGGACAATGATCGACAATATATCAGTGAATGGCTATCTATCAAGAAGTAGGTTGGTCAAAATTCTCAAAGAAGCTGGGCCTAAGAATGTAATGAAAAAGGACGATTTGAATTTTTATAAAAACCTTCCAGAAAAAGTTGAAGTCTATAGAGGGATTAGCAGTATAGCATCTACTTTAAAGGGTTTATCATGGACTTTGAATCCTAAAACTGCAAGATGGTTTGCAGATAAATTTGGTGAAAAAGGAAGAGTTTTCAAAGCGATAATCAAAAAGGAGTATGTACTGGCCTATTACAATAGTAGAAACGAACAGGAAGTAGTAGTGGACTTCCGAAGGTTACAAGATATTGAGCTACAAAATAGATGATTGGCATATAGGGTGATCCGATAGGCAGAACCGGATTACCCTATTTTTATACCACGGGCCATCAAATTTTCATGTGATACACTGTCATCAGCAGGTAAGAAGACCTGCACACCGGGTTGATCGCCGGTGTTTAGGTGACGTCACCTTCAAAAAAAAAATAATTTTTGGAGGGAACCATTATGGAAAAGTTGGATCAAGACAAGATCAATAAGCTAAAGGAGCTTGTGGAGCATAAGAGCACAAGAGAGGACTACGATATTGGAACCGTCGAGTGCCTTGATGCAGAGCCACAGTTCCGAGTGCTTGTGATGAGAAAGGAGGACGGCAAGACCTTTACATGTGACTTCTCTAGGACGGGGCTAAACAATATTCCAAACATGCTGCTTGGCATGGGTTTAGCATATAGTAGCGAAAATTTGACTAAAGCAATTGATTCCATAATGCAGAACCCGAGGAACTATGTAAAGCAGCACAAGCATTACCAGCTAGGCATCAGCAGTTACACCGGCGACCACATTTTTAAATTAGATCGTGCTTGGAACTCTTTAGGTAAAGAAGTCAGTACTTATGCTGGTGATTTGAAGTTTAATCAGAAAGGTAACCTGGAGGACTATGTGAATGGCCTAAAGGATTTGGTGGTAAATCAACCTGCACTGCTCACAACTTTTGTTGTTGGGGCCTCCGGGCTGGTTTCACAAGCACTATGTGTGTCTGACACAAACATGTTGCTAAATTTATATGGGCCCACTAGTGTGGGTAAAACGACAGCAGAGCACCTTGCCCTTGCATTTTGGGGTGATCCCAGAAGTCTAACAATGACTTGGAACACCACACCCGGCTACGTGGATGACATGCTGCGTAGACGTGGCATTGTTCCACTACCTGTTGATGACATGTCAGTTGTGGCTACATCACCTCGAAAGCAAGCCGAACAAGTTTTCGCATTGGCTTCTGGGTGGACACGTGGAAGGCATAACGAGCAGGCACTAAGATATTTTTGCCCCATAATTACTTCCTCGGAAACGTCTCTGGTTGACCACATGACAAATCAGGAGACCAGGGGACAGCTCTTCCGTATGTTAGAACTTGAGGTCAAACGTGGTGATCTAACTAAAAATCTAAAGCACGCAAGAGCCTTGGAGGCATTCATGCAAAACAATTATGGCATTGGGGCAAGGAAGCTAGGCCAGTTCATGGTCTCCAACAAGCTCGTTGATGAGGAACTGAGCAGACAGCACCATGCAATCCTTGAAGATTTACAGAATGACAAGCGTCTTGAGCACATCGAGCGTGCTGCAAATCGTTTGTCAGTACTGGTGCTAACATGCCATATCATCAACGAGTGCTTTGATCTTGGAATCAATGAGCAGAATTTCAGGTATTTTATCATTGATGCAACGCAAAAAATGTTCAAAAAAGCAGATGACTATATCAAAAAATACAAAGAATTTAAGCATATTATTCAGGAGAACATCACTAGATTTGCAGACAGTTTGGACGAGTATGATGATACACAACATCTGGGAGTGCTGGACTACAATTATTTTGGCAACGCTATGGTTTTGATTGAAACTCACCGATTTGAGGCACTTGTGAATGGGGTGGATATCAATTTTATACTAGAACACAAACGACACTTGAAAGTAGAGAAGGATAAAAAGAGGGAACAGCCAATTCAGCAAAAGACCATTGACATGGTCAGGTTCTGGAGAGCACATGGCTGGGTTGAATGCTTGGACGAAAAGCAGCGACACGTCAGAAGAAGAACCCTCGGCGGGAATCAAAAGGTAAATGGGCAGACTTCTGTTTATGAAATCATCATCAAGGATGGTGATGAAGAATGAGGGCGTTCACATTCAGGGGGCCGAGAATATTGTCCCCCTCTCTCCACTACGATTTAAAAATCAAATCACCGAATATTAAAAAGAAATATATAAGAGGCATTAAATGGTATGGGAGTAAGCAAATGAAGTTAGGAAATCTACTCCCCTATATCAGAATTGTTGCAGAGCTTAATAGTGCAACAACATTCATTGATTGCTGTGGTGGAGGTGGTTCCGTAAGCATAAACATCAATAAGACAGGTTATGACTTCAAGAGAAAAATATACAACGATATAAACTATGGGATATATAGCTTAATGAGCACAATAAAGGACAGCAATGCAGTATTTGATATGATTGAGCAGTTAATAAAAATGGGATATAGTAAAAGCACCTTTCAATATTGTAAAACGCATAGAATGGATAAAGACAAGAGTATGGTAGAGATTGCAGCATACAATTTTATGATTGCAGAAGCAAGTTTTAATGGTGCGTGCAACAGCTACAGCAAACATAACTACCAAAGATATATAAAAAGCATTATGGGTATAGTACAGCTAGGGAATAGCCTTAGTAATACTGAAATCACAAACAAATCTTTCCAAGAGATATTCAGGGTTTATGGGAATGATGTACAGGCACTAAAGTACATGGATCCTCCCTACCATCCAGCAACTAGAGAAGCAGCCAATGTCTACAATTATGAAATGAATAGAGACCAGCACAAAGAAATGGTAGACATACTATGTAATTCGAGGTGCTGGATACTTTCAGGTTATGATCCTGCTGAGTATGGGTGTGATGATTACAAGCCGCTTGAAGATGCAGGAGCAATCAAGTTGTCACTTGGAAACTACGCTTTGACATCAGGTAGTATTCGCAAGAATGGAATATTACATAAGGATGAGATGATATGGCTTAAAGATTAGGAAATGCAAGCATTACAAGCTAAAATGTAAGGGGTTGAGGGGAAAATATTTATAATAGGAGAGCGGAGGTAGAAATGATTTCCAGGGGGTTCCAGGAGGCCCAGGAGGGGATTTAGGGTTAAGTGGGTGTAGGGAGTAGGGTGTGAGGAAGTGGGTGTCCCAGGAGGCCCCAGGGTGGTTCCAGAGGGTTTCCAGGTAGAGGGAGATATGGGGAGCCAAGGGAGGGGGCCAGGGGGACTTTCATGTGAGTAATAAATGATACACCACATAAACAAGATGAGATTTCACACCAGCATAAACACAATTAGAAATAGAAAAAAATAAAGCATCACCATCATTAAAAGACATGTCAGAATAGGGTAAGAGCATTTAGGTTAGAAAGGCTGTATGGTTTATAAGCCATGCAGCCTTTCTTTTTGCAAACAAATAGTTTTAATAACAAGTCGTGCATCTGACGATCTGAGCTTCCGGGTAGTAAACAAGAGTTTCGTCACATTGAGAAGAACAGAAATCCGGGCTTCCGACAATCAGATGATGAACGCAAAAATATAAAAGTGAATTTTGTCATTTTATATGAGACACAATTTTGAGTTTCTGATTTTGATAATAGGTATAAAAAGAAAAGATAAATGGACAAGGTGCTTAAGAACAGTAAATGCAGAGCATCAAGAAGATAATAAGCATTTGAATCAATTAAGGCATTATTGAAACTGTTATTGAAAAATGGAGTAGAGGATAATTTTTGATACAAGATAGTGACAAGTTGAAAAATGATATACATTGAATAAAAATTGAGAAATTTCATGAGAAGTAAGAATTTTTGAGACATTACAATAACAAGTTGATAGAAGATAGGCGTTGATACTGTTTCTAAAAAGGGAAAGCCAAGAAATAATCATAGGCATTGTATTAGCAAGTTGTGTTAAATGGGAGGCAGAGATCAACGGAACGAAACTTAGATTTGATTTTGCAACATCAGAATCACAGAGATACAGCAAAGCCAATCTTAGGCATGTAATTACAAGTATAGGGCCAATGAGCTAATTGAGGCAAAAAGCAAGCCGGAGCATTTAGGGGCGAGAATTTGAATGGCTGTTTATTAGGATAGACATAGCAGGCCATACACTGATTTAGTCTGGCAATCAGCATGGAAATTGTTATTAGAAGTAAGCTAGATAACATGATTTGATGGCATCAATTTTGAAATGGATAGCTTAAAATTTTGATAAGTTAAGCCACAACCAGAACTTACTTAAGATGAGAGACTAAATTTAATATATAAGATAGGGAAATTTTTGAGGAAATATGGGCGGAAAGTGGGGTGTGGAAAAAAAGAAAATGCAGCAGGAAATGTAAAAAGGTTAGATAAAAAGCTAGGAGAGTATTTAAGAGTAATTAAGTCATAATTTTTCAGGCAGAGAACATGCTAAAGGAGGAAAAATCATGTCATCCATTTTGAGGTACACCAAACTGGCCTATGAGACGTTCAGAGAGGTCAATGGAGTTTTGAAAGTGAATACATCAAGCCAAGTAGGAAAGATGGGGTTGAGCGATCGGAGCTATGCATTCCTAAAGAGTTATATAGACTTTGTGATGAATAGCGGAGTTATCAGCGAAGTAACCAAGATATACCTTAAGTCCATTGAGAACAATCCAATGGATGCCATTCGTGCTTATAATAGTTTGAACGAAGGGTACAAGTTGATAACACCCAAGCAAGCATCAAATCATATCTATTACGACACCAAGAGATTGTTAGAGCTATTCCCTGATGACATGCTTATGAAGATAATGCATAAGAAAGGTGATATACAATTCTATGAAGATGTGTTGCAAAATGCTATCAATAGAAAAATGGGTAGGAACACCCTGGGTAAAATTAGTGTTTTGCAATTACCAGCAATTCCGAGTTCTGAAAAACCAACTGATGATGAGCTAGATAGATTTTTTACTATGCTTGCACCTTACACAAAGAACAGGATAAAGTATGTGGAGGAAAAAATACCAAAACAGGCAGTGAGCTACATCAATTATATATCAACCAAAAAGAATCCAACAGCAGATGAACGAGAGATACTGCAAAGATTGGAGCATCTGCAAAAGGCAATACCTGAGGACTAATAGGTTTAAAGGAGGGCAGGGTGATATTATGAGCAATAAGCAGTTCAGAGTGACAATAACGCTTGATAGCAAAAAAGATCAGGATATATTGGAGCAGCTAGAGCAAATGGCAGAAAAGCACCAGATAGGAGCATTTATGTCTAACGTTGTTAGAAAGGCATTTGATAATTCTACTCCTAGCAGCTTTAGTGATGCAATGACCTTCGGCACACTTGGAGAGCAGACAAACAGAGCCAGATTTTTTAAAGAGGCAGCCGGGGCCATTAGGGATCAGGACTCGAGGATAGATGAAATATACTCCATGTGCAGAGATCTCTATGTCCAGGCAAGGGCAAACAAGGCCCTGGGGCTAGAGAAGAAAGCAGAAAGTTTGATGGTGGCACAATTTGTATTGCAACGCCAGCAAGATAGGATAAGAGAAATATTAGGTGAAAAAGATATTGGACATGTGTACGAATCAAACAAGCTCTTGAAAATTGAGGAACAGGCAGAAAAAGCATGGGAGTACATAGCTGAGACATATGCTGATATGCTTGCAGAAATCAAAGAGGCAGTTTATATGCCAGTTGGGATTATGACCGGAGTAGCCACGGGCCAGCAGCAGTCAGGTACACAGTATAGTAGTCAGATGGTGTCCCCGGCCAATAGCACCGGAACAATAAAACAAAGTGAAAGCAGTAAAGATGGGGCAACAAGCAGTAAAAGCATAGATCAGGTAGAATGGGATGAAAACAATGCAGAGACAATCCTGGCCTGGATGGCCTCAGATGAAGATGGCTGATACATAAACATGAAATGAAACACCCAGTAAGCCTTTTCAAAAGGTTTACTGGGTATTTTTGTGTCAAAATGCAGACAAGTTTTTGAAATTCTACAACATCTAGAAATCTTTAGTCTTAATCCACAATAGATATTTGAGATAGGGTAAGAAATCACAAGCACCAGATATGACTAGTGATAATAAATATAATGCTCTACACTAAATAGGAGGTACAAACCAAATATAATATAATCGTTCTAAAATCCCAAGTAGTACTTTTGGTGGAAGGGGAATACTTTTGGAATTATAGGCGCTAAGAATTCCAACTGATTTGATTAGTCATGACTCAGGCTAGTGGTATATTTCAACAAACACTCTACAATAAATCAAAAGCTGTATATTGCATGTATTACATTTTTAGGTTATCATAAACCCAGCATAATCTAAAACAGCAGTGAGGTGGTCTATGATGGAAGAAAAGAAAGAATCTGGGCAAGAAATTCAGCAGCAAGTAAATGATGTTGATATTAACTTGGCTGTGAATTATTTGGTCATAGATAAAACCCTTAGATGCCAGGGCATTTTTGATGAAATCAAAGATCAGATCGACTTTAGTATAGAGGCAATAAATTCTCAAGCGAGTATTGGGAAAACCTTGGAAAGTATCATTGAGATGGCTAAGAATTTCAGCCTGGGTGCAAAACTGAGTGAGCTACAGCAAAAAGATATTGATTCATATAAAGTGCTAGTTGATGTTCTTAGTGATGTATTATGCTTGGACAGCAGCCTAATAATTGGAGAAAAGCAGATAGACCTCGGAATAGTGGTTGATACAGAAAATTTTGAGGATGCCCAATATTACACAGAAATCAGCTATGATGAATTGGAAGATAATATCGTTGAATCGACAGAGGACTCAGGAAACGATTTAAGTGATTTACCTCACCTTAACAGCAAAGATAAAAAACTGGCTGATGAAATGGTGGGGCTGTCTATAGGCACAATCACAGCAGAAAAATTTGATCATTTAGAACAAAAAGATCAATTTATAAATGAAATAGCATATAATCCTTTAGGAATTAACACGCTGGGCGCTTATTTAGCATTAGTCGAGCAAGGTATCATAAAGCTAAACAAAAGTGATAATATTATAGAGTTAGTAAATTACATGTTTAATTTTTATCTAAGCGCTCTGAATATTGATAATAAAGATGAGGAACATAATTTAAACTATACGACAGCATTTCAAGAAAACATTTACAGTTTAAATGCACTAATATACTCGATTATTCGTAAATCAAAGTATAGATTTCAGAAGGCAAATAGTAGGAACACAAAGGTTGATATAAAGAATAGAACGTATGGAATTCGTAAAGAAGGTATGGATGAGGAAGATAAAGTCAAAGTTCATGTTAACCACGCCATATTTGACAAAGTAGGCACTGAGCTTGTGCCACCTCCATTCAAGGTAAATACAGACGGAGACCTATATAGATTTATGGAGAATATGGCATTAAGGCATGAGATATTTGATATACAGTTTGGCTCAACAAAAAGGTTTGGCACCATACTTGAGGAACTGGATCATTGGCAGGAAAAGCAGGGGCGGGCAGTTGCCAAGCAATATGAGCTGGTAGAGCTAATTGATGCTGGAAAGGCAAATGATAGTGCAGCACATAGCCTAGTAGCTCTAGGAGAGACCATCAAGGAAAATGCTGCATATATTACTCAGTTGGAGTCTTGGCAGGGGGCCTTTGAATCTAATCCAGATAAATGGTTAGAAGATCAGATTGCATATTATAATAAAAAGTATGCTGATAATCAGAACCTGCTATCTGTCATTACTAAAGAGGTCAAAGAAGGAATTAAGAAGGCAAAGCAACAAATTGATAAACAAGCAAAGCAAGAAAACAAGGAAAATAAAGCCGGGCGGAAGCTCAAGAAGGCCAGTCCTGTCATCTACCTAAAAGAGCCCATTGAGGTCTATATAAAGCTGTGAGCTATAACAAAGGGTATCTCCGTTTATGGAGATACCCTTAATTTTTGTACCACGGGGCTGTCCATTAGGATGGTTTAGAATTTAGATAAAGTGGTTGACAAACCAAGGATTTTCTGTCACCACTATTCAGACATTTCCTGATGGAGGGATAAAATATGGGCAAGAAAGGCGAGGTAGACAGCAAAGTAAAGACTTCTGATGTGGCTAAGATAAATATTATGTTAGGAATGGTCACGGCACTGTACAATTCAGGAATGATTGATGATATTACATATCTCAAAACCAAGAAATGCATAGAGCGGGGTGAGGAAAGTGATATTTGATTGGGACAAGGTAGATAGTAACACAATCATTCCAATGGTGTTCTATGGCAGAGTGAGCACGGAGCATGAGGCACAGCTGGAGGCATTTAAGAACCAGCTGCAATGGTATGAAGATCAGCTTAAGATGCACCCAAATTGGAAGCTGGTAGAACCCATTGAGACATACCTGGATAAAGGTATCACAGGAACCCAGGCTAAAAAGCGGCCTGGGTTCCTACATATGATAAACGATGCTAAGAGCGGCAAATTTGCCATGGTGGTCACTCGTGACGTTTGCAGGTTTGCAAGAAATACTGTTGATACACTGGCATATGCTAGGCAGCTAAAAGAGATAGGCATACAGATTTATTTTGTATTTGATAACATCAAGACCATCCAGGATAATGATGGAGAATACAGATTGACCATCATGGCAAACAATGCTCAGGAAGAGAGCCGCAGGATTAGTGAGCGTGCAAAAGCTGGGCAGTATATCTCCCGGGCCAATGGAGTGCTATATGGTACTGGCAATATATTAGGATACAAGAGAATTAGAAGGAAGTCAGACCCGGATAAAAAGAACGCCATAGGTGATAAATCAGTTCCCACCTTTGAGGTAGTCCCTGAACAAGCAGAAACCGTCAGACTGATCTTTGAAATGTATGCTGAAGGATACGGGCTGAAACGTATAAAAAATTATTTAGAGCAAAACGGGTATAAGACAGCTACAGGAAAGACAAAGTGGTTTGAATCCAGTTTAAGCAGGATACTTGGCAATCCTATGTATATAGGCAAGCAGTATCAGTGTCAAACAGAGGTTTTGGATTTCTTGAGCCATAGGGTCAAGAAAAACAGCAAAGAGGATTATGTACTTATTGAGGGGGATTTTGAGCCCATTATATCCGAAGAACTCTTCCAGAAAGTGCAAGAAATCAGGGCATCTAAGGTAGTCAAGGCCGGATTTACTGGGAAGTCTCATGGTGTAAGACAGTCTAAGGATAAGTGGATACTCAAGCTAGAATGTGGGTGTGGCAGCGGGTTCCAGAGATACAAATGGAGAACCAATGCAAGCACTGGGGAGGAAATAGGTGGCTATGCATGTAGGCATAGGGTGATAGACGGATCAACAGAATTCAGAAAAAGCAAAGGGATGCCTATTGATGATACATGCAGCCTGCCATCAATACCCGAGTGGAAGTTAGACTATATGGCCTTGGAGATATTTAAGAAGATATGGGGAAATCAGGCAGATACTATATTTGAGGTTTATAGGCTGATTTCACAGAACTATCACATTGAGCAGGTTAAAACCAGAGAGTCACCAGAATATCTTGAAAAGCAAATCCAGAAATGTCAGAGCAGATTAGTTGCATTGGTAGACCTCTACACAGATGGGGATATATCCTTAGAAGTATATAGGAGCAAAAGAGATGAATATACTTCTCGCATGGAAACGCTGAAAGCACAGTTAGAAGAAATAACGGCGAATAGTAGCAACACTCAAGAGGAGCTGATTAAGGAAAGGCTTATAGCAATAAAGCAGCTGCTAGATGATATGGCTCTTTGCAATAAGGAAAAGTCACCCAATGAGTTGATAAATAACTTTGTAGATAAAATTGTTGTCAGATCGCAAACTGAGTTTGAATGGTATATAAATATAGATGGCAATGCTGAAAAGTATATAGCAGAAAATTGTCCTAAAATTCATAATGAGCCATATAGAGACCGAGCAGAAAAAACCAAGAAACTTAGAGACAGCAGCTACTACAATATATTTAGACTACATATTGGTTTTGATGAAGTCAGAGCATTTAAGAAAAGGTTTGGGAAATTTATCAGGCAAAATCAATGGAAAGACACTGATGTGGTAGTCTATATGAGATAAAAGATATACCTGTAAAACAACATATAGTTTATTTGAGGATAGTTATTTTAAGTGAGAGAAAAGTAACTAGGGGATGCCCGCCCCTCAATGCAGAGGCATTGGAAGTTGGCTTGCAGGCCCAACAGGGATTCATATTGTGTGTCCCTCCACACGAAAGAAAGGCCGTACTGATGGTTCATGATCTTTCCATCGGTACGGCCTTTCTGTTTAAATAGAAGAAAGAGAAGGGCAAATACTTTCGCCCAGAAAAGTTTCATTTTCTATGGAATAGGGGCAAATATTGGACAGATAAAGGCTTAGAATTAAAGGGAATAAAAGGGGCTAAATATTGAACGCACCTACAATGGATGATATAATAAAACATATAACCAACTGGGGGGCGAAGAGAAAGTGTTTGCATCATTTTTTAAAAAGAACTATCAGAGTGATTGCAAAGACATGGTACAAACAGAAGAAGATGAACATAAACCAGAGAGCAGTATTGATGATATTGCATCAGGTCTAGCAGCTGGTGAGTCTGCTCGTATATCAGCACAACAAGCAGCCAAAAAATTTGCAAAGCCATCTAAATATGATAGAAAACTGTTTGACAGTGGGAAGGCAAAAGTTAATGCCAAAAAACTTGCCTTTAAAGATGGAAAAACAGTAATTGATCCGTATACTGGCCAAGAATTGGTACTAACTAAAGCTGAAGCTAAACTTCTATATGGTTCTGACTGGACCAAGCATTTGGCCGAAAGCGACCACATAAAATCTTTAAAAGGTTTATTTTCAGAACAAAAAGATAATGTGTGGGTAACTACAGGTGATATTGGGGATGCTGCAAACAATCATATTGTAGTGACTTCAAGAAAATTTAATAATGGCAAGAGAGAAAAAAGTAATAGTGAATATGTTAATGATGAAGAATACCTTGAACGTACAGGAGTAGAATTAACTAAGAGCGGAAAGAAAAAGGCTATTGCGGATGAGAAACGTGCCGAGGCAGAAATTAAGCAAGAATTAAATGCCGCCGCAAGAAGAAATATCGCCTCTACATTTCATGAAGCAGGAGTTCAGGGTGCAAAAAGCGCAGGTGCAACCGCAACAACAATTACTGGTATAATGAATATTGTGGATGTGCTCAATGGAGAGAAAGATGCCGATGAAGCAATTGCAGACACTGTCATTGCAGGGGGAAAAGCAGCTGTTTCTGGTTATATAACTTCTGGTGGGTTAGTTACTGCATGTCAATCATTGTCAAACTCTAAGTCAGAATTTATAAAGGCATTGATGAAATCTAATGTTCCTGCCAATATTATAACGGCAATAACAGTAACAGGTGATACTTTAACAAAATACTTTAGTGGAGAAATATCTACTCAGGAATGCATGATTGAGCTTGGAAGTAAGGGACTCAATATGGCAACGGCAGGATATTCTATGCTAGTAGGACAAGCCCTGATTCCCATTCCAATTATTGGAGGTGCTATTGGGGCCTTTGTGGGAAGCCTAATGACAGGGAAACTCTATGAAGACTTTATAAATCAGCTGCAAATCAAAGAATTAGAGCACCAAGAGCGAATGAGAATTATTGAGGAGTGTAATAGAGCAGCTGAACAGGCTAGAATTTATCGCATACAATTAGAAAATTATTTGCAGAACTACTTTAATGAATATCAAACTTGTTTTGATGAGTCATTGTCATGTATTAGGTTTTCTTTTCAAGCGGGCGATGCAGACGGAATAATAGCAGGTGCCAATAGAATAACTCGTAAATTAGGCGGGCAAGTCAAATATGAAAATATGGAAGAATTTGAAGTATTCTTAAAGGATGATTCTCCGGACATTTTATAATTTTAGAGGGGAGAATAAGATATGCCACTTCCTTTATTACTAGCTGGTGCTGCTGCCGCAGCAGCTTTACTTGGTATTGGTGGACATGCAAGTGCAAAGGAAATCAATGAAAAGGCACAAGAACTAATCCAATTAGCACAAAAAGAATATAATGATGCAAAATTGTCCCTTGAAAAAGCAGAAAAAAATTGTAAAGACACTCTTTTTAAGTTTGGCACAACAAAGCAATATGTTCTGAATGGCTCATTACAACAGTTCCTAAACGCATATGCACGTATCAAGGATACAGGTTTAAATGAATCAATCGGAATTGAAGAACTCAAGAAATTTGAGCTTGATTCAGAAGACATTGTACAAATTTATCAAATGACAGAACTATATAGTGGTAGCATAGTAAGTGGTGCTGCCGGGGCTGCAACTGGTAGTGTAATTGCATTAGCTGCTAGTGGATATTTACCTGTTGTCACAGGTACATTATCAGTTGCTGGAACAGCTCTAGCAGCTGGTGAGATAGGAACGGCAGTAGGTTTAGCAGGATCAGCACTTTCTTTTGGTGCAGCCGTTACACCTTTAGCTGCTGTGGCAGCTCCCGTGGTGTTGTTTACAGCAATATCAGCAAGTATCAAAGCTGATGAAAATTTGGAGAAAGCACAAGCGACTGCAGCACAAGCTCAGGCTGCTATAGAGAAGATGAATCTGGGAGAAACCATGTATAATGGTATCTCTCAAAGAGCTAACATGCTGAACGCATTGCTTGAAGAGCTAAACGGTATGCTTTGCGTTTGTTCAGCTCAATTAGATGGTATCACTAAAAAGAAGATTAGATTTAGAAAAGATAAGAAAATTGACCCATCTAGATTAACTGAAGAAGAAAAAAAGCTGGTTGCGATCAGTAGAGCTCTTGCAGGAGCAGTAAAAGCAATTATTGATACACCACTGACCAAAGACGGCAACAACCTAACAGAAGAATCCGAAACTGTATATCAAGATACAAAAACAGCTATTCCCGAGTTTAAAAAACAAGTGGAGCAAGTGAAGTCAACTCATTATTGTGCTAGGCCAATCGCATTGCCTAAAAATAAGCAGATAAGTAATAATGTAAACAATGCAAAACACAAAAAGAAAGCATCTAAATTTAAGCTAGTAGTAGGTCTGGCCTGTACTGTACTTATTTTAGGGTGGGTATACACTAATTTGGGACCCAAAGAGGATGATGTAGCAAGTACAAATAATGAAACTTCTGTTAATGAAGAAATAGTAGCTGCAAATGAATCGGTCAACACTATAGATAATGTTGGACAAGGCTCATTGAGCACAACGACTAGCAAAGATGAATTAGGGCTATACGATGTAACAGCACAAGATAATACACAAGATGTTGAAACAAGCGGTGGAGCAGAAGGTGCTAATCCAATACAAACAGATACTGCGTCAGAACCTGTAGTTGATATAGAGCCTATAGAATTGAACGATCTGGTTGGAACATGGATTCTCAAGTCTTCTGAAGCATATTTCAATATATTTGAGTCATCTGGTAAGTATTATTTTGCATTTACTATACCAAACGGCTCTGTTGCACAATATCTTCCGACTCCGGCGGAACTATCTGTTGATGGTGAATATGCAGTAGCATCTTATGATGCAGATAATGATGGAAATTATGGGACAATAAGAATCAAGTTTAATGCTGATGGTTCCCCAGTCATTACGGCTACAATGAATGGAAGTAGCACACCAGAATATACCAGCCAAGACACACTTAGATATTTGATAACAGATGAGGCCATAATGTACTACGAGGAAGGCATGGAAGATTATCCTGTTTATAAGGAATACTTAGCACCTGAGCTATTTGGAAATATTTGAGTATACATATAGTGGCAGAAAGTCAAAGGTGAAATGAACAATGTTTACAGATCAAAAGAAGAAACAACTCATTATTGTGTGTACAGAAAAGACAAGGAAGTATGCCAATTATATGGTTCAGCTCATTGGGGCAAAGGATGATACAGAGGATCAGGAAGTTGGCATTAGAGATAATTCTGTAGAAGCAGTTATCTGGGGCGAGAAGGATTACAAGACCAATCTGCCTACACTCAAGTCATCTGCAAATATCTTGTTTATTGGTAGCAACAAAATGATCAAGGATGAAGCTGCTAACATGAATGAGGTATTTAACTCCTATGGTATGCAGTTCAAGTCCTTGGGTCACAGAGCAGCTATGTATGTTGAGGATAAGGTTATCAGCAAGGAGGACTACGAGGCATTCCTTGACCTCTGCAACAAATACCAGAATGCCTTTGAGAAGGTGCATCTCACTTTCGTTGACACAGCCAATCCCGTAGCAAAGGCAATCGGTTTGGGAATTAGTACAATCAATCCTATTTCCTATACTGCTGCTGTTGCAGGTTTGGTAAAAGGAGTTTTGAATAAGGGGAAGGTTATGGATCAGCAATTTACCTTCTTGGTATTATATAGCTACTTAGAACTGCTCCCCAAGTTCTTAGAGGATAATGCATAATGGACGGTTTCAGAGAGGGCTATGAATACTTCTCAAGGAGTGCTGGAAGTGCTCAAGCGGCATTTGCTGGTGAGGCATATGTGGATGGTATCATTCAGGAGATAAATAATCTGTCTGAGAACATCAATCAGTTTAAAGGGTTCCAAACAGCTTCCAATAAGCTCAAGGGTGACATAGCTGAATTTTGGCATAGTGGTACATTTAATATTGATGCCGCGGTTAAGGGGTCAAGTAGCAGGTCAGAAGTATTGAGAAGTCATGGCCTAGGTTCAATAGACATCTTGGTAAATGGTGCAGATGCATATGGCTCCAAATATGATCGTACAGCTGCTGAGACCCTTAGACAACAGGCCAAGAGCTTTTATGAACGCTATAAGGAATATGCCAGCACATGTGAGAGGTCTGGACGAACAGCACCTACCTTTGAAGAATACATAGCAAAAAATGCAGACACACTAAGAGAAAACGGAATTGACCCTGAAAAAATACTTGCACATGACCCTCTATATGGTCAACAGTACAGGTTGGTTCCATCCGACCAGATAGAGGAGCTCAGAGAGCTGCTTAAAGAAAAGATAGCTACAGAAAGTGCAAGACGACCTGAGCTAGCCAAGAGATACCAAGACACACTGGACAAGTTAACAGATAGGGTCAGAGACAGTGAAGGGAATGAGTCCATCACTCTTTCAAATGATGATGCAAAAGAGATTGCTGAATTAGCAAAAGAGGGAGATTTTGACCCAGCAGAATATGGAATAACCACAGAGGAACTAGTGAAATATGAGTATGTGCTGAAACAAGCATTTCAGGCAGGGTTGTCAGCAGCCACAATTTCAATGGTTCTGAAGGTAGCACCTGAAATCATCAAGGCCATTGAATATCTGATCAAAAATGGAGAGCTGGATGAAAAGCAGTTCCAGAAGATAGGCTTTGCAGCTTTGACAGGTGCATCAGAGGGATTTATTTGTGGTTCTGTGTCAGCAGCTATCACTACAGCCTGCAAAGCAGGTTTATGGGGAAAGGCAATGAAATCTGTCAATCCCTCTGTGATTGGTGTAGTTACAGTCATCGCCATGGACACCATGAAAAATGCATTTGCAGTAGCAGCAGGTAAAAAGACCAGTCGTGAGCTTGCAGATGAATTGGTCAAGGAAATGTTTGTGTCTGCATCTTCTTTGCTGATGGGTGGCTTGGTTCAGGGTATCATGGTAGAGATGCCAGTGCTTGGGTTTATGCTGGGTAGCTTTGTTGGTTCGGTAGTAGGATCCTTTGCATACTCTGTAGGATACAATGCTGTATTGTCATTCTGTGTTGATACAGGCTTTACCATGTTTGGGCTAGTTGATCAGGACTATACCTTGCCTGATGAGGTACTAGAGCAAATTGGGATTGATGTATTCAGCTATGACAAGTTCGACTACCAGAAGTTTGAGTATGATCAATTCCAATTTGATAAGTTTGAAATTGATAAGTTTGAGCCTGATACAATAGACATTGTATTTTTACGGAGAGGTGTTATTGGAGTTAGGCAAGTTGGGTATGTGTAACAGAAAAAGGCTATAGGGGCAAATACCTAGAGCCTTTTACATATAGAAAAAATATGAACTTTATGATATTCTAATAAAAACATGGTAGGGGGATGTTTTATGGAATATCAGAATACAATGTGCTTTGAGATATTTAAAGCTTGTGTAGAAGCTATACATGACGGTGAACTGATACAGCAGGTAAGTCGTGGAGATAAGGAATTTCACTTCCAGAATTGGTGTCAGAAAAGACTGGAAACCGTTGGGGTTCACTTTGAAGGAAGTGGTCGCAACATATATCCAGATTTTTGTTTAGTGGAGAAACCAGAGGGTTATGAAATTAAGGGATTAGCATATCCTGGGCGTGAAAAGGACTATGATGCTAATAGTAATGTACCTTCTGGCAAGCATAACGGGCGTACTATATTCTATATTTTCGGTAGATACCCAAGCAATAAAGAAGAAAATCAAACTGAATACCCTGTTATTGACTTAGTGATCTGTCATGGTGATTTCTTAAATGCACAACATGATTATGTACATAAGAACAAGCATGTTGATGGATTTGGTACTTATGGTGATATAATGATTAGGGATAGAAAAATGTATGTAGTCCCTACACCATTTGCACTTACTAAAGGTACTGAGGGGCTTGTTACATTGATTATTCCAGATGATTATAGTGTTCCAGAAGGGTTTGTTTGTGTGGGAGATCTGATAAGAACTGAGGATGATAAATTAGTAGGTGGATACAGCTTTGATTTACGCACAAATGAGCTTAAAGCAAATATGGTAGAAAACCCAAATGCAGGAAAGCAACATAAATTCAAGGCATATAGATGTAGTGGTCAATCAACTAAAAAGGTATACATGAAATCTGATCCGGAGAATAGCTTAAGTGATGAATAATAAAGAATCAACAATATTCCCTGTAGATAAGGTAAGTATTCTGGCTGAAAAAGAAAGCTGGCGCAAGGAAATCAACAGACCTATTTATCATATACATAAATGGTGGGCACAAAGGCTTGGAACAGTGTTTCGTGCCTTATTGTTGCATCTGATGAATGATAACAAAGCAGATGAATGGGAAAGTTTTTATAAGCAACACGATTTTAAACAGCATATAATCTTAGATCCATTTATGGGTAGTGGAACGACTATTGGTGAAGCAGTTAAATTAGGCGCAAAAGCTATAGGTTGTGACATCAACCCTATAAGCACATTTTTAGTTACTCAAGCATTAACAAAAGTGCCTATTGAGCAGTTAATATCTGCATATAATGAAATTGAAAATGACATTTCAAAGGATATACTAAGCTATTACAAAACAGTAGACCCAGTAACAAATAAAGAATTACAGGTACTATACTACTTCTGGGTTAAGTTGGTTATTACCCCATCTGGAGAAAGTGTACCTCTGTTTTCTAAATATGTGTTTGCACAGAACGCATATGCTTCAAAGAAGCCAAAAGCACAAATAGTATGTCCTCACTGCTGGAATGTATTTGAAGGAAAATATAATGATACAGTTTCAGTTTGTAGTGAGTGTGGATTTTCATTTAATCCCCAGAAAGGGCCTGCCAATAACACTACAGTAATAGATTCCCATGGCAGCAAGTATAAGATTAAGGATCTTATACCAAAAGATGGTACTCTTTTACAAGAAAAAATGTATGCCATACTTGCTGTAGATGATCAAGGAAATAAAAAATACCTGCCTATAAAAGATTATGACTTAGAGTTGTACAAAAAGGCACAAAGTGAACTGCACAAGTGTAAACTAGCACTACCACAATATGAAGTGAAATCTGGATATAATACAGATCAGGCACGGGGATATAACTACTTAAGCTGGAAGCAATTCTTTAATGATAGGCAGTTGTTATGTCTTGGAAAGTTGCTAGATAGGATACTTAAGATTGATGATGAGAATATTAGAGAGCAATTAGTGTGTTTATTCTCAAGTACTCTTGAATATAACAACATGTTCTGTAGCTATAAGGGTGAGGGCACAGGAGCAGTAAGGCCAATATTCTCAAATCATATACTAAAGCCTGAGAGAACACCCCTAGAAAACTCCGTTTGGGGGCATTACAAGAGCAGTGGTTGTTTTTCAAGTTTATTTAAAAGCAGATTGTTAAAAGCAAAAGAGTACTTAGATCAGCCATTTGACTTAAAGATAGATGAAAAGAACGGCACATGCGATAAAGTAGTGGTAAGTAACCCCATTGATGTAACAATGTGCAAAACATGGGAAGAGTTAAATAGCACAGAGCATTCCGCTTTAATTCTGAATGGGGATAGTAGTAAACTTCCTATTCCTGATAATGTAGTTGACTTTGTGGTAACAGATCCTCCATATTTTGATTTTATTCATTACAGCGAACTTAGTGACTTCTTTTATGCATGGTTAAGCCCGGTACTTAAATCTAAATACACATTCTTTTCTGAAACAACATCCAGAAGAGATAACGAAGTACAGCAAACAGATGCTATGGAGTTCTCAAGATTATTGGGAAATGTGTTCTCAGAATGTCATCGTGTGCTTAAAAATAAAGGTAAGCTTGCATTTAGTTTTCATCACTCTAGGGTGGATGGCTGGTTAGCTATTGCACAAGCTATTAAACAGGCAGGCTTTTACATTGATGAGTGCTTCCCTGTTCATGCAGAATTGATGGCATCTACCCCAAAAGCAGGTGCAAAAGAACCTATAAGCTTGGATGCTATGATCATATGTGGCAAAGAGAAAAAAGAAGTAACAGAAGATGAAATTAAAGAAGAAGCAATTAATTATGTGAATAGCATGAAGGCAAGTGGGAAAAAACTATCCAAAGCGGATGTATTTGTAATTTGTGCATCTCAGTGTCTGAGCAAGTTAGTATTTGATAATTGCAATACAGATAAAAAATCAGAGTGTTTAACCAGAGTTTATCAAAATGTGATAGCAACCTGTGAGATGTAAAGCAGATTTCGATCACGATCAAGACATTATGGCACCCCGGAAGGTTCCCATCTCGGTCGCTATGTTTCGGTAGCACGGGCCCAGGCCGCTATCAA
>ULPS01021178.1_pt1 | contig 34666 bp, 30 predicted proteins | sample 1953711 | NCBI WGS metagenome assembly ULPS01 (sample SAMEA4835635, study PRJEB28245) | human gut metagenome | biome: gut microbiome; material: fecal sample | place: Denmark | collected 2008 | reverse complement strand
GGCGGCCACCGTCTGGAGCCGTCCATGATGGAGCTGGTCAGCCAGGCGAGCTTTTCCGATGCCCACGAGACAACTGCCATCCCCATTATTGCTGCCAACCTGCACGCGGCAATCCGACCGGAACAGAGCCAGATCTGGGCGGTGCTCCGCGCGGACGACAGCGAGGAACGGATTTTCTATTCCATCGTATCCACCTTCCTGGGCAGGATGTGCCTGAGCGGGGATATCTATGACCTGTCGGATGAGCAGTGGAGGCTGGTGGAGGAGGGAATGGCCTTCTACAGAAAGGCGGCGGACATCATCAAATATGGAACAACGGTTTACAGAAGCTGCAGTACGGCTTCCTATAATCATCCGCAGGGAGAGCAGGTGCTCATCCGGGAATGGAAGAACAGGGGACTTGCCATCCTGCACCGGTTTGAAAATTCGGAAGATATCCGGCCTGATTTTCCGGAAGGAAGCAGGATTCTTTTCGAGTATGGAAGGGCGGACAGGGATTTCAGCGCGAAGGCCTGGATTTATGAAAGGTAACGGGAGGGAAAAGAACTATGCTTCAGGCATCAGGGAGAAAAAGCAGAGCAGTTACGGAAGTGACAAGAGAGGAAAACGCTCTTTTCCTCAAATCAGAAGCCGGAATCATCCGTCTGATTCCGCAGACGGACCGGGCGGTACGGGTTTCCTGGACGGAAAACGGCAGCTTCGGAAAGGAGCAGGGGGCGGAATACGCGGATCTGTCCGGCGGCTGTATCTGCCAGGAGGGGGCCCCGGTTTCGGACGGCTGTGCGGCCACGGATAACCGGTGGTGGAGCTGGCAGGAAAACGACCGGGAGATCCGGCTGGAGACGGCGCAGCTTCATCTGATCGTGGCGCGTGCCACCGGTTCCATCCGGTATGAGCGTCCGGATGGGACGCTTCTTGCTGCTGAACGGGCGTGGGAGAGCAAAAATACGGAGGACTATGATTCCTTCCGCCCGGTGATCAATGAAAACACCCGGGTGGAGGAGGTGGCGACGCCGGACGGCATCAAGCGCCGGATCAGGGAAGCAGACCGGATATTCGACAGAAAGCTGTGCCGTACCAGACTGTATCTGGAATTTGCGCCGGGAGAGCGGCTGTACGGGCTGGGACAGGCAGAGGAAGGCGTCAGGGATCTGCGGCATACCGTTCAGTACCTGCATCAGGCCAATCTGAAGATCGCCATACCTCTGCTCCTGTCCGGGAACGGCTACGGCATCCTGCTGTCCACCCAGGGAACGGCGGTATTTAACGATACGCAGTACGGCTCTTATCTTTATACGGAGGCGGATGAATATCTGGATTACTATTTTCTGGCAGGCAGTCCGGACGAGGTGGTCGGGCAGTTCCGGGCCCTGACGGGGCGGGCGGTCATGCTTCCGAAATGGGCGTTCGGTTATATCCAGTCCCAGGAGAGGTATGAGTCTGCACAGGAGCTTGTGGAGACGGCGGAGGAATTCCGCAGGAGGGGCATCGGACTGGACGCTCTGGTGCTGGACTGGATGTCCTGGACAGGGGATCTGTGGGGCCAGAAAACCTTTGATCCGCAGCGTTTTCCCGATCCGGCGGCCATGACGGACGCGCTGCATGAGAAAAACGTGCATTTCATGATATCCATCTGGCCGAACATGAGCGCGGAATGCGATAATTACCGGGAGTTTCAGGAGGCGGGACTGCTGCTGCCCGGCAGCGGGATCTATGACGCCTTCCGGGAGGAAGGACGGAAGCTGTACTGGAAGCAGGCGGAGGAAGGGCTGTTCCGGTACGGCATCGACGCCTGGTGGTGCGATTCCTGCGAGCCGGTGACGCCGGAGTGGAGCCGGAAGCTGAAGCCGGAGCCGGGAGAGATGTATCATGAGTATCTGGAAGCAGCGTCCGAAATTATGCCCCGCCAGAAGGCAAATGCCTACGGCATGTATCATGCAAGAGCGGTCTATGAGGGACAGAGAGGATGCGCCGCACGATTCCTGCCCGGCGCGCCGGGAAAAAGGGTGGTCAACCTCACCCGGAGCGGCTGGGCGGGAAGCCAGAGGTACGGAACGATCCTCTGGTCGGGAGACATCTCTGCCAGCTGGGAGACTCTGCGCCGCCAGATCACCGCAGGCCTTCATTTCTGTGCCAGCGGCATGCCCTACTGGACGCTGGACATCGGTGCCTTTTTCGTGAAGAAGGGGAACACCTGGTTCTGGAATGGAGAATATGAGAACGGAAATCTGGATCCTGCCTACCGGGAGCTGTACGTGAGATGGTTCCAGTACGGCGCTTTTCTGCCTGTTTTCCGAAGCCATGGAACGGACTGCAGGAGGGAGCCATGGCAGTTTGAGTCGGGGCAGTTTAAGCCGGGAAACTTTGTGTCAGGGCAGTCTGAAGCAGGACAGTCCGGCGTGCCGGGACAGCCTTTTTATGAAGCGCTTCTTTCCGCCATCCGGGGAAGATACCGGCTGCTTCCTTATATCTATTCTCTGGCGGGATCGGTCTGGAGAGAAAACGGCACCATGATGCGTCCGCTGATCTTTGACTTCCCGCAGGATGAAAAGGCGGCGGACAGCATGGATGAGTACATGTTCGGGCCGGACCTTCTGATCTGTCCGGTTACGGAGCCCATGGAAGGGGAGAAATCCATCCGCAGGGTATATCTTCCGGCGGGGACGGACTGGTATGATTTTTATACGGAGGAACGCCATGAGGGAGGCAGGGAGATTGAGGCCCGTGTCGGAATCGATCACATTCCGGTTTATGTGAAGGCCGGTTCCATCCTGCCGGTGACAGAGCCGGGAGAGAGCACGGCGGAAATGGAAGGCAGGGAGATCCTGCTGCAGATCTATACGGGAGCGGATGGAAGCTTTGCCCTGTATGAGGATGCGGGAGACGGTTACGGATACGAAAAGGGAGAATACTGCGTGACGCAGATCCACTATCAGGATGAGAGCGGAAAGGTGGAATGGGAGTCAGAAGGAGATCCGGAATTTCGGAAGGGAGATTTTCGGATCCGCCTGATCTGCTGAACCCTCAGAAAGGGATTGCGCCGGTACAGTAAATATAATAGAATGAAAAAGAGGCCTGCCGGACTGCTTCGGCAGGCCTTTTCAACATTTGAGAAAAGAACGGAGGATACCATGCAATATACGATTCTGATTGCGGAGGATGACGGAGACATCGTGGAGCTTCTGCGGCTGTATCTGGAAAACAGCGGCTACCGCGTCATATCCGCTGACAATGGAGAAAAGGCACTTGAACGGATGAAAAGAGAACATGTGGACCTGGCGCTTCTGGATGTGATGATGCCTCAGATGGACGGATATGAGCTGACCAGACAGATCCGGAAGATCAGCAACATTCCCATTCTGATTCTTTCAGCAAGGGATCAGGATTATGACCGGATTCTGGGGCTGAATCTGGGAGCGGATGATTATCTGACCAAGCCCTTTAATCCCATGGAGGTGGCGGCCCGCATCAATTCCAACCTCCGGCGCTTTTATGAGCTGGGATCGGCAGCTGGAGACACGGGACGAACGGACCGGATCACGCTGGGAGAGCTGTGCCTGGATGCAGATGCGATGACGGTAACGAAGAACGGGGAACAGATTTTCCTGACGCCGACGGAATACAAGATTCTGCTGAAGCTGATGCGTTCCCCCGGACGGGTCTATACGAAGGCGCAGATTTATGAAAGCATCAATGGGGAATTTTTTGAAAACGATGATAAAACGATGATGGTCCACGTTTCAAAGCTGCGGGAAAAAATCGAGGATGATCCCAAAAACCCGCGCTATATCAAAACGGTAAGGGGGCTTGGATATAAAATTGAAGACCGGAAATAGAAGAAGAGAGGGCCTGTTTCGATTTCTGGCGGAAAACTATGTGTTTTTCACCATCATGAATCTGGTTATTCTGACCGGCGTCTATCTGATGCTCTCCGCGTATGCGGATCATGTGGCGCCCACACCGGATGTGGCAGGACTGCTGGAGGAGCTTCAATCCACAGAGGACGGGGAGCTGAACCGCCTTAATCCGGTCCCCTGGCTGGGAAAGGACTCCGGACTGATGATTCTGGATGAGGAGGGGAATGTCATTTGTGGCCAGGGTGATGCGCAGGGCAGAGCGTTTACCCGGGATGAGCTTGACTGCATTCAGGACTATGATACGGAAAGCCGTATTCTGGTTGCGGAGCTGTCGGAGGATGCTGAGGGAGGACGCTACCTGCTGACCCGCGCAAGATACCTGGAGGATGGCAGTCTGACCATTACGGGATATGCCTTTCTGGATGAAAACAGGGTATGGAAGTCCGGTACGATTTTGAAGAGAGAAAAGCCCTTTACGGAACGGGAGCTGGAGTATCTGATGGGGAGGGACGGTCAGGACCGCGGAATTTACAGCTATTCCTATACCAATGCGGAAGGACTTTCCAGGCGGGCGGTTTTCTGGATGCGGGAGGCCGGCTCCAGGGAATACCGTCTGTTTTACCAGGTGGCGGACGGTGTTATGTTGTCCATCATTCCGATCTATCTGGGAACGGCGGCTTTCTGCATTTTCTGGCTGAGCCGGAGGGTGAAAAGGCTTCTCGCGCCTCTGAATGAGGCGGTGGCCAACCTGGCTGCGGATCAGCCGAGCGGCCTGGAAGGATACAGGGGGCCGGTAGAGTTTAAGGAGCTTGCCGATAACTTCCTGAAGATGGAAGACGCGTTGAAAAAAAGTGAAGAGGAAAGGCTTCGTCTGGATGAGGAGAGAAGAAAGCTTCTGGCGGACATTTCCCATGATCTGAAGACGCCCGTTACGGTGATCCAGGGCTATGCGGCCGCGCTGCGGGACGGCCTGACAGCTCCGGAGGATCAGAAAAAATATCTGGATACCATAGCCAGGAAAGCGGACCGGGTAAATGAGCTTCTTCTGACCTTCCATGAATACAGCCGTCTGGACCGCCCTGACATGCCCGTCAGCAAAAGAAGGGAGGATCTCTGCGGACTGGTTCAGGAATATTTTGCGGAAAGGTATCAGGAGCTGGAACTTGCGGGATTTGAGGTGGAGGCATTCATTCCGGAAAAAAGCATATGGGTCTGTGCGGACAGGGCACTTCTCAGGCGTGCCATGGAGAACATCGTGAACAATGCGGCCGCCTACAATCCCCCCGGAACAAAGCTGACGGTGGAGGTGAGGGAAGAAAAGGGCCGGGCGGAAATCCGGATCGCAGACGATGGAAATGGAATACCGGAGGAGTTGAAGAGGGATCTGTTCCGGCCCTTTGTGACCGGGGATACGGCTCGGGGAAGCGGGCATGGCTCTGGACTGGGGCTTGCGATTACCGCGAAGATTCTGGAGCTTCACGGTGGAAACGTCTGTCTGGAGGATCCCCCGCCCGGCGGACAGGGCGCCGTGTTCGCCCTGTTCCTCCCCTGTATTTGACAGAACTCCATTCTCTGACTTATAATGGGACGGAAATTATTCGGGAGGTTTGTGAGACAATGACATTTGTATATCCTGCTGTTTTTACCCCGCAGGCGGATGGATGCGGATTCCGGGCGAGCTTTCCGGATCTTGCCTGCTGTGAGGCGTTTGGCGCCGATATGGAGGATGCGATTGAAAACGCCATGGATGCCGCCTATAACTGGATTCTTTCAGAACTGGAGGAAGAGGACTGCCATCTTCCAAACCAGACGGCGGTTGAGGATATTCCTCTGAAAGAAGGCGAAATGGTGCGTAAAATCATGGTGCGCGTGAAGCTGCTTCCGGACAGTGAATAACGGCTGCTGCCAGAAGTTATAAATAATTTACGTGAAGTTTATAAAAAATTTAAATTTTTCGTGACAAGTGAGTATTATTGTTGCATAATTGAATGGGAGACGGCATGGGATGATTCCGGAAGATAATGCCGTCACAGTGCGGAACTGCAAAGTGTGCAGAAGGGACTTCCCCTTCTGCATTGTCATGTCTGCCGGAGAGATTACGGCGGAAAAGGCGTGATGCGGTTCTGGCGTAAGCCGTGCAGCGAGGCACGGAAAGGAAAGGAGAGGACGGCGGCAATGGAAAAGAAGTATTATGAAATGAATATTGTGGGCTGTATAAGAAAACTGCCCATTATCCGGATTTCCGATAATCTGGACATCGCGAGCTTCGTGCTCCTCGGCGATGCCGAGCTTGTGGTGAAGGCGGCCGCAGCGCTGAAGGAGCGCGTGCCGGAGGTGGATTATCTGATAACGGCGGAGGCCAAGGGAATTCCGCTGGTGCAGGAAATGGCGCGCATTATGAATATGAAGCGGTATTTTGTCGCCAGAAAAAGCGTCAAGCCCTATATGCTGGAGCCCTTCGTGACGGAGGTTTATTCCATTACGACGCAGAAAAAGCAGATTCTCTGTCTGGACAGAGAGGAGAGCGAGATGATCCGTGGAAAAAGAATTCTCATCGTAGACGATGTGATCAGCACGGGAGAGTCCCTGAAGGCCATGGAAACCCTGGTGGAAAAGGCAGGCGGAAAGATCGCGGGAAAGGCAGCAATTCTTGCAGAAGGGGATGCCGCGAAGAGAAAGGATATTATCTACCTGGAATCCTTCCCTACCTTTCCGGTTGGAAAATCCCGGTGATACATGAAACATATGAGGAGAACGCCAAGTGGAATACAGAGTAAACAATATCAGTTACAAATATGCGCCGGATGGAAAAGAGGTTCTCAAGAACGTCAGCTTTTCCATTGAAAAAGGAAAGGTTACGGCAATTGTGGGGCCCAGCGGATGCGGTAAGTCCACGCTGGTGGAGATCTTTTCCGGGGTTATCCCGAAGCTGATCACCGGCGGTGTGCTGGAGGGCAGCTTTGATATGCCGGAGAAAACCTTCGTCAGCGTGGTCAGCCAGACGCCGGAAAATCAGCTGTTCGGATACGGAGTGGAGGATGCCATCGCCTTCGGCATGGAAAATCTGGGGCTGCCTCAGGAGGAAATCGCGGACCGGATGGAATACGTTCTGGATCTTCTGAACCTGCAGTATCTGAGGAACCGGAGCGTGGCGAATCTGTCCGGCGGCCAGAGGCAGTCGGTCTGCATCGCTTCCGTTCTTGCCATGAATCCGGACATCCTGATTATGGATGAACCGGTGAGCTCCCTGGATCCGGGCGGAAAGGCGATGGTACAGGGAATCCTCAGACAGCTTTCCGTAAACGGGAATACCACGGTTCTGGTAGATAATAACCTGGTATGGTCAGCGGGCATTGTAGATCATGTCATCGGCCTTCTGGACGGCGAAGTGGTATTTGACGGAAGCAGAGACGATTTCTTCCGGGATTTTGAGCTGCAGGAGCGGCTTGGCGTGATCATCCCTCAGGAAGTGGAGATTTACCGGGAGCTTTCCGGACATTTCCAGGAACTGGAGCTTTTTTATACGGTAGAGGAAGCCGGAGAGCAGATCGGAAGCCTTCTGGGAGGAGAGACGGCTGGACGCGGAGAGCCGGAGAAACGCAGCGGGAAGGAGCAGAAGTCGGAGCAGGCTGCTCCTGTGATCACGGTGCATAATCTGGCAAAGACCTTCAGTGACGGCTTCCACGCCCTGATCGATGTGAACGCAAACCTGCCGGAGGGAAAGGTAATCGCCGTCCTGGGGCAGAACGGGTCCGGAAAGACCACCTTCGTCAAGCATCTGAACGGTCTGTATAAACCGACGGAAGGAGATGTGAGATACCGCGGCGGGTCCATCCTTTCCAAAACAGTAGCGCAGATTTCGAGAAATATCATTCTGGTATTCCAGCATCCGGAACATATGCTGTTTGAGGAAACGGTAGAGAGGGAGCTGACCTTCTGCGCACGCATGCAGCAGGTGGATTTCTCCGCTGAACAGATCACGGAGGTGCTTTCACGCTATCATCTGGAGCAGGAAAGGGAGACCTTCCCGCTGAATCTGTCCATGGGCCAGAAGCATATGCTCACCATCCTTTCCGTTCTGTTCTCCAGCGCGGATGTGATCATTCTGGATGAGCCTACGCTCGGAATGGACGGCTTTCTGGTGAAGGATCTGGAGGGGCTGATCCGTTCGCTGAAGGAAGCGGGAAAGACGGTCATCATGATCAGCCATGAGATCCCGCTGGTATTCCGTACGATGGATGAGGCGGTGATCCTGAATGCCGGCGAGAAGATCTTCGAGGGAAGCCGGCAGGAGCTTGCGGACAGAAGTGATATTTTTGAGCGGATCGGCATCGCAATGCCGCCTGTGGTACGTCTGTCTCACAGCCTCGGACTGGAGCGGATCTGTTATACGGTAGAGGAATTCACGGAGCAGATTTTGAAAAAGTACGCGGAAAAGGAGGGAGGAAGATAATGGATTATCTGAAATATGTGGACGGGGATTCCCTCCTTCATAAGCTCGATCCAAGAACGAAATTCGCCTTTTTTGTGGTGATGGCTGTTCTCACCAGTCTGATCAAATCCGGAGTGGCACTGCTGTTTCTGTTTGCGTTTTTCATCGCCATCTGGTGTACCTGCGGCATACAGAAATACATGGTGGTACTGCTTTCCAAGCTGAAGGTGCTCCTTCTGTTCATCTTCCTTCTGTGGCTGGTGCTGGGGCTGTTTGAGCCGCCGGTCGTGGAGGGCGGCCCAATATTTTTTGAAACGGTATTTTCCTTCGCGGGAAAGCCGGTGGATTTCTGCTTTGACTGGTACGATTTTTATAAGGGAGCTGTTTACGCACTGAGAATTTTTCTCATGATTTCCTCCTTTTATACGGTGCTGATCACCACCAATTTCAGCGAGATCATCCTGGGCCTTCAGAAGTGGCATGTTTCCTATGCGATTGCGTTTGGAATCGGTCTGGTTTTTCAGATCATTCCCATGATTATTACGGAGCTGAACGCGATTATGGAGGCGCAGAGCTCCAGAGGGCTGGAAATTGAAGATTGCGGCTGGGCGACGAAGATTAAAAATTATGTGACATTTTCTCTGCCGCTTCTGTTCCGCGTGATCAGCAAGGGGCAGGCAATTTCGCTTGCCATGCATTATTATCAGCTTGATTTCTCTGTAAAAAGAGGAACCTATAAGGCCATCAGGGCGAGCCGCTATGATGCGCTTTTTGTGCTCGTCAATGCGGCGGCAATCGCTGTGACGGTTGTTCTGAGGATTTTCTTCTATATCCCCGTATGACGCGGATGGCCGTAGAAACAGGAGCATGGCATGAACTGCCGGTTTATGCGTTTGTGCGCTTTGGCGTTTTTGCCGTACAGAATTTCAATGCCGCCTGCGGCAATTCCGACGGGCGGAAGAAAAGAGGTAGTTATGATCAAAAGATGGGAGAATCTGACAAGAGATGAAATCGCGGCTCTGGATAAGGACAGGACAATCGTTATGCTGCCCACGTCCGCCACGGAGCAGCATGGACCGCATCTTCCGGTGGGAACGGATGCAATCATTTTGTCCACGCTGATTGACCGGATCATCGCACAGGGAGACGGGGCCTTCCCTGAGGGGAATCTGATTTTTGCCCCTCAGCTCCCGATCGGAAAGAGCAACGAGCATATGGGTTTTGCGGGAACTATTACCTTCAGCGCGCAGACCTATTATGCGCTTCTTCATGACATTGCGAAGTCCATTGCGGCCAGCGGTTTTAAAAAGCTGGTTCTGTTCAACAGCCATGGCGGAAATACCGATATGCTGAACCTGATCAGCCGGGATCTGAGAATTGATCTGGGACTGGATGTATTTGTAATAGACTGGTGGTTCACCGATTTCTGGGCGGATGGCCTGAAGGATATTCAGCAGTCCGGAAAATACGGCGTGTTCCATGCCTGTGAGCTGGAAACCTCTCTGATGCTGGAGGCGAGGCCTGAAACGGTGCACATGGAGCTCGCTGTGGACGAGGAGCCTGCGGCAGAGTTCCGCGGGGACAAATATGTAACTGTTTTCGGCCCTGTAAATGCGGGGTGGAAGACGGCTGATGTGACGAAGAGCGGCGTGATCGGTGCGCCTACCTTTGCCACTGTGGAAAAAGGTCAAAAGCTTTTTGATTACGCGTGCGGAAAGCTTCTTGATATATTTGCAGAGATTGCAGATATCAGTTACTGATGAACAGCTTCTTTTGAGGAGGAAGAAAACGTGAAGAAAAAATTATCTTTTGTCAACATCATTTTCTTTGTTGTGTTCGGCGTTCTGACGGGCGTGCTCTGGGCATACCTGTGCCCGATCCCGCTGATCCCCGGTGCCGTGCATTTCAGAACATTTGCATTCATTATCGTGGTAATCGGCTATCTGTTCGGGCCTGTAACGGGATTCTTTTCCGGTTACATCGGAACCATCGTATGGGCGCTTTTGTCCGGTAACTTCATTCCGCTGCACTCCCCCCTTGCGGACGGCATTACCGTAGGCCTTTCCGCAGCGCTTCCTGCACTGGTACATCTGAGAGGCGGAAAGAGGGATCTGCTTGAGGTTATCAACGAAGGAAAAGGAAAATTCATCGGTGTGAGCCTGTTCTGGAGCCTTCTGTTCGGTGTACTGATGATCCTTACCACCAGCCTTTCCCTGTCCTACTTTGCAGGACTTGATTATGCCTACTGCGTTATCTGGATTGGAATCGCGGACGTGGTGCCGATTGCGCTTACTCCTTTTGTAGTGCTTCTGCTTGCAAAGAGAATGAAGAACATCAGAAATATTGTTCCTTATATCTGATTCTTCCATAAAAATACGCGTATGAAGATGGGTGCCGCGCTCTGCGGCATCCTTTTTTATCGGAAAAACTTTATTGGAAAAACCAGGAATGCTTTCAAAAAAGCAGGCTGCCAGCCAGCCTGCTTTTACTTACCTGTCTCCTGTTTTGTTCCCTTCATCCCGATATGCCTCTTAATCGCTTCAAAGCTTTCTGCACTGATCACGTGCTCGATGCGGCAGGCATCCTCCACGGCCACCTTCGGGTCTACTCCCAGCCGGGTGAGCCAGTCGGAAAGCAGCTCGTGGCGCTCATAAATCATTTCCGCAATCGCCCGTCCTGAATCCGTCAGGGTGATGAATCCCTCTTTGGAAACGGTAATATGCTGCTTTTCCCGGAGATTCTTCATGGCGACGCTGACGCTGGATTTCTTAAAGCCGAGCTCTTCCGCAATATCCACGGACCGGACCACCGGGTGTTCTTTACTCAGGATCAGAATAGTTTCAAGATAGTTTTCAGCCGATTCGTTTACATGTATCATAATTTCACCTTTATCCTTATTCTATATTTGCAGATAGTAACAGTATAGCATAATGTAAAAATGACATCAAATAAAAAATTTATAACATCCTCTGCCGGATGCGGGCATTATCAGGAAAAATTCTACAATTCCACTCCCTGTACAGCCGTGTCTGGACAGAATATTATAGGGAACAGTTTTCACGAAATATACTTGACGACTAATAAAAGTTAGAGTATACTAACACATGAAACGGGGAAATGTTTCCACGGCTGTTTGTGTGGGGAAATTTTCCTGAAAAATTTCAGCTTACAGAAAGAAGATGAGACATGATGCCATTAACGATGGTGCAGGCAGGGGAGCCGAACGTGATCCGCAAGGTTGGCGGGAAGGAAGAGACCAGAAGATTTCTGGAGAATCTGGGCTTCGTTGCGGGAGGTGTTGTGACCGTGATATCTGAGACGGGCGGCAATATGATCGTCAATGTCAAGGATTCCAGGGTAGCCATAGGAAAAGATATGGCCAATAAAATCATGGTTGGATGAAAAGGAGATAGTATGAGGACATTAAAGGAAGTTCCCTGCGGGGAAAGCGTGAAGGTTATGAAGCTCACAGGAGAGGGTGCCGTGAAGCGGCGCATCATGGACATGGGCATTACCAAAGGCGTGGAGATTTATGTGAGAAAGGTCGCGCCGCTGGGCGATCCCATGGAGGTGACGGTGAGAGGCTATGAGCTGTCTGTCCGTAAGGCGGATGCCGGGATGATTCAGGTGGAATGATTTTTTTACTGAATGGTTAGTATACACTAATAGAAGATAGTGTTAACGAATATAATGCAGACAGCGTTAGCTGCGAGGCGGAAAGAGGTAGAATATGTCAGTTAAGATTGCATTGGCAGGAAATCCAAACTGCGGAAAAACAACATTGTTCAATGCGCTGACCGGTTCCAATCAGTTTGTGGGAAACTGGCCGGGCGTAACGGTGGAGAAGAAGGAAGGTAAGCTGAAGGGCAGCAGGGATGTTGTAATCATGGACCTTCCGGGAATTTATTCCCTGTCTCCCTACACGCTGGAAGAGGTTGTGGCCAGAAACTACCTGATTACGGAAAGGCCTGACGCGATCCTGAATATCGTGGACGGAACGAATATCGAGCGTAACCTTTACCTGTCCACCCAGCTGATGGAGCTGGGCATCCCGGTTCTGATGGCCGTGAACATGATGGATGTGGTGGAAAAGAACGGCGATAAGATCAACATTAAGAAGCTGAGCGAGAAGCTGGGCTGCGAGGTGGTCGAGATCTCCGCCCTGAAGGGAACCGGTGTACAGGAAGCCGCAAAGAGAGTGGTTGCCCTGGCGGAAAAGAAGAGCAGTGCAGTTCCCGTACATACCTTTGCACCTGAAGTGGAATCGGTGATCGACGAGGTGGAGAGCATGCTGAAGGGCGTGCCGGAGGAGCAGAAACGCTTCTTCGCCATCAAGCTTCTGGAAAAGGATGACAAGATTCGGGAGCAGATGACGAACGAGCCGGACGTATCCGCCCAGATCGCCAGACTGGAGAAGGAAATGGACGATGATACGGAAAGCATCATCACCAATGAGAGATATGTCTACATTTCCTCCATCATCGGAGACTGCTATAAAAAGAACAGAAAAGGAAATATGACCACCTCCGATAAGATTGACCGGATCGTGACGAACCGGTGGGCGGCGCTTCCGATTTTCGCGGTGATCATGTACATCGTATATTATGTTTCCGTGACGACGGTGGGTACCTGGGCGACAGACTGGATGAATGACGGAGTGTTCGGAGAGGGCTGGAGCCTGTTCGGCCTGGAAGTTCCCGGCATCCCGGTGCTGGTGGAATCCCTGCTTGCCTCCATCGGCTGCGCAGACTGGCTGTCCGGCCTGATCCTTGACGGTATTGTCGCCGGCGTGGGCGCGGTTCTCGGCTTCGTGCCTCAGATCCTTGTGCTGTTCATTTTCCTGGCCTTCCTGGAGGGCTGCGGATACATGGCAAGAATCGCCTTCATCATGGACCGCATTTTCCGCAAGTTCGGACTTTCCGGAAAATCCTTCATTCCCATGCTGATCGGTACCGGCTGCGGTGTTCCCGGCGTTATGGCCTCCCGTACCATCGAAAATGACCGTGACCGCAAGATGACGATCATGACCACCACCTTTATTCCCTGCGGCGCCAAGCTTCCCATCATTGCCCTGATCGCAGGCGCACTGTTCGGCGGCGCATCCTGGGTAGCTCCCAGCGCGTACTTCGTGGGAATTGCGGCAATCATCTGTTCCGGAATTATTTTAAAGAAAACCAAAATGTTCGCGGGCGATCCGGCTCCCTTTGTTATGGAGCTTCCCGCATACCATCTTCCCACTGTGGGAAGCGTGCTCCGCAGCATGTGGGAGCGCGGCTGGTCCTTCATTAAGAAGGCGGGCACCATTATCCTCCTTTCCACCATCGTGATCTGGTTCGCCAGCTATTTTGGATGGGTGGACGGACAGTTCAGAATGCTTGACGACATGGAGCTTGATCACAGCATCCTGGCAGCTATCGGAAACGCCATAGCATGGATCTTCATCCCGCTCGGCTGGGGTGACTGGAGAAGCGCGGTTGCGGCGGTTACCGGTCTTGTGGCGAAGGAAAACGTGGTTGGTACCTTCGGTATTCTCTACGGCTTTGCCGAGGTTGCCGAGGACGGCGCGGAATTCTGGGGAACGCTGGCAGGCAGCATGACTGCGGTTGCGGCTTACTCCTTCCTGGTTTTCAACCTTCTGTGCGCTCCCTGCTTTGCGGCAATGGGCGCCATCAAGAGAGAGATGAACAACGCGAAATGGTTCTGGTTCGCCATTGGCTATCAGACGATTCTGGCCTACTGCACCTCCCTGTGCATCTACCAGATCGGCACACTGATTACGACCGGTTCCTTCGGAATCTTCACGGTTGTGGCCTTCCTGCTTGTCATCCTCTTCCTGTACCTGCTGTTCCGCCCGTATAAGGAAAGCGAAACCCTTAATGTCAATATGAAGAGAATGGCGAAGGCGAGATAAGGACTGAAGCCTCTGAAAAAAACGGAATGTCCGGTATCAGGCATTTCGCCGTAAAGAAAATCAGAAAAAGCACCTCAGATCTGCAGCAGACGGATCCGGGGTGTTTTTTGCACGATAAGCCCGGAGGGCGGCCGCGTGGATGGCAGGCCTGCCTGCACAGACAGGCGGACATCCGACGGGCAACGAACAGCGAGCAGCTCAGCTGCGAGCCGGAGCGATAAGCCCGGAGGGCGGCCGTGTGGATGGCAGGCTTGCCTGCACAGACAGGCGGACATCCGACGGGCAACGGACAGCGAGCAGCATATATGCCGTGAGTCTGCCGGCAAAGAATGATTTGTCGTATGGGGGAAAATCGTTTATAATGGCAGAAGATGAAAAAATATAAAAGGCGGAGAAAAATATGGAACGGGAAATCGATCTGGCGGAGATATCCGACGGAAGACTGTATACGGCGGAAGATCTGGTAAAAGTTGGCTGCGGTGACTGTGCAGGCTGCTCGTCCTGCTGCAGGGAAACGGGAAATACGATCCTGCTGGACCCCTACGATATCTGGCAGCTCGGCTGCGGCACAAAGCTGTCCTTTTCTGAACTGCTGGAACAGGGCAGGATTGAGCTGAACATGGCGGACGGCGTGATTCTGCCAAATCTGAAGCTGAGAGAAAACGGGGAGGGCTGCAGCTTTCTGAATGAAGAAGGAAGATGCTCCATCCATGCGTTCCGACCGGGCCTGTGCAGGCTGTTCCCGCTTGGAAGGATCTATGAAGAGGGCGGCTTCCGTTATTTTCTGCAGGTTCATGAATGCCACAAACAGAACCGGTCCAAGGTCAAAGTGAAGAAATGGCTCGGGATTCCGGATATCAGGCGGTACGAAGCCTTTGTGCTGGCCTGGCACGATTATCTGAAGCGGGTGGGAGGAGAGGTGAAGCGCGCGGAGGATGAGGCACGGATGAAGGAACTGACGATGTCCGTGCTGAGACTTTTTTTCCTGCTCCCCTATGAGGAAAATGATTTTTACGGACAGTTTTATGAGCGGCTTGGAAAGGGAAACTGACCATCTCAGTCAGCCTTAGGAAAAACTTAAGAAATTTTGTTCTTGACGCAGATTCTTTGTGGGGTTAATCTGTTAAAGAGACGTTAAGAAATTATTACAAATTCTTAAATCTTTTCTGAAAATTCGACGAAAGAAAATAAGGAGCAGGTTCCCCATGAAATATAATAGATGCAGGCTTACGATAACGGCTGTCTGTCTGGCAGCGGCTTTTTTTACGGCTTCCATACCGGTAACATCCCTTGCGGCGGAGGTATCGACGGACAGCATGTCAGAGGGTCTGTCCGAAAGCGTGACGGATACGCTTCAGGACGGAACGGAGGAGAACGAAACGGCTGAGACTGCCGGAACCGAAACGGGCGGGACGGAAACGGCGGAAGAGGAATCCTCTTCTGTGGAAGAAACGGCTGAGACTGCGGGAGAAGACTGGCCTTCCGAGCCGTCTATTGTCGCACCGTCCGGCATTCTGATGGAGGCGTCCACCGGAACCATTCTGTATGATAAGAACATGCACGAGCAGCATTATCCGGCCAGCATTACGAAGATCATGACGGCCCTTCTCGCCATCGAGAACTGCGATATGGACGAGATGGTGACTGTACCTCACGAGGCGGTATATATGGAGGATAAGGGATCTCACATCGCCCTTGATGAGGGAGAGGAGCTGACGGTGGAGGACTGCCTGTATGCCATACTGCTGGCTTCCGCAAATGATGCGGCATATTCTTTGGCGGTCCATATAGGAGGATCCATAGAAGGCTTCGCGGACATGATGAATAAAAGGGCTGAAGAGCTGGGCTGCCAGGACAGCCATTTCACGAATCCCCATGGCCTTCCGGACGAAAACCATGTGACCAGCGCCTATGATATGGCGCTGATCACCAAAGAAGCGCTGAAGTATGATATTTTCCGCACCATTGCAGGAACGACTTTTTATGAGATACAGCCCTCCGAAAAACAGCCGGATCTGATTCCCATGTCCCATCATCACAAGATGCTGCTCAGTGGTAAATACCACTATGACGGGGTGTTCGCAGGAAAGAACGGCTATACGACGGTGGCTCAGAATACGCTGGTTACCTGTGCGGAACGGGACGGGATGGATCTCATCTGTGTAACCATGGAAACGCCGGGGCAGCAGGTCTATGTTGATGCCGCAACGCTGTTTGACTATGGTTTTGACAATTTCAGCCTGATGGACATCGGCGGAAATGTTTCAGACAGCATGACGGCTTCCATCCATGCGAGGACGAACGGAGTGGAAAACGGTTCGGTGGTGACGGAGGAGATCCCGGTTCAGATGGAAGAGGATGGCAATGTGGTGCTGCCCGGTACCGCTACTCTGCGTGATCTGGATGCTGACCTGTATTATGATACAGAGAATGCACGGGAGGGAGAAACGGCCACTCTGGAATACAGCTATGCAGGCCGCGTAGTGGGGCAGGCACAGATTGTGCTGCCCGCGTCCCTGGTGATTCCGGAGGAGCCGGAGGTCCCGATGGAAACTGAAACTCCTGAAGAGCCGGAGAAACAGGTGGGGAAAGGGTTCCCCTGGCTGTATCTGGTAATCGGAGCTGCTGTTGTGGCCATTCTCGGAGGAGGAGGCTATCTGTTCGTCAGACGCCAGATCTGGAAATCCAGGTGGCGCAGAAAAAAATATGGCGGGAAGGATCCGGTTTACCGGCGCAGCGTGAGAAGAAGTAATGTTTACCACGTTCAGGCAAGAAAACGCCGGTGGTGGAAAAGGAGGTAGAGATGATGAAGGTTTTTCAATGGCTGAAGACGGCGGCTGCAGTTGCCGCGGTGATGGTGTGCGTGCTTCCGCTGAAGGCGGATGCGGCTGAACTGATCCAGTCACCTGTTTATGGACAGGTGTATGTGATGGACGAAAATGGTACGAACGGACTGATGTTTACACAGGAAAACGATGCCGTTACGCAGTTTATGAGAGAGACGGCATCCGATCCGTACTTTGTCAGATATAACCGTTTTGACAATGTTCTGGCGAAGCTGAAGGCGACAGCTGCCTCCAGCATCGTGCTGGATGAGAACGGAAACGCGGTTGCGGTAAAGGATGCGGCTGCACTGGCTCAGGAAGCTGCGGCACATCTGAATAACGTGGCGGCGCTGGATGCGATGAGTGAGGAAGAAAAGCTGGCTCTGGAAAACCAGCAGCTGGCCCAGCTGAACCAGCAGGCTGTCATGGCTGCGGCGATGGTTCAGCAGGCAGCGCTTCTCCAGCAGCTTGCGGCTTCTTCCGCTTCTTCTGCGGATGCGGCCATGATCCGGACCTATACGGACATGTGCGCGCAGCTCCAGGCGCTGATCGCTGCCAAGCAGCAGGCTGTGCTTCTTTATCAGCAACAGGCCGATCCGGCTGTCTGTCAGCAGGCACTTCTGAACGTGCAGAACCTTGCGGCAGCGGTACAGCAGTCTACCGCGCAGCTTGCGCTCTATGAATCATAAATAAGAAAACGGGGCCGTGCAGATCGGCTCCGTTTTTTATTTATGATTCTTCCAAAGCCTGACGCCTGATAAGCCTGACCCTTGAAAATCCGGACATCTTAAAATCCGGATTCTTCGGAAGCAGCAGTCTATTATTTCAGGTCCTTCAGCTCCTGAAGAAGCTGTATGTCTTCAGCGGTCAGCTTCAGGTTGGTTCCGATCTGTCTGCCGTCCGGAGAGGTTATGGTAACATCTATAATGGTTCCTTGTTCCAGAGAGAGTCCGGATGCCGCATTCAGAAAAGCGGAGAATTTGGGATGACGGGCCTGAAACTGTTCCCAGGCGCCCTTTATCTGCAGAAGCTTGAGTGGATTAATTCCGTTCATTCTATATCTATTTCCTTTCCGTTTTGTGCGGATACAGTTTATACGAAGAAGGGCGGATTGTCAAATCTTATCTGAAACGGTTGAAAAGAGAAAGGCATTTACGGTATAATGATTGCGCGAAGCGCAATCCGGCACGATACTATCGTGCCGCCCTGCTTCGCAGGGATTATACCGGCAGCCCACGGCTTGAGGAGAAAATGCCGCCTGAGGCGTCGCTTTCTCCCCTGCGCGCGTGGTATAATGATTGCGCAAAGCGCAATCCGGCACGATTTCATCGTGCCGCCCTGCTTCGCAGGGATTCTACCGGAAACCCACGGCTTGAGGAGAAAAATGCCGCCTGAGGCGTCGCTTTCTCCCCTGCGCGCGTGGTATAATTGATCAAAAGGTTTTTGGCAGCGGAGCGATATGGACGGCCTGTTCGTTCCGCCGCGGGAATTGAAGGAGACAGACACCATGATTTTCAAGTGCAGAAACTGCGGCGGAAATGTGGTATATGATCCTGAACGGGGAAGGATGCACTGTCCATACTGTGACGGCGTGGATACGCAGGAGCCGGAAGCGGGCGACGGACAGCCGGTCTGCAAAAACTGCGGAGCGCCTCTGGAGGCAGGAGAGTACGGGTCCGCTGTGAAGTGTGCCTATTGTGGACAATATACCATTCTGGAAGATCGGATCAGGGACGAATACCATCCGCGCTTTATCCTGCCTTTTCGAATTGGGAAAAAGGAGGCTTCCGTGCGTCTGCAGGAGGAATTTAAGAACAGGATTTTTGCGCCTGCTTCGTTCCTTTCGGAAGCGACGCTTTCACGCATGGAGGGAAGCTACGTTCCGTTCTGGCTGTATGACATGTCCGCAGACTGTCATTATGACGGTACCGGAACCAGGGTACGGGTCTGGAGAAGCGGAGATACGGAATATACGGAGACATCCTGGTTTCATATTCTCCGGGATATGGAGGTTGAGTTTGAAAAAATTCCGGCTGACGCCTCAAAAGGGCTTCCGGACGAGATTATGGATCTGATGGAGCCGTATGAGTACGCTGACCTTCAGGATTTTGCACCGGAATATATGTCCGGCTTTCTGGGAGAAGTATACAACGGCCCCAGCACGGAGTATGAGCCGAGGGCCCGGGATAAGGCACAGACGGACGCAAAGAGCCTGCTGATGCAGACTGTGGCGGGGTATTCCACCACCGTGCCGAATCGTGAAACGGTGGACATCAGGCAGCGGGATGTACAGTATGCTCTGCTTCCGGTCTGGTGTTACCGTTACCGTTACCGGGACCGGGATTATGACTGCTATGTAAACGGACAGACGGGAAAGATGGCGGGAGAGCTTCCTCTGTCCATTCCCTGCGCCCTGCTTTATGGAGGAACGTTTTTCACGTGTCTTACAGCGGTGCTGATGCTGATCTGGGCGTGTATTTCTCTTTTATAGGAGACAGGGACATGGACAACAGAGAGATTAACTGGAAAAGATACTTTTCTTATTTTAAATACTGGTTCCTGGCCATACTTCTGCTGGCAGCGCTGTTTGTGATTCTTCTGGTGATCAGAAAAAGCGGAAATACAGCGGAGCGGACGAATCAGGAATGTGATACACAGGAAAGGGTGTTCGACTACGCGGATGTGCTGACAGATGATCAGGAGGACGCGTTGAGAACGCTGATAGAGAAGACGGAGAGGCGGACTGCATGCGATATTGTACTGGTCATACTGGATGAATCCCTGGCGGATTACGCAGAGGCCTATGAGGATGCGCTGGGAAGGCTGGAGCCTTATCAGTATACAATGGTATATGCGGATAACTTTTATGATGAACATAAATTTGGCTATGACAAACCTCATGGAGACGGTGTCCTGCTTCTGGATAACTGGTACCGGGAAGCGGACGGAGGCGTTTATTCCTGGCTCAGTACCTGCGGCAGGGCAGAGGAACGGTTTTCTTCATCCATGATCGATGCTCTGCTGACGGAGGCACTTGCAAACGTGGAGCAGGATCCGTATGGAGCCTATGTGAAGTATGTGAATCTGTTTGCGGAAATGATGACGGAAGGCAGAGCACCGAAAATTTCGGTTCTCGTTCCTCTGGCAGTAGCAGTGTTGGGAACGGCTCTGTTTGTAGGAGGATCGCTGAAGCATCATAAGGGAAGTAAAACTGTGAATCCGACCACCTATGTGGAAGGCGGAAAACCGGAGCTTAAGCGCAGGGAAGATATCTTTTTGAGAAAGACGGTGACGAAGAGACATATTGAAAGAAGCAGCGGCGATGGAGGAGGCGGCGGAGGCGGTGGCGGCGGCCATCATACCTCGTCAGGAGGCGTTTCCCATGGAGGCGGCGGACACAGCAGGTAAAAAGAAAGAGGGGATACAAAATGAAACTGCAGTATTTGGGGCATTCCTGCTTCAAAGTTGAAGCGGAGGGATATGAAATCGTGCTGGATCCATATGAAAAGGATTCGGTGCCGGGGTTAAAAACGCTGGATGTGGAAGCGGATCAGTGTCTGTGCAGCCACGGACACGGAGATCACTGCGGTCTGGAGTGGATCCGGCTGAAGAACAGAGGAGTTGAGAGCCCGTTTAAAATTGAACGGCTGGAAAGCTGGCATGATGATGAAAAAGGTGCGCTTCGCGGAAGCAACGTTATCCACATTCTTCAGGCGGACGGCCTGAAGGTCATTCATCTGGGAGACCTCGGATGTATGCCGGAAAAATGGCAGCTGGAGAGGATGGAGGATGCGGATGTGATCATGGCTCCGGTGGGCGGCTATTATACGGCGGAGCCGGAGGTGATCCGCAGTCTGATTGACAGGCTTTCTCCGGCGGTCATGATTCCCATGCACTATCGTACGGACAAAAGCGGCTTTCCGGTTCTGAAAACCTGTGAAGAATATCTGGAGGGCTGTGAAAACGTAACAAAATATGACACGGATACCATCAGGCTGGAGCCGGGAGACGGCATGGGAGGAGAAGCGGAAGAAAATCCGTATTCTCCTGAGATACGCGGACAAACACATACTCAGCAGAAGGCGCCGGTAAGGGTGATTGTTCTGAAGCAGTGGGCGCTTGGCGGTTGAAATTATATCAGAGAGAGAAATCAGAAACGGGCTTATAAAGGCCCGTTTTTGATTTCGAAGAATATGTTTTTATGCCCTGTTGTCAAAACCGTGCAGCCAGTCTGCTTTCAAAAAATAAATCAGAAAGATGATGGAGCTTAAACACCAGGTGATGGGATAGGCCCAGAATATCACACGGATGGAAGGGATGAAGCGCACGGCAACGGTGATATAGCTGATCCGGATTACGCACCAGCAGCAGAGCATGACCAGCATGGGAACGGTGGCGCGGCCCGCACCGCGGAGGATGCCTGCTACACAGTGGGAGAAGGACAGCAGAAAATAGAACAGCGTAACGGTTCTGGCCTGAGCGACGCCATAGGCGATTACTTCAGGATCGTTGTTGAAGGCGGCGATGAGAAGCGGGGCGGCGAGATTGATGGCAAGTCCTACCAGCTCAGCCATAATAACAGAGCACAGGATACCGAACCGCGCGCCTTTTTTTGCGCGTTCATACAGCCCTGCTCCCAGATTCTGACTGATGAAGGTGGTCAGGGACATGGCGAAGCAGGTGATGGGAAGAAACCCAAATCCCTCGATTTTGGAGTAGGCGCCGCAGCCGGCCATGGCCAGTGCACCGAAGCTGTTGATGTTGGCCTGAACCACCACATTTGCCACGGAGATGATGGAATTCTGAAAGCCGGAGGGAAGACCGTTCTGTATGATCTGCTTCAGATAAAAGCCATGGAAACGGATTTTCTCCGGATGAAGCCTGTAGTCCTCGGGACTTTTCAGAAGCTGAAGGAGGCAGAGGATGGCGCTGACAAACTGAGAAATGATGGTAGCAAAGGCTGCGCTTCCCACGCCCATATGAAAACCGCCTACGAACAGAAGATCCAGGACCACATTGACCACGGATGATATGATCAGATAGATCAGCGGATGGGTGCTGTCGCCTACGGACTGAAGGATTCCCACGAACACATTATACAGGACGAAGGCGATGGAACCGCAGAAATAAATGCGGAAGTATGTGATGGAATTGGGAAGCACATTTTCCGGTGTTCCCATCCATACCAGCAGAACCGGAGCGAGCAGAAGTCCGATCACGGTGAGCAGCACGCCTGCTACCAGGCCGAAGGCCACCGTGGTATGGATGGCTTTCTGCATTCTGTCAATCTGTCTTGCCCCGTAATATCTGGCGATCACCACGCCGGCTCCGATGGAGATACCGTTAAAGAATCCGACCATGAGGAAAATCAGGCTTCCGGAGGAGCTGACAGCTGCCAGAGCTTCGCTTCCCAGAAAATTTCCCACTATCAGGGAGTCTGCAGTGTTATAAAGCTGCTGAAACAGATTCCCGAGAAAAAGCGGGATGGCAAAGGCGGTAAGCCTTCTGGCAATGGATCCTTCGGTCATGAGTGTGGACTGACTTTTCATAATCTCCTCTTTTCCTGCCGCGAGAACGGCATTCGTATTCAGTGAAAAAGAGCTTTCTTTCCTGCCTGAACAGGACAGGATTTTGCAGAAAACCCAATTTTTTATTATAGCACGGAAATGAGAAAAGCAAATCCCCTTCTGAAAAATAATCCGTTTAAACCTGAAAAACATACCGGGTATCCGGATCGTCATAGGAATGGATTTCATGCAGGTATGGATCGGAAAGATGATCTTTTTTCCATGCGGACGGAGACTGTCCCAGATACTGCTGAAACTGCCGGTTGAAGCTGGACAGGCTCGTATATCCCACCTCCCGTGCGATCACATTGATCGGCATCTGATTCAGATGAATCAGATGGCAGGCCTGCCGGATCCGGTAATGCTGGATATAATCCAGAGGGCTGATTCCTGCCGTGGTATGGAAGAGGCGGCGAAAATGGCTTTCGCTGATATGGCAGCGTTCTGCAAGCTCGCGAACGGACAATGGCTCCATATAATGGTCATGAATATAGGAAAGAGAATCTCTGATACAGGCATATCCATTCTGAGAGGGAAGGAGCGCCTGCTTTTCCTTCTGGACCGTCATTCGGTTGAAGCGGGCAAAAAGCGCATACAGAAGTCCGTGGATGATGTCCTGATAAAGAGGACTTTTTATATGCAGTTCCTGAAAAATATTCCGCAGAAGAGCATACAGGGATGGAAATCCGTCGGATGAAATCCGTGCCGGGATAATCTGACGCATATAAAAAAGCGGCCACAGTTCTGCAGCCGGTGAGCATTCCCCTTCGACAAGCAGTTTTGGCTCAATGTAGATGAATTCCCAGCGGCTGGGACGTTCCCGGCTGGCCATAATGTGAAGCTGCTGTGGAAAAACAAGGCTGAAGTCCCCGGAGGAAAAGGACAGAGGCTCTTCTTCCTCGCGGTACAATACCGTTTCCCCTTCCAGACAATGACCGATTTCAATTCCGTTATGAAAATGGAGAAACTGAGGTTCACCCGGTTCAACCTGCCAGTAATCACCGAGAAAAACAAGGACTGGAAAGGAAGAAGGAAAGTCATAGGGCCTGTACAGATATGAAATATGTCGAAATGAGCGTTTCTGCATAGTTTTTATCCTTTTCCTGATAAGAAAAATAAGGCGGAAGCTGATACAATAGGTACAACGGGTTAGGCAATATGCACAAAATGGATGAATAAAAATGAAATTTCGTCATTATATCATAGGCGTTGGAGCTGGACTTTTACGCTCTGCATGACAAAAGAATGTAAAATAGTAAAATGGAATCCGCCTGTGAAAAGTATAGACGAAAGAAAAGGTAAAGTAAAGAGATACAGTGTTCAGAAACGGCGGAAAGGGAGACGACATGACAAAGAAAGAGAGAGTGCTTCGGGCATTTAGAAATCAGCCGGTGGATAGAATTCCGATGGGATTCTGGTATCATTTTTCACCGGATGAGGATCACGGACAGGAAACGGTGGAGCAGCATCTGAAGCTGTACCGGGATGCGGATATGGATATGATCAAGGTGATGTGCGACGGATATTTTAATTATCCCAATCCGTTTATCAAAACCGTAACCTGTGCGGATGACTGGGCGCGGATGACGCCCATGGATGAAAATGATCCGTTTATCACAAAGCAGGTGGAACGTGCCAGAGGAGTCGTGGAAGGCGTCAAGGGAGAATGCTGCGTCTTTTATAACGTGTTCTGTCCCATGTCGCTGATGCGTTTTGGAATAGGCTGGGATATGCTCATGAGCCATCTGAGAGAAAATCCGGAAGCGATGTGCCATGCGTTCATGGTTGCGGCAGAGGATTTGAAAACGCTGACCAGAAGGCTGATTCAGGAGGCTGGCTGCGACGGAATTTATTATTGTGTCCAGAACGCGGAAGAATTTCGCTTTACAGCAGAAGAATACCGCAGGCTGGTGACTCCTTCGGATCTGGAAGTCTTAAATTATGCAAATACTCTGAGCGATAACAATATTCTTCACTGTTGTGGATGGGACGGAAATAAAAACCGTGTGGAGGTGTGGCAGGATTATCCGGCACATACGGTCAACTGGGCGGTTTATGTGGAGGGCATGTCCCTTCCGGAAGGAAGAAAATTCTTTGGATGTGACTGCGTGCTTGGCGGCTTCGATAACCGGAAGGACGGCGTTCTCTATTCCGGAACCAGGGAGGAGATTGAAAAAGAGGCGGAACGCGTGATCGCGGAAGCGGGAAAATGCGGTGTAGTCATCGGCGCGGACTGCACGCTTCCGTCCGATATTCCCACGGAACGGCTTCAGTGGCTGAGAAAGAAGCTGGACGAACTGAGCTGACCAGGGAAACAGAAAGGAGAAAACAAAAATATGTATCAGGCATCATCAGACAGATATCAGACAATGAAATATAAGCGTACCGGAAAAAGCGGCCTGCTTCTGCCTGCCATGTCTCTGGGACTGTGGCAGAATTTTGGAGAAGATAAGCCCTATGCCGCGGCAAAGGAAATCATTCTGAAAAGCTTTGACAGAGGGATCACCCATTTTGACCTGGCAAACAATTATGGGAATCCTGCGGGAAGCGCAGAAGAGACAATGGGAAGAGTGCTGCGGGAAGAGCTTTCGGCATATCGGGATGAGATCATTCTGACAACAAAAGCAGGGTATGGCATGTGGCCGGGACCTTATGGTGACGGGGGAAGCAAAAAGTATCTGGTCGCATCTCTGGATCAGAGCCTGAAACGCCTGGGCGTGGATTATGTGGACATCTATTATCATCACAGACCCGATCCGGAGACGCCGCAGGAAGAGACGGCGGAGGCGCTTGCGGGGATCGTGAAAAGCGGAAAGGCTCTTTACATCGGTCTGTCCAATTACGGACCGGAGGAACTGAAGTCAATGGCGGAACACCTGAAATCTGCCGGCATCCGCTGTCTGATACATCAGCACCGTTATTCCATGCTGGAACGCCAGGAAAAACGGCTTCTTCCGGTGCTGGAGGAGGAAGCAATGGGATCAGCGGCGTTCTGCCCTCTGGCGCAGGGACTTTTGACCGATAAATATCTGAATGGTATCCCGGAGGATTCCAGGGCGAAGAGCAGCAGTCCCTTCCTGCAGGCGGACAGCATTACGCATAATTATCTGAAAAAGGCGCGGGCTCTGAATGAGATCGCAAGGGAGCGGGGACAGTCTCTGGCCCAGATGGCGCTGGCCTATGCGCTTTATGACGGAAGATTGACCACTGTGCTGCTTGGTGCCAGCCGTTTTTCTCAGATTGAAGAGAATCTGGAAGCACTGAAGAACCTCGAATTTTCGTCGGAGGAGATGGAACAGATTGAAAGGGTGCTTGCGGGGAATGCGGAGAAAAATGGAAAATGAGCATGAATTTGGGGGTATAGAAAGGAAATGGGATGAACGTAATTGTTTCGGGCATCAACGGATAAAAAGGAAAACAGGAGGACAATATGGACAGGGAATTATATCGGAAAATTGACGCCTGGTTCGAGGCACACAGGGAAGAACTGATACAGGATATTATAAGACTGGTGCGTATTCCAAGCGTTTCCGATCCGGCTTCCGGAACGGCACCCTTTGGCGCAGCGTGCCGGAGGGCCATGGATGAGATGCTGGAAATCGGGAGGGAGCATGGCTTCGTTACGGAAAATTACGATTACTACGTGGGAAGAATCGGAAGTGCGGAGAAAAACTGGGATAATATGATCGGCTTCTGGAATCATCTGGATGTGGTGCCGGTGGGAAACGGATGGGAATATGAGCCCTTTGAGCCGGTCTTCAGAGAGCACTTCCTGATTGGACGCGGAGCGCAGGACAACAAGGGACCTGCCATAGGGATGCTTTATGTGATGCAGTGTCTTCGGGAGCTTTCTGTGCCGATGAAGCATGAACTCAGCCTGTTCGTGGGCTGCGACGAGGAACGGGGAATGGAGGATCTGGCCTGGTATGCTGCTCATCACCCCTGTCCGGCCATGTCCATGATCGCGGACAGCGGCTTTCCGGTCTGCTATGGAGAAAAGGGAATTCTGGAAGGACAGATGGCAGCGTGTCGGGAATGGTCCGATGCTGTGGTGTCCTGTTCGGGAGGAAGTGCAGGGAACATGATTCCCGACCGGGCCTGCGCGGTTTTCCGTCAGGATAAAAATCTGGAGGAAGCGCTTTGGAAGCATCTGGAGGAGAGAGGAAAAGACAAACCGGCGGTTTCCATAAAACCGACGAAAGAAGGGCTTGAGGTAACTGCGGAAGGAACGGCGAAACACAGCGCATTTCCGGAGGGAAGCTGCAATGCGATCCATGAGCTGGCCTCTTTCCTGGGAGAAATTCAGGAACTGGGAGAAACGGACAGGATGCTGTTTGAAACGCTGGCCTTTCTGTCAGAAGAGTATTACGGAGCCAATACGGGGATTGGCTATGAGGACGAGGTATCCGGAAAAACAACCTGCGCGGCAACGGTCCTGACGATGGACGGCCGCCGACCGGTTCTGCACCTGAATATCCGTTATGCCATTACGGACGATCCGGACCGGATCCGGGACGGCCTCCGGAGAGCGGCAAAGAAACAGGGGATGGACTGGCAGACGGAGCGGGATTCCAGGCCAAATTATTTCCCCAGGGAGCATCCGGCAGTAGAGCTTCTGACGGATCTGTATAATGAGATGACGGGAGAAAAGACAGAAAGCTTTGTGATGGGCGGAGGAACCTATGCGAGAAAACTCCCGAACGCATTCGCTTATGGTATCGGAGGAATGAGGGAAACCGATGAGGATGTACAGGCGAAAAAGAAGCTTTTCCTGCCGGGACACGGGGGCGCCCATGAGCCGGATGAGGGATTGAACGTGAGGCAGCTTCTGGAGGCACTGAAAATATATGCCATGAGCGTTGTGGCGCTGAACGACTGTCCTCTGAAACTGCAGGAATAGATGCCGGGAATAACTGCGGAGAAAGAATGAGATCTTTGAAAACTCATTCTTTCTCCGCTTTCCTGTCTGAAGAAGGTCTCTGAAGCACAAAGCCGCTTCGGGAACTGGATTTGGAGGGATTCCCCGAATCGACGGAGACATTTATACACTCCTTCGTCTGATGGTAGGGCGCATAGAGCGTATCTTTTTTCAGAATGGACCGCTTTTCATTGCGGAATACCTGAGGACTTCGGCCCATAAGTGCAAGGAACTGGCGGTTAAAGCTGGAAACGGACTGAAAGCCTGTCTGAAGCGCAATATCCAGAATGCTGTTTTCGGTGCCGGTCAGAAGGCGGCACGCGTGCTGAATACGCAGAATACGGACGTATTGCAGAGGAGTCTGATGGAAACTGTTCTTGAATTCATCTAAAAAGTGCCGCCGGGACAGCCCGCAGAGCCGGGCCAGCAGGGCCGTATCCGGATATGCGGTATAATCTTTTTCCAGGCGGATGATTGCAGGAAAGAGGGCAGGAATAGAAGATCCCTTCACAAGCAGGGCGGGGCGGTCTTTGAAACGGCAGTACAGCAAGGCCATCAGCGCCTGGACCAGTCCGCGCACCATTTCATGTCCAAAGTCTCCCGGCGCTTCCATTTCCTCCATGATTTCGCGGATCAGAGCGACTTCCCTGTCAAATGCCGCTTTCCGGAAAATCTTCGGAAAATCTGTGTAACGGTACCACAGGAATTCCTGTGGGAGTCCTCCGGGATAGAAGGAAGCAAGAAGCTTTTCCGGATTGAGAAACAGATAGTAACACAGCACATCCTTCTCCTGTTGGGGAGAAAACCGTGAGGAGTGGGTGAAAAATGGGGGAAGAAAACACAGATCGCCGGGCAAAAGCATGCACTCTGTATTTTCCAGGTTCCAGTTCATCCGTCCGCGCATGCACAGGGCAATTTCAATGGAATTATGAAAATGAAGAAATTCCCTTTCTGACGGCGGAGTAACAGAAGTACCGCGCATCAGAAGTATGGGAAAATCTTCTGAAAAACGATATTCACGGTAGGTGACGGGAAGCGTGTGAGTGCGGTTGCTCATTTTTTTCTTCCTTTTCAGGTACTCTCGTTCATGTTTCACAAAAGAAAAACAAAAAATGCAACATTTTGCATGAGGAAAAACAATTTTCAGGTAGAAAAAATATTCTTTGAAAAGTACACTGCATATAGAACAGATTTCCGGAAACGGTTTTTACTCCTCTCAGTCAGAGGAAGTGACTTCACTTCCCGCGGCTGAAGGCTGCAAAAGGTCCGGAGCGGCTGTATCAGAGCCGGGAAACCGGCTTTTCCGGTAATCAGAGGGCGATTCACCGCAGAATTTCCGGAATACCCGGTTGAACTGGGAAAAGCTGGTAAAACCGCAGTCGGCAGCGATTTCCGTGATTTTTTTCCGGCTGTTGATCAGCAGAAACTGGCAGTTGCGGATGCGAACCAGATGGATGTAGTGGGTAATCGTATAGCCGGTGATCCGTTTGAACTGGTGGGAGAGGTAGTAGGGGCTCATCCAGGCTTCTTTAGCCAGATCATCCAGAGTCAGCTCTTCCATAAAATGGGTGTGGATATAGTTGGAGACGGCATAGATCCGTTCTGAAACCGTATCCTCGACATGCTCCTGACGGTAGATGTTTTTGCCGCTGAAAAGGTTCAGGCAGAAAAGAAACTGGGTAAAAATGCTGTGCAGGGCAAGCTCGTACGTCCCGGTCAGTTCCTGGGTTCCGACAAGACGGGAAAGCTCCACTATCTGGTTGATCAGGCCGGTAAGAACTGCCTGCTGTTCGTCGGGAAAACGGTAAATGGGCAGAGGAGCATAAAAGGGGGCGAGAATTTCCTCATAGGATTCCGAAAAGCCATATCCGTCCTTGCGGTACATAAAGGTGATGACGAGACGTTTTGACGGTTCTCCTTCCGGATAACTGGTTTTATGCAGCAGGGATGGCGGAAGAAGAACAAAATCGTTCGTCTGGATATGGTAGGGAACGCCCTTGATAAAATGGAGAGCATTGGAACTCAGCAGAATATGAATCTCATAATAGGAGTGAAAATGTTCAAATTCCATGTGTCTGGAATTCGAACGGGTATCAAAATCAAAAAAATAGAACAGTGTTCTTGAAATGTCATTTACGATGATGAAGCGTTTTTCTTCATAATTGATCTGGTTTATCATGGAATTACCTGCTTTCTTCAGTATGACCTGTCCGTAGAAGGGCATTTGTCGTTAGTATACTGAAAAAACGCAAAAATTGCAATATTTATGTAAAAACGCAAAAAATGCGTGAAAACGCGGATGGGAGTGATAGGATGAAGGAACAGAAAAGAATTATTATCTTTACCGACAGCGGGGATACGATTATTGATGAAGCAACCCAGCAGTACCGGGATGATGGAATTGTTACCAGGGCAGATTTCATTGAGAATGCCGGGGAAATCCTGAAACAGATGGATGAAGCGGGGTATACGATCGCTCTTGTCGCCGACGGTGAGGAAGAATCCTTTCAGAACGTGTATCGGGAAAACGGACTGAAGAACTGCTTTGACGCCTGGGTGGTGTCGGAAACCGTGGGAGAACAGAAGCCTGCACGGATTATGTTTCAGACTGCAATGGATCAGCTGGGCCTGACGGATGCGGATAAAACGAGAATCGTCATGATTGGAAACAACCTGAAAAAGGATGTTGCCGGCGCCAACCGTTTCGGGCTGACTTCCATCTGGCTGGACTGGTCGCCCCGGTATTTTCATGAATTCGAGGAGGAGGACTGGAAGCCGGATTATACGGTAAAGCATCCTTCCGAGCTGATTCCGCTGCTGGAGAAGCTGGAAAAGGAACAGGAGGTAGCAGAAATGGAAGAAGAAGTAAAGAAAAAACTGGATCTTCTGGTGGACGCGTTCGTTCCGATTCTGTATGAGGATGACGAGCAGTTCATGAAGAACATGAGAGAAAAGAAACATATTTCCGAGGAAGAGCTTCAGAAATACGCTCACTGGGAGTGGACACAGGGCGTGGGACTGGTAGGTATCTGGAAGCTGTTTTCCATTACAGGAAAGAAGGAATATCTGGATATCCTTACCAAATACTATGACAATCAGAAAAAGGTCGGTTTTCCGCCGTCCAATGTGAATACCATGGCTCCTTATCTGGTGATGTCGTGGCTGGCGGAATACTTAAAGAGTGAGGAATACATGGAGCCCTGCAGGCAGGCTGCGGAGTGGATCATGACTGAAATGCCGAGAACCGAAGAGGGCGGCATCCAGCATCAGACTTCGGATGACTGGAATGAGGGAGAAATCTGGGATGATACCCTGTTCATGACAGTCCTGTTCCTGGCAAACATGGGGCGGATTCTTGACAGAAAGGATTATCAGGAGGAGGCGCAGTACCAGTTCCTGCTGCACATGAAATATCTGCAGGATAAGCAGACGGGCTTCTGGTATCATGGATGGACATTCCTGGAGCGCAATAACTTTGCCGGTGCCTTCTGGGGCAGAGGAAACTGCTGGATCACCATCGCCATTCCGGAGTTTCTGGATATGCTCAAATGTCCGGAAGCAGTGGAGCGGACCCTGAAGGGAGCTCTGGAGAATCAGGTCAGCGCTCTGGCAGAGTGCCAGGCGGAAAACGGCATGTGGCATACCCTGCTGGATGATCCGGATTCCTACGAGGAGGCGAGCGCAACCTGCGGCTTTGCCTACGGAATTCTCCGCGGCGTTCATGCGGGAATCCTGGACAAAAAGTGGGAGGAAACGGCAAAGAAGGCGCTTCCGGCCATCCTGTCCCTGATTTCAGATGATGGAGTGGTGGAGCAGGTATCCTACGGTACTCCGATGGGAAGAATTTCAAAGGATTTTTATAAGACGATCCCGATCCAGCCCATGCCCTACGGGCAGGCGCTTGCGATCCTGTTTTTGGTAGAATGCGGAATGAGAGGCAGCGATGAGTAATCACAGAATATACCCCGGGAGACAGTGGAAGGACCGCTTTGCCATGTGGGCGGAGGAGTTTCCCAGACATTACAGAATCCCGGCGGAGAAACTGAAGGTCACAGGATTTTTTACGAAGGAAAGACTGACGCCGAAGCAGGCGATGGAACGGGCTGAGCGTGAGGCAGAGCCTGTTCCTGCCGGAACGGCCTGGGGAAACTACTGGGAGTATGGCTGGTTTTTTACGGAATGGACCGTCCCTGAGGAACTGGAGGGAAAACGTCTTGTATTTGTGCCGGGCTTCGGGGAAGAGATGCTTGTCTGGGTGAACGGAGAAGAAAGCGGCGCTGTGGATAAGAAGCATGCCTGTATTACGCTCACAAAGCAGGCTCAGGCCGGACAGAGCTTCCGGATTATGGCAGAATGCTATGCAGGCCACGGCCCCAGAATGGAGAGCGGCTGCTTCTGCCGGAAAGGGGAAAAGCCCTTTTCGGATGAGGACGGCCCGCAGCAGCTGACGACACCTTCCCGGGTGGAGATATGGCAGGAGGAAATTTTTCAGACGGCCATGGATTATCTGACCCTGTATTCCCTTCTGTCCCGTCTGCCGGAGGGCTCTCTTCGTGCCATGAAGGTGACGGAGGGATTGAAGAGGTTCACATATCTTACAGACTTCGAACTTCCGGAGGAGGAGCTTGCGGCTTCTCTTTCCAAAGCTGATGAGGTTTTAAAACCGCTTCTTGCCTGCACCAACGGCTCCACGGCACCGGAGTTCACCGTTTTCGGCCAGTCTCATCTGGATCTGGCCTGGCTCTGGACCCTGGAGGAAACCAGGCGCAAGGCGGCGAGAACCTACAGCAATCAGCTGGCGCTGATGGAGGAGTATCCGGACTATCAGTTTCTGCTGTGCGAACCGCCGGTCCTGGAATATCTGAAGGAATCCTATCCGGCGCTCTGGGAGCGGGTTAAGGAAAAAGCGGCGGAAGGGAAGATGATTCCGGACGGAGCCTTCTATGTGGAGAGCGATACGAACATGCCCTGCGGAGAAAGCCTGGTAAGGCAGCTTCTCTATGGAAAGGAATGGTTCCAAAAGGAAATGGGTACCGACAGCCTTGTTGCATGGCTGCCGGACTGCTTCGGCTTTTCACCCGCTCTGCCGCAGATCCTGGCAAAGAGCAGAGTGCCGTATTTTGCCACTCAGAAACTGATCCGTCAGGATCCGGAATGTGAGCCCTTCCCCTACAATGATTTCTGGTGGCAGGGAATAGATGGAACGAGGATACTCGCACATACCTATAAAGAAAATAATGCTCCCTTTTCTCCCGGAGACATGATCCGGCGCTGGGAGGATGACAGGGTGCAGGATGAAGGTATAGAGGGCATGATCTATTCCTACGGCTACGGGGACGGCGGCGGCGGCCCTACGAGGGAGCTGGTGGAGACGGCAGTGCGCTGCAGAGATCTGGAAGGCGCTCCCAGAGCGGTCTTTGAAGGACCGGCCTCCTACTTTGAAAAGCTGAAGGAACGGGGCTGTGAAAATGTTTTCACCGGCGAGCTTTATCTGGCCTGGCACAGGGGTACCTATACAGCCCAGGCAAAGACCAAGCTTGGTGTGCGCCGGGCGGAGTGCCTGCTGAAGGAGGCGGATTACTGGAACTGCCTGCTTGGCCTTACTGACAGAGCTGATGCCCTGAAGAGGGAAGAGACATTACGGGCGCTCTGGATGCGGCTGCTCTTGCAGGAATTCCACGATATTCTGCCCGGAACAGGAATTGCCCGTGTGCATGAGGAGGCGGAAAAGGAACTGGCCGCCGTCAGCAGAGAATGCGAAATCCTTCTGGAGGATATTTTTAGCAGCCTGGAGGGGACGGCGGCAGTGAAATCAGAAAAGCCGTCCGGGCAGGGAAAAAGTGCCCTTCCGGAGAAGGCTCTGGCGGAGAAGGATCAGCAGCGTCTGCGGGACGGAGAGAATTTCCTTCTGAAAAGCGCCCGCCTGAGCGTCTGCCTGAATCATGCGGGTCAGGTGGTCAGCCTGCGGGCCTTCCCGCGGAAGGAAGGAAAGCCCTCGGAAGAAGAGAGCTGGGAAGCCGCGGGAGAGCCCATGAATACCTTCCGGCTGTACCGGAATGTGAATTCCTATTATGACGCCTGGGAGATCGGCAGAATGTACGAAAAGGAAGAAGAGCTTCTGGACACGGATGGCTGGAGCATGACGGAGGATGAGTTCGAAGAACGTCCCGCATGGCGGCTGGAGGGGAAAATTGTTGATTCCCCGCTGTCTCAGCTCATCTGTCTGAGTGAAGACGGATGCATGGTGGAATTCCATACCAGAATCGACTGGAAGGAACGGCACCGGATGCTGAAGGTGGATTTCCCTTCCTCCGTCCGCTCGGATCATGTGACCGGAGAGGTGGCGTTCGGCGCCTATGCCAGACCCACCACCCGTTCCTGGCAGTGGGAGAAGGACCGCTACGAGGTCTGCGGCCATCGCTACAGCGTGCTTGAAGACGGCAGATACGGCATTGAACTGATCAATGACTGCAAATACGGCTACAGCGCGAAAGAGGACAGAATCAGCCTGACGCTGCTTCGTTCTCCTCTGATGCCGGATATGTATGCGGATCAGGGCATCCAGGAATTTTCCTACGCCTGCTTCCCCTACGAGGGTTCCTTCCGGGAGCAGGATGCGGCGGGCCGTGCGGAACACTTCAACCTGAATTCCCACATGAGCGCACAGCTTCGCGTAAGACGCAGGCGGCTTGCAAAAGAGATTCCCTCCTTCAGGCTGACGGCCTGGCCGGAGGAAAAGGCGGCCTGTCATGTCCGGATGGAGGCGGTCAAACTTTCGGAGGATGGAACCGGGAAAACGGTGCTTCATCTGTATGAGGCCGCAGGTGTTCCCCAGCGGATACGCCTTAGGCTGCCGGAGGAAATGGAGAGTGCCTGTGCGAAGGAAACCAATCTCCTGGAAGAAGTGCAGCAGGAGCTTGTCGTAAAAGACGGCTCTCTGATAATGGAATTTGGGGCGTTTGAGATCAGAACGGTAGTTTTTGATGTTTGATTCAGATGCCGCCTGACGGCGGCGGAAAGTAGAGGCGGAAGTCGGCGGCGCCGACTTCCTGGAAGAATCCCTGTGGGATTCTTCACCAAAATCAAATGCCGCCTGAACGGCGGCGGAAAGTAGAGGCGGAAGTCGGCGGTGCCGACTTCCTGGAAGAATCCCTGC
>ULPS01019828.1_pt1 | contig 34777 bp, 33 predicted proteins | sample 1953711 | NCBI WGS metagenome assembly ULPS01 (sample SAMEA4835635, study PRJEB28245) | human gut metagenome | biome: gut microbiome; material: fecal sample | place: Denmark | collected 2008 | reverse complement strand
GGGTGCAGCCTTGGGTGCGTAAGCGGGAGCCGCTCCCTGAACGCCCTCTTCCACTACAACGTCATATACGTTTCCATTGACGGTAATTGTATAATTCTTCATGATACTATTTCCTCCTGTATCGTTCTTTTTTTATTTATTCGCTTTCCATCTGCTCACAGGCACGCGTCTGATGCTTCTTACCACGAAGCCTTCCGGAGACGGCGCCCCCTCGCTTGCCGCAATCGCCGCCGCGATTACCGCTACCAGCTCACAATCGTCCATCGGATTCTGCTCAGCCGCAGCTGCCGCGGGCGCTGCAGGCGCAGGTGCGGAAACTGCCGCAGGTGCAGCTTCTCTCTTCTCCTCCGGCTCTTTCTTCCTGCCGGAAAAAGACGCCTGAATTTTGGGAATAAAATTGAAGCAGTAAATGATCAGGCAGATCAGAATCAGAATCACAAACACGGTTCCCATACCAAGGATTGTGTTTAATGCCGCATTCTGCATCAGTTCCCCAAACGAATATTCCACATTCGTCGTAATGCTGCTCAGCGCCAGCTCGTCATCCAGAGTGATAACGATCTCCGCATCATGGCTGCTTCCGTCCACATGAACATCTATGGTAACCCCGTCCTCATCCGCGGATACTGTGTGTCCGGAAATGGACTGTACCTCTCCGATATCCTCCAGCGCGCTTTCCCAGCTGTCAAGCGCCGCAGAGATCACTGGATCTGAAGCGTACTGATCCTGCATGTTCTGCGCAACGATGGCCTGAATGGAGCTGATCACCTGATCCGCATAGCTGACCGCAGAATCCTGTGTAATTCCGTAGAGGCTCTCCGCGTTTGCAGAAGTATCCGCTTTCCCGCTGCAGGCCGTCATACTGAAAACGCAGATGAGAGCCATTCCTAATGTTAACAACTTCCTTTTCATATGAATCGACATGCTCCTTTCAAAGTCTGCGGCCTGTTAAACCGTGCCGTGTTTTTTTGCAGGGCGGTCTTCCCTCTTTGTGAAGAGCATTTCGAACGCGCCGATCACATATTTTCTCGTGTCGGCAGGCTCAATAATGGTGTCCACATATCCTCTTCTGGCAGCGCTTGCTGCACTGGTCTGCAGGGCCTCATACTCCTTCGCGCATTCGTTCACCGCATCCGCACCCTGTCCGTCGCAGATGATCTTTGCCGCAAGGCGGGCATCCATGGTACCGATCTTCGCATCCGGCCAGCAGTAGGTGATATCCGCGCCGAGAGCTTTGGAATTCATCACCACATAGGCGCTTCCATAGGCCATGCCGGTCACAACGTTCACCTTCGGAACTGTTGCATTGGCAAATGCGTATGTAAGCCGCGCAGCCGCCTTTGCGATTTTCTTCTCAGAGCACTTGTCCGCCGTAAAGCCGTTTACATTGGTCAGAGTGAGCACCGGGATATTGAAGGCGTCACAGAAGCTCACGAACCCGGCTGCCTTGTCGCATCCTGCAGGAGAAAGAGCAGCGTCAAAGGAAGCCGTCTTTTCCCCGTTTTCATCATAGATCTCGCTGCGGTTTGCAACCGCTCCCACGGTCATACCGTTCAGCTTCATAAAGCCTGTTACCATTTCCTTCGCATACGCAGCCTTCACCTCGACAAAAAGGTGATCGTCCGCAATCGTGGAAAGCGCGATGGAACTGTCGCCCACACAGGCCGCCATGGAGGCATCCGCACGATTCAGATCATCCGCGCATTCCACATAGGAATTGTCATCCTCATTATTGGAAGGAAGCATGCATACCAGATTCCTGATCTGGCCCAGAATCTCGGCTTCTTCTCCGACGAAGTCCACCAGGCCCGCTTCTTCGCTCTGGAATGCAGCGTCCGAAGTATCACATTTGGAAATCTCGTTTCCTGCAAGCGCATTGGGTGCGTTCACAAAAAGCTTCGCCTTCTTCCCTTCCATGAAGGTGAAATCAGTGAGCGCGGGAACCAGAGCAAGCCCGCCGCCGCAGGTGCCGAATACAGCTGTGATCTGAGGGATCACGCCGGAAGCCAGAGTCTGCTTCATGTAGATTTCGCCAAAGGCGTTCAGAGCGTCCGTCGCCTCCTGAAGTCTGAGGCCGGCAGAATCGATCAGGCCGATCACGGGAGCCCCCGTCTTCATCGCCAGATCATAGAGGTTGGTAATCTTCTTCGCGTGCATCTCACCGATGCTGCCGCCGAGCACGGAAGCGTCCTGGCTGTACACGTACACGAGATTGCCTTCGATCACTCCATAGCCGGTGATGCACCCGTCGGATGGAGTTTCTGTCTGTTTCAGATTGAAGTCGGTCGCTCTGGCTGTCACCATCGCCCCGATCTCAACGAAACTGTTGTCATCGAGCAAAGCGTTGATTCTTTGGCTCGCTTGTGAAGTAATACTCATTTTTCAGCCCTCCATTTTATCTTTACTTAAAAATTGAACTTGAGCTACGGCCGCTCCGGGAGCACTGCAGGCTGAAATCTGCGGTTCAAAAACAGCTTGTCCGTTTCTGTCTGTTCCATAAGCACCCGTATTGTAAAAGTATACCACGGATTCAGAAAATCTGCCATATGCAAATTTGTGAAAACGCATTTTTTTGAAACACAAAACTCATTTTTGTAACCCCTGGCCTCTTCTGTCCGGCCGCCGGTCAGATCCGTTTTCCGGCGGCCCGTTTTTACAGCCAGATCTGTCTCAGGATTTCCCCCAGGCAATAGCGGAAGGTCCTTTTCGCCACCGCCTCCGCCGTGCGGATGGGAAGGCTCTCATACAGCTCACCGTTCACATAGTAATTCTGCCACCCCACCGTCATCCCTGCCTCCACGGGCGCTTCCAGACTCTCCGCAAGAGAAAGCTGTGCGCTTATCTTGTCCGGGCTGCCAAGCAGCAGGGAGATATCCGTCTCCTCCTGTGTCAGCGAAACTGAGTCGCAGATTCCCTCCTGAACCGGAATCAGGGGCAGCTCCGCCTTCTGATAAATGTCCCGTTTTTCATAATTGGCCAGCCCATACTCATACAGGAGCCTGGCATCATGCCATTTCCAGCTTTTGTTGTTCGGCCAGCCGCAGGCGAGCAGGGCAATGGAAAAGATTTTCCCATCACGCTCAAGTGCTCCCACATAACAGTAGCCCGCCTTTGCCGTAAAGCCTGTTTTGCCGGTGAGCGCTCCCTCCATCATGCTGAGGAAGGCATTGTGGTTGGTACAGGAATAGCTGCTGCTTCCCATCCTCCATTCTCCGTCCTCCCCTTCCACATAATCCGTAAAGGACCAGGACTGCGTGCGGGTAATCTCCAGAAATTCCTCCTTTTTGGGGGAATCCGTCACACAGTAGCTCATGATCCGTGCCAGATCTGCCGCCGTGGTGGAATGCTGCCTTTCCACCGTATTCCCCGCCTCATCCGTAAGGGTCAGAATGGCGTCCAGCCCATTCGGCGTGACAAAAAAGGTGTCCGTGCAGCCGATCTCTTCCGCCTTCTCGTTCATCCGCGCGGTGAATCGAAGCACCGCATCCCGGCTCTCTTCCTCCGTGCTTTCCGAAACCGCATCTTCCAGGGCCATATCTTCCGAAGCAGGGTTTTCCGGGGCCGTACTCCGGACGGCCGTCCTCTCCGCAGCTGTCCCTGTGCCGGAATTGACGGAATCACCGCCGGAAAGCTTCTTCCCGATATGTTCCGCAATGATCACGGCGGAATCGTTATGGGATTCCAGCATCAGGGAATACAGAAGGTCCTTCATCTGAAACACCTGTCCTGCCCGCGTTCCGAGATGGACCTTCGGCATGCCCGACGCATAGGAGGAAACCGTGACGTATTCCTCCGCATCCGCAAGCTCCAGAGCGAGAATACATGTCATGATCTTCGTTGTGCTCGCCATGGGAAGCACCTGAGTTCCGTTTTTCTGCAGCAAAATACGCCCGTTGTCCGCATCCATCAGGACAGCGGACAGGGCGTACAGCTCGTCTGTCAGTTCCTTCTCATTTTCCTGTGCATAAACTGTCCCGGCTCCGCCGTTTCCCCTCTGTCCCATCCCATAAGAGAGGAAAATGGCGCAGGAAAGAACAGCGCCGCAAAGGACAGCCGCGGCTCCTTTTTGAAAGCTCCGAAAGGACCGGAGCGGAAAAAATCTCCGAAAGCATCTGACTAAATCTGAATGTTCAAACCGCATACCGTTACCTGACGACATCGAATTGTTACATTCTATGCCGCAAGGCACAGTTTATGCCTTTCTCCGGATCTCAGGCATTACTCTTCGGGAGCCGTCTGGTCCGTAGCTGCCGGCGTCTGATCCGCTTCCGGGGCTGAGGTGTTTGTGATATTGATATTTCTCGTCACGGCGGCGTCATAGCTTCCGGCCTTTACCAGTTCTTCCATATCGATGCCCACCGTTTCCTTCATGGTTTCAAACAGCTTTGCCATAACCGCGGGGACATGGTCAGCCACGCTTGCCACGCCGTTGTCACTGCCGCTTCCGATGATCGTGATCTTGTCGATCTGGGAAAGAGGCTCGGAAATCCTGCCTGCGATGTCCGGAAGCACCTTGATCAGCATTTCCGCCATGGCAGCGTTGTTGTACTTCTGATAGGCGAGCGCCTTCTTTTCCATGGCTTCCGCCTCCGCGATACCCTTCGCCCGGATGGCTTCTGCTTCCGCCTCGCCGACCATGCGGATACCGGCCGCCTCCTGTTCCTTGGCGAACTTCTGAGCCTCTGCCGTCGCCTTCATCGCCACAGCGTTTTTCTCCGTTTCAAAGGTTTCCGCCTCTGCTCTCTTCTGGCGTTCATACAGCTCGGCTTCCGACTGCTGCTGTCTGGCGTATTTTTCTGCCTCGGCCTTCTTTTTGACCTGAGCGTCCAGCTCCTTCTCCTGAACCTCCGCCTCTCTTTCCTTTAAGATGACCTCCTTTTCCTGCTTGGCGATGCTCGCTTCCGCAGTGGCGATCTCGATGGTCTTTCTCTGCTGCTGCTCCTGAATGCTGTAGGCCGCATCCGCTTCCGCCTTCTTCGTATCCTCCAGCTTCTTTAATTCCGATTTCTGCAGTGACAGCTCGTTATTTTTCTTGGCGATCTCGCGTTCCGCGTTGATCCGCGCATCATTGGCCTGTCGGTCCGCTTCCGCCTTGGCCACCGCGATCTCCTTTTCCGCCTCCGCTTTGGCGATGGCGGCCTTTTTCTTGATCTGAGAAATGTTGTCGATACCCAGATCCTCAATTACGCCGTTGCCGTCGGAAAAATTCTGCACGTTGAAGCTGACGATGTCCAGTCCCATCGCCGCAAGATCCGGCTCTGCGTTCTCCTTGACCAGATTTGCAAACTTCTGGCGGTCGCTGACCATCTCCTCCAGACGCATGCGTCCCACGATCTCACGCATGTTGCCTTCCAGAACCTCTCTGGCAATATTCGCGATATACTGGGTATTCTGATTCAGAAAGTTTTCCGCGGCCAGCGCCAGCCGGGAAGGCTCGCTGGAAATCTTCACATTGACCGCCGCGTCCACCTGGATGTTAATATAATCCGCCGTGGGGACTGCGTTGGTGGTTTTCACGTCAATGGCAATCAGCTTCAGACTCAGCTTGTCCATCCTCTCCAGGAACGGAATCTTCACGCTGGCCTTTCCGATGATGATCTTCTTTCTCATACCGGATATGATGAAGGCCGTATCCGGCGGAGCCTTCTTGTACCCTGAAAACAGGATCGCAATGACGAGGATCACAATGATTCCAATGATGATAAACAACATATACCCTTCCTCCTTTTTTTGCCGCCAAAGGCGGCATTTGTTTTTTGGAAAAGAACGGCGAAAGCCGTTCTTTGGCGCGAACCGAAGGTTCGAGCATCCTCCTTTTTTGCCGCCAAAGGCGGCATTTGTATTTCTATAAAAACGGCAGAAGCCATTCTCCCGTACGAGACGGAAAAATACGCCGTTTTTTTCCTAAGAATCCACCTCTGGCTCTCCGGCTTCCCCGGAGTTCATCTCTCTTACCTCTTCCTCCGCCTCCGCGCGGAATTCCTCCAGCTTCATTTCATTCAGCCGGGGGAGCTCCTCCAGCGACTTCACCCCGAAGGTGCGCAGAAACTGCTCCGTTGTGCCGAACAGGAGCGGCCGCCCCGGCGCATCCAGCCTTCCCAGCTCCGTGACCAGCTCAAACTCAACCAGCCGGCTGATGGCATGATCGCTGTTCACTCCACGGATCTTTTCCACATCCAGCCTGGTCACAGGCTGTTTATAGGCGATGATGGAGAGGGTCTCGAGAAGCGTATCCGTCAGCGCATATTTTTTCGGCGTCTTCGCCACACGGACCAGATATTCATACAGATCCCCTCTGGTACACATCTGAAAAGCTCCCTCGTACTCCACCAGACAGACGCCTCTGTCCTGAGCCTCCCATTCCTCCTTCATCTGCGTCAAAAGCAGCCTTGTCTCCTCCGGCGTCTCCTCAATCGCCGCGGCCAGCCTGTCCAGCTCCACGGAATCACCCATAGCGAACAGAATCGCCTCCAGAGCCGCCTTTTTATGCTCCTGCTCCATTTTCCGCATCCTTTCTTCCGCCCAATTCCTCTTGTTCTCCCAGAGAAGTCAGCCGCAGATTTTCCAGTCCGTCAGCCGTTTCATTGACCGTGATGATGATGTCTTCCTCAATCCCTTCCTGACTGACATTGACCGCTCCGGTCTTCATCAGCTCAAGCACGACCAGAAAGGTCACAATCACGTCCATCCGGCTCTTCCGGTTTTCCAAAAGCTCCCGGAAATTCAGCTTCCGGTGGCTTCTGATATAGGCGGCAACATAACCCGCCTTATGTTCGATATTGACCTCGTCCTTTTCGATCCGTCCGAAATGGCTGCGGACCGGATCCATTTTATCCTCCTGCCGCTTCAGACAGGCCTGAAATACTTCGTTCAGGCGGGTCAGCGTCACCCCGCGGAGCAGCTCCTCATAATCCACGGGCTGTCTGTAGTCCCTGACCTCCGGCGGCAGTGAAGGCTCCCTGTAAAAGGCCTTCTGCGCGTCCACCTCCATATCCTTCAGTTCCAGCGCCATGTACTTATATGCCTTATATTCCAGAAGCTTTTCCACCAGCTCCGAGCGGGGATCCTCTTCCTGCCCCTCCTCATCCTTCTCACGGGGCAGAAGCATCCGGCACTTGATATCCAGAAGCGTCGCCGCCATCACGAGGAACTCGCTCATCACGTTCATATCCGCCTTTTCCATCTGACGGATGGTTTCCAGATACTGATCCGTGATCTCCACAATGGGGATATCGTAGATATCCACCTTATTCTTTTCAATCAGATGCAGCAGAAGGTCCAGCGGGCCTTCAAATGCCTGCAGCTTCACCTCAAGCGCCATAAACGTTTCGGTCTCCCTTTTTCATATCCCTTTTCCGGCAGTCCTCCGCGGTTCTCAGACCTTTCAGCCGCGTCCCATCCGACGCAGCCGCGCCGCTGCCCTCGGCCCGCCTCATTCCGGCTCCAGTGTCACCACAATCAGCTCGCCCGGATTGAAAATGCGGATGGGAATGGTATGGCTCCCCAGCCCCCGTCCCAGAATCATGGTGCTGTCCTTTTCCCGGAACAGCCCGCCGTCATATTTGGGGAAAAGCCGGAAGGCCGGAGACAGAACACCGCCGAGGAAAGGCAGCCGCATGATACCTCCATGCACATGGCCGGAAAGCACCAGATCCGCTCCCCATTCGGCATAAGCGGGAAAATAGTCCGGGTTGTGGGCGATCAGAATATTGTATTCCCCTTCAGCCGGCTTTCCGAGCAGCCGTTTCAGATAGGCCGCGTCCATTCTGCTTTTCTTTACCTTCTGATAAAATTCCTTTCCGATTTCCACTCCATACAGGCGGATTCCTGGCTCCGGAAGCAGCAGACTGTCATTTTCCAGAAAAACAACACCCCTGCGCTTAAGCTGCGCATGATAGCGGCGGTAACCGCTCCCGTAGTGCTTTTCATCCGTCTTCATCCGGTATTCGTGGTTTCCGTTGGCATAATAAACGGGATACTTTTCCGTCAGGATCTCCGTCAGCTCCAGGGCCGGGCCAAAGCGTTCCGGCGTCTCCGAAGTGAGCATATCCCCCGCGATCAGAATGCTCTCCGGCTTCTGCGCATCGATTGCCGCCAGCAGCTTTTCATTATGCTCTCCATAACGCTTGTTGTGCAGATCGGAGAGCATGACAAACCGATATTTCCTTTTCAGGTTCCTGCAGCGGATGCGGTACTCCACCGTAACGAAACGGTTGGAATCATATACTGTCACCGCAGCGAAAAGAACTGCCGCAGCGCAGAGAACGCCGATGAAAAAATAAATCACGTGCCTGCTCCTTTGCCTTGAATATAACAGAGAAAGTATATCATATTTTGATTCGTTATAAAAGGAAATATGCGAGAACTTTTTTCAGATAATCCCGAAAGCCCGCGGCGGCCACAGATTCTGCATACACCACATTCACGGTTCCAAGCGTCTCGCCGTTCAGCCGGTAGACAGCTTCTCCCGCCTTCTGTCCTGCTTCCAGAGGGGCCTGCGCCTCCTCCGGCAGATTCAGCGACTTTTCCACGAGACTCATATCACTTCCCTTCGTATCCAGCCAGGTAAACGGCTTTTCAAAGGCAAGCTCAACCGTGTCCGCGACGCCGCCCTCTACCTTCAGCAGCGGCAGCTTTTCCGTATTCTCATCGTGGTACAGGGAACTGACGCTGTAGCCATAGTTCAGAAGCGTCACCGCATCATCGAACCGTGCCTTGTAGTCCGGCGCCGCCATCACCACCGCGATCAGCTCGATATCGTTCTTTTTCGCCGTGGCCGAAACACAGTACTTCGCCTTGCTGGTGGAGCCCGTTTTCAGGCCGGTGGTCCACTGATACTGCTTCAGGAGCTTATTGGTGCTGGACAATGTAAAGGTGCTGCTTCCCCGGCCTGTATTGTGTGTAATATCCTCCATCCAGATCATGGTATAGTTGAACACTTCCGGGTGTTTTGTGATCAGCTCTCTTGACATAACCGCCACATCCCTGGCGGTGGTATGATGGTCGTCGGAATCCGACAGACCACAGCAATCCAGAAAATGGGTATTGTCCATGCCCAGCTCCTGCGCCTTTTCGTTCATGCGGGAAACAAATTCTTCCTCACTTCCGGCAATGAACTCCGCCATTGCAACCGCTGCGTCGTTGCCGCTGGCGACAGCAATGCACTTGATCAGAGTGTCCACCGTCTGCATCTCCCCTTCCTCCAGGAAGACCTGGCTTCCGCCCATGGACTGGGCGTATGCGCTCGTCATCACCTCATCCTGAAGGCTGATATCCCCTCTTTCCAGCGCTTCAAAAATCAGAAGCAGCGTCATGATCTTGGTGATGCTCGCCGGAGAGCAGGGTACATCCGCATTCTGTTCAAAAATCACGGTTCCCGTGGATGCCTCCATCAGAATGGCCGCGGGCGCCGACAGATGCACGGATACGCCGCCCTGCTCCTGCGAACTTTGCTCCTGTGTGCTCTGTTCCTGTGTTTCCTCAGCATACACCACGCACAGCCGCTGCGCAGGCATTCCTGCTGAAAGCAGGATGCTCAGCACGAGAGAAAAAATTATTTTCTTTCGAGAAAGCAGAGCCTTCCGCCGGGAAACCGACCGTTTCCCCTTTCTTCCATAGCTCCGTCCGGTCCAGTCCAACATAAGGGAATCTCCCATCAATCCAGTCTATAGCACATTCTATGTAGCCACAGACAGTTTCATGAATGCCGAAAGCTCCGGAAGGGACCGTATGCCGGACAGGATCATATAGCGGACAGAGAAAAGACCCGTCCGGGGCTTTCCATGAGAGAAAGTCCGGACGGGTCCTCTTCTTTCCGCTCTTCTGTTTTCGCGTGTCTCTTTCTTACTGCGCTGCAGCGGCCTGCGCCTGCGCAATCACAGCAGCCGCGACGGCAGGATCAACCGGAAGACCTGTGGCTGAATCGATCATGTTTCCGGTGGAAGGATCCAGCACCCAGGTGGAAGGATCAATGCCGGTCAAATCAATCTCAGGAGCCACATATTCCGTGCCGATACCGTTCGCATCGAAGACATAGGTCTTTCCGTCCAGAACCAGAGATTTGTTGACCGCCATGCTTCCATCCTCCTGGAAGTAGCGAAGCCCCTGAGCGTCCGTATACCAGCCGTACTGCATGGATCCGTCCGCGCCAAACAGATAGGTCAGACCGCCGATATTGACAAGTCCGGTCTGCATCAGGCCGTTCACATCAAAATAGTAGTTCTTGCCCGCAATTGTCACCAGATCCCGCAGCATATGTCCGTCTGAGGTATCCATGTACCAGGTATTCACGCCATCTGTCAGCCAGCCGTTCTTAAACAGCGTTCCATCCGCATTCATGAAATAGCGGTTTCCTTCATAGTCAACCCAGCCGCGCTGCATCTTATAGTTGTTGTAGAAATAGGTGTTTCCGTTTCTCGTGGTAAAGCCATTGGCAATGATGATATTGGAATAGTCCTTGAACTGATAGTTCAGATCCACCCGGCCATTGATTCCGCTCACAGTCCCGCTGCTGGTAAACTGCCAGAAGGACGGGTTAGGATACTCACAGGCGTCCGCATACTGCGCCACCCATACATCGTAGGGCACCACGCCGATCTGCGTCGTCAGCATATTCTTATTGGAATAAACCATCGGATAATAGCCCGCATTCTCAATCGTGGAGCAGAAGGCAACCACCAGCGCCACCAGCTCCTGTGTGGACATGGTTTTATGTACTGCATCCTCAAGATCATAAACCACAGGCATATTCACCGTAAAAGGCGCGATTGCCGCCAGTGTAAACTGTGCCTCCGCCAAGGCAGCCTCCACCGTGGTGGCATAGGAGTAAAGATAAACGCCCGTCTTCAGACCTGCCGCAGCAGCGCCTGCCATATTCTGAGCAAAATAGGGATCAAGACCGCTCTTCGCGCTTCCCACCCGGATAAAAGCAAAGCTGTAACCCTCAGAGGCCACGGCACTCCAGTTGATCGCTTCCTGATACATGGAAACGTCGATTCCCTTTGCAATCACTCCAGCCGCCTTCGCGTCCACTCCCGAGCCGAGCAGCGTTCCAATTCCGATCAGCGCCGCAAGGACGAGGCCGGCCATTCTCATCTTCCAGTTTTTTCCCATTCCTTTTCTTTCCCGTACCTTTCTGGAGCGGTCATCTGCCGCTTCCCTTCCTTTGTCAGTCTGTTTCCAAAAAACTGCGCCAGTCTCCTTTAGGAACCGTCCGGCGGCCGTTCCTTCTAAAAGCGGAAAAAGCCGCGGCATTTCGTCAGAAGCCTGTCTCTTTTTTCCGCCACATCCACATGCAGCGCCGCAAGAAGATGCCACAGAAAATCGATCAGAACAAGCAGAAGCACCGCTCTGAGGATCACAAGTCCTCTGCCATATGTATACCAGGAAGCGTATTTCATCACGATCCCATGAAGAAATCCGATGATGATAACCGCATAAAAACCCCAGGCAATCGTGCTTTCCAGACAGATCAGCCCCTGATAATTAAAGGGCTTTTCATGGTAATCCCACCATACCTCACCGAACAGCTTCAGCATCATCCTTCCCACCAGATACTCAAAGGCCGTTGCGCTGAGCGCTCCCGCAAAATAGAGCAGAAACAGGTTTCCGGCAAATCCCCTCAAAAGAAAATATCCGGCAAGCGCACCAACGCCATAGATAGGGCAGAAAGGACTCGTCATAAAACCTCTGTTGGTCAGCTTCCTGTTGCAGAACGACATATAGGCGGATTCCATGCACCATCCGAGCACGCTGTAAATGCAGAAGGCCGCAATCAGACGCACCGGCTGCAGGCCGGCAGGCATCGATATGCTGTAAAGCAACATAATTCCTCCGTCCCGAACGTCCGCTTCTCATGGCAGAAAATGGAAATTTCCGCCATACAAAACACAAGTCCCTGATAGCTGACTACCAAGGACTTCCGTTCGCTTAATTATATTTACGCTTTCTTGCCGCTTCGGACTTCTTCTTGCGTCTTACGCTGGGCTTCTCGTAATGCTCTCTCTTACGGATCTCCTGCTGAATACCAGCTTTCGCACAGCTTCTTTTAAAACGACGAAGCGCGCTGTCCAAAGTCTCATTCTCTTTTACGATAATATTAGACATAGCTCACACCTGACCTCCCTTCAGTCCCTTCAAGTTCATGACTGATTGGGTTTTTAATGCATAGCCGCACTCTGTAATAACACAGCACACCTGTGCACATCCATTATTATACCAAAAAATGACCTCACGTCAAGACCTTTTTGGGGGTTCTGTTTCAAATTCTTTGATCCGGCCTATTTAAGCATGCCTTCCAGAACCGCTGCCGCTTCCTTCAGAGCATCGTCAATTCCCTCCGGCTTCTTTCCGCCGGCCTGAGCCATATTCGGCCTTCCGCCGCCGCCACCGCCGACAAGAGCCGCAATTCCCTTAATCAGGTTGCCCGCATGAGCGCCGGCCTTCATCGCGCCGTCCGTGGCCATTGCCACCAGATTCACCCTGCCGTCCTGTTCGGAAGCGAGCACGATCACGCCTTCGCCCAGCTTCTCCTTCAGCTGGTCGCCCAGCTCTCTTAAGCCGTTCATGTCCACGCCGTCCGCACGTGCCGCGATCAGCTTCACGCCCTTCACTTCCTGGACCTGGTTCATCACGTCGCCCAGGGCTTCCTTCGCGGCCCTGCTCTTCAGGGATTCATTTTCCGCGTTCAGCCGCTTCATCTCTGCCATCAGATGCTCCAGCTTCTCTGTCAGGGTCGCGGGCGTCGCCTTCACGATCTTCGCCGCTTCCTCAAGACGGCTCTCCTGCTCTCTGTAATAAGAGAACACGCCGGGACCGGTGAGCGCTTCAATCCTCCTGACGCCGGCTGCAACGCCGCTTTCGGAAAGGATCTTAAACACGGAGATGTCTCCCGTATTCGCCACATGGGTTCCGCCGCACAGTTCCGTGGAAAAATCTCCCATCCGTACTACGCGGACCTTATCGCCGTATTTCTCGCCAAACAGAGCCATCGCTCCGGTCTTCTTCGCTTCCTCCAGAGTCATGATACTGGTCTCCACCGGAATATGGGCGGCGATTTCATCATTCACGATCTTTTCCACCTGCGCCAGCTCCCCTTCGGTCATGGCGGAGAAATGGCTGAAATCGAAACGAAGGCGGTACGGATCCACATAGGAGCCTGCCTGCTCCACATGAGTACCGAGCACTGTGCGCAGCGCCTTCTGCAGAAGATGGGTAGCGCTGTGATTTTTACAGGTATCCGCACGCTTTTCAGCATCCACTGTAAGTTCCACCTGATCGCCCATGCGCAGCATGCCCTTCGTCATCTTTCCCACATGTCCGATCTTGCCGCCCAGCAGATGAATGGTATCCTGCACCACAAATTCACCCTCCGCGGTACGGATCACGCCCGTATCTCCGCACTGACCGCCCATGGTTCCATAGAAAGGGGTCTGCTCCACAATGATGGTGCCGCTCTCCCCATCGGTCAGCGCCTCTACCACCTCATCCTCCGTGGTCATGGCCACAATGGGGGATTTCCAGGTCAGCCTGTCATATCCTACAAATTCGGAGGTGATTGCAGGATCGATCTGCTCGTAAACCGTCGCGTCGGCTCCCATATAGTTGGTCACCTTTCTCGCGGCGCGGGCCTTGTCCTTCTGCTCCTTCATGCAGGCGGCAAAGCCGTTCTCGTCCACGGAAAAGCCTTTTTCCTGCAGAATCTCCGTGGTCAGATCCAGCGGGAAGCCATAGGTATCATACAGACGGAACGCATCCTGACCGGAAAGCTGCGTCTTTCCTTCCTTCGCCATCTGCTCAGACAGCTCGGCAAGGATGCTCAGCCCCTGGTCGATGGTGCGGTTGAATTTATCCTCCTCCTGAGAAAGGACCTTAAAGATGAATTCCTTCTTCTCCTCCAGCTCCGGATAACCGTCACGGCTGCCCTCGATAACGGTATGGCTCAGGTTGGAAAGGAATTCTCCTTCGATTCCCAGAAGCCTGCCGTGGCGTGCAGCGCGGCGGATAATGCGGCGGAGCACATAGCCTCTTCCCTCATTGGAGGGCATGATGCCGTCCGAAATCATAAATGTGGCGGAACGGATATGGTCCGTCACAATACGGATGGAAACATCCCATTCGTGTTTTTCCTTATAGGTTTTGCCTGCCAGCTCGCAGACTCTGTTTCTCAGCGCCTGAATAGTATCCACATCGAAGATGGAATCCACATCCTGCACAACGGTTGCAAGACGCTCCAGACCCATGCCCGTATCGATGTTCTTCTGGATCAGGTCGGTATAATGGCCGTGGCCGTCATTATCGAACTGGGAGAACACGTTGTTCCACACTTCGATGTAACGGTCGCAGTCACAGCCCACCGTACAGGTCGGTTTTCCGCAGCCGTATTTCTCACCGCGGTCATAGTATACTTCGGAGCAGGGGCCGCAGGGACCGGAGCCGTGCTCCCAGAAATTATCCTCTTTTCCGAAACGGAAAATCCGTTCCGGCGCAATGCCGATTTCCTTATTCCAGATGTCGAAGGCCTCGTCGTCATCCAGATATACGGAAGGATACAGCCTGTCCGGGTCAAGTCCGACCACTTCGGTCAGAAACTCCCAGCACCAGGCGATCGCCTCATGCTTGAAATAATCTCCGAAGGAGAAATTTCCCAGCATTTCAAAGAAAGTGCCGTGCCTGTCCGTCTTGCCGATGTTCTCGATATCGCCGGTGCGGATACACTTCTGACAGGTGGCCACCCTTCTTCTCGGCGGGATCTCCTGCCCCGTAAAATAGGGCTTTAAGGGAGCCATACCGGAATTGATCAGAAGCAGGCTGTTGTCGTTGTGCGGCACCAGGGAAAAGCTCTTCATCACCAGATGTCCCTTGCTCTCAAAGAAATCCAGGAACATCTTTCTCAATTCATTTACACCGTATTTTTCCACGTCTGTTTCCTCCAAAATTGCCTGAATCTATCCCATTATAAATACAATTTTTTTCCTTGTCAATGTCACGCATCAGCACAGAGGCGCAAATACCCGGAGAACCGAATCCACCAGGCCGCCGACGATTCCCTTTTTGCAGTCGTCCAATGTGATCTCCCGGCTCTGTTCAATGGTCCTTATGCTGTCCTCCTTCAGCTCTTTCAGCCCCTCTGTGCGGTACAGAAGGGTGGCGCACTCAAAATGCAGATAGAGGCTTCTGAAGTCCATATTCACACTGCCCACCACACCGAATTCATCGTCACAGATATAGCTCTTCGCATGGATAAAACCGGGCGTATATTCATAGATCCGGACACCTGCCCGCAGAAGCGGGGGATAATTGGATCGGGTGATCCGGAATACGGTCGGCTTATCCGGAATTCCGGGCGTCACGATCCGGACATCCACGCCCCGCTTTGCCGCCTGGCAGAGTGCGTTTCTCATCACATCGTCCACAATCAGATAGGGCGTAAAAATATAGACATATTTCTTCGCCTGATGCAGGATGTCCAGATATACATTTTCCGCGATTGTCTCATTGTCCAGGGGGGAATCCGTATATGGCTGAACCAGCCCTGTTCCTGAAAAGCTCTCCGGATGCCATACATGGGGCCGGAAGCGGTCGATATCCTCATCCTCCTTCCGGAATGCATTCCACATCTCCAGGAACATCACGGTAAAGCTCCAGACGCCCTCCCCGTGAAGGCGCACACCGGTGTCCTTCCAGTAGCCAAAGCGGACGATCTCATTGATATACTCATCCGACAGATTGATTCCTCCGGTATAGGCCGTATGTCCGTCAATATCCAGAATTTTTCTGTGATCCCGGTTGTTCATCACAAGGGAGAAAAAAGGTATGATCGGATTGAAGACCATGCACTTTATGCCCGCCTTCTCAAGCCATTCACCATAACCTCCCGGCAGATAGGTGATGCTTCCCATATCATCGTAGATCATCCGGACCTCAACGCCCGCAGCCGCCTTTTCCTTCAGAATTTCCAGAATGGTATTCCACATTTTCCCTTCCGAAACGATAAAATACTCCAGAAAAATGTAATGCTCCGCGCGCTTCAGATCCTCCAGCATATCCACAAACATTTCTTCACCGGACGGATAATACCGGACCTCCGTATTGGTATAGGCCGGGAAATCGCTCACCCTCTCCACGTAGCGGAAGGTGCCTGCGGCACGGCCGCTATCCTTTTTCTCATCGGGAGGCAGCTCCTTCGCCCCCTCCTTCTTTTTCAGGTACTGCCGGTACTGTACGTGCTGGGCATGCAGCTTTCCACGCATTTTACGGGAAGGCTTTTTATCTCCGAAAACCAGATAAAACAGCCCGCCGAACAGAGGAAGCGCCATAATCAGCACGATCCAGCCGATCTTATAGGCAGAATTGTCATCCTTTCCTATAATGTACAGTACAACCAGAATACTCAGCACAGAAAACACCGTGGTAATCCAGCTCACATATTCCGTCAGCTTTTCCAGCATGAAAATGAGCCAGATGACCTGTATTAATATGAGCAGCACCGTGATGATAATACGGTTCATCACCAGTCTTTTGTATTTCTCCCTCATTCACCGTCTTCCCTTCTCGTTCTGCTTTCTGTCTGCGGCTTCAGGACGCGCTTCCTGCCTGCGCCGGTTTTGAGGGCGCTCTCCGGAGGCCGTTCCGCTCTTTGCGGACGCCGCATTCTTCTGAAACGCCGCATTCTTTTGAGACGCTGCGCTTCCGGGAGTCGTTTCCTTTCCGTGAGGTGCTCCTCTTCCGGCAGACATACCATTTCCGGCAGGCGCCATGTCCTTCCTCCGGTTTCTCTCGTTCACATCGCTTCTTAAAAGCTTATACACTGTCGCCACAAGCGGAACGCCGAGAAGCATGCCGCCGATTCCCAGCAGGCCGCCTCCCACTGTTACCGCCGCCAGCACCCACATGCCCGGAAGGCCAATCGAGGAACCGACCACTCTGGGATAAATGAGATTTCCCTCCATCTGCTGCAGGACAACAATAAACACCAGGAAGAGCAGCGCTTTCAGAGGATCTACAGTAACGATCATGAACGCTCCGACGGCGGCTCCCAGATACGCCCCGACAATTGGAATCAGAGCCGTCACTCCGATGAAGGAGCCGACCATCACCGCATAAGGGAAATCAAAGATGAGCATTCCCACAGTACAGAGTGTGCCCAGAATCACCGCCTCCGTACACTGGCCGATGATAAAGCTGGAAAAGGTTTCATCCGCCGTCTTCAAAACGCGGGCAATTCTCTCCACGGTTCGTTCCTTCAGGTACGCGCGGAAAATCCGTTTTGCCTGGGAACGCAGCCGCTCCTTTCCCACAAGGATGTAAATGCCGAAGATCAGGCCGATAAAAAAGTTGACCACTCCCCCGACCACGCTTCCGACCACGCTGATGGTCGAGTTCAGAAGGCTTCCAATTCCCGACTGGGCCACATTCACAGCCTTTTCCATCATACTGTTCCAGTCAATATTCTCCATATAATCCGAAGCATTAAAAACTCCGCTTTGTTCCATCCAGTCCGCTGCCTCGTCCAGAACCTCCGGAATGCTCCGCCCGATCACGCCGAATGTCTTTCCCAGCTCCGGAATCACCAGCCGTCCGACCAGCGTAAACAGGGCGACCACCAGAAGCAGTGATACCACGATTCCGATTCCGCGGCGCGCCGTCTGCGCAAAACGCTTCTTCGCATGCGGCAGAATCAGCCGTTCCACCCTTACCAGCACGATGTTCAGCACATAGGCCATACCTACGCCGAGCACCAGCGGAAAAACGACGTTCCAAAGCCTCGACACCCCCGCGAGAATCACATCGAATTTTACAATGCACAGAATCAGAAATGCGGCAAGACAGATATAAATGATAATGGCTCTTTCAGTCCTTCTTTTCTGTATATTCTGCATACCAGCACACTTTCTCCTTTCCGTTTCCATATCAGTGCCTCTATCTTATCACAAAACGAAAAAGAAAAGTAGCCCCTCTCTGTGTAAAATCGCAGGTTTTGCTGACAAAAAGAAGTCCCGTAAACGCTTCGTTTACAGGACTTCTCCCGATTCTCTTTTTTCAGAATGCAGTTATCTTACACAATACCCTGCGCGGTCATCGCGTTGGCAACCTTCTCAAAGCCCGCAATGTTGGCACCTGCCACATAGTTTCCTTCCATTCCGTAACGCTTTGCGGCGTCGTCCAGGTTGTGGAAGATGTTGACCATGATATTCTGCAGCTTCGCATCCACTTCCTCGAAACTCCAGCTTAAGCGCTCGCTGTTCTGGCTCATTTCCAGAGCGGAGGTGGCTACGCCGCCGGCGTTTGCCGCCTTGCCGGGAACGAACAGAACGCCGTTCTTCTGCAGATACTCCGTCGCGTCAAGAGTGGTGGGCATATTCGCGCCCTCGCAGACAGCGATAACGCCGTTTGCAACCAGTCCTTCCGCATCGGAAAGGGTAAGCTCGTTCTGCGTTGCGCAGGGAAGCGCGATATCCACCTTCACGCTCCATACGCCCTTGCCGCTGTGATATTCCGCCTGCGGTCTGTAGTTCAGGTAATCGGACACACGGCCGCGCTTCACTTCCTTGATCTCCTTAAGGGCATCCAGGTCAATGCCTTCGGGATCATAAACCCAGCCGGTGGAATCGGAGCAGGTTACCACCTTCGCGCCCATCTGATGCGCCTTCTGGATCGCATAGATGGCAACGTTTCCGGAGCCGGAAACCGCGATGGTCTTGCCGGCGATATCGATGCCGTTGCACTTGAGCATCTCCTTCGTGATGTACAGAAGGCCGTATCCTGTTGCTTCGGTTCTGGCCAGAGATCCGCCGTAGCTTAAGCCCTTGCCGGTCAGGACGCCTTCATAGGTGTCGCGGATTCTCTTATACTGTCCGAACATGTATCCGATCTCTCTCGCTCCGGTTCCGATGTCTCCGGCGGGAACATCGGTGTCAGCGCCGATATGTCTGTACAGCTCCGTCATGAAGCTCTGGCAGAATGCCATAACCTCTCTGTCGGATTTTCCCTTGGGATCAAAGTCGGAGCCGCCCTTGCCGCCGCCGATCGGAAGGCCCGTCAGGGAATTCTTGAACACCTGCTCAAAGCCGAGGAACTTGATGATTCCAAGGTTTACGGAAGGATGCAGGCGGAGTCCGCCCTTATAGGGTCCAATCGCGCTGTTGAACTGCACGCGGTATCCGGTGTTCACCTGAACCTGTCCCTTGTCATCCACCCACGGTACGCGGAAGATCACCTGACGCTCCGGATTCACCAGTCTTTCCAGCAGGGCATCCTTTCTGTAAGCTTCCTCATTCGCCTCGATCACGACTCTGAGGGATTCCAGAACTTCCTTTACCGCCTGATGGAATTCCGGCTGCGCGGGGTTTTTCTCAATCACCTGAGCGATAACCTCGTCTACATAAGACATATTCATTTCCTCCTTTTTTACGCTGCACAGGCAGCATTGTCCATTTGTCAATAAAAAATCCGGAACAAAACGAGCTGTCCCGGATTTTCAGACTCCCTTGTCCGTTTTTTATTATATAATGGGAAAAGCCGTGATGCAAGCTTTTCTTTATTCATCACAGCAATGTTTTAACGTGTTACCATCCTGTCACCGAAGGGAAACAGCAGCCAGCCACCGGCACAGACAGCCGCTCGTTTACTAAAGATATTTTTTTAGTTCCGTTATGGTCTTCTGGCCGAAATCCAGGAATTCTTCCGCAAGCTGCCTGCTCTGCTCTCCGGCGTTTTCATGATGATTCATCGCCTTCCACATGTCCGTCAGCTCCCTGCTGCTTTCCCGGATCATAAGTCCCGCAATATGGCTGACGCTGGTGTCAAAAAGTGTGCCTGCATGCACGCTCCCCTTCAGGGCCAGCTCAGCGACCGCCCCCGCCCGGTAGCCTTCTCTCTTCTCCTTCAGCATTTCCTGCCTCACCCTGTCATTAATCTGCGAATACTGCAGTTCCTTTCCATTCAGGTAAAGAGAAAAGGGATCATCCGCCACCTTCGGGAGCATGGTTTCGATCACCCTCATCCCCTTCTGGGCATTCTTTTGTATTTCCCTGAAAAGGGCCGTATCATCACCTTTCATCGCCATTTCTTTCGTCTCCTTTCACCATCTGCCGGACAAGTTCAGAATTCGTCTGACGACAGACTTTCCTTAAAATGAACAGGGGGAATGCCCTGATATAAGCATTCCCCCTGAAGAAGACGATTATTCTTTTTTCAGCCGGATTTATCATTTATCATGGACACGCTCTCAACCGTTCAGCTTATCTGATTTATCTCAGCACGTCCGTTCTGATATACCCGGTTTCTCCATTGAAGCGCACCCTGGTCCATCCATCCGCCTGCTTCATGATAATCTCAACCACATCGCCGGAATAGCCAACCGCAATCCTGTCAGCGCTTTCACTGGCGCTGCTTCTGATATTTACGGTTGTTGTCAGCCGATAGCTGCCGCTGTCCGGAACATCCGACAAATCCGCCGTCTCGGAAGCCTCTCCCACTGCCGGCACCTCATCCTGAGATGCGCTTTCCTCTTCACCCGCAGCCGCTTCTTCTGAAGTATCCGTTCCATCCGATGCCGCATCGGAAGCTCCTTCATCCACAGCCGCCAGATACTCGGACTTAATATAGGCCTCTCCGCCGTCATACTCGACTCTGGACCAGCCGTTCTCCCTGTTTTCCAGGAGCGTAAAGGTATCGCCGATCTGAGCTTTTCCAAGCACATCCGCCGTCTCGCTGTCGGAACTGCGGATATTCACCACATCCAGAGCCTCAACCAGAGATCCCTCTCCTGCATTCTCCGTTTCCTGAACGCTTTCCTCCGTCTGTGCCGCGTCAGCGCTTTCGGTTTCTGTTGCGGTCTCCGTTTCCTGTTCAGCAAGCGCGTCACCGACCGAAGCCTTCAGATCCTCGGAGAGCTGTGTCAGAAAGGCGGCCAGCTCTTCATCCTCCGTAACGGCTTCATTATATTCCACCTGCACACGGTTAAACAGCTCCACCACATCATCCTGCTTCGTAACACTGATCCTGTATTCCCGCATGGTTTCATCGTTGGTACAGTCATGAATGTAATACTCTCCGTCACTGTTCTGGCATACCACGAAGGTATTAAGGCCGCAGACCGGACGGTCGATATCCTTAAATTTCGCATAATAGCTCGCATACACCACGTAGGAATTTTCCTCCGGGCCCGGCTTGGTATAGCAGTTGATATCTTCATAGCCTTCCAGATAACTGCTCTTTTCCTGAATTTGAAGAAGCTCCGTCTGCTCGGAATAATCCTTAATGGAATTAATCGTATCAATATCTCCTTCCGCCGCAGCCTGATAATACCGCTCAATCAACGCATTGATTTCAGGATAGGCGTTCTCCTCGAGCGGAACATATGCCACTTCGGTCTCCGCGCTCTGTGCTTCTGTCTCCACAGTCTGAGTCTCCGCGGAAGCGGTCTGATTCGCAGCATTCCCTCTTCCAATCATGGCGCCCAGAAAAACGCCGGCTCCCAGAAGCACCACAGCCGCAAGTACTACAATTACAAGACTTTTCGTATTCTTTCTCAAAATCTGGGCAATTTCCTTCCACCAGGGGAGTCCATGCCCCTGCGCGCTCCTGCGCACGTCGAAATCCTTCAGCCCCTCTTCCGGCATATCAAACTTTCCTTCTTCCGGTTTCTTCCGTTCTTCGCTCAATTATGACACCCTCTTTTCTTCTGAAACACATGAAAAGTTCCCGGGAAATAGCAAAAATGCACCCGACAGGAATCGAACCTGCATTAAAGGCGTCGGAGGCCTCCGTTCTATCCATTAGACTACGGGTGCAAAGCTGTGAAGCTTATTATAATTTTGCCGCACATGAAACACTCATAAAAATATTACAACTTTATTACATTTATTTCATGCGCATCACAGTTTCATATAATAGCACAACTTTCTCCCGATGTCCAGCGCCTTTTTGGGAATTAAGAAAAACTTTTTGGGAATTAAGAAAAACTTCATCTTTTCGTTACATTCTTTTTTTCATTCAAAGGATTCGGACCCTGCCCTCCTTCCTGTCAAAATAATAGACGCTGTCCGACAGAAATTCCTCCGGCGGAACATTCCGTTCATTCACTTCATTCACCATCTGATACAGATCAAAACGTCTTTCCCCTCCTGTGTCCGCGAGCAGCAGGACCTCATGGACAGAGCTGGGCAGGATGAAAAATCCCCTTTTATTTCCGACAAGAAGCTTCAGAACGTCCGGATATAGAAGCACTGCGGCTCCATAAAAATGCTGGGTGTTGGAAAGGATAAACATCTCCTTTCCGTCAGCTTCCCGCCGGCTGACCAGCAGACCGGCAACCTTATCAAGCAGTTCCTCCTGCTCCGCCTCCTTTCCCGGTTCCGCTTCAGGAAGCTGCTGTGCCACCGCATGGCGCATCATTTCATAGAGAAAATTCTTCATCGGTACGCATTCCGGCCTGAGAATCTGCTGCATGTTTGCCCGTGCTTCCGCCAGCAGCTCTTCTTCGCCGACATTCCAGCGTCTCATATGGACATAACGGATCAGAATACAGGCGCAGCCGAGCTCATCACCCATCAGGATGCAGCAGGGCACCACAGCAAGATCCATCCATACCTGATGAGGCACCTGCTCCAGCAGATCCCGGTTTTTCTCCAGATTGACCAGCCTGCAGGCAAGACGGGTGCGCACCTGCTCATAATCCCGGAAAAAGTCCAGATTCAGCTTCTCCGCCGGCCTGTGTTCCTCATAGGCCCGGATGAGCATTCTGACGACTTCACCCAGGGGCATTCCCTCTTCATATTCTTCATAGTAGCTGTCCAGATAGATGGTCGCAGCAATATCGCTCCCCTTTTCCATGAAAATCAGTCCTGTCATTTCAATCCCGTTGTTCTTCATGATTTTCTGGACCGTAATCCGGAGTTCCTCTCCAAAATATGCGCAGACCGCGTTTTTTACCTTATTTACAAACTGTTCCAAACTCATAAGCTTTCCTCTCTTTTCCTTTTTCAGATGTGATAACAGAATCAGGTTTTCCTGAATATGTGCGGAGGCCCTCTCGTTCTGGGGATCTCCGGACTGATATGTATAAATGATGTGACAGCAGATTTTAAACAGACAGGAAAAAAAGAAAGACAACAAAACTCCCCACTATCCATCTGATAGTATTATGGGAATCTCGTTGTCTTATAGGCTGATATAAAAAATATCTTTACAGCGGCATTCCGCCGCCTGACCGTATCTTATACTCTGGAGAGGTATTCGCCCGTTCTGGTGTCAATCTTGATCTTGTCTCCCTGATTGACGAACAGCGGAACGGAAACAACCGCACCGGTCTCAACGGTAGCGGGCTTGGAAGCTCCGGTTGCCGTATCTCCCTTGAAGCCGGGCTCGGTATCGGTAACCTCCAGCTCTACGAACAGGGGCGGCTCCACCGCGAACACGCTGCCGTTATGGGAACATACCTTGCAGACCTCATTTTCCTTCACAAACTTGAGAGCATCGCCCACTGTATCCTTATTCAGGGAAATCTGGTCATAGGTTTCGGTATCCATGAACGTGAACAGATCTCCGTCCGCGTAAAGATACTGCATATCCTTTCTATCAATACGTGCCTGCGGGAATTTCTCAGTGGGGCGGAACGTCTTCTCGACCACACCGCCGTTAATGATGTTCTTCAGCTTTGTTCTGACGAACGCAGCGCCTTTTCCGGGCTTTACATGCTGAAACTCAATTATCTGAAAAATATTGCCATCTACTTCGATCGTAACACCATTTCTGAAATCGCCTGCAGAAATCATAAAAAATCTTCCTCCTGAAATTGTTCGTTTAATTCCTTACCAGTTTATAATAAAAACTCTCATATTTCAACTGTTTTTTTACAGAAAGGGGAAACTGTCCCCGTCTTTTTAATATTCTGCCCCGTCAGGACGCTCCTTTTTCCCTGCGAGGATAAAATCTATGGCCTCCAGATAGCCATCCAGACCATGCCCGTATATCTGCCTGTCGCAGGCCGGAGCCGTCACGGAAACCTTCCGGAATTCCTCCCTTGCCGTAATGTCTGAAATATGAATCTCCACCTTCGGCATCTGCACGCTTGCGAGAGCGTCCCGGATCGCATAGCTGTAATGGGTATAGGCGCCAGGATTGATGACGATGCCGTCCGTCCCGTCAAAATACGCCTCCTGGATCCGGTCGATAATCGCTCCCTCGTGGTTGCTCTGGAACGTCTCCACCTCGCATCCTGCCTCCCTTCCCTTATTCTGAAGCAGGGAAAGCAGGTAATCATAATTCTGTGTTCCGTATACGGCCTTCTCCCGAATTCCAAGGAAATTCAGGTTCGGCCCGTTAATAACCAGTATTTTCATTTTCAATCTTCCTCCATGCCGAAGCGCTTTACGCCGGGGCTGCGCCTCCATTTTTTTCCAGAAGTCCGGCTGCGATCTCCTCCGCCAGCTCCTCCGGCTTTTTTCCATCCACATCCACAATCAGATCCGCCGATGCTGCATATAGGGGATTTCGTTCGGAAAGAAGCCTCCGGATCTCCGCCTCCGGATCCGCCTTCTGAAGGAGCGGCCTGGTGGTATCTCCCCGAAGCCTCCTGTATACCGTTTCCGGACGGACTCGCAGGAACACCACCATTCCGGCTTCCTGCATGATTCGTCTGTTTTCCTCACGCATCGGAAGCCCTCCCCCCGTGGAAACCACCCGGCAGATGTTTTCTTCTCCGAGAGATCGGAGGGTCTGCGTCTCCATGCGCCGGAACGCCTCTTCGCCTTCTGCGGCAAAAATATCCGTAATTCTTTTTTTCTGCTCCTTCTCGATCCGGCTGTCCGTGTCCGTGAAGGGCAGGTCCAGGCGCCGGGCCAGCCGCCTCCCCACCGTGCTTTTTCCGCTCCCCATAAATCCTGTCAGGAAAATCACCTTTCCGCGGCCCTCAGCCGTCCCCTGTCTCTCACTCATTCTGAAACAGCTCCTTCTTCATCCGTTTGTAACAGATTTCCGCCTGGCTCTCCGTCACCGATATGCCCGTCCAGAGCTCATAAGCCTCTATGCCCTGATACAGGAGCATCTTCAGCCCGTTAAAGGCTCTGCCTCCCGCTTCCTCCACCAGGCGCATGAATTTCGTCCGCGCAGGCCGGTAGACCAGATCACAGCCCGTATGGATCAGCCTGTAAAAGCCCTCTTCCTCAATGGGCGCATGCTCCACGTCGGGAGCGAGTCCCACCTTCGTGCCCTGAATGGCCAGATAACGCCCCTCAGGGATCTGCTTCCAGTCAGAAAGCGCCAGCGGCTTCACACAGGCGTGCTCCGCAGCCCGGTTTACCTCATCTGCAAGCTCCTGTGCCCGGGACAGCGTACGGTTCAGAATCCATACCTCCCGCGCCCCGCGCAGGACGCAGAGGAAGGCCGCCGCCCGCGCTGCTCCCCCGGCTCCCAGCAGAATCACCCGCTCGCCGGAAAGCTTCACACCATCCGAAGCGAGCGCCCGGCCAAGGCCGGTGAGATCCGTATTATATCCGCGGTACCCTCCGTCTTCCGGCACCAGGGTGTTCACCGCACCGATCAGAGCGGCCTCCCTTTCCACGCTGCTTAAATACGGGATCACCGCGCTCTTATGTGGAACGGTGACGTTCAGTCCCCGGATGGAGAGAGCCCGCGCTCCCCGCACGGCGTCTCCCACCTGCTCCGCCTTCACGGGAAAGGGCACATAAACCAGATTTCTTCCCGTTTCCTGCGCCAGCGTATTATGAATGACCGGAGAGAGCGTATGCTCCACCGGATCGCCGATCAGGCCGCAGACCACTGTTTTTCCGTCAATCATGCTCCGTCTTCCTTTCTTCAGCCGCAATTTTCTTCCGGTAAAAATAAAGAACAATCCGTTCCAGATACCGCTTCAGGACGATCTGGATCTCCTCCTTCGGGTTGATGGGCTTTACCAGAATGCTGTGAATCCCCGCATTTTTCGCTCCCCAGACGTCCGTAAAAAGCTGGTCGCCCACAAACAGGGTGCTCGTCCGGTCCGTTCCCATCAGCTCCATCGCCCTGCGGTATCCCGCAGGCGAAGGCTTTCCCGCCTTATAAATATAAAATGCCCCCACCTCGTCTGCAAAGGATTTCACCCGCGGCTCCTTATTGTTGGAGAGAAGGACGCAGGAAAAGCCCAGCCTGCGCAGCCGTTTAAAAAGAGCGATGCTTTCCGCATCCGCCGGAGCGCCGTGGGGAACAAGGGTGTTGTCGATGTCAAAAATGATGCCCTTATAGCCCTGTCCGTACAGCCCCTCATAGTCCAGCCTGTAGGCACTCTCCTCATATTCATCGGGATAGAATCTCTGCAGCATCCCTTATTCTCCTTTCCTGTGCGGCTTAAGTCTCATCCTCGATTCCGGCGGCCTCCAGCAGCTCCTTCGTATAGGGATGCTGCGGATGAAAGTACACCTCATCCACATCCCCGCTCTCCACAATACATCCGTCCTTCATGACCATTACCCGCTGGCAGAGCTGGTAAACCACCCTCATGTCATGGGAAATGAACAGGATGGCAAGGCCCATTTCCTTCTGAAGCCGGATCAGGAGCTCGACAATCTGCGCCTGAATGGTCACATCCAGGGCGGAAACAGGCTCATCAGCGATGAGAAGCTCCGGCTCCAGCATCAGGCTTTCCGCGATGCAGACGCGCTGACGCTGGCCGCCGGAAAGCTGCCTGGGAAAACGGTCCGCTATTTTTTCTTCCAGTCCCACCCGCTCCAGCATGGACAGAACCTTCTGTCTGCGGACATCCGCACGGTTTAAATCTGTTCCCTGTCCTTTTCCGAAACGCCTTCTGTTGAGCCGGAGAGGCTCCTCCAGAATCCATCCCACTTTCTTCGCCGGATTCAGCGAACTGTAAGGATCCTGAAACACCATCTGAGGCATTCCGGCTGCACAGCGGATTGTTCCCTCATAATCCGGAAGCAGTCCGAGAATCGCCCGTGAAAGGGTGGATTTTCCACAGCCGCTTTCACCCACCAGTCCCAGCACCTCGCCCTTGCGGATGAAAAAGGAAACGTCATGCAGAACCTGCATTTTTTCTTTCTTTTCAAACAGTCCGCTCTTCTGACGTTCATAAGAAACACACAGGTTTTCCACTTCAAGAATATTTTTTTCTGAAATACAGGTCTCCTGAAAAATCGTCTCCGCCGTCTGCCTCATTCCACGCCCTCCTTTCCGTCCGGGACGCGTCTCTTTCTTTTGATTTTCGGAATCGAGGCGATCAGCCTTCTGGTGTATTCCTCCTTCGGATGGTCATAAATCTGAGCCGTATCTCCTTCCTCCACCACTCTTCCGTCCTTCATTACCACGATCCTCTCACACAGCCGTTTTACCAGACTCAGATCATGAGAGATGAACAGGATTGCCGTCTTCTTTTCCCGGGCAAGCCTTGCCAGAAGCTTCACGATGGAAAGCTGAACCGTCACGTCCAGCGCCGTGGTCGGCTCGTCCGCAATCAGAAGGGAGGGGGAACAGATCATGGCCGCCGCGATCATGACACGCTGACGCTGGCCGCCGGAGAGCTGATGGGGATAGGATTCATAAATCCGTTCCGGGTCGGGAAGCTCCACCGCCTGAAGCATCTGAAGCGCCTGCTCCTTTCGCTCTGCCGGGGTCATCTCCGGCCTGTGAATGCGCAGGCTTTCCTCCACCTGCCATCCCACCCGGTACACCGGATTCAAAGAAGTCTGCGGCTCCTGAAACACGATTCCGATCTCGTCCCCCTGGAGGGCGCGCAGCTGCGCCCTCGGACAGGTTAAAAGATCCGTTCCCCGAAACAGGATCTTTCCCGTTTTTTTCATGTCATGCCTCGAAAGGAGTCCTGCGATGGCCAGAGCCGTCATGGATTTTCCGGAGCCGGACTCTCCGACCAGTCCCACCAGATCTCCCTCGTCCATATGCAGGTTCAGATGATGCACCACCGTTTCCGGGATCAGATGATCGGAAAATACCAGATTCAGATCGATCACATCCAGCATGTTCCAAGTCTCCTTTCTTCTAAGAATTCTACGCGTTCCTTTCCCTGAGTCCGTCCGCGAGCAGGGTGAAGCCGAGCACCATGAGCACGAGGAACAGGCCCGGGAACAGGGCGGAGCCCGGCGAGGTGAACAGATAGCTCTGGGATTCCGAAAGCATCCTTCCCAGGCTGGAATCCGGCGGCTGTACACCGATTCCCAGATAGCTCATGCCCGCCTCGGCCAGAACCGCATTGTTAAAGCCGATCATCACCGCAGGCAGGAGAACCTGTATGGTATTGGGCAGAATATGGACGAACATGATGCGCAGACTCCCCGCTCCGGCGAGCCTTGCCAGCTTTACATAATCCATGTTTTTGCAGCGGATGAATTCGCCGCGCACAATCCTGGCAAAGCTGGGGATGAACGCCACGCCCAACGCCAGAATCACGTTTCCCTTTCCTGATCCGAGAACGCTGATGAACACCAGCGCCAGCAGAATGCTGGGAAAGGCAAACAGCACATCGTTGACGCGCATCAGCACCTCGTCCAGCCAGCCTCCGAAATATCCGGTGAACGCGCCGATCAGCACGCCGAAAAAGGTGCCGACCGCAACCGTCGCCGCCGCGATGGCGAGCGTCATACCGCCGCCCTTCATCACCCGGCTCAGAAGATCCCTTCCGAAATTGTCACAGCCAAAGGGATGAGCCAGACTCATTCCTGCAAAGCGGGCCGTCTCATCCATGGCGTTCGGGTCCCAGGGCGTCCAGAAGAAGCCCAGCCCGACAAAGAGAAGGACAAAGAGGGTGAGCGCTCCGCCGCAAATCAGATTGAAATTTTTTTTCTTCATTCTCTTCATTGCACTCTTCCCTGTCTATTCCACCCGGACCCTTGGGTCCACCTTCCGATAGATACAGTCCACAACAAAATTGATGAAAATAACCAGAAACGCCAGCAGTACGATGACCGCCTCCACCACCGGATAGTCCCGGTTGGAAATGGAGGTCAGAAGGATTCGTCCCAGTCCCGGAATGTTGAAAACCTGTTCGATCACAATGCTTCCGGCAACCATGTCGGAAAGCGTCATGCCGAGGAAGGTGATCACCGGAATCATGGCGTTCTTCAGAAGATGGCGGTACATGACCTCCTTCGTGCTGTTTCCCCGGCTGTAGGCGGTTCTGGCGTAGTCCAGCCGCTTTTCCGCGTTCAGGCAGCTCCTTAACAGCTTCACGGTCATGGCCGCCTTGGGAAGGGCAATGGCCAGAGCCGGAAAGAACAGATAACCCACAAATCCGGGAATGCTCTGCGTATAGGAAACATAGCCGCCCGGCGTGAACAGGCGCAGGATCAGGCCGAACAGGAGCGTAATCAGGATGCCGGAAAAGAAGGGAGGCACCGCCATGATCACCTGGTTTGCAGCCATGATGATGTGATCCGCCGCCCCGCCCTCATGCCTTGCGGTATACAGGCCCAGCGGAATGGAGATGACCAGCATGATCAAAAATGCCATGAGCGTCAGGGTCAGTGTGATGGGAATCTTGTCCCCCACCAGAGAGGAAACCGGCGTTCCATAACTGTAGGACGTTCCCATACTGCCCCTCAGCATATCAAGCAGCCACTCTCCGAAACGCACGGGGAAGGGACGGTTTAACCCCATCTCCTCCCGCAGCGCCTCCACCCGTTCCGGTGTGGCCTGCGTTCCCAGCTGCGCTGTGGCCGGATCCCCCGGAATCACATCGAAAGCCAGAAAAACCAGAAATGCCACCGCCAGAATGGTGACGATCATGGATATGAATTTTCGGATCAAGAGTTTCACATTCATTCCTCCATGAGCCTGACGGCTCATTGCGCTGCAGCCCATTGTGCCGCCGGACATTTGCGCCGTCAGGCTCATTTTTCACTCTTCCACAATATACAGCTTTGAAATATCCTGAACATACAGCGGGTAGAATTCGTAGCCCGCGTATTTCTTATTCAGCGCGACCAGGCACGGAAGATCCTGAATATATACATTTGCGGCATGCTCTGCCAGAAGGCGTTCACACTCCTTAAAGGCTTCTGTCTTTTCCGCATCATCCACCGCAGCCTCCGCCCGGGCATAGGCCGCATCGTAATCCGCATTATTAAAATTGATGAAGTTGTTCGGCGCATCCGATACGAATCTGGAAAGCAGGGCCGAAGCAGTCAGGCTGGAAGCATCCACGCCGACCACAGTCGCCTCAAAATTCCGGTTCGTATAGGCTTCGGAAACCCATGTTTCCCATTCCACCAGCTCGATCTCAGCCGTCACGCCGATATTTTTCAGCTGTTCTACCAGAACCTGCGCCGTATCGATATGCTGCTGATAGTTGGAAGGAACCATTATGGTAAAGGAGAAGCCGTCAGGATAGCCCGCTTCATCCAGCAGTTCTTTTGCTTTGTTAAAATCCTGATTATACATGTCGTTCAGTTCAGGCATATAATACTTCTCAAAGGCCGGGAACATGCTGCTTCCGATCTCTGTACCCTTCCCATCGGAAATCAGATCCATGATTCCCTGTGGGTCCACCGCATAGCAGAGGGCCTGACGCACCCGTTCATCATTGAAGGGTTCCACTGCATTGTTCAGATAAAGCGCCTGCACCAGATTCATGGTGCCCTCCAGGACATTAAACTGATCCCCAAGCTGGGAAGCCTGCGTCGTGGTCACGCGGGCAAACATGTCGATGGAACCGCCCTGCAGATCCATAACGATGGAATCCGCGTTTGCACACACCCGGAAAATGACGTTCTCAATATTGGCAGGAATTCCCCAGTATTCGTCAAACTTCTCCACCACGAAATTTTCCTGAGGTGACCTGGAAACATATTTATATGGTCCGGTTCCGATGGGATTGGTGTCCGGGTTCTCATTGGAAGCCGGAATGATGGCGGTGGTCAGATTGGCGAGAAAATCGGAATCCGGTGAATTCAGCACCACCTCCACCGTTTTCTCGTCCACAATATTGACGCTCTTAATATTGGAATACGCCGCTACCAGCGGTTCTCCGTTCGTGGTATCGGCGCATCTGTCTATGGAATACTTCACATCCTCTGCCGTCACCGTACTGCCGTCATGGAATTTTACCCCGTCCCTCAATGTGAAGGTATAGGTGGTCGCATCCTCCGATATCGAATAATCGCTGGCAATGGCCGGCTGCAGCTCTCCGCTGCTGTCGGGCTTGACAAGACCTTCGTACAGATTGAACAATACCTCCTTGGTTCCTGCCGCCACCGCTTTGTGGGGGTCAAGACTGTCCTCAATATCCTGAGGTATTCCAATCGTGATCTGAGAAGAGCTCTCACCTGCCTTATCACCTGAGCATGCGCCCAGTGCAATAGTTAGTGCTCCGCACACCAAAGTCAAAAGAATCCTCTTTACAGCTTTTGTCTTCATGTGTTTTCCTTTCTCTCTCAGCACTTTTACGTCTCGTGCGTGAAAGTACCTGATTCCTTATTCAGTTTTTGGACGTCCTGGGTTATTGTATACGTAAAACGCGGAAAAAGCAAGAAGATTTTCCTCTCTTCGTTTTCTGCCTATTCCTTTCCGCCCATTACTTTTTTCAGTTCATCCATGAAAGTATTGATATCCTTGAACTCCCGATATACGGAAGCGAAACGCACATAGGCGACAGCGTCCAGACTCTTGAGCCTGTCCATGACCAGCTCTCCTATCACCCTGCTGGGAATTTCCTTTTCTCCCCGGTTGAAGATTTCCGTCTCCACGTCGTCCACGAGCTTTGTGATCTGGTTTGCGCTCACCGGGCGTTTATGACAGGCACGAAGCACCCCCGCCTCAATCTTGGAACGGTCGTAGGTTTCCCTGTTATCATCCTTTTTGATCACGATGAGGGGAATGGTTTCCACCTTTTCATAGGTGGTAAAACGCCGGCTGCATTCGTCGCAGACACGGCGGCGGCGGATGGAGTTATTTTCATCCGCGGGCCTGGAATCGATCACGCGCGTGTTGTCGTGACCGCAGAATGGACATTTCATGCTTCCTCTCCTTTTGCCGCCGACAGGCGGCATTGTAATTCGGCACGAACGCAGTTCATGCACCTCTCCTTCTGCCGCCTTGGGGCATATTTTCCCTTTTTTCCCATTATAGCGGAGGGCAGAAGGGGTGTCAACCGGCACGAAATGCTGTCCGGACAGGCGCCTGGTCCCGCCTTCCTTTCAGCACTCCGGAAGATCCACAATGATGATATCCGGCCCGATTTTCTTTATATCCTTATAGCAGATTTCCCTGCCCTCATCGCATCCAAACAGGGATTTCCATTTTGCTCCTCCCGGTACGATCACCTTACAGATGCAGCCGGTGCATTCATCAAATTCAAAATCAGCGATATTTCCGAGCTTTCTGCAGTCTCTCAGGTTTATCACGTCCTTGCACTTCAGTTCAGAAAACAGCATTGTCCTTCCTCCCGCTCCTTCTCTATGCATACAGCATATGCAGAAAGGGCGGGAACGGTTCCAATTTCCGTTCCCGCCCTCCGGCACAGGGCTTTACACGAATCTATGCAGTCAGATAATTTTTCATCACCTTCAGCGCATTTTTTTCCAGTCTGGAAACCTGTGCCTGAGAAATTCCGATGATCTGCGCCACCTCCATCTGAGTTTTTCCTTCAAAAAAGCGCAGGGAAATGATTTCATATTCCCTTTCGTTCAGCCGTTTCATCGCCTCGCTTAAGGAAAGGCTCTCCACCCAGGCCTCTTCCCGGTTCTTTTTATCGCTGATCTGATCCATCACATACAATGTGTCTCCACCGTCGGTATATACAGGCTCATACAGGCTCATCGGATTCTGGATGGCATCCAGGGCATATACTACGTCTTCCTTCGGAATTCCGATTTCCGTCGCGACCTCAGCGATAGTCGGCTCCTTCTGATTCTGCTTCATCAGATTTTCCTTTGCGTAAATCGCCTTATAGGCCGTATCCTTCAGAGAACGACTCACCCGGATCGCATTGTTGTCCCGGAGGAATCTGCGGATCTCTCCGATGATCATCGGAACGGCATAGGTGCTGAATTTCACGTTGAGCGTGGGATCAAAATTGTCGATCGCCTTTATCAGTCCGATACAGCCGATCTGGAAGAGATCGTCCACATTCTCGCTGCTCGCGGAAAAACGTTTGATCACGCTGAGAACCAGCCGGAGGTTTCCCTTGATATACTGCTGTCTCGCCTCCTCGTCCCCTTCCTGAATGCGCGCAAACAGTTTCTCCTTTTCCTCATTGGTAAGCACCGCCAGCTTCGAAGTATTCACCCCGCAGATTTCCACCTTATTCAGTGCCATTGCCGAATCCTCCATCTCATTTTCTATGATTAGAGAATTCTCACAATTGCGCCCAAATATACCATCCGGCAGGAAGTAAAATCTGGAATTTCTACAGTTCACTCGTCTGTCAAAGCCAGTCCGATGTCGTGTCTGCACGAACAGATGACCGGCTTTGACATTTGACAGACGAAGGGAACGCGGCTTTGCGAATGGCGCAGGTGAACTGTACTCCGCTCCACCTACTCCCGCACCATCTCCCGCTTCAGCCGTTTCATGATTTTCTTTTCCAGCCGGGAGATATAGGACTGAGAAATACCGAGAAGGGAAGCCACCTCCTTCTGGGTCATCTCCTGTCCGTCCGGAGTGTTCAGACCGAATCTCAGATTCACAATGGTTCTCTCCCGTTCTGTCAGACTGTCAATGGCCTTCATCAGAAGACTCTTTTCCACCTCTGTTTCAATATCACGGTAGATCACATCCTCATCCGTTCCGAGAATATCGGAAAGCAGCAGCTCATTTCCGTCCCAGTCCACGTTCAGAGGTTCATCAATGGATACCTCCATGCGGGTTTTGCTGTTCCTGCGCAGATACATGAGGATTTCATTTTCTATGCATCTGGACGCATAAGTAGCAAGCTTGATGTTTTTATCCGGCTTGAAGGTATTGATTGACTTGATCAGACCAATGGTGCCTATGGAAATCAGATCCTCAACGCCCACCCCGGTATTGTCAAACTTTTTTGCTATGTAGACCACCAGACGCAGATTATGTTCAATCAGAACAGATTTGGCCTCATCCTCATATTCCGTCCCCAGGTCTCCTATGATTTCGCTTTCCTTATCCGCTTCCAGTGGAGGCGGAAGGACTTCCGCTCCGCCGATATAATGGATATCTCCCTGTCCCGGAAGCAGGAACCCTGGATCCCTGCGGATGATTTTAAACTGTATTTTCCCCGGCATTGCCACTTTTAATATCATGCTTCTTTACTCCTTTGCCGCCTCCGGCGGCATTTTATTCTGTGAAAGAACAGCGCCGGCTGTTCCTTGGTACGAACCAACGGTTCGTACCGGCCTCCATTTTCGAAGTTCTTTCGCGCTGCATCTGCCGCGCCGTGTCATCTGTGTCCGTGGCGGCGTTCACTCTGCAGCAGCGCCGGGGGCAGGATCAGGCGGTAGCTTCCGCTTTTTGTCACTTCCCCGTTGTACAGGGCGAGAAGCGCGTGTTCAAACAGCATCTCCTGTCCTTCCCGTTTCACCTTCATTTTTTCAATTTCAACCGCCTGCATCAATCCTCTGCTTCCCAGCGTGTGGTATGGGACGAGCCGGAAGCGTTCCGGCCGTTCCAGCTCAATCCTTCCCTCCAGGACGCCGCGTTCCACCACGCTCACCGGCCTTCCGTCGATCGGATCATAGAGGGTGTTTCCGCTGTCAATCAGAGCATCTGTCACGATCCGTACATTTCCTTCGATCAGTTCTGCCGTCACCACCGTCTGCTCCCGCCTTTTCCTTTCCCGCTTCCA
>ULPS01022511.1_pt1 | contig 35084 bp, 32 predicted proteins | sample 1953711 | NCBI WGS metagenome assembly ULPS01 (sample SAMEA4835635, study PRJEB28245) | human gut metagenome | biome: gut microbiome; material: fecal sample | place: Denmark | collected 2008 | reverse complement strand
GCCCGCCTTCCTCCCTTCAATGAATTAAAGGGCTTCCGGCGAGAAAAATTCTGTGAAATAGACCACCGACTTCGGCCCCGTGCGCTTGGCAAGCGGAACGTTCACAACGCTGCCGTCGTCAACCTTGGCAACCGCACGTACCGCCTTGCCGGTCTTTTCCGGTGCGGCCGAGGCAATCGGCAATCCGGCTGCGACTCCTGCGGCCATCGCGCCGCCGATCAATACTCTGCGCTTCATTTCTTTTCCTTCAGTCGACAAAATGCCGTTGAAGTTATTTTCAGCTGTTTCGCATCAATCGGAATACAGAAAAATCTCAATAGCTTGCGCATTTAGATCAAGCATCAATGCAAGGTTTGCAAAGCCAATCGCAACCTTGCCGACATTAATTGCCCGATCAATTTCAACTTTTTTGACTTCGATCGGATACGGTAACGAAAAAGTCGTAGTCCGATACCCGGTGTTTGTTGTTAGTCTTTGCGCGCTTGTTGTGAATGCAAAAAAACACAAGGGAGTCACGACACATGAAAAAGACCATCGCGGCCGTTGTCTGCGCCGCTGCCGCCGCCCTCTCGGTTCAGGCTCACGCCGAAGATGCCAAGGTGCTTCGCATGGCCTGCGAGAGCACTTACGCGCCGTTTGTCTTCTTTGACAGCGAAACGGGCAAACTCAAAGGCTTTGAAATCGACCTGCTCGAGTACGTGGCAAAAGAAATGGGCCGCAAGCTTGAAGTGACCAACATGGGCTTTGACGCCATCATTCCGTCGATGCTCACAGGCATCACCGATGTCGGCGCCTCGGCCTTTACGATCACTCCGGAACGGGCCAAGCGCGTTTTGTTCTCCAAGCCCTACTACATCTCCGGCCTGTCGATTCTCGTGCGCGCCGAAGACAAGGATAAGATCAAGAGCGTCAAGGACATTGAAAACTGCACGATCTGCGCTCAGATCGGCACGTCGGGTTCCATGCGGGCCGCCAAAGTCCCGGGCGCGAAGGTTCGCAACTTCAACACGATCAACGACGCTTATCTCGAGCTCGGCAACAAGGGCTGCAAAGCCGTTATCACCGATCGCCCCGTGACGGCTTACTTCCTTGCCGTTCGCCCTGAGACCGCCAAGACCTACTATCACCTGCCGACGGTTCTCAACAGCGAATCCTTCGGTTTCCCCGTGAGCAAGAATAAGCCTGAGTTGATGAAGGCCATTGACGCGGCCATCGACAAGGCGCGCACCAGCGGCGAATTCACCAAGATGTACGTGAAGTGGTTCGGCGAAGAACCGCCCAAGGAACTGCTGAAATAAATCGGTAACAATCTTCAGGCCGTCGAAATTCCGTTCCCGCGGCCGACACCGCCCCGTTCGAACAAAAGCCGGCATTCCGCTCGGACTGCCGGCATTTTGCTGTGTGGAATCCGTTTGATCACTCCGCAGCGTTGCGCACACTCGCGCGAGCGCAGTACGGTGCGTCTTCGCCTCTCGCAGGTTCCGTCATGAACTGAGTGTTCCATGCTCGGAAGTGCTCGCAGAGCATGTCGATGAAGGTTTGCGCGGCTCGGCTCAGATAACGATCCTTCATCCAGGCAACGACGACGCGGTTCATCGGCATCACGTGCTGAATCGACAGAAACTGCACGGTCGTCTCCGGCATACGACGCGCGATCACATCGGGCACGACACCGAAACCGAGTCCCTGCCGCACAAGTTCCATCACGGTAGTGATCGATTCGGTCTCAAGCAGAATGTCCGGTTCAAGCCCGTGTTTGTGACAGACGTCCAGAAAAAGGTCGTGAAACTTGATGCCGCGATCAAGCAAAATGAAACGCTCGTCAGCTGCAGCTTCAAAATCAAAGACCGGGCGATCGCAAAAGGTGTGACTTGTCGAAAGCCGGCTGGCGTCGACCTGCGGCGGCACGGCAACGACGACCTGTTCATCAGCTACGGTGCGGTAGAGCATTTTCTCGGAAAGACATGACTCAAGCGTCACCGAAAAGTCAAAGTCTCCGCGCTCGAGCCGATCCGAACAGGCACCCGGAGGCACCTCGCACAGATGTACGCGAACGGCGGGATACCGAGACACAAACTCTCTGAGCGTTTCGGGCAGCATTGTCACCGATCGACAGGCATTTGCGCCGATCGTAATGCTGCCGCCCTCAAGACGATTCAAATCCTCAAAATAACGCCTTCTGTTTTCCCGCAGGGCCTCGATTTGAGCTTCAACTTCAATCCACTTGACGCCTTCTGGCGTGAGTTTCAATGGTTTTGCAGCCCGATCAACCAGTTTGACTCCGCACTGTTTTTCCAATCGAGCGATCAAAATCGAAAGTCCCGGCTGCGTCATGCCCAGTCGCTGAGCCGCTGCCGAAAACGCTCCCTCCTCGCTTAAGACCCGCACGCATTCATAATCAGATAATCTCATAAAAAATCATTATGGAAAATAAATAATTCTTATTTGCTAATTATATAGAACCTCTGTACCATCCGCCGCCAGAAAATTAAAAAAAACCTTTTCAATCAACGAGATCGGAGTGTTCTTATGGAATTTTTGATGTTAACAGCCCTGTCGGCCTGTGTCGGCTTGGCCTGGCTTAAACCCGAGAAAGAAAACCTGGCTTTTTCCTGTTTTCTTCTCGGCCTTGGCATTTGCGTCGTGATGTTTCTCATTGCCTCTACGGGCTTTTTTGTGCCTCAGGGCGCGATCTAAGGAGAGAGTGCGATGCTGAAGAAATTTTTCGAAAGCGAAAAGAACTTCAATCTGCTCATTGCCACTGAAGTTCTGCTGATTCTGGCCATTCCCGTGGGCATCGCCAACGTGGTGCTCGGCTATATCATCGGCGAAAGTCCCTGCACCCTGTGCTGGTTTGAACGTACCGGTATGATTCTGATCGGCGTACTCGGCGTCATGGTCCTTCGCTACGGCCTGAGAATGCGTTATCTCGCTGCCATGGCCTTTAGTTCGTTCTTCGGGCTTTACATGACCCTGCGCCACACAAGCATGCTGCTGCATCAGGATCAAGGACAGGGCTTCGGCGACGCCATGTTCGGTGCCCACACATACTCCTGGGGCGTCTTTGTGTATTGGGTGTCCGTGCTCGCGCTTGTCGTCATCCTGTTGTTCGTTCGTCCGAACAATCCCGTGAGTCAGGATCTCGCGGGCACCCGCAAGGTGATCAAGCCACTTTCCAAGTACTCGAAGTTTGTAGTAGTTATGAGCTTTGCTGTGTGCTGCTCGAACGCCTTCCAGGCCTTCCTTGAAAACGGCGTTCCTCCGTTTGCCGGCAAAGGCAGCCCGATTCGCTTTACGCTCGACATCACCAAGGCAAGCGAAGACTGGACGATGAGCTTGTGGAAACGTGCAGTTTCCTCGTGGTCTCTTCGCGGTCCGCGCGACATTGACACACCCTACGTCGTCGGCGTCAATGAAAAGCGCACGTTCAACACGGATCCAAAAGCCGCTCCCCTGCCCGCTTCCGGCAATCTGAAACTGCTCGGCAAAACGGAACTGCCGTTTGCTCCCGAAGGTGTCTTCGGTCTGGGTACCGTCACGGGCGTGAGCTTCAATGAAAAACTCAATAAGTTTGCCTTCGTGACGAACAATGCCGGCATCTACTACACCGACAGCGCTATCAAGAACGTAACTGATCACGCCATTCTCGATCGACCTAACGGCAACGACATCCGCGTGACGGTCGACGCCGACTTCTGGGGTAACAATCTCGTGGCCATGGCGCAGAACAAGACGTTGTGGGGGACGAAGCTCGTTGACCCCGAAAAGGTTGATCCCTGGTGGCAGTGGCGCGTTTTCCGCGAAGCTTCTCCGGCATTTGCCGATGTCTGGAAGACCGCGCGTCCTCGTTTCAACACTTCGCGCGCTCGTCTGAGCTACACCACCAATGTGACGTTTGACGCACTCAATCAGGCTCACATCCTGACCGTACCGGACAACAAGCAGAAGCACTCGATTCTGGCGACGTTTGACATGAGCGACCGCAAGGTTCTGTCCGAGCGCAACCTTAAGGCGCACGCATCGTTCGGCAAGATCGGCAAGCCGCTCGACTACTACGCCGTGGGTCTCGAAGCCGTGGGTAACAAGCTTCTGGCTGTCTCCGCGCAGTACAACACGTTGCTGGTGATTGATCCCGAGCGCGCCGTGATCGAAAAGACGTTCGCTCTGCCCGAAATGGTCAAGCCGCACTCGCTCACCGTCGCCAACGGCGAACTCTTCATCCTCGGTCTTGAAGGCGACAAGAACGTGGTCTACCACGTCGAAATGCCGTCTCTCTAACCTCACACTCACCAAACGCAGACCGAAAACATCAGTCTGCATAACACAACAAGCCTTCCTCGAAGAGCCTCATTCAGTGAGGCTCGAGGAAGGCATTTTTACGCTTTGCGATTTGTGGTTATTGACGTTCCGGGTTGAACTTTGCGTCGTACTCCAACAGGAACTTCGCCAGCGTTGGATCGTTGAAATCGGCAAACATGGGCTTTCCTCCGTCAAGCGCCCGAATGGCGTCAAGATCTTCGGCGGAAAGTTCAAAGTCATCAATCGAGAAGTTCTCTACGAGACGTTCGCGGTGCACCGACTTCGGAATCGCGATGACGTCCTCGGCCATCAAAAAGCGCAGTGCCGTCTGAGCTGCCGTCTTGCCGTACTTTGCACCGATTGCCGTTAACGTAGGATGCGTAAAGATACCGTTTCTGCCTTCGGCAAGCGGCGCCCAGGCCATCAGACGCGTGCCGTAAGGAGCCATCAGCTCGCGCATACGCTTTTGCTGAGAAAACACGTGGGTTTCGAGCTGCAAGACGGCGGGTTTGACTTCCATATTTTCGACAAGGTCCCCAAAGCGTGCGTCGACAAAATTGCTCAGTCCGATCGCCCTGACTTTGCCAGCCTCCAATGCTTTTTGCATCGCCCGATACGTACCGTAGTAGTCGCCGAAAGCCTGGTGGATCAGCAAAAGATCGATGTAGTCGGTCTCAAGCTTTCTGAGCGACTCGTCGATGCTTTTTGCCGCACGCTCGTCGCCGGCGTTGGAAATCCACACTTTGGTGACAAGAAACAGATCTTCGCGCGCAATGCCGCTCGTACGCCAGGCGCGACCAACGGCAGCTTCGTTGTAGTAAGCCTGCGCTGTATCAATCATGCGGTAGCCGACATCAAGCGCGCTTCGAACGGCTGCTTCACAATCCTGCGGAGAAATCTGAAAAACCCCGAAACCTTGCAACGGCATTTCAACGCCGTTATTGAGCGTAATCGTCTTCATGTTGCTGCCTCCTTTTTAATCGTGAATCTTGTAGGTGCCGATCGCACGCACAGTTGCGAGATCCATGTCGTCGTAAATGGGGCTCTTCTTTTCGTCCAAAGCAGAGATGGCCGCCATTTCGGCATCAGACAAACGGAAATCAAAAATGTTGAAGTTCTCGCGGATGCGATCAGCGCGAATGCTCTTCGGGATCACAACGACACCTCGTTGATTGAGCCAGCGCAAAATGACAGCCGCGACGCTCTTGCCGTGAGAAGCAGCAATCTCAGTGAACACCGGATGGGCAAAGACATTCTTCTGGCCTTCGGCAAACGGCGCCCAAGCTTCGTGCACGATGCCTTCGGCCTTCAGAAACGCATTGGCGTCTTGCTGCTGTTGGAACAGATGCGTTTCGATCTGGTTGACCGCGGGCTTGACTTCGTTGTGCAGGAACAGATCCTGCAGACGTTCGTTGGAAAAGCTCGTCACGCCGATCGCACGAATGCGGCCTTCCTTGTGCAAGCGCTCAAGAGCACGCCAGGCGGCGTAGTAATTGCCGTAAGGCTTGTGCAGGAGATAGAGGTCAATGTAGTCAAGACCGAGTTCGGATAAGGAGCGATCAAAAGCGCGCAGCGCGTCGTCATATTCGTAGTCCTGCACCCACAGCTTGCTTGTGACGAAAACGGATTCGCGCGGCAGTCCGCTTTCACGAATCGCCTCACCCACTTCGCGCTCGTTGAAGTAACTGGCCGCCGTATCAATCATGCGATAGCCGACTTCCAGCGCTTCAAGAACAGCCGCCTTCGTTTCATTTTTGTCGATCTGATAGAGTCCGAAACCAACGGACGGCATCATGACGCCGTTATTCAGACGAACTTCTCTCATACTTAAATTTCCTTTGTTTTTCAGATTTCTATGCGATTAACACCGCACTTCTTCGTCTGAAATCCTAGGAATTTTCGTCTTTAGGCGAAAGAGCCAAATAAGGGAAAGAATGTCACTTTTCGTGGTTTTCGGAGATCAACCTTGTCGAATGCAAACACCATCGAAACGCAAACAAACCGGAACGACGCCGCGTTACATTTTTACAGCGATCTGTCGGAATTGCTGCACGACATCGGTTCGTCTCGCATCATGCATATCGTGCTCACGCAAGGAAACTTAAGTTTTCTACACCAGGCCACGCGCTACAACGCGGCTCCGGGCGACTACATCATTCTGCCCAATGCGGCGCTTGCTCAGGACTTTGCGGCCTCAAACGACTTCAAGGCGCTGCTCTTTTCACTGTCTCCTTCCATCGGCAACCGACTGGCACTGCGCTCCAACTACGGCATCATCGGTCACTTGTCGCTGCTGCAAAACCCGGTGATGCGTCTGGCCGAAGCAGACTTCATGCGCTGCCGAACCGACATTGAAAGACTGTACGAGCGATGGCTTGCAACCGGACACTACTTTCACGAGGAAATGGTCGGACATCTGCTTGCTGCACACATTCTTGATCTCTACGACATCCACGCACGCAATTGCCTGCCGGAAGACTTCCCGACGCGCGCCGCAGAACTTCTGCGACGCTTCACCGAAGAATTGGCCAGCGGCAGTTATCGCCGTTACCGAAATCTGGATTGGTACGCCGAAAAGCTATGCGTCACGCCGCACTACCTCTCGGAAATCTGTCGGCGAGCAAGCGGACGCAGCGCGGGTTACTTCATCGACCTCTTTACGCTACAGGAGATTGCGAGACTGCTCGCCGACAAACGACTCTCTGTTGCCCAGATTGCCGAAGAGCTTTCGTTTTCTTCGGCGTCTTACTTTACGAGATACGTCAAGAAACACTTCGGCATGTCGCCCAAGGCCTTTCGCAATGCCGGATCCAACTAAATCGTTTCGCTTCAGCGGCAGCTGGCCTCACCTTCTGATAGGACAGGAATACGGCCGTTTAGCGGAAAAATAACCGCCTATTTGTAATCTTTTATATTTGATTGCGCTCGCAGAAAAATTCTCCGGTCGTGACCTTTTTTGGTTGCCGAATTCGCTTACGACCACGTCGACTGTCGCTCACTCATTCGGAATGTGTTCCGCATTCTTACCGTTTCCGCGATTTTTGTGGATCTGATTCCTCATTCCAAGATCATTTCTGCGTAATTTTACAAATCATATATAGTCTTTAAAAAAGACAAAATTCTGCCTTTATTCAGCTCAAGCCGAAGAACAGATCAGTTTTTCGAGGCAACATAAAAATTCCGTCAAAGGCAGAAATTGGCAAAAAGTGTGCACGAACGCCGGCTTTTTCGGGGACATGAAAGCCGAAGAAGTGCCGATGGATGCTTTCCTGAAGCTCACGCATTTTCCCATCGTGATCTTCTACGGCGACTACATTCCGAAAACTCCGACCAGGCATCCACACAACGACTACTGGCGCGCGGCTTCTGAAATGGCCGATCTCTTTGCCGCAGCAGTTAACCGTCACGGCGGCGATGCGAAAGTGATCCGTCTTCCTGACGTCGGCATTTACGGTAACTCGCACTTTCCCTTTGCTGAAAGAAACAATCAGGAAGTTGCCCAAGCATTGAAAGCTTGGCTTTCCGAGAAGAAACTGGACGGGTGCCGCCAGACTATGTGGTTGATTGCCAAACTCTGCTTTGCTCTGCATCTCCTATCAAAAACGCCCGGAACTCACATGTCCCGGGCGTTTGAGTCAGCACAGACTAGCTGAGGTTAGAAGATGGAAATCAGAAGAACCCTCTCTTTGCTTCCGAAAGAGAAATGTAGATGTTCTTGTGCTGGCTGTAGTGCTCAAGCATCATCTTATGCGTTTCGCGACCGATGCCGGACTTCTTGTAGCCGCCAAACGGCGTGTGAGCCGGAAGTTCGTTGTAGGTGTTGACCCACATACGACCGGTACGGACGCCTCGCGCCACACGCAGGGCACGGTTGATGTCGCGCGTCCACACGGCGCCGCCGAGACCATATTCAGAGTCGTTGGCCATGGCGACAACCTCTTCTTCCGTACGGAACTTGATCACCACAGCAACCGGCCCGAAAATCTCGTTTTGCGCGACTGCCATATCGTTAGTGACGTTACCGAGAAGCGTCGGCTGCATGAAGGCGCCGTCTTCCAAACCGGGCACCTTGGCAGCTTCGCCGCCCACCAAAACCGTTGCTCCTTCCTTCTTGGCCGTTTCAACCCAGCCGAGAATCTTTTCGAGCTGACGCTTGTTGATCTGAGAGCCCATCTGGGTCTGCATGTCCATCGGATCGCCCACCTTGACGGCCTTAAAGGCTTCGACAAGCTTAGCGACAAATTCGTCATAGATGCCTTCCTGCACGAAGATGCGGGAACCGGCGCAGCACACCTGACCTTGGTTAAAGAGAATGCCGATCTGGGCACCTTCGATAGCCTTGTCAATCTGGCAGTCGTCAAAATAGATATTGGCCGACTTGCCACCGAGTTCGAGCGTTGCCGGAATCAGACGGTTGGCCGCAGCCTTGGCAACGTCGTAGCCCACCTCAGTAGAGCCCGTAAAGGCAAGCTTGTCAAAACCCGGATGATCGAGCATGGCCTGACCGGTCGAAGCGCCGCGACCGGTGATGATGTTGACGACGCCTGCCGGAAGCACGTCATTGAGGATTTCACCCAGCACGAGAAGCGAAAGCGGCGTCGTGGACGAAGACTTGATCACCACCGTGTTGCCTGCGGCCAATGCCGGAGCAATCTTCCAGGCCCCCATCAGCAACGGGAAGTTCCATGGAATGATCTGGCCGACCACGCCGATCGGTTCACGCAGAACCATGGAGAGCGAATTTTCATCGATCATGACGGCTTCGCCCTCGTCTGCGCGCAAGCAGCCCGCAAAATAGCGGAAATGATCCGACGACAGCGGAACGTCGACGAGCGTCGTTTCGCGAATCGGCTTGCCGTTATCTTGAGTTTCAACGGCAGCCAGCTCCTTGGCGCGTTCGTCGATCTTGTCGGCAATCTTGAGCAAAAGCGCCGCACGTTCTGCCGGCGACCTCGCCGCCCATGCGGGAAACGCCTTTCGAGCGGCCTGAACGGCGCGATCAACATCGGCCGGAGAGGCGTTAGCACAGACAGCGAGCTGTTCGCCGCTTGCCGGGTTGGTCGTCACAAAGGTTTCTCCGTTTTCGGCGTCCACCCACTGTCCGTCAATCAGCAAGCCGTAGCGATCCTTAATAAACTGAGCCATTGCAAATTTCCTTTTCTCTAATTTCAACGTTGCGGTAACCGGTTTCCGGCCTCGTCAGAGTCCTGAAGCCTTCCGCGCTGAGATTTATCGTAAATCCAGCGCGAACGGCGATTCAATACGTCGAAGGTCGGTGTCCTCCTCCGACGATCGGCCTAAGAAATCTCTCTCAAAAGACCCTCAGTCAGTCTGTTCGGCTCAGTCTGTCATCGCGTTACGAGAAAAAGAAACGTTGGCATGAGTATGTCCGATTGCCCGAACGACGCCAATTCTCAGCAATTGCTTGGTTACTTGCGTAAGACAAATTGAGCAAATGACGTATTGACTCTCCTTTCGGCCGATCGGAAAATCCATTAGCCGCGCTTGCATACGCGTACATAGATAAATTCAATCGGGAGATAAAAAATGAATTTGATGCGAATCGGCCTTACCGCCATGATGACCGCCGTTCTTTCCATGGGCATCGCCTGCGCTCAGGAACCGGTGGATCCGCAGCCTGCCAAGCCGCTCACTTACGTGCATCCGTCCTACCATAAGGTGACGCCGGATGTGGCCAAGAAGATGATGGAAGAAGGCGTGGTTCTGATTGACGTTCGCGAACCCGATGAATTCGCCGAAGGCCACGTCAAGGGTGCCGTCAATGTACCGATGTCGGTTCTCAAGCCCGGCATGAAGCTCAAAGCCGTTCCCAACTTTGAAGACAAGGTGCTCGTGCAGTGCAAATCGGGCGTTCGCGCTGAAAACGCCTCGAAGATTCTGATTGAAACGGGCTACAAGAACGTTTACAACGCTTACGGCACGTCTCAGTGGAAATACGGTCTCGTGAAGTAATCGCCTCACAACTCGCGATTTTCAAGACCTGTGATCGGTCGGCAAACGCCAAACTGCGGCTTGCCGGCCGATTTTGTTTGTGGTAACGCAAGTTACGGCTTGGTCGTCGTGTGCGAGAACCTGACGTTGGTAATCATGTTCTGGTTGCGATCGCTCGTACCGGTTTTGTGCACCGTCACGGGAACCTGACCGGCAGTGCCGTTGCCCCACTGGACCTTCGCCGAATGCAGCACGCGCGTGCCCCAGTAAAGCGTACCTTCGAGAAAAACCGTGTACGAGCCAGCAGGAACAGGCTTGCCTTGGTTGTCCTTTCCGTCCCAGGCATAGTGCAGAGAGCCGTTTGACGGCGTTGCACCGCTTACCGCATCAACCTGAGCGGATGTCATTTGGGCAGGATTGAAACGCGCCACTCAAGTCGGCACGGCATCCGGCCGCTCGGAAAACCCACGCGTTGCGGTAAAGCGCGTCATGAAAATCGTGCGAACCGGCTTGCCGGCCGCGTCTTCCACCCAGATCGCGTATTGACTTGAGGCAATGCCGCCGCGCTGATAATCAAAGGTAATGTCAAGGCGCTCCGGAGCCTTACTCATTTGCTGCGATTGATCATCCGCAAACGTATTTCCACTTGCAAGAAATGAGGAGACTGCAAAAAGAACAGCTGCCAATCGGAGTTTTTTCATGGTCGTCTCCTTCATCCGAAACGGGATGCCTCCGACGGTGTTATCCGAAAAGTTTGTCGTAGGCGATCTTGTCCGAGCCGCGAAGTTCCACGAATCCGCAGCGCACATAACCTTCTTTTTCAAAGACATGCTGCATGCGCGTGTTGTCGGGACTCGTGTCGGCGCGCAGATACGCTACGCCTTTTTCTTGACAAATTCGTTCACATTCACGCAAAAGTACCCCGCCCAAGCCTTGTCCTCGGTAATCGGGACTGATGGCCATACGGTGCAGGACTCCGCTCGGCTTCTTGGAACGCCATTGTCCTTTGATGGCGTCGTAGGCGGGTTCTCCGCCGAAATCAATGCAGATGTAACCAGCGATGCGACCGGATTCGTCTTTGAGCGCATAACCTCTGCAAGCTTCAATGTCGGCGACAACATGTTCCCGTTGCGGATAATCGGGAGTCCATTGCACGAAGCCCTGCTTGCGCTGGAATGCACGGCCTTGGTCAATCAGATCGTAACAAGCATCAACCTCGGACAGCTGAGCCGGAAACAAAGCAAACATGGACGAACTCCAATCTCGGATATACACACGGGATTCGAGGGCGCCTTTTTGCCCCCGAAAGGCCTGCATTGTATGTAACTTTCGAAACACCGACAATGACCTACGGCGCCACGCGCTGCAGGATTTCCGCCGCTGCGGCATGAACCTGCGGGAGATTCAAAAGCGTGTGCGGAGCCTGCGGCAACAGAAGAATCGAAGCGTTGGGGTTATTTTGAAGCACTTCGCGGGCATACCCGAACGCCGCATCGTTGTCCAGATACGAATTGGCCGGACTGAAGTACTTGTCGGCAAGGCTCATGACGTTGAGAACCGGGAGGTCGTCAGGCAATACCGAACGAGGATCTTCAACGTGGTAATTCGACTCACACGACCACGAGAAAATGAGCTTGGCCTTTTCGCGGATCGCCAAAGCGCGGGAATCAAAGCGAGCAGCAGCCACACCCCCTTCGCTTGTGCCAGCGACGGCATAGGTGCCGCCAAACCAAGGTTCGGCAAAGAGCTTTTTTGCACAATAAAGAAGTTCTTCGCTGCGCATTGAGTGCACCACTTCGTAGTCGCTTCGAGCAACAGGAGAAACATAAGTGATGCGATCCTTCGTCTGCATCGAATCGGGCACCACCACGGCCCAGCCGGTTTCCTGCGCAATGAAACGCGCGAATTCCCGAATCGCCGTCGTGATGCCGGAGCTGCCATGCGCAAACATCAAAGTCGGATAGCGGTCGCTGAAGCATTCTTTGCAGGCTGCCGCAGGCGTCGTTTCAATCACGTGCTCGGGATCCTGCTCATGAGGCAATACCAAAAACGCGTTGTCCCACACCGCCTGCAGCGTCGCTTCATTGTGCTCGCGAACGCTTCCTTCGACCTTTCCGGTCAATTCGATAGCCATATTTCACCGCCTATGAAAAAAAGGCCGACCGACGCGGTCGACCCGAAGCAAATTAGAACATTACGGAAACTGTGATGAGCATCGTGACGTAGCCGACCAAGCACGGAATGACCGTGCGCTTGACCATTGTCAGAGGATTAACCTTGGCAAAGCCTGCCACGATGATGACGACGCCTGCCACCGGCGAAATCGCGCGCAGCATTTCGCTTGCAGTGTGCATCATCAGCATGATCGAAATGCCGTCGCTGTTGAGATGCGCAGCCACGTCAGGAATGATGTGCGCCAGACTCGTGAAGGCAGCAACGCCAGAACCCGTAAGCACCGTCACCACGCCGATCACAGCCGACAGGAACACGCCCGTACCGGTTTCGCCCAAACCGATGTGCTTGGCGCCTTCGATGAGCATATTGACGATGCCAATGTTCTGAAGACCTGTTGCAAAGAAAGCCGCCACGAAGATAAGACCCACGGTACTCGTAAGAATGCTGCCCATGCCCTTGAACATCGCAAAGCTCAGGTCGAACGACTTCTTGGCGTCGCGACGAACGATCAAATCCACGAAGAAGGAAAGCACCCAGGCAATGAACATGGCCGTGGCCACATTGAGCGTGATGCTCTGATACACCATCTTGTTGAAGATGAGCAGCAGCACGATCGGGATGATCGGAAGCACCGCATAGATCGCGGGAACGTTTTCAAGCACCTTGCGCTTTTCTTCGAGCTCCTGCAGGTCAGCTGTTTCGCCCTTGATGTTGTCGTGCTTGTCAAACCAATACTGAACCACCACGTGAGCGACAGCCATCGCAAGAATCGTGGGAACGGCCATCGGCAATTGGTACTGCACCAAATACTGGATGGGATCAAGGTGCACCAGTTCAGCTGCCATCACAGCCACACCTGAGGCCGGCGCATAACCGATGGCAAGTACGCTTGCAACAACCGCAGCCGCCGCCAAACTTGAACAACCCACGCGAATAATGAGCGGATAAACCGTCACGACCATCAGCATCGCAAGACCCGCGGCCGATGTGATGATGAGTCCCAAGCAGTGGCCGAAGATGAAGACCGCGGCCAAAATCAGGTACGGGTTCTTAATAAGGGACAAGGGCTTGGCGCAAACCGTCACAAAACGGTCCGATGCGCCGATTGCCTTCATGTATTCGGCAAAGCCGCCCGAAACAAGGATGATGAAACCGACGCCGGCAATCTGCGTACGTGAAATGGCGCGCAGCAGTTCCATGAAATCAAAGCCGACGAACCCCGTAGCTGCTGCATTTTTGGGAAGGAAAGACGTCAGACCACCGGCAACCGCCAGAATGTTGAGCGCCAAGCCGCCCAACAAAAGCACCATGTTGACCTGATACTTCTTGACAACGGCCCACCCCGTCAAGAACAGAATGACAATGCCGATCCATGGAAGGATGCTTTGCATGACCGATCTCCTGTTAGGTTTTGTTGTTGTCGGAGAAGTCTAACAAACCGCGGCTGAGGCGTTGAATACGGGCACTTGCAAAGCGCTGCGGTTTCATGCTCGACCAAGGTCTTCAGATGGTCGTCAACTCCCATCTTTCGACGTATCAACAACGTCCGAAAATACGCCTATACGCATTTTGCAACCCTGTGTGTTGCATTTTATCCAAGGGTTTACCTACCCACTGAGCTATTGACTTTCATAATTTTCTTGTAAAGGAATTCTTTTCGGTGCCATGATCGTCTCCGTCCTGCAAGGACTCCGCCGGATTGAGTGCGTCTTCGCAAGGGTCCGTCACTCATGTTCCGTCCGGCGGTTTTTGCAAAAACTCAACTCTTGCAAGTCTAGAAAAAGACTAGGAGATAAATCATGAAAAAGACTTTGGCTGCTGTTGCAGTTCTCGGCGCTTTTGCCGGTTCCGCTCTCGCTGCTGACGTTCAGCTTTACGGTATCGTCGATACGGGTATTGGTTACAACCACGTTGACGCTGACGGTCTTGGTGAAGACACTGATTCCTTTGAAATGAAGTCGGGTCAGGCTTCCGGCTCCCGTTGGGGTCTCAAGGGCACTGAAGAGCTCGGCAATGGCCTGACGGTCGGCTTCGTTCTCGAAGACGGTTTCACTTCGGATAACGGTGCTGAAAAGGGCGTGATGTTCGATCGTGAATCGAGTCTCTTCCTTCAGGGCGGTTTTGGTAAGCTCGCCATGGGCCGTATCGGTTCTATCAACAACGGTCAGTCTTCCTGGGCTACGGTCGGCATGATTAATGCCTTTGGCACTTCCGATTGGGGTGGATACTCTGCACAAGTGGGCAATATCATGGCCACAGCCGGTGTGTGGGATAACATGGTTGCTTACCAGACTCCTGAGTTTGCCGGTTTCAAGGTCTACGCTCAGTACGGCATGGGCAACAGCATTACCGACAATAACAGCGAAGAAAACGAGTCCTCCAGTGATCGTTACTACGCCATCGGCGCAACCTATAAGAACGGTCCGTTTGCTGCCTACTTAGCTGTTGACTCTATCAACTACGCAACCTTTGGTCCCGAAGTTGCTCACGCTGATAGCATTGACGACAGCCTGTCCGTTACGTTGGGTGGTAGCTATGATTTCGAAGTTGTCAAGGTCTACCTCGGTGCCCAGTACTTTGACGAAGTCAATGCAACGAAGTTTGGTGGTGTTATCAATGACATCAAAATGGCCAATGGCAATGACGCGATTGGAGCTAACGACAAGGTTAAGGGCTATGCGATCAGCCTGACCGGCGACGCTCCTCTGGCTGGTGGCAAAGCAATGTTTGGTGTCGGTTACCTTGATGCTGAGCAGGCTGATAGTTTCGAAGATTTCCACGGCGGCGAAACGTTTGACTTCAAGCGTTACGTCGTTAGCGTCGGCTACGACTACCCGTTTAGCAAGCGTACCGACGTTTATGCCGTTGCTTCCTATATGCAGGATCAGGTTGAAGTCGGTAGTGGCGACTCTGCCGGTGTTGATGCCGACCCCTCCGCATACACTCTGTATGTCGGCCTGCGTCACCGCTTCTAATCTGATCTCTTCTTGAGATTCACCGATTAGCAATCCGCCTCGGTCTCGGCCGGGGCGGTTTCTTTTTGTTTGACGTCAAGTTTTCCAAGCTTAATTGCCTAGAATCTCCGCCTTTTTTAAAGGCCTTTTGCCCGATAATTTCCCATGCGGCCTCAAACCGCTCTGACACGGTTCCATTAAGAGAATCGGCAGACAAGAAACAAAAAAATCAGGGAGACTTTCATGAGCGACATCAACAGCTCACCCGCGCTCAAACGTAGCTTCGGCATGCGCGAAGCCGTCACTATTACGGCTGGTTCCGTCATCGGCGTGGGGCTTTTCACCGTCGGCTCCAATATCGTGGGTTTGATGGGCCCATCGGTCATTTTTGCCACCATCGTGGCACTTCTCATCAGCGTTTATCCTGCGCTTCTTTATGCCGAGATGGGCGCAGCTCTGCCATATGCCGGCGGTACCTACCAGTTCGCTTCCGTCGGAATCGGACGCGCAGCCGGTGTTCTCGCCGGCTGGAACTTCATCATCTCTTTGGTTGCGGTCACCGGCGGCGAGGCACTGGCTTTCAGCTATTACTTCAAGACGCTCTTTTCCGCTTTCGGCGTGACGCTCCCCTTCTCTGATGTGGCGATTGCTGTCGTGGTAACAGCAGGCTTCATCATCGCCAACGTCTGCGGCGTCAAAATAGCGGGGCGTTTGCAAAACGGATTCATGTTCTTCTTCTGGGGCGTTGCGGTGATCTGGTTTCTCACCATGATCCCAAACATCAATCTTCCCTCTTTCATTCAGGCTCCATCGTTCCTGCCCAAGGAAGGGCAGATGAGTTTTGCAGCGAGCGTCTGCATGATTTGGTGGTGCTTTGCCGGATTTGAAGCCTGTGTTGCCATGGGCGAAGAAATCAAATATCCCCGCATCAATATTCCGCGTGCGCTGTTTCTGGCGCCTTTCGTCGTGTTTGCGGTCAACGCACTCTTTCAGTGGTTCCTGATCGCCATTACGCCGGCTGAAAGCCTGGCGGCTCTCGCCACGGCTCAGGCCCCCTACGCCGATGCAATGAAGGCTGCCGGAATTCTGGGCCTGCCCCTGGCGCTGCTGGCTGCGGGCGTTGCCTTCGGCGGCGACTTCTCCACCATGAACGCTGCCATCGCCACTATCCCCCGCTATCTCTTTACAATGGCGCGCGACGGTGTAATGCCGAGCGTCTTTGCCAAGACCAGTCGATTTCAAACGCCGCATGTAGCCATCATCACGTTGGGCGTTCTCACGATGGCATTGATTGCGACCGATTCGCTCATCTACATCGCCTCATTGTCGCTTTTTGCCGACCTGCTCTATTACGTCATCGGCATCCTGGCCGCCTGGGCTCTGCGCCGTCGTCGCCCGGATCTGCAACGTCCCTACAAGGCGCCGCTTGTAACCATAGGCGCCCCCGTCTCCGCTCTCATTTACCTGTACATGATGACCCAGCTGGATACCAACGCCTTCATCACGGGTGTCATTTGGTGCGTGTTGGGACTGGCGATCTACTTTTACTGCAGCCGACACAATGCCAAGGCAGAAAACGCCACTCCGACGCTTGAACAAACCGGTGCGCTTGACATGCCGCAGGACTCCGCGGAAATTGCCTCAATGGATCGCGAGTACCTTGTCTGGAAGGTGATCGTCGCCACTGCCTGCATTCTGGCGCTGCTACTCTACGCTTTGCCGTATCTCTGTGCCTGATCAGACTTTTGCAGGAAGTCGAAAGCCGGCGTTTGCCGGCTTTCGTGCGTTATGCTGTACAGCAAACGATTTCCAAAACAATTCAGCCGCCCGAATCAAACCCCGGACGGCTGAACTTTTTTCTTTGATTTCAGGTGATTAGGCTGAAGAATCCCGCAATCAGGGAATCAGCGGCTCCATGTTGGAACCGGCTTGGACGAGCGCGTCGATTCGTTCCTGACTGATATCGCCGTAATCAATGGCGGCAACACCCGCGAGCGCCTTGATATATTCGTCGTAAGCGGACAAAAGCTTGGCGTTTTCAGGTTGGATCGTCTGACGAATTTCGGGAGCCTTTTGCAGGTACTTGTTGAGCTCGGCGTGAAGTTTCTTGATGTCTTCAAGACTTGCCTTCATGATCTCGTCGCCGCGGGGACCTTCTTTGTAGAGTTCGCTGATGCTAAAGAGGTTCTGGAAGGCCACAGCCAGACGAGCGCTCAAGATATTGATCGAACTTCTGTATTGCTTGAGCTTGCCGTAGGGGTCGTTGGGATCGATATGAAACGTGCCGACAAGCTTGTCTGCTTTTTGCGACGAGGCACAACCGGCCAAAACAGCCGCACCCAAAGAAGACACCAACATCAAAAGACGACGACGATTCATAAACACCCTTTCACAACAAACATTGCGTCGGCACTAAATCTCGTCCGGACGCTTCGCAGATGATAGCAACACCAAAGCTCGGTGGATTCGGAAAAAACGTCGATTGCTACGTTTCCGGCAGACTCTTCTAGCCTCCGATGAACTGCATTTCTATTCTGCTGCGGCTGCGCTTTTGCGTTTCCGACAGACGAATTTCTGAGTAGTGGTCGTCTCTCGCACTCCAAATACGCGCAATCGCGTCGGCAATTTCATCATCCGTCGCGCCTCCGCGTAGCAGCGTTCTGAGGTCGTAACCACGATCGGCAAAGAGGCACAGCACGAGGCTGCCTTCGATCGAAAGGCGCACGCGGGAGCAGTCCTTGCAGAAAGCCTGCGTCACGGAACTGATAAAACCGATCTCCCCGGCCCCGTCCTTGTATTGCCAGCGCGTTGCCGTCTCCCCCGTGTAATTGGGGTCGATCGGTTCAATCGGCCAGACGGCATTGATGCGTTCGACCAATTCGGCCGACGGCACGACATCATCCATGCGCCAGCCGTTGGCTGTGCCCGCATCCATGTATTCGATGAAACGCACGATCACTCCCGTATTTCGGAACCGTTCCAGAATCGGGATGATTTCGCCTTCGTTCATGCCTCGTTTGACGACAGTGTTGATCTTGACAGGAATGCCGAGCGCCTGCGCCGCTTCGATGGATTCGATCACCTTGGCGGCCGGGAAGCCCACGTCGTTAATCGACTGGAAAAGATCCTCATTCAATGCGTCCAAAGACACCGTGACGCGATCAAGCCCTGCAGCCTTCAAGTCGGCCGCCATGCGCTTTAAGAGCGTGCCGTTAGTTGTCATCGCAATGTCCGGGCTCTTACCACTCGTGGTGCGCATCGATTTCAGATCGGCGATCAGATTGCAAACGTGCTTGCGAAGCAGCGGTTCACCGCCGGTGAGACGAATCTTTTGTACACCAAAGCGCAGGAAAATGCCGACCAGACGCTTAATTTCCTCAAACGAAAGCAATTCCGTGTGCGCGAGGAACTGATGCTTGGAGTCGAACTTCTCCTTGGGCATGCAGTAGCGGCAACGGAAATTGCAGTGATCGGTAAGCGAAATGCGCAGGTCTCGCAAGGGGCGACCGCGCTCGTCAATCAAATGACCGTTTTCAAACCGAATGCGCCCCGTGATCGGCACAGGAAGGCGCATGGGGGAACTTGCCTGTGACTCGTCGGCAATCGGAATTGTTTTGGAACTCATCGGCGGGCTGCTCCTGCAGTCTGCATGATGGCTTCAGCTGCCAAATCCGCAGTGGGACGCAAAAGCGACTCGTGCATACCCGTGAAAATATCCTCGAGCGTCTTGCGGCGGCTGTCCTTGAGCTGATCAATTAGGCTGCAGGCCATCGCATCGGCCGTGCAGTAGTAGTGAAGAAATTCCGGCACGATGGCGCGGCCTGCCAGGATGTTCGGAAGACTCACGTACGGAATCAGCCCCTTATCCTTCATGATCAATGCGGACAATGCGGGCATAGCGTAACCCACCACCATCGGCTTCTTGTAAAGCGCCGCTTCCAGAGCAGCCGTGCCGGAAGCCACAAGCACGGCGTCAGCCGATTCCAATACGGCATGCGACTGACCGGTCACCACTGTCAGACGTTCGCTCAGTCGGCGGTTGCGCGTGGCAACCGATGCAATCCATTCTCGCGCCTGGGCGTCAATGGCGGGCACGACGAAATGCCCCGCTCCGATACGTTCGATCACGCGCTCGCAAGCTTCAAAAAACACCGGACCGCAACCGAAGATTTCATCCCTGCGCGAGCCAGGGAGCACGGCAAAGACCGGTTCACCGTTGGTTTCGATCCCGAGCTTGCGGCGTGCGCCATCGGTGTCCGGCACCATCGGAATCACGCCCGCAAGCGGATGACCGATATAAGTCGCCGGCACGTTTTCGCGCTTGTAGATTTCCTCTTCAAACGGAAACACCAAAAGCATGTGATCAACCGCTGCACGAATCTTATGAATTCGCTCGGGACGCCAGGCCCAAATTGAGGGCGAAACAAAGTGAACCGTACGAATGCCGGCTGCCTTGAGTTTTGCTTCTACGCCGAGATTGAAATCCGGTGCGTCAACGCCCACGAAAACGCGCGGACGAATATCCGAGACGCGCTTGAGCATGGCGCGGCGCAACATCAGAATGCCCGGAAGCTTCTTGAGTACCTCAACATAGCCGCGCACCGACAGGCGGTTTGCCGGATACCAGCCTTCAAGGCCTGCAGCGAGCATTTTTTCGCCGCCCACGCCGAACTGAGGCGCACCATCCATGCGTTTGGCAACTTCAGGGAGCACAAGACTCGCGAGAAAATCTCCGCTGGCTTCGCCGGCAAGCCACGCGGCACCGTCGGCATAGGTCAACGGCTGGGCCTTTTCGGCGCTGAAATCGGCGTCCTGCTCAGTCATACAAACCTCGGGGTATCAGTGAACTACAGAAGAAAAAGCCCGCAGGAAACGACCTTCCCAACGGGCTTTTCGGTCTTAAATCTGAATTACGGACGAACGATGCCGCGCGTATTGTTGGCAACGAAGTCGCGCATCGCTGCAAGAATCGGACGAACTTCTTCGGGAGCGTCGGCAATCAGCGTATCCATCTGTTCAATGGCCTGCGCCACCGTGAGGCCTTCCATGTAAAGCGCCTTGTACAGCCCCTTGATTCGGCCGATCGTGTCGCTCGAATAGCCTGCACGGCGCAAACCCACGAGGTTAAGACCGAAACTCTTGGCAGGATTGCCCGAGCAAATCACATACGGCGGCAAATCGTGGGTAAGGCCCGACACGCCCCCCGTCATAGAGCGTGTACCGATGTGAACGAACTGGTGTACACCGGTCTGACCGCCGATCACGGCACAATCATCCACATGCACATGTCCGGCAAGAGCCACGTTATTGGCGATGATAAGGTCGTTGCCGAGCACGCAGTCATGCGCAACGTGAACGTTTGCCATCAGCAGATTGCGGCTACCCACACGCGTGATACTTTGATCCTGAATTGTGCCGGTCGAAATCGTGCAATTTTCACGAACGACATTGTCGTCGCCGATTTCAAGATAAGTTTCTTCACCCTTGTACTTTTTGTCCTGCGGTTCGCAACCGATAGCAGCACCTTGGAAAAAGCGATTGTTGCGACCGATCGTGGTCAGCCCTTTGACAACCACGTGACTTTCGAGAACGGTACCGGCGCCGATGCGAACGTGCGGCCCCACCATGCAAAACGGTCCGACCTCAACATCTTCGTCAAGTTCGGCTCGAATATCAATAATGCTGGAATGATGGATTTTGGCCATGACTATCCTTTCGCAGGGCCTCTTGAGCCCATTACTGGCAGCAATAAAAAAGTGTCTCCCCGTGTTTGGGAGATCGCTCGGGGGATGTTTTTCCCCGCTGTATGTTATCGGGCCCGTGAAAATTCTTCACGCGCCTGCGCGAATAATAGCGCACACGGGAATTATCCCATGTGCGCCTTCGAAATGAGTCCGAAAAAAATTCGCGTCGAAACCGATGCAATTACTCAGCCTTACGGCGAGCGCACATCAGTTTGGCCTCGCAGGCCACATGGCCGTCAACAAGTGCGCGGGCCTCGTACCAACCGATACCGGCACGAGCCTTAACGAACTTGCACTCAAAAATAAGCTGGTCGCCGGGCTGAACAACGCGCTTGAAACGAGCCTCGTCAATGCCGGCAAAGAAAAACAGGGCCTTTTCCCGGCGCTCTTCTTCCGTCAGACGAGCGATGCCGAGCACGGCACAGGCCTGAGCCATTGCTTCGATGATGAGCACTCCGGGCATCACGGGGTATTCGGGAAAATGCCCGGTGAACTGCGGTTCGTTTGCCGTCACGTTCTTGAGAACCTTGCACGTTGTGTGATCATCGCTGATCTCAAGCACTCGGTCAATCAAAAGAAATGGAAAACGGTGCGGCAAAATCCGCATGATGTCATGAATGGTTTTCGTGTCAGCCATTGGGGTTATCTCATCTGCCTTCTTCGGGCAGTCCTGGAAAGTTCAATGTGGTCGAATTATCGACAAGCCGAATCGGAGTCTACGCCCGCAGACGGCGGGCGCAAGACGAAAAAATATTAACACCGAGCTTTAAAGAGCGCTTCAACCTTTCGGCTGAAGAGCGGCAAGACGCGTTTCAAGTTCCTTGATCTGCTTGCGCATCTTGGGCAAATTCATCACGAGCACGGCAGCACGTTCGAATTCACGGTGGCCCATGGCCGGGAAGAAGCCAGACATGGCCTTTTCGCCCTTGTGCCAACTCATGAGAGAGGTAGCCGGGCCAACGCTTACGCCATCGGGAATTTCAATGTGACCGTTGATGTTGGCCGCACCGCCGATGATGCAGTGGCTGCCGATGTGTGTGGAGCCCGCAACGCCCGTGCAGGCGGCCATCACGGAGCATTCACCCACCTTGCAGTTGTGTCCGAGCTGGATCTGGTTGTCGAGCTTGCTGCCCTTACGAACCAGCGTGTTTTCAAGCGCGCCTCGGTCAATGGTCGTATTGGCGCCGATTTCGACATCGTCTTCGATTGTCACGCCGCCGATCTGCGGAATCTTGACCCAGTGGCCATCGAGCGGAGCAAAGCCAAAGCCGTCAGCACCGATCACGCAGCCCGAGTGCAGAATGACGCGATTGCCGATGCGGCAGCCGTGGTAGACGGTCGCGTTGGCGTAGATAATCGTGTTGTCACCCACCACCGTGCCTTCACCGATGTAGGCGCCAGGATAAACGCGCGTGTTTTCACCGATCACAGCGCCTGCGGCCACCGTAGCCCCGGCTTCGATCACGGCGCTGGCCGCAACCTTGGCGGTCGGATCGACATGAGCGCCCTCGCGAATGCCGCCTGCGGGCATCGGACGACGGGTCATGATCTGCAGCGCGTAGGCAAACCAGGCATAGGGATTTTTGGTGATGACAACGGGACGACAGGGTCCCTCTTCACCATACATGACCTCGCTGTCGGCCTGAGAAATCACCAGAACGCCCGCCTGCGAAGCTTTGGCTTCATCGCGGTACTTAGACTGTGCCAGGAAGGCAACGGTGTCGGCCGCCGCATGATTGAGCGGCGCAAACGTGCGAACGGTTACATTTTCGGCCCCGCACAGCGGCGTACTCGTCAGTCGTCCTTCGGAGAGCGTTTCAATTTCACGGATCAATGCATCGATTCGGAACATAGCGTCATTTCCTGAGGCACCGAAATCCTTGCGCAGCAAGGATCGGCAAAATTCATCTGCAAAAAACCGCGCTTCGACCGGGAAAAGTCGGCGCGGCTTTCTCTTCGCCTGCCCGCAGGACGACCGACGGCACTCGGAAAAACGTATTCGAGCAGCTGTCGATCATTCCCGTCAAGCGCAAGTAGAAATTACTTGGCAGGCTTGTTGAGTTCCTTGATCACCTGTTCGGTGATATCCACCTTCGGGCTCACCCAGATGGCGTCCTGAATGATCAGGTCGTACTTCTGCTTCTTGGCGATGTCCTGAATGATGCGGTTGGCACGCTGCAGAATGATCTGGCTTTCTTCGTTGGCACGCTGGTTGCGTTCTTCAACGAGAGCGCGCTGACGGCGAGCGATGTCACGTTCAGTCTCGGCAAGCGACTGGCGCTGCTTCAAACGTTCGCTGTCAGTCATCACGGGAGCGTCTTTTTCAAACTTCTGGGCACGAGTGCGGAAGTCGCGAATGTCGCGGTTGAGTTCGTCTTCGCGCTTCTTGAAGTAGGTCTTGAGCTTTTCCTGAGCTGCAACTGCCGGAGCAGATTCGGTAAGAATGCGATCCGGAGCAACCCGGCCGATCTTGAAGTCAGCAGCGACAGCAGAGGCCGAACCGCACATCACAGCAGCAACGGCAGCAGCCGTCAGAATCTTCCTAAACATCTGTTAGCTTCCTTTCGAGTCTGAAAGTCTTTTCGGAAAACGTCCTGCTCGCATCTTAGGAGCTTTTACGTCGTTTTGCCGATGAAAAGAGTTACACGGCGTATCCGCCGAATCTCGGAGTCGACCGAATGCCGGTCAAACCATGCATTCGGTCAAACAATTCTTTAATTTTATACCTCGGCGCTTAGAAGCCCGTACCGATCTGGAACTGGAAGCGCTGAACGTCGTCGTCGTCCTTCTTGTTGAGCGGGAAGGCCAGGGAGAACTTCAACGGGCCCAAAGGCGAAATCCATGCCACACCGAAACCAACGGAGTAGCGCAGTTCGCTGAGATCCATATCCTGACGATAGTATCCATCTTGATAGTTATCACGTGAATAACCCCAAACAGTACCAGCGTCAAAGAACAGCAGACCGCGCAACGTACGGTCGGCACCAGGTAGCGGCGTCAGTAATTCGGTTGAGAAAATCAACTGACGGTCACCGCCGAGACGGTCATTGTTATAAGCGTCTCTCGGACCAATGGACGACGTTTCAAAGCCGCGCACCGAGCCGATACCGCCGGCGTAGAAGTTCTTGAAGAACGGGAACATCTTGTCGCCGTAGGTATCACCGTAGCCGAACTGGAAGTTCATGCCCAGAGTCCAGGATTTGGACAACGGGAAGTACTGCGTCAACTGGTAGGTGGCGCGGTAGTAGCGCTGTTCCCAGACAGGCAAAGCAAACTCAGCAGACAAGCGCTGATAGCGGCCACGGGTCGGAGCGAGCACGTTGTCTCGAGTATCTCGTGACCATCCCAAGGTCAGCAAGGCAGCCTTGGGATTGTCGCCGTATTCATCCACATAGTCCCAATAGCGTTGAGGAGACGTATTTTCTTCGTCATACCATCCCCCTTCTGGATTCGAACCACGCAGGTCAACTTTGGTTTGTTCCAGACGCATGCCCAAGAATACTCGATCGTTTTCCGTCACCGGAATACCGAAACTCAGACCTGCACCGATCGTTTCATAAGCCACGTTCGAAACGTCGAGCTCGTCCAGGTCTACGCGGCGGTCGTAAAAGTCAATGTGTCGGCTGATGCCTTCCGGCGTGATATACGGTTCGCCCAAGCTCACGGCGTATGTACGCATACTCTTGGACGTGTTGACTTCGACACTGAAGGACTTGCCCGAACCGAACACGTTATCCTGCGCGAAGCCTGCCGACAGGATCACACCGTCGGACGTGGAGTAACCGGCACCAAGCGAGATGGAACCCGTCGGACGTTCCTTCACGTTGATTTCGAGGTCAACCTGGTCACGCGTTCCTTCCACGGGCTTGGGTTCGGCAGTCACCGAATCAAAGTAACCCAAGCGGTCAATACGATCGCGCGATACCTTCACCTTTTCACTGTCAAACCAGGCGGATTCGTACTGGCGCACTTCACGACGGATCACGTCGTCGCGAGTACGGGTGTTGCCGGTGATGTTAACGTGGCGAACATAGGCGCGGCGGCCCGGGTCAACCGTGAGCACGATGTTGACTGCGTCCTTGCCTTCGATAGGCACGGGATTGGGCGTCACGGTCGCAAAGGCGTAGCCAAGAGCCGAGAACTTATCCACAATCGTCTTCGTCATCTCGTTGATGCGTTCGGCGTTGTAGATTTCGCCCGGTTCAAACACGACCAAAGGTTTGACCTCGTCGTCAAGACCCAGCATGTCACCGCCCAACGTGATGTTGTTGACGGTGTATTGCTTGCCTTCGGTCACGTTGATCGTGATGAAGATGTCGGACTTATTGGGAGCCACGGAAACCTGGACGCTGTCGACTTTGAAGTCGAGGTAGCCCTGATTCTGGTAGAAGCTGCGCAGCGTTTCCAAGTCAGCCGCGAGCTTTTCACGCGAGTAGAGGTCGCGCTTAGTGTAGAAACTGGACCACTTGTGTTCGGCAAGCTGCATCTGATCGGCCAATTCATCCGAATCAAACACCGTGTTGCCCACGAAGCGGATCTGCTTGATGGACGAGGCAGCGCCTTCGTCAACGTTGATCGTAATGCGGACGCGGTTGCGTTCCAGCGGCGTAGCCGAGGTCTTGATATCAACGCCGTAGTAGCCCTGCGAGAGGTATTGACGGCGCAATTCCTGATCGGCACGTTCCAAAATCGAGTGGTCGAAAATTCGGCCTTCAGCAAGACCGACGTCACGCAGACTCTTTTCCACACCATCCTTGTCGAAAGCCTTGATGCCGTTCGTTTCAATGGCTGCGACAGCCGGACGTTCGACCACGTTCACCACCAGCACCGTCCCGTCGACCGAAAGATCAATGTCGCGGAACAAGCCGGAAGAATAAAGCTGATGAATGGCTTCAGCACCGCGTTCGGGGTTGTATTCGTCGCCTACGCGAAACGGCAGATGCGAAAAGACCGTACCGGGCTCGGTACGCTGAATGCCCTCGACGCGAATGTCGGAAATGGTGAAAACCTGTGCGGATGCAGCCGCGGCCAAAAGAGCCGAAACCGCCCCTGCCAGGGCTGTTTTGATGAACGTACCCGTCATGAGTTAAGAGTGAATCTGTGTTGTCAGTGCATGCACAAAACCGTCCGCGGTTGAGTCACAAGTCAACCGTGGACGGAATCGCAGAAACAAAATGTCGCGTAAGTTTACCGCGAGTAAACGATCTTTATGGGGTCATTTTTTGAAGAGTTGTATCTTTAAGCCAAAAATCGGTGTAAATCCGCACTCTAAAGCCTCTTTGCGAACCTCCGAAACTCTTTCGTCTTACTTCTGGGAAGATCTATAAATTGAGGAAATGCAGCGCAGGGACAAAAAAATAATGGATTCAACAGGTTAGAATTGACTTTGCGACTCAAAACCACCTGAAAAATCCATTATGTGCAGAGTATACCGCAAGCCTTCCTCTCAGTTGGCTCTCTTTGCCACTGATTTGTTTCTGGAGCGAGCCAAAAAAGGCGCTCGCAAGCTCTTACGGCTCAACGAGCTGTTTCCTTTCGAGACATACAGATCCTTCATAACTCAAGCCATTGATACGTACCGCATCAGCCACGGCGGCAAGCCGACTTCACAGCTGAGCTCAGCCGGCCGCAGAGCGATGGATCCGATCTTTATGCTCAAGTGCGTTGTCGCTCAACGTCTTTACGGAAAAGCAGATCGGGACTTCGAGCAGGAGATGCTGCAAAACCGAGTGCTTCAGCACTGGCTTGGTATTTTCCAACCCGGCGATGTTCCCAGTCACAAGACAATCTGGAAATACAAGGAAGTTTTTGCGCAAACTGAGGTTCTTGAGACTGTTTTTGCCGACTACGTCAAGAAGTTGCAGTCGATAAACTGCCATATCGGTAAGGATGCCGTGATTGCCGACTCGAGCTTTTTCGAAGCCCCTAAACAGCGCAACACTCGAGAAGAAAATGCCCTGATCAAAAAGGGTAAGGGCTCAACTCTGTGGAACGATCAGCCGGTGAAAAAACGTCATAAGGACATCGATGCCAGCTGGACAAAGAAGCGCAAAGAAGTGCATTACGGCTACAAAGGCCACTTCCTGCTGTGTGCCGTCAGCAAGCTCATTGTCAAGGTCTTTCCCACGACAGCAAAGGTACACGACGCCAAGGTCATCGACCGGTATTTACACTGTGCAAAAGACAGCAAAAAGGAAGTGCTGTTCTTTGCAGATGCCGGCTACACAGGCAAAAAAATTGTCGAGAAGCTGCTTGAAGCAAACATGCCGCCCCTAATTTGTGAGAAAGGCCGCAAAGGTGTTCCGTTGACCGCCGATCAAAAGCAAAGCAACAAAATGATTTCGAGCGTGCGTAGCCGTATCGAGCACGCGTTCGGTTTTATCGAAGAATCCCTCGGAGGAAGCGTTGTACGGTCAATTGGCCTGATTCGGGCGAAGTTCAACATCACGCTGACATCGCTTGTGTACAACATCTGTCGACTTGGTCAGATTGTCCAGGAGAATCGGCGTGTCCGAATCATTACATCGATGTTAAGAACGGAACACCGATACAAAAGATCAAGAATTTGACAGAGCGCAGTTTGCGGAAGTCCGCAGGTATAGTGCCGTCCATTTGCATAGTTGTTTTAGTAAATTTTCAGCAGATGAAATAAATTTCTTGTTATAGAGGCTCGCTTTGAAAATTTAAGGCGGTTAGCTGACCGTAGTTAACCGCCCTTCTGCGAAAACGGCTGAATTTGTAGATCCCGCCTTTAATCGACCTCAAAAGTTGTAAGGTTTGGGGCTGCTTTACGTGTCGTTCTTTTTCGAACTTTCACATTCGATTAGATAACCTTGAACTCACACATACCCCTAGCCTGCGAAAGAGTCTACGGCTCTATGAAACGCAAGCACCCTAGCAATGATAGGGATTACAGTTGTGTATTGATTCCTCGTTCCCGAAGCGGTCATCTGGCTTTGTCAATCAAATATTTGAAAACATGATCTTCTCCACCGGTTGTGACCGTGATCTGCATGTAAGTGGAGTCATCGGAAACAGAAGGAGTATCCATTTCAATAAGCCCGCCACAAATATTTCCTGGCAGAACGGTGTTTTCCTTCAAAATCGTTCTGGACAGTTCATACATTGCCGATTGGCTGTTCTGCATAATGGATTGCATAAGCTGCTGATTTTTCATTTCGGCAATGTCTTGAGCCATCTGAGCCTTTGCAGGGTCATATGTGTAACCAGAATAAGAACCAACAAAATTTCCTGAATAGTTGGTCATCCCAGTCCCGTACACATTCCCATAGTAATTTCCAGAATAGGTGCCGCTTTGGTAGCTATACCCGGAGTTCGCAGCTGCCATAGAGTTTCCTGCTGCTGAAAAGGCGGCTGCAATAGCCATCCACATTTGCCTACTACGCTCTTCAGCAATAAGCTCTTCGTATGTATAGACATGTGTGGCTTTCTCGAAAGAAGTTCCGCAATTAGATATAACCTGAATCTGTTCTGGTGAAAACAAAAACTCCGTTTGTGTGCCATTACCCACCTGCACATAAGCTTTCATTCTTGCATTGGATTCAAAAGTTCCAGGAACTGCTACGGCGACAAGGTTTTCTTTTTTTGAATACAAAACATCGTGTCCATCTTCAACAACGACCCTCTGATTGGCTCCAGAGATTGGAGTCAAGGTTCCGTAGGTCGAGCAACCCGCCAATAAGACACAGCTAAAAAAAAAGAATTCTCTTCATGATTCTGAAAAAATTTGAATAAAAAGAAGAAATCGTTTTCAGATTTTATCACTAGCCTGAATTTTGCAAGTTCCATTGCTGTCCAAAACAAAATCTGATACGAGGGCGACTTTTCTGGCAAAAGAAAATTGAATCTGTCCAAAGCAAATTCGAGGCTCTCGACTGAGCCTCAGCGCCAATAAAAAACGGCGGAGACCGTATACGATGAAGAGGTACCACCCTTCAACATCGCTACATCTCCGCCATGAAACCGAAGACTATCACGGTGTTCGCGCAACTGTGCAATATGCTGCCGCGCGAGCCGCTTATTCGCATCTCTCAAGATCAAACGCCCAGTGAAGACGGTCGCAGGTTCAACGCTCAGAAATTCAACACCTGGGACTTGTTGTGTGCCTTAATTTTCTGCCACCTGGGACGCTGTACGTCGTTGCGTTGCATTGAGGACGGCCTGTTTACCGCGCGGCAAGAACTCCATCACGCCCGACAAGCTCAGTTTTTGCGTAGATCAACCCTGTCCTACATCAACAATCACACGAACTTCAGCATTTTGGAAATGTACTACTACCAGGTTTTGGAGCATTTCCGTGAGGCTTTGGCGCTGAAGTTTTCCAAGACATACACCAAGCCGGTATTTTCGTTGGATTCAACGACCATAACCCTGTGTTATTCACTATTTCCTTGGGCGCGATACCGGTCGCATAAGGGAGGCCTTAAGCTGCACACAGCCTTAAACCACGAGTTGTTGCTTCCCGAAGTCATCGATATGACAGAGGGTAGCCTCAACGACGTAAAGCATGCCAAGGCGGTCATCAGACAACTGCCACCGGACAGCATTGTCGTCATGGACCGCGGATACAACGACTATGAGCAGTTCTCCTGGCTGTCTGATCGAGGAACAACCTTTGTAACTCGACTCAAGGACAATGCGCTTACGACGCCGCTGCACAATCGTTGCTTGGCTGCGGGTCCAGGTGAATGGAGCCTGCATTCCTTCGAATTTTGCGGCATTGCAGCCCGTTGCTGTGAGGGAAAAAGCTTTCGTCTTGTTTGTTGGAACGACACTGAAAATCTGAGATGGTTCCGGTTTATTTCAAACGCCGAGAATCTTACTGGCCCTCAGATTGCTCAACTGTATCGAGATCGTTGGAAGATCGAGCTGTTCTTCAAGAAGCTCAAGCAGAACCTTCGCGTCCAGAGCTTCATCGGACGGAGTCCCAATGCCGTCATGAATCAAATTTGGGGAGCCATGATCTCAGTGTTGCTAGTGGATGTATTGCTCCGCCAGGCCAAGTACCCCTGGAGTTTCTCAAGACTTTTCGACTACCTGAGCATGAACCTGCTTACGCACAACAACTTGATGCAAATTATCGAGCGACCCAACCTTCCGACAGAACCTAACGAGGCGTCTTTGGAAGGGGTGCAACAGCGGTTATTCGATTGACGGGGGACTTGGTTTCACCGGCAAAAATCAACTTCGTTTGAAATCAACGAGTTAAAGCGTCACGATCTGACTATGCACATTTTGTTTTGGACAGCAATGAGTTGTTTTAGTAAATCTTCAGCATATGAAATAAATTTCTTGTTATAGAGGCTCGCTTTGAAGATTTAAGGCGGTTAGCTGACCGTAGTTAACCGCCCTTCTGCGAAAACGGCTGAATTTGTAGATCCCGCCATCATTAACGCCTCTTTTGACCATGCTTGATCTGGCGTGTAAAAGTTTGTCAACTTTACCGCTTGAAACGAGCCATGTCTTCAACTGCTACCAAAGTCACTACACGTAAACTCTGGATGTTGCCGCGCAACATTCGTCGTGTTGAACCTCTGAGGCTATCTCGTATTTTGAGTTGCTTGTTGGCTGTGTCTGGGTCAACGACCAATCAGAGCATTCAAAATCAGCTGTACTCTCAACTTGCAAAACTGGGAGTCAAATGACTCCTAAACGCCGTCAGGCGTTTCTAATCCAGGGGAGCGTACCTATCTTGCAAGCAAGTGTTTCCTGCAAAATACGCTAAGAAGTGATAGAGTGCAGAAAGCGCGTTCAGAGGAGTTTTCTTTTATATGGAATAGAAAGTGGCGAGTTCCACATATAGTTCCTGCGACGACTGAGCTTTTGCCGAGTAGACTTCCTTCAATTTCTCTTGGAACAAGGGATGATTGTGGAAAAGAGACTTAAAGATTTATCTGATCTCCTTCTAGATTTAGCTATCTGAGTAAAAAAATGAAGAAATATATTCTTGCGATCACTTTGGTGCTTGCTGGTTGTGCCTTGCCTCCATCTAAAGAGTCACTACGAATCCAGGAGGCCACTTACGATTACATCGCCTCTCGTGGGGATTGCATTTATCTTGATACTAAAACGCGTCGATCCGGTTGGGGAGGTATTGCTGCTAATATAGGCATTGATAATGCAAAGATTGCACTTAAAGGTGACGCAGGTAGGATGGGAGGGACCCATGTTGTGTGGATTGGTCAAAGTATTGGTGGATTGCCATCAGTAACAGCGAGAATTTATAAATGTGGTAAGACACATGCTGCTCCCATATTTGAGGAATAACAGAAAATGAATAAGCATTTTCCATTTATTGCAATGTCATTGGTGCTTCTTTCAGGTTGTGCCTCAGAGCAATATAGCAATGTTACAAAACAACATTTTCCAGAGAACGCTATTGAACTGGAGAATGGAGTTGCTACGGATAATAAATATAAAGTATCGGAAAAGAAGAATCTTGTAATTGTAGAATTGGCAACAGTTATAAGTGATTCTGAGAAGGTTCCAGTTTCTGTTTATGTATTTAATAATTCGGAGGAATCTTTTCTTTTTTCTCCCGACTATATGAGAGTTCATATTATTGAGGATGGAGAGAGAAAAGTTAGTCGGCCATACCATTTTGATGAGTTGAGGGCATCATCCATAAACTCTGGAGCATGGTGGACATTTTTAACAAGTGTTTCGACTGGACTCCAGAATTTGAGAGCTGGGCATTCCTATTCTTCTGGAACAGTACCAATAAGTGGAAGCGGATCAGCTTTGTTGCCTTCTGGTAATACTGCGCATTACAACTATTCTGGGTGGGCTACTTATCGCTCACATACGTATGATCCAAATGTGGCTTATAAAGAGACACAAGAGAATACTGAGGCATTAAAACAGGATCTACAAGAGCAATATGACCGATTGCTAGATGACTTAAGTGAATTTAAGGGTAATTACCTAGGTGTTCAGGAGGTTATGCCTGGGCAGGTTTATGGGGGTACTGTGTTAATTGATCCGATACCGAATCGTGAATTAACTATTAATATTTTGGTTGATGCTGGAGGTGAATTGCACACTTTGTCATATAAGGTTAGCAAATAAGGTTGTTATTACTTTCTAAGTTCTTAATAGAGATCTAACAAATGTTGAGGGAACTAGAACATTCAGTGTAGGGAATGACTTTCTAACTCACCCTCAAAATTTCATCCCAACGTGTTGTACAACAAGGGGAGAGTAGATCCCTTCTCATACACCACTGCCGAGACACTTTCGCAGAAGCAAGGTTGAGAGTTCCTTTTCCGAATTTGAGGCTCATCTCGTCAAGTACGCCCTGTATACGTTCCCGACGTTGCAGGGTTTCGATTTCTTCGCCGTCAAAAAGTGTCTCGCGCACGAGAGAATCTTTTGCCGGGATCAGTTCACTGAGCAACACCCCCTCTTTCTTGTAGTCAATTCCAGGTTTGAAGTAGCGGTTAACGAGTTCCACGGCTTTTTGCGTAAGCGTAAGCACGTCTGCGCAAGCATGTGGCAGTCTCTCAAGCTCAAAGACGGCATGGTGTGGAACGTTCGTTTTAAATGGATCTGAATGAAAGAGAACACCAACGGAGCCAGCTGCAGATTTTTGCAAGCGGAGAGTACGGACTGCGTCAGCCATGTGAACCGTCACGGCGGCTCGCAGGGAGTCAAGATCTCCGCAAGCCTGAGCAAAGCTGCGTGTCCTAACGATCTGTTGACGTTCGGGAGCAATTTCCTCCAGTGGGATGCACGATATTCCAAGGATCTCTCGGTGCGTTCTTTCCAGCACCACACCGAATCGGCGGCGGACAAGTGCTGCGTCCATTTCAGCAAAGTCCAGCACCGTTCGAACGCCCATAGCCTCCAATTTTTCCCGAGTTCGGTTTCCAATACCCCAGACTTCTTTGATGGGAGTAATGGACATAGCCTTCTTACGACGGGACTCGGAAAGCTCTAGCCAATTGACTACTCCATCGAAAACCGGGTAGGTTTTGGCAAAATGATCGCACAATTTGGCCAACGTCTTAGTTGGAGCGATCCCTGCACAGGTTGGGATGCCAACCCACTGCAAAACTCGTGATTGAATTGATTTGACAAGAGCGGTTAGCTTTACCGGATCTCCGTTCTCAACTCCTGTCAAATCCCCGAACACCTCATCGATTGAATAAGACTCCATGCGCGGGATCATTGCGGCGATGATTCGTTGCATTCGGCCTGAGATGGAATTGTAAAGCTCGTAGTTGGAGGAGAAAACCGCTATCTTGTCTTGGGTCACGATGTCCCGAACCTTGAAAAGTGGTGTGCCGCATTTGAGGCCGAGATCCTTGGCTTCTTTTGTAAGCGCAACGATGCAACCGTCGTTGTTCGACAGCACGACAACGGGCTTTCGGCGAATGTCTGGTCTGAAGATTCGCTCGCAACTACAGTAGAACGAGTTACCGTCGATGTGCAGGAAAATAGGGGACATAATCAGAGAGTGTTTTGTATACAAAGTTAAATTGTATGCAAAATTACGATTTGACAATAAATATGAAGGTACGAACTAAGAAAAACAGTCAGAAACATCTCTAAAAAGCGGAATTTGCTTTCTAGAGTTTTTCTGCGGTTTCGTGATAACTCAAGCCCTAGACATGTGCTAGGATCGCCACGTAAATCGTCGTTTTTACGACCCTGAGTTTTCTTTGTTTTCTCCGGTTAATCCCGATAAACATTGAGTGATTACAGGCGCTTTTCCTGTAAATGCTCATCGTCTTTTTACGATGAACTGTTTGTTGCTGAGTCCCAGTCTCTTGACAAGGACAGCCTCAAGCAGAGGTTTCTTTTTGTATGCAACCGGCATAGTTGCCGCCGTTTTAAAACGGTCGATTTCTTCATTTTTTGATTGCGCTCATCTCCGGAAGTATCCGAGGATTGATGCGCTCTTTTTTCTTTTTGTAACCCTCGGGGAAACACTAAATTCCCCGATAGGGGTCATGGTGCTCCCCGATTCAATCGGAGTTCACTATGACAAACACAAATCTCACAGCCGAAAGCTTCTACACCGAAATCACTGGTACGGCTTTTGAAAACGTCATTAATGACGACGGCACGACTTATCACTTCAATCCTGCGTGGCACTGCACGGGATTTTCCGACACGAAAAATCCGCGCATTCCGCAAAAGGATCCGAACTACGTTTTCAGCCGAGACCTTCTGCAAGACCTGCTCACCTTTCTGATGTACCCTCAGGGAACGGCGCTTTGGCTGACCGGTCCCACTGGGTGTGGAAAGACGAGTGCAATCATGCAGGTGGCCGCTAGATTGAACTGGCCGGTTGTCGATTTGACCCTCAATAATCGTTTTGAATTCACTGATCTGAAAGGACAGTGGGGTCTGACGCAAAACGAGGGACAGTCGCAACCGACTATGAAATTCATCTATAACGCTTTGCCAATGGCAATGCGCAACGGTTGGATTCTTGTTCTCAATGAGGTGGACCTGGCTTCACCCGGTGAATTGTCGGCTCTCAATGATGTGATTGAAGGTAGAAACCTTCTGGTAGCAGAAAACAAAGGTGAGGCGATTAAGCCCCATCCGATGTTCCGACTTGTCGTGACTGGCAACAGTAACGGCTCGGGCGATGTTTCCGGAATGTACCAGGGCGTGCAACAACAAAACGTTGCCGCAATGGACCGTTATCGAATGCTCAAAGTGACTTATCCGTCATGTGAGATCGAAGCGGATATTCTTAAACGCGTTGCACCTTCTATCCCGGCCACAATTCGCAAGCGCATGTGCAAATTTGCACAGGAAATGCGTAAGGCTTTTTCTGGGGCAAACAACAAAATGCCTGCCATCTCAGTTCCTTTCTCAACACGTTGTTTGGTGAATTGGGCCAATGTGCTTCAGTTCTACCAATCAGCAAGAGTTCCTTTAAAGGGAAGATCTATAAATTGAGGAAATGCAGCGCAGGGACAAA
>ULPS01067314.1_pt1 | contig 35246 bp, 28 predicted proteins | sample 1953711 | NCBI WGS metagenome assembly ULPS01 (sample SAMEA4835635, study PRJEB28245) | human gut metagenome | biome: gut microbiome; material: fecal sample | place: Denmark | collected 2008 | reverse complement strand
CATTGGTGGCTTCTTCGCCTATGACGGCATCGCTCACGATACGCACCACGCTCTTGTCCGTGGTCAGTTTCTCCCAACCGACATAACCGACAGCACCTCCGACAGTGGCTGTCTTCAACGCACTTCCTGCTCCACGCAGTGTTTGTGAGGGGTGCAGCACAGCGTTGCCTACACTTTTCCCGGTAGCGACAGTTGCCTTGCCACCGTATGATATGGCTTTACCGCCGGTTTTTAATAATGAACTCCAAAATCCCATATTCTTATGTTTTATTCGTTATTCTAATAAGCTCCGGCTTTGCCGCTCCGTTTCCATCGTCTTATGGCAGAACGGGCGATTTCCACCTTGTTGGCTTTCGGACGTGCCTCTTCGCTGATTTCTGCCCATATATCGCCCATGGAGGTGTACTTGACCGCAATCGACAGCCGTTGCAGTTTCTTGTTCATCAGTTGCAGCTTGGGGCGGATCCCGAACACGATTTCCATCCGTTCTTTCTCCGTCATCTTGTTGTCCGACAGGCAAACCGTCCGTATATCGTTGATTATCTCTATGGAATTGTATATCAATTCTCTGTATATTTTGTTCCGGTTTGTGGACAATGCAACCGCCAAGGCGTTTGTCGGAGAGTTTTTGAGTTGACCGGTGAACTCGCCCATATTCTCCGTCAAGTGCGTTATCTCGTGGTAGAAACCGTATATCTGGGCGGCATAGCTGACAACCGAACGGAACGAATCCAGATAGTCGTTGAACTCCCTCTGCAAGTCGGTGACGGCTTCCACCTCTTCCTTTGTCCAGATGTGGCCGGTGGTTTGGAGCAGCATGACTTTCTCCTGGTTCTTCAAGGTCTTCTTTGCCTTTTCGGTGTATATGAGAACCATTCCGGTAAGGGTAGGGTCTAACTGTGCGTGGACTTTTATGCCCATACACATCAGGAGGATTGTTATGAAGATTGTCCGTCTCATTGTATTCTCTCTGTTTTTATCTGATTGTAGCCGCCCTGCGCCATCTTCGCATCGCTATCTGTGCGATTTCTCCGTTGTTCCGGTCCAGCATCCCTGCGGTGGCATTGTTCCATACATCGGTCATCGTGTAGGTGCGGATGCTCAGGTAGAGCAGATTGAGCTTTTTCTGAAATGAGGAGAGCTGGTCGTTCAATGCCCATAAGGTCTGGCTCCGTTCCGCTCCCGTGAGCATATTCTCCTTGCCGCCCTTGGCCACGGCATCACGGAGCAGGGAGAATACGGTTACAAGTTCGGTCGCTGTCTCTATATAGAGATTGTTCATGCTAATGGAAGCCACAATGCCTTGCGGATTGTCGCTTACGGCATTCTTCAACTTGCCCAGTGTGATGAAAATCCTCACGCCGTCATTGTACAGATGGGTGCAGGCTTTGATGGAAGATGCGAATCCGCTTGCCGTTTTGAGATAGCTGTTGTATTTCTTTTCCCACTGGCGCATCTGCTCGAACTCTGCGGCAATGGTGTTCTGCAAAAGGGCGGTCTTTTTCTGACCGTCAATCTGGTCTCTGACCTTGGCGAGAATCAGCTCGTTACCCTCTGCCAATGCCACGTACTCCAAAGGGTTGGCAGTTACAATCTGTGCCTTTGCCGTGTGTGTCAGCAACAGGACGAGTGACAGAACCAGTATTTTAATGATTGGTGATTTCATAGATGCCTTTTCTTTTTTTGTTAAACTCAACACGTTCCCTGATAAGTTCCACGATGGCTGTCTGTTTGGGCAAGCCTATCAGAGCCAGCTTGGGTGTGGTCCTGTCCATAGAGAGTACCGTTACCGTTTTCAGTCCGAAAATCTGTTGTAACAGGGTCTGGTGTTCGTGAAAATCCACTACACGGTACAGTTCGATATAACCTGTGCTGCGTTGGAACACGCCATGCGCTGCCGTCAGTTGTTCGCTCCCGATGTGGTAGCGTATCCGTTTCAGATAGATGAGCCGGTAGGCCAAGTAGAGGGAAAGAAGCACGGCAAAGAGGGTGGCGATAGAGCCAAGGGGCGCGTCATCCATACCGCCATAGACCAAGCCTGTTATAGCCACAAACAACAAAGGCAGCTCATCAATGAAGAACTGCGTGGTTTTCGGACGAAGCGAAATGTCTCTGTATAGCTGTCTGTTCTGCATGGCTCTTATCTGTGAATGGTGGATTGTTCGTTTACTTCTTCTTCGCCGGCTGTGCTTCCTTTTGTACCGAGTGGCGCACTCAAAGGAATAACCGCATCTTTGATGCTGTCAAGGTATTCCTCGCTCGTCTTGCCAAGCAGGGCATCGTTCCAGTCCTTGTAACAGGGCATCAAGGGGATTTCTCTGATCTGTTCCGGATTGATGTGCATGGATTTTGCGATGAGCCGGAATTTATTTACAAACTCGCGCCCGGCACTGTCGTTGTCGAAACACAGGTAGTGATTCACATTCGGAATGACGGAGAGCATTCCCCGTATCTGCATATCGGTGGGCGTGCCGCCGGTGGAGACAAATACACTTTTCTTGGAAAGTTCGGGATTGTCACGGAAGGTGTCACGGTGCAGTTGGTGGAATGCCATCGCATCGTAGCCGCTTTCAAACCAGGCGACACCTCCGGCTTGCTGCAAAGGCTCTCCGCTGAAATTGGCTATCCACAAGCCTTCGCTGCTGTTGCTCCCTTCGGCCTTCCCTTTGTAGCTGCCGCTTCCGTCCATCTTGGGACGTCCACGTTCTTCCAAACCGACAACCTTGTCAGGCTCTTTGGGCAATACCAACGGGAAGGCGAGGTTGGCGTATGACAGACCGTTTGTCCTGTGTTTGGTGGCTAAGAAAAAATGGCCGGCAAAAGCACGTTGCGTGAAGATGTCAATGCCACGGCTCTTGAAGTAGGGATAGAAACGCTTGTGGGTCTCCCGGTCGTTTACGTCAAAATGGTGTGTGTCGTAATCATGGAGACTGAACGGGCGGCTGTGCTGCTTGGGTTGGATGATACGGATCGGCCTGTCTTCGATGGGGTGGTTCAACAGTCGGTTACAGACAAGGTTGACCAACCTGTCGGGAGACACGCCGTTTCTGTGTTCCGCAAACTTTTCGGGGAACGACTTGATAAAGGAGATGATGTTGTAGAGCTTTTGCTGTGGGGGCTGGAAGCAACATTTGCCACCTCCGGTCACGATAAACTTGTCTCCACGGATGCGTGTGCCATTGCTGTCCGTGCGGATATAGGACGGATAACGCAGGCCGTCATGCTTGTTCAGGTGATAGCCTGCATCCATCAGTACGTCCTGTATGTCCAACCGTTGCAGGAAGTCATCGTATGTCAGTTCTCCGTTTGCCATCTGTGTGTCTTTTTAGTTAAAATCCTCTGCGTATCTCCGCTATTTCTTGGTTCATCTGTGCCTCGAAGTTTCGCGCGGCTACATCCCTCGGTGAATCCACTCCGGGTTTGAAATAGGGACGGGGCACATGACAGAAATGCTCGCCGTATAATTCCGGGCAGGGGTGGTGAATGCCGTGGGCAAGGTCGGAAGCCACGACTGTTCCTGCGGCAAGGGCTGCGAATATCTTTGCACCCAAGTTGCTCCGCATCTCCGGGCGTGTCCTCATATCGACCTCGTTGAACACTTTTGAGAAGAGCTTCATGCGGTGGTAGTCATCCACCGCAAGGAATTTGTCGTACTGCTTTTGGCTGATTTCGTGGGTGATGGCTTCTCCATTGATAATGGCGGTCATCCTGTATTTGCCTTCCGCTTCTGCCGGCTGTACGGCAATCGCTTCCACTTCCACCTCCCGTCCGTGTTCTCCTTCCCGGTACCATCCCTTGCTTTCATGGAGATACGGTAAGTCTCGTCCGTCAATCAAAGCCCCTTCCTGTGGCTCTCTGATAATGGATTCATCTTCTTGCAATATGGCCTGTTCGTTTGAATGTGGTGCAAGTCCGTTATCAGCTTCCAAGGGCAGGAGTATTTCTTGTTCCTGCTGTTGGCGTGCTGCCAAATCTTGCTCTACTTCGGGATGCAAGGTGATACCGATGCGCTGGGTATGATTCAGGGAGTCCATCGTGATCTTATCGGCGAAGTCTTCCTGAATAACCGTGTTCAACAGTTCCAATCGTCGCTCTATCGGGTGCTCTTCGATGGAATTGGAGGTCAGTGCGGATAATTCCGCATCTGCGATGTCATAGACCATATCGGCATGGACTTGTTCCGATTGTATGGTCAGGGTCTTTTCTTCTTTGTCTATGAGTATGCCGTGTGAGGACAGGCATTCCTGCCACTTCTCATTAGAGAAATAGACAGGAGAGGTGATCAGCTCCTTGTAGGGCTTTGCTGGCTCTTCGCTTCTGGGCTTGCCTACCATCGGGGTGATGAAGGCTTGCAGTTCCTGCAACACGTCTTGGCGGACGGGTTGTGCCGGTTGCTGTTGTAGATGACCTTTGTAATAGAATCCGTAACCGCCCGACTGGAGTTCTCCGGGTTTCATGCGCCCGTCGGGACGTTCTGCCACCATGGGCGTTCCTGCATAGAAAAGCCGTCCGCCCACTCTGCGGAGGTGGTAGCCTTCCTGCTGTCGGGGTGTCCATCCCAAGAAAGGAGGCGGCATCCCATATCTGCCGACCCTGCCGTATTCCCCGATACCGATACGGTAGCCGTGCAGTCCCATGGCCCCCCTGCCGTTGGCATTACGGGCATGGACGAAGTTGCGTGGCAGGTCAAAGTCATTCTTTACTATCTCCGCAAAGGTGTTGTATGCCTTTTTGTTGGCATGGTTCGTTCCCCAGTCGGTAAGAGCTAAAAACTGCTGCTTGCTGATGGGGTATCGTAAGAGCGGAGAGTCGTGCCCTTGTACTACCAACTGGTAGCCCTCTCCGGCAGGCACGATGTGGGCTTGCATACCGTTGCGCATCAACAGGTCACGCATTTCGGGTTGCAAGTCCGCTATCCTTGGATTTGTATGGGTTCGTATGGCCATAGTGTCTATGCTTCACCGCTCTCCATGGCGGCTTCTAATTGTTCGCTTTTGTAATGGACGAACTGCTCGGCAGAGGCATCGTTGATTTCCAATGCGCGTTCCGTGCAGTATTCCGCCAGTTCATCCTGCCATTCGGCAGAAAAGTGGTTGACATAATCCAGCCAGCCGTATTCTCCGCTCTCCATCTTCTCGATGAGAACGTCTTCGGGGTAAAATGCGTTTTGTGCCATAATCATAAGGATTGAAGATTATTTGTGAAGTCCTGCGCCCATATTGCGCTGGGCACTCTTTTTCTGTTCGTTCCAGAGTTCTTCCGTGTACTGCTCTTCGGGTACATAGTCAAGACATCCGTCATCGTCCATGACCCAACAGCCGTAACAGCCGAATGTGTATTTGTCCCATTCTCTTTTGGTGTGCTCGCTCCATTTCTGGCTGTCGCCCCGGCAGAAGCGGATACCGTTCTTCTCGTTCAGGTCAATGCCGACCGTAACCGGTTCGTCTTCCATCACGAAGGTCAAAGGTTCTCCTTGCTGCATCACCTTGATTTCGGCATTGCTGAGTTTCAGTTCCTCTGCCAATACCTGAAGGTTACGGGCGATGACCTGCGTGGGAACGGACATGACCTGGTTGGTCTCGGTGTCGATCTGCACGAATACCTTGGTCTTGCGACCGTCCGCCGTTACAGAGTCTGCAAGGATGGTCTTGCCGGATTGGAGCTGCTTTTTCTGCTCCTCGTTATATTTCTCCAAAAGCGATTTCTTCAATACCGGGAAGAATATCACATCGGCTTCTCCGTTTTCCTTGCGCACGAAAGCGAAACGGCTTCGCTCGGTAACGGTGTTTCCGTTATCATCGTTTACCTCGATAGGAAGTACAGGCGAGTGCCTGCCGTGACTGATTTCCTCCAAGGTCTGCATGGGCAGGTCTTCAATCATCTCTTGGGTAAGTCCGAACTGCGACAGGGTGTCGTATGGCAGTTCCTCAAATTCAAATCGTACTTGTTTCATATTTTGATATGATATTTTAATTATACTTTGGCAAAGGTATATACTATTATTCATACTTCAATTTTTATTGCTTCAAATAGCCGGATTATTTGTGTTTATTTATGTTTTAAGTATGATTGTGGTATGATAATCATACTCTGAACTTATTTAATGTTATATTTTGAGCGTAAATCAGGACATCTTTTGGCGTGGACGGAAAACTGTTCCTACATTTGCATCTATGAGTAAAACACGAATCCTTATATCCCTTCTTTTGCTATTGTCCGGAAACCATGCAAAACCACAATTCAACACGGTTTCCTGTCCGGGCAATCGCTATAAAGTCGTTGTGGAAAATCTATCCCGGACGACAAACGAAACAGAGGCGACACCCGAAAGCATCACCTCTGAAAACGGAAAGTCCGTACCCGACAAGGTTGCTTTGTCAAGTGCGGACACCAAAAAGAAAGAGCAGGTAGCACGCTATCTCAGCGTATGCTATCCGCTCTCGTCTGTCAAAATCAATTCGCCTTACGGCTATCGCAAAGACCCTTTTACAGGGAAGAGGAAGTTTCACAACGGCATTGACCTCCATGCCCGGAGTGCCAAGGTGTTTGCCATGATGCAGGGGAGAGTGCTGAAGGTAGGACAGGACAAAGTATCCGGAAAATATGTCACGTTACAACACGGCAGCTTCATCGTCAGCTATTGCCACTTGTCTCAAATATCTGTTTCACAGGGGCAGGCCGTTTTGCCGGGTGATGTTGTCGGGATAACAGGCAATACCGGGCGCTGCACCGGGGAACATCTGCATATATCTATTCGCCACAATGGAGAACATATTAATCCACGGATATTCCTTGATTACATCAATTCAGTAAAAGAGTCTTGTGTGATGGCGTTACTTAATTGACTAAGTGAATGCTCCACCTCTTTTAATATAAATGGTATATGTCCGTTGGATAGATTATAGAACAAGTGATTAAAACATCCTTTGTATTCGTCTGGCAAGTGTTCTTGATATAAAACGAAATATAAACATTCAACAATCAAAGGGCTTCGATTATTGCCACCAATACAGTGGACGATGGCTGGAATTTGATTTTGTACACAATTCAATAAAACAGATACGGCTTTGAGAATATTTTCCCAACCCATATTTTCCGATTCTTCGTTCAATGGGAAATGATAATAATTAATTTTTTTCTTTTTGTAAATGTTGATTACTCTCTGATCCTCATGTTCAGAGACATTGATTACAACACCAGTTTTGCCAAAAATCCATGGATTTTCCACATCCAAAATACTTGGAAACGGCCGAGTTGAAATTTCTGCAAATTTATATTTGTCCATAGATCAATAGCTTTCAGTTATCTCTTTTACCTCTATCATGACACATCTACGACCTTTAAGTCCAACTGCGCCATTCCAAACCAACTCTCTCGCTAGGAGTTCAGCATCACTTTGACTTACAGCAGTGACGACTAAGGCTTCTTTTTCCTCAAATTCTGTAGTTATATCTAACGTGTATTTATGTATCAAGTCAATCTGATTGCTTTCCAATGCTCTATCAACCATTGAAGAAGACCAATTTATAACGGATACAGGTGCTTTACGGATGTCTTTCAGCATTTTTACTTTTACTGGAGCATCCGTTCCATCAGGATTCACTTTTCTAAATCGTTTGCATCCACACGAGCAACACCATATTGGAGGACGACGAGGTATATTGTCTCCACCCATAATGGCTTCTTTTCTGTATTGAAGTGCAAACTCAATTTCAGTCATATCTCCAGTACCATAAACTATATCAACGACTCTTTCACCGCAATCTGGACATTTTGTCGGCTTGCGTGTTACGTCGATAATTCTTGGTCTTCTATCATCTGGCATACTCATATTATCTATTTCTCTCTAATCCGTTAATAATTCCTTTCTGTACACGCTTTGTCAAATCTGTCAATAACATCCCGAATATAATTAGGCAGATATTCCACCGTCACATACTTGACCAGCCATGATGGGATGCCATAGTAGGCTGCCGCAATACCGCCTGTCATGCAGGCTATTGTATCGCTGTCACCACCAAGTGACACAGCCAAGCGTATGGACGATTCGTAGTCGTGGCTATCCAGGAATGCAATTATCGCTTCCGGACAGGAGCCTTGACAAGTTACGTCAAACTGATATGTTGGGCGAATCTCATCGCAAGATCGATGCAGATTATAGCCAAAGGTCTGTTCGATATAATCCCGAATTTCATCTTTTGATTTATGTTGGCGAGCCAAGAAGATCGCTGAAGCAATAGCTTGTGCGCCTTTGATTCCTTCAGGATGATTGTGTGTAACCTCCGCTGATTGTTTGGCAAGATTAAGAGCCTCTTCAAGCGATTGGGCATAATATCCACAAGGGCTTACACGCATACCGGCACCATTTCCAAAACTATTGTATGGTTCTTTTGTTTTATTGATATACAACCACTTATAAAACATGCCACCATATCCTCTATGAGGAAATTTTAATCCCCAATCAGGCATGGTTTTTTGTAGAAGTTCGCCACTTAATAACCAGTCTGCAACCGCAAGAGACATTACAGTATCATCGGTAAAACGACTTCCTTCCGTAAACAAAGCTATACTTGTTGATTTTGGATTACGATAGCGAGATTCATAAAATGAGCCGACAATATCTCCGATTATAGCACCGATAATTCCTCCTGAAATAAGCTGCTCGTCCTTGACATTACCTGTTTGCAACATTTCCAATGTGCGTTCATCAGATTTACCATCGTAATACTTCTGTAAGGCATCGGAGAAGATATTGTTAGGACATATGTTATCGAAAAGCGTCATTGACGAACGGAATTTCAAGGCATCTATTCCACCTAAAATTTCCTCGGCGGATTTTCCGTCAATGGTAAGCATTGCCATTGTGATTTCGTAGAGGTTTCTGCCTAACAGAGGATGAAGTAAAAACATAATGGCTTCATCGCGGTCTACAATACCATAATATTCAGCATTGTGACTATGGCCAAGTCCTCGAAGTTGTGGAAATATATACCACATCCAATGCGATTGTTTCTTGCCGGAACGAATTTCCGTCAAAGCAGAGCCGTATATTTGACGATGCGCATCAACGAATCGCCTTAATTTGTATTTTGAAATATATTCTTCGTATTTTGCTGAGGTCATATCGGTAGTGTCTTTATTCTTTATACAAAAATAGTGAATTTTCAAATCCAAATACTTCATTGTTTGAATGTTATTTGGCTCTAAAGTAAAATACCACCCCAAACAGGTGGTATCTACGTTAATTACTCAGTTATCGAATGGAGTAAATCTTTTGTGTCGACTTCTAAACATCTTGCTATAACGACTAAATCATCCAAACTTGGCTGACTCTTATTAGTACACCATTTGGATATGGTGGCTTCATTTTTACCTAATTGTGCGGCAAGCCAACGGTTCGTCCGCTTTTTTTCAGCCAATACTACTTTCAATCTATTGATTTCTTGTTTCATCTATGTCAGTTTACTTTAACCTTATGCGTAATTCTCAATACGCCTTTTATATTATCAATCTCAATATTTCCCAAACGATTGAGCACTGATTGCCCCAAAAGCAGAGGTGCGGATTGATTATGCACGACCGATGCACGGATATTATCCAAATTTAACCCTCCAAAATTTACATTACGAAGATTAAGAACAGTTCCTGCACTAATCTCACCGTTTGCCATCATATAGTTTTGTTTACCTATTACATCGGTTGATTTTAAGTAGCCGTTTTTCATCATAAATGTGGCTTCGACCGATGAAATTGAAACATCCGATGCTCCGGTATCAAACACAAAATACAAAGGTAGCTCGTTGATTGAACATTTCACTTTGCAAACGCCACCTTCTTTAGTGAAAGGAACTTCAACAATACGGTCTTCGTATGTAGCTTCATCAACGATATTTTCTTCGATTTCCGATTCAAACATCTTCTTATACCGTTCTATCAGTTCCTTGAATTTCGGCAAATCCCTTATAGCATCCAAATCATCATCCATTTCAAGATGGGCAAAACGTCGATAGCCCTTCTCTAAAGCTGTTTTCAGAAAATCTATTGCTGCATCAGTTTCTCCCATTCTTGAATGCAAACATGCCGCATCATAATAATTGCCGGCATCTTCGGAATCGTTGGCTATCACTTTATTCATAAACTCAATTGCTTTCTCCTTTTGCCCTAATCCCCAATAAGCATATTGAGCGCATGAGCCATTGTTTGGTATTGTATCAAGTTCAATTACTTTTTGATAATCGGCAGTGGCTGATTCTGCGTCTTTTTTCTGAGCATACATATCAGCTCTACCTAAATAAGAGTAGGCATAAGATGGATCTAAAACTATTGTCATTGAATAATCTTCAATAGCCCCATCAATATCTTCACTATTATCTTTATACCAGCCACGTCGGTAATAACCAAAGGCGTATTCCGGATAACGGTTCACATATTTATCCAATTCCAAGATTGCATTCTTTGTATCACCAGACTCATACAATAGGTCTGCTTTAGCCATTATATAATCATAGTCTGTTGAATCCAAAGCTATGGCGTGATTTATGTGTTCCAATGCCGAAGCAAAGTTTCCCATTTCACTATAACAATTTGCAATCCTTTCAGCTGTTACAGGTGAAAGGTCTTTTTCTATACTATTGGTATAATAATCAATCGCCTTTTTATAAGACTTAGTTCGTTCATGTATTACTCCTAAGCAATAAGGCCAATAACTATTGTTTGGATTTTTCGTTGCCTGTATTTTCAATTTTGCCACTAAAGGAGTCATCGTAGAATCCGCTACTTCTTGCATTAGATGAAAAGCTTTGTTGTCATAGTCAATATCTAATGCTTTAATAATGTCGTCTATGGCTTCATTGTATTTTTTCAAACCGATATAGCTTTCTGCACGGAAAGAATAGCCCGAAGAATAGTCGGAAGCTAATTTGGTTACATAGTTGAATTGTTCTACTGCTTCCAGATACCTTTTTTCAGCATTGGCATTTCTTCCTAGACCCATATATCCCATCACACTACCCGGATCAAGAGATATGATTTTTTGATAGTCTTTATCAGCTAAATCATATTTATCCATGTAGTAGTAAAGATTGGCTCGTTTCTCATATACATCGGCATCGTCAGGAGTTTCCCTTACAGCAGATGTGAAATCGGCAAGAGCCTTGTCTTTCTCGTCGAGACCTATATAGACTTCGGCACGAACAATGTATGCAAATGCTCTATATTGCTTATCCTTTTTAGGAATGTATTTAATTGCCAAATCTACAGCTGTTAGTGCACGACCGTATTCTTCCTGATACTTGCGTACAGTAGCAATCCAGGCTAAAGCATATCCGTTGTTAGGATTATCCTCCAGCTCTTTGTTTAGGTATTCAAGAGCTTCTTCAGCATTATTATTTTGGATTGCCTCTACGCCACGATTGTAATTATATGTATCGGGGCGTTTGACATTCTGGGCAAAAGCTATTGAACAACAAAATAGCATTGCTAAGATCAAAAATCGTTTCATTTCCTTTGAATATTGTTTTTACTATAAATCCATCAATTTAGAAATAGTAACTAAAAGAAGTTCCCAAAACTTTGTAATCTTTATATGTGTATTTAGCAGCTATATCTTGTTTGTAATATAATATACGCCAATCCCAGTGTCTCCATGAAACACCTAATCCGGCCGATGCACTAAAATCACTCTCCAAGAATGATTCTTTGACTGCATTGTAATAACCAACTCCATCTATATACCATTTTGAAGAGTAACCTCCCCATAAACCTATTTTTAATCTTGCATATAGAGGTAAGTGAAAAGATGCTTTTGTTTCATCTTCTGAGTCATACCATAGGGTATATACCACTAATCCTGGCTTCGCTCCTATTTCAAATTGAACCGGGGATTTGTAATTGCCAAGCCTAATGCCAAGTCCGACATTATAATACATAACATAATCAACTTCACTGTCTGTATCATTATACATAGCAGGATTCAATGCTAAATCCAACATTTCTATACCAAAATTTATGATACCTCCATTTCTCTTACGTTTTATACGTCTTTGTTCTTTTTTATATTGAGCATACTCTTTTTGTTTCACATCGTAATATCCTTTTACTTTATGGCGAGTGTTTTCATCTTTCGCATATCCAAGAGCCTCATTAAGACTAAAAGCACCAGAATACATAGTAAACGATTTTGCTTTCGAGATAGCAATTCTGTTTGATATTTCATTGGAATACTTCCCTGATGGGTATTTTTTAAGAAATGTGAATAACTTTTTTTCGGAGGAATAAGAGGTTAGATTATTATAATCCCAATACTCTTGACATTTATCGAATTTGGACTGATTGTCTTTCTCCAAAGCATATTTTCCTCCTGCTTTATTAAATTCTTGATAAGCATTTAGCAAGTCATTTGATAAGTAAAAATTTTCACCTTTTAACTCGTGTATTCTTTTTTGTGCATTGGTGATACACGAAGATTTAGGATAAGTTTTAATAAACAGTTCTATTTCTGCGATACTTTTTAAACTTTTTACGGATTTCCATTTCTCAATAGAACGAAGTTCTGTTATTGCTTCGTTAGCATTATCCTTGAAACTTTTGAATTTAGAGGTGGAAATATAATGGTTATATGCTTCTATTGTGTTTGTTTTTACAGCTTCTGACCATAAATTGTAGTCTTCTATTCTGTTTCTCACATCAACTGCATATTTCCCTTTTGGATATAATTTAATATACTCTTGAAATGCTTCAAGAGTTCCCTTTTCGCAAGCGGATTCATATCTTTGCTTTTCAATCCTTTGCTTTTCTGCAACTTCTTTCTTTTTCTGTTGCTGATAATTAATAAGAGTTTGTGCCTCTAAAGTAGCACTTGAACTCATGCAAATCACAGCGCATATTATAAACTTATACAATATTCTCATAATGCTTCAATAGTTTTCAGACATTTATTTAATTCTTCTTTAAGTGCGGTAAAATCAACTTTATGCTGATTCCCATCAAATTCTTTCAACTGTTTATCTATGAGAGATATTTTACCACCTAAATAAGTGTCGCTCCATTCTGGATAATTCTGATAAGACTGATAAAACGGTTGATTATGGAATTGTAATAGGAATTCATTTGCATCCTTAACGAAAGGTTTTTGAAGTTCATTGCATGCAAATTCTATAAATGATAGAATACTTTCAATGTCTTTCCTATAATTACAGAGTAACTCATATTTTATATGATGCTCATGTCTTAATCTGTCATTAACAATAGCTTTGAAAGCAGGAATAGCAATCTTTTCTATGCTATATGCTTCGTATGGAATATACAGAAAGTTAGATGCAATATTAACAAGTCTTTTATCTGCCTCTCTTTGTGCCACATATAATCTAGTAGTGTCACTCTTTAGGTGATTAAGGTCGATTTCCAATTTGGATAATTTACTCTTATCTTTCTCGCTTGTCACTACCAATTTTTGATATTTCTCATTAACAATTGAGAGCTGTGATTTTAAAGAATCATTTTCAGTTTTTAGCGCATTTAAATCGTCAATGCTTATAGAAACTTGTATCGGAGTTGTTTTAGAAATTGAAGGAATCGTATCATTACCAGTTTGAGAAAAAACTGGCAATGATATAATCATCAATAATGCAGCTACACAATATTTCATTATCGCCATATTAATAATTATTGTTGTTATAGTAATTGGATGCTTCATTGTAATAGCCTCTAGCTCTGTTCCATAATACATCCACATCTTTTTTAGCACCATATAAGGCATTTGCTTTGTTGTCATATTCGGTTACGGCAGCATCTACCTGTGGAACAAGGGTATTCTCGTAATATTGTTGACCATAATACCTATACTCTGACAATTTCTCAACTTGTGATGATATATAATTATAATGTGATTGAGCAATTCCGGCTCTAACATTATTTAGTGCATTTCTCAAATCAATACACTTGGAAATATAGGTATCATTCGCATACTTCTTAGCTTGATTAATTGTATTTTGGGCACTTGATACTCCTTTGTATGCAGTACTACGACTAATAATTCTAGCTTGTCGATAGTCAGAAATTATATTTTCTACTAAAGTCAAGGAATCAATAGTTGTCTTTCTCAAGACCTTACTTCCGTCTGTATGTTTGACAGAGTGCAAGCGTTTAGAAACTATCAACATATAACTGTGATCCATATCTTTCCAATCCGATTTGTCAAATGCAGAAAAGCATCTTTTTAGAAAAATTGGAGAGTAACAATCGACTAACTTATCTCTATGTTTATCGGATTCGACTTGTGTAAGTCTGTTCTCATTTTCAAAGACAGAAATTCTATCAATGGTCTTTAGATAAATCATATCTTCTTCACGAGCAGCACCAGCTTTCTTTAAGTCTGAATAGAGATGATTTAAGTCTTTTTCAAACTGATTTATTGGTTGAAATGCAACAGGAGGTTCAACACGCGTTTTTGCATACACCATAACTCCGCCAATAGCAAGTGCTATTGACAAAACTAATATGAGTATTTTTACTGTAACTTTCATAACCGTAACTTTTTATATACCACCACGTATATTATCTTTTTTCGTACCATCAGATGCAGATTGCTCTTTTTTCCCCGAATCTGATTTAGTATTTTCTTTTTTCTTAGATTGTTTGGATGTATCGCCCTTTGCTTTCTTTTGTGCAGCAGAATGCTTTTCTGTAATCCAAGAAATGTAATTATCAATGTTTATCCTCAAATCTGTTGCGGAATTATACTTACCGTCATGATCTTCTTTCCCGATGTATGGCTTTATATTATCTTCTTTGGATTGTCTTGCAGCACTAATCAATTTCTTTATCTGTTCTACTTCTTTTAACTCCGAAGACTCCAACTTAATTAGGTCTTCAATCTTGAATGAGTTCATATTATCAAACAGATCTTTTGTCAAATCGTACATAGCCAGAGAATCTTTATGCCAAATTTCGTTAGAGCTCAGATAGGTACATGCCTTCTCTTTTAGTGAGTCTTTGGCTGCAATGGCTTTTTCTGATTCTAACTCAGTATCCTTACTCGTTGTAGAATAAGTGGTTTGTTCCTTTACTTCTGTGATTGGTGGCCAGCCAAGTTGAAACTCGTGATTATCCACCCAACTATCTAAGGCTTCGTAACCTGCCCACAATAGACCAAAGACGAAGACACTAGCAACACCAATTGCAAACCATTTAATTTTAGTCATTAAATTATTCTCATACACAATATAACCATCATGATCTGAACGATAACCTTTTAATGGCATACCTGTATAACGATTACTCATTTTGACTGTGATGATAGCATCGGATTCTAAGTTCTTTCCATCTTCAATGCGTAACGTATATTCTTTACTGTATTGCTTGTCATCAAGTCTGATTTCGATGTTAGATGAAATTTGATTAATAATTTTTTCTTTTGGTTCATAACCTTGATGACTCACATAAATCCGTACTCCATCGCGCAACGCAGCTTCGGTAATTTCTGTTATGTCAGAAGAGAAGGCCTTCCCATTAACAGAAATTTCTGCATCACTTAAATGATTGAATCTTTGATTTGTAATTTTAATCCATGAGCGTTTGAATATAAGTTTACGTTCATTTTCTTGAATAGTAAGACTTGAGGAATTGCCACCTTTCAGTTCCTTTTCGATATCGAAATATCCTTCTTTCTTCCAAACTACCGTCAACGGAGTATTTGCGGGAATTTCTATTGCATCAGTGAACGGGATTTCTTGATTCTTCGTCTTGATAAATGCCGTGAATCCATTATTGTCAACAGGAGCTTCTACCATTATTGGTTCTTTCGGCTCTGACTTAATTATTTCACCACCAACAGTAGACAAATTCAATGACTTATCCACAAAGCATATACACTTATACTTTTTGTAGGAGGTCTGTACTAATGAGTTCCCAAGCAATTCATGCAAAGCATAGCCTGTACCAATTCCATAATATCGCCAACCTATACTTCCTTCAGTATTGTACCCTCCGATGAATGCTAAAGCTGAATACTTTACATCCTTATTGGCATACTCCTTTGTAAACAGTTCATTTAATATGGCTGGATTGATGCCCATAGGTGCAGCTAGTTGTTCTTCAACATACATTATTACAGAATTCAGTTCATTTCCTGTTATATTCATTTTGGCAGGAACATGAATCCAGGCTGTAGTGTTGTCATTTGGACGACCGCTCCCTTCTGGACGCGCTTTAACAACACCTATCAAATAGCCAAGACAGCCAAGTATCTTTGCAATGATCACTGATTTACCGGAACCATCAAAGCCTTCTAAATCTTTTATGATTGAACGGGAATCAGCTGCAAATTTTGCCCATTCTTCTACTTTATTGATGCTGAAAACCTCTTGTTCTCCAGCATTTGTAGACTTTATAATTAATCCTAATTTCATAACTTAACCTCTGAATATTTTTTCAAACATACCTCTTTTACCACCTCTGAAACTTGCTGAACGCTGTAGAAGTAAACTAACTACATTTTCAGCAGGGCGAGAATTGAATCTACAATAATTTTGGAAGCATACTTCTCCAAGTGAGAATGCTATTTTTTCAACTTTTCCCTTATTGATTTCGTTGTCTTTACATATTTGTTCTAGCCCATTATAAAATCCGAGATATTTGTCATTGATGTAGTTTGTGAAGGTGTCTTTCGTTGCATTTTTGACTTTATCTGCCTTTGTTATCATTATGTAGATGGCATCTGTATCTTTCTTGAAAATACCAGTATTTTTTATATACGATACGGCACCTTCTAAATATACACGCTGAGGTAGGCCTTCATAAAGTCTATCCTCTGCACCGTATTCAATGACAAAAATGTGCATCTTTCTACTTGTTGACCTATTATCAATGAGAACCTTTGTTAGTGTATCTAACATGACCTCATCAGTTTCGGACATATTGTCCCCGGCATTAGCTTTATACATACATCGCATCAATTCTCCAGCCATATCAATACAGGTAATAGGATGTATCTTACCTTCTTTATCAACTAAATCAAATCCCATTTCATAAAATGAGTCTACAGAAGTTCCTTCCATCAATGTTCCGATTTCACCATTTTGGAATAAGTTGATAAGTTTAGTCATATACCCATATCCTTGCGACTCTGTATCTGCATCCATCGAATGTGCAACCTTTCCACTTGCTGCGACACTCAGAATTGCACCAAGAGCACAACTTTTTCCAGAAGACGGAATACCCCAAAAATAGATTTCTGTTGATTGTTTGTGGATCTTGTCTAATTTTTCTGGTGTAGAAAAACTTTGTGCACTTTCTCCATTGAACATTTTTTGAATAAAAAGACGGTCAATCTCAATACTTATCAAATCCTCTATAGATATCGTCCCAGAATTTATTAGACGTTTTACTACACCTGAACTTACGAGATTATGGTCTTCTTTAATCTTATTCAAAAAATCAGATTTCCTAACCTTTTTTTCGCTAAGGAATTTTTCAATTATTGCTATCGTTTTATTGTCTCGTTGTTCTTGTGTAACAGCTGTCTTATCTGTAGGAACTTGATTTATTTGAGTAACCAAAGTATCTATATCAACACCCATTATTTCATCTAACAACAAAGAATCAATAAGTTTTCGTGCTTCGCTGACATGAGTGCTATTAGGGTATTTTTTTATAAATTCTCGCAATTCATTTTTGTCGGATTTATCAACCAACGTCCAAGCATCGTCAGTAGTTGCTTGTAGATAACTTTTTTGAAGTTCGCTTTCAAGTTCATTCTTCAAAGCACGTGCTTCTGCACGGAATTGACCATTGGGATATGTGTCAAGATAATGCTGGACAGCTTCTATTGAATGCTGTACTTTCACATTATTCCATTCTTCTGCATCTCCACTTTCAAGGATATGTTTTACTTCTCTTCTTTTTTCCACTGCAAATTCACCATCGGTGTCTTGAACTAACTCATCGAAAGTTACGACACCTGTTCGTATGTATTCCACAAGTTGACTTGCAGAATATTCTGAGACATTATCTAAAATTTTTTGTTTCATATTCAAAAGTGATTATTTGGGACTATTTCCATATTCATTTGTGCCGGTTTCTCCTTCTGCGAAAAGCATCCATAAGCCATAAAACGGAATAATCTGGAACCAACCAGAATTACCTCTATCATGGCAACGTTTTGCACCTTGTGCCCATATAAACCAAAAATAAGGTACGAGCATTATTAAATATAATATTAGCAATGCTGATGCTGCGTCTGATTCTGCTGCAACACCTACAATACCTTGCATAAATAAATTTATGACGAAGCAAATAATCATTGAAAGACCGTATTCAGTTCGACGTATTCTTCCAGAAAATGAAAACGGATTTCGGAACATGCCCGGTTTATTCTCAGTGTTATCTTGGGGCGTTTGTGGATCTTCTTTTATTAGTGAAGGTAATTCTTCTGTAATAGGTGTAATTTCAAGTTCATCAGGAATAGACAAATCTTCTGTTGTAGAAGAGTCTGATATAACAGAATTTTCTATTTCAGATACATTCTCTTTATCGTTTTCGACTGTAGGCATGGGAGTTTGTTCAAGAAGCTCTTTTACTCTCTTTCTAAGCAAAGGAGTAAAGGCACCTTCTGTGTTTTTGCCCAATTCATACATGGAAACAACTCCACTTCTTACCGCATCAGCAATTTCTTCTGGTGTGTAATTTGTAATGTTTTTGAGTATTTCTTTTTTGCTAGCCATATTAATGTTTATATCTTACGAATTAAAAAGTTCCACCATAAATGTCGTTGCTATCTATATCGTTTGTTTGCTCTATAGAGTCGGTAGATGTTTCTTGTTTTGTATTTTTTCGCGGCTTCTTGACCTCAATCTTTACTGTAGAGTTTTTGGATTTGAGAGGTATCAAGTAATATAGACCAATAGCTCGTGTATTCCTCTTCTGCAATAAATATGGAAACAAAAGCATCAGAAATAGTAGAATGCCGGACCAGATAGTATTAAGTGCAATCCCTTGTGTGCTTTTATAAGTATCTTTTAAACCCTGCAAACCTTCAATAGCTTGGTCATAGGAATTTTGCTCGCTGTTGAACAGTTGAATATTGTCAGGTTCATTGTTCATCTTAAATTCAGAAACTTGAACCAATGTACTATTCCACGATTTGATTGCATCTGAAATCTTGTCGATATTTCCGATAAGAAAAGCATTCCAAACACTTGCTCCTTGGTTGGCGCTTTCAATCCATTTCAATGCAAGAGTTTGCAAACTATCCGTATTTTGAGACAGTAATTGAAGTTGAAGAGTATGGATATAGTTTTCCTTTTGAAGTGCATCGCTATTTCCAGAAAAACCAGCATTTCTGTATTCCAGGGGATTTGTACTTTTATTATCAATAATGGTCGTTAAATGCAGACTATAGTTGTTGATACGATTGTTCGCATACGAATTATAGTCAGTAAACATCGTTTTTGATTTTTCTATAGATGTACTAAACATCTCTTCTATATGGTTTCGTTCTGAATATACATTCCAATAGTGGTTGTATGGAATCATACTCCAAATGAAAACAACAGGACATAAACAAATCAATACTCTCTCAATAATTATTGAACGGTTAAATTTCCCATCTGTCCCTTTTAATATTTGTGATCCGATAAATGTTGTCAGTAAAGCTATATCTATAATGAATACTCTTATGGCAGCCACAGAGAAGTCACCTCCATTAGAATAAAAGTCACCCATGTATGTAACATAACTGATAAATATCAAGGCAACAAAAGCGATGATATGTCCCCACGAGAATTTCAATGTCTCGTTCCACGAATATTTATTTGTACTCATATTATTGAATTTTCTTTTCTAAGTCATTTATTCTTTTATTCAATGCGTCACGCTGCTCTTTTAATTGTTTAAGCAAATCTTTCAAGGCACTATAGTCATCTGTCGGATTATTGACTTCGGTAGAACTTTGTTCGTTATTTTGGGACTGTTCCGTTGAAGTAATGTCATCATTGTGTTCTATAGAGCCTGTATCCAGTATTTGCGACCATATTGGTTCTTTTGGTATATCACCACTCTTAACAGCAATGAGAGCTTGATCGATAAGTACCATTGGTGGAATAAATTTATCCAAATCCTTTCCCGTTTTTTGAATTACAGCAATGCATTGCTGTACATTAATATCTGGTTTTATTGTTTTCATCAAGGCAATAGTTCCAGTTATAATCGGAGCTGCCATACTTGTTCCGTCAAACATTTTGAAAGAATTGTTAGGATAAGCACTATATATTCCTTCTCCAGGTGCTGACACGTTTGTCCCCAATGAATAATTTGTAAAAGTGGATGATTTGTATTCAGGTGTACATGCTGCTACATTTACTGTATTATTTGTCAAACGACATTCAGGAAGAATTGCCGTTACTATATTGTCATTTCCTGCTGCAAAAACCAGAATAACATTCTTTTTATTTGCAACATTGATAATGTGTCGATATACTTTTTCTTCATTCTTAAAATACTGTTGAGCTACCTTTATTTGCTCTTCAATAGGTAATTGATTTAAACCTTGAAAACTTGGCCCAACCGAAATGTTGACTATGTTTGCTCCATTATGAATTGCATACATAATGCCACTAGCAAGCGAAGAAAATGTACACATTCCATTGTCAAACACTTGAACTGGCATAATCTTACAATTTGGGGCGACTCCAGCTGCTCCATCTGAATAGAACTCTGTGGAACCTAATGCTAAACCTGCAACATGAGTTCCGTGCCCTTGTCCTGAACTCAATGCTCTATTTTGAGTAAAAACATTATATGCATTAAAAAATCTGCCCTTAAACATACTATGATTTACATCAATTCCGTCATCTATTATTGCAATAACAAGATTTGGATCTCCCATTGTTATATTCCATCCCTCTTTTACATGTGCTGCCTTTAAATGCCATCCTTTATTTGCAGTTGATTGACTTTTGTTGCCATGTAACACCATTATAGATTCATCTACAATGAAAAATTTCTGATCAGAGATTTTCATTGGCAATTCTTCTCGGATATTATTCCGTTGTCCTTCAGGTATTTGAATCTGAATCATTTTGACATTTGGGTCATACCCAATAATTTGATAGTTATCTGAGGAATATAACCGTTTAAAATCTTGTGCCCATTTGTTCAATTCTGCATTTTCGTTTTCAAAGTAGATGTTTAGGCGATTGTCTATAACATCTGGAGTACCAGGATTAGATACTATAGGTGGCATAATATTCCCATCGCCAATTATAGGCGGAACTACACCATTCTCAGGTAAACGTCCATCACTACCAACAATGTTGGTAATAGTACCATTATTGTCATGAATTGTTCCATCAGGTTGAGTGATCTGGTCTATTTTTTCTACTCTATCAATTGGTAGCACGGCGTTTCCATTACGGTCTATCAAAACATCACTATCACAGCCTCGTAACAACCATGATAACAACCAAACTAATAGAATAATCAATAGCAACCATAATATCCACTTTAGACAACCTTTACCAGAAAAAAGTCCTGTAAGCCAAAGCCACCATCGTTTATACCAAGGTAGTATTTTTTCATATTGGGCAACGCAAACCTTATTGTTAGTTAGAGCTGCAAGAGGATTAACGTCCCAACCAGTAAAACGATATCCCTTGTTTGGCTTTACTATGGGAATTTCTGATATTATAGGAGTAACTCCAAGTGGTTTTTTGATAACCTTATTACCCTGCAATGTGCCATGTTCACCAGCGGAGAAGTTACATTGAGCAAATTCTTGCTTATATTCAGCAGTGAAAAGAGTGTCATTATTTATAGGTACATTGATACTAGGAGTCCATTGAGTAAAAAGGAATCCTTTATTTGCCATAACAATAGGCATTTCTTCTTTACTCAAAATATGTCCTTTAGAAACTTCAATAGATGTTCCTCCTTTTAAAACTCCGTTAGCGCCAGCATCAAAGATAACTTTCATCAATTCTTCCTTATCTTCTGCTTTGGGTACTGTTGTATTTGTCTTTGTATACTGAGCGGTGAAAATAATATCTTCCTGTACCTCATGTCCAACCGGATTAGGATTCCAACCGATAAAACTATATCCTTCTTCTGCGATGATAGTAGGTATATCTTTTGTTGTGATAATATGTCCCTTATTTCGGCTAATTGTCGTAAGATATGGAATACTTGCTATAGTTGTTTCGAGCTTCCCATGGCCAGCTAAGTCAAAAGATATTTTCTTTTTGTCATACTTGACAGCTGTCTTAAACCATTTTCCATCACTTGTATGTTTTTCTTCATCAAGACGCATTCCCCAGGCAATGAGTACAATTTTCTCATCATAACAATAGATAAATTCATCATTGATATATTTTAAAGCCCCATTAAGGATAGCAAATTCTTCAGGATTTAATTTTTTCAATGTTTCCTGATAATGTTTTAAAGTATCATCCTTGATGTGGGTATAATGTTTCTTTTCTGCACCTGAAAGTTCGGTGAATTTTTGAGGCGTATTATTCCATTCGTCAACATACCAGAAAATATTGCCATCTTCATAAAAAGGGCAAGCAAGGAAAGACTGATATTGTGGTGATATACGACTCTTTACCACACTTTCCACACTCTTATATCGTTTGTAAAGAGGGTCTGAGCCAATACCTTGATAATCGGTGAAATCAGTATCATCGATATGTCCAAGTAATCTTTTATTATAAAATGTAGCTCTTGCCATAATTTATTTATTTGTATATAGTGCTTTACAATTATCTATAATTTCTTTTATAATAGCATTTGCAATTGGGTCACTGTGCGAAATATCCGCAGAATATAATAGTCCAATGACCAAAAGATTCTTCCATCTTTGAAAATTATCCCAAAATGGTAACTTCATCAATGTTTGAATTGAGACGGTTGTTGGATCAGAAGCATCGTCAAATGCTTGTAATGCATCATACACACTAATTTGTGTGTGTTTGATATCACTAGCCGCAGGCGACAAGTCAATAGCTAAATTACATGCTAGTGCTTTGGCACGTATATTTTCAATATCCTCATCCGTCATATACATACGTCCTATTGAACTAACAAAATTGTTCAATGTCAGTGAGGCAAAATCAGCGATTGCATTTGGTAAATCATTATCAGGAAATACTCTCGAATACTGATCAATCTTGGTAGATATTGTTTTCTGAACGCCTAATTTCTTACAAAGGCTTTGTAGCATAAAAGCAACTTCATCTGAATGAGGAAGGTATTTTTCGAGTTTTTTAACCTGTTTATTGATAAATATAGCCCAGTAGTCCAAAATATTATTTGAAACAACATCAGCAACTGTTGCAGCAACACTGCATTCATTTGAAACAACATCAGCAACAGTAAATCCATTTTCAGCAAACTCTTTTTCTAATGTCGCTATGTCACACGCATAGTAGTCGCATAATCTTTGGATATTAAGTTGCTTATCTTCATTTGGATTGATACCTGCTTGTGTCCTAATCAAGATTACTTCATTAAAATCTTTAGGGGTTTCTGTTTTCAAGATAACGATGTCATATGCAATCTGTCGTAAATCCCCAACAGGTGTCATCAGTTGATCAATAATATAACCAAATATTTCTGGCTTCTTGCCAATTTGTGAATCTAGACGTCTGCGTATTTCTCCGGCTATTGTTCTTGTTCTTGCATTGTTTTCTTCTTTATTTTCTGGCTCATAATACGTATTTAGTTTGGCCAGCATTTCATTTCTTATTGCTTTTAATTCATTTAAATACTTTTCTCTTCTAGCAGCTTCCAATACGCTGGAGATTGCATCTAAATCACGAATAATAGCTTTAGAACCATCGCAATTTAAAGAAGACACCTCGTCCCAAGATGCCTTAGGATTGGCAAAATGCTTCTTTACAAATTCGTTGTTAAGGAAGTTCCGTTCTAGATTATTAAAGTATTCTGGATAATCATCGTGGATATGTCGTGCTACTTCTGGTGATTTTGTCTTGTCATTGTAACCATCGAAGATTTGATTTTTCATTGACCAATAATAATCACGAAGTAAATAAATACTTTGAAAAGCCTCAGAACGAAATAAACCGCCACGGGTTACCCAATTATCAAACCAAGTAGCAGGCTTGATAATTTCAGGCAGAACTGTCTTGAAACGTTTCCAGTGTTCAGAAAGCAACTCTGTATTAGTGGACGAATCATTTTTTGTCCTTTCTAATTCGATGTTGAATTTTGTTGCAATCAAAAACAATGGAGAAATCCCGTTAGTTCGTGTTAAATCTTCAGTACGTTCTTCGGGAGTTTTACCGATATTAGTTTCTATCCAATCATTAATAGTTTCTCCTAATGTTGGTTCATTCTTTTGATCGTTATGGTGACAGAATAAGACAGAACTTATTCTTAATGAACGGGAATACTTATTAAAAAGATATGCTACTTTACCACGACGTAGTATTGTTGGTAAGACTGTTCCTATTTCTTGTTCTTTGAATTTTTCACGAGAACGCGCTCCTGGAAAATCCAGCAAATCAATTTTGTTTAAAAATCGTCTATTCTCTGCAATCTGTTTAGGTAGAACAAATGTTAATTCTGCAATGAGAGCTGACAATGATGACTTATTAAAATTGCTGCTCAACAGCTTCCCGTTTGTATCATATACGTCAGTAACCAATACATCGGTATCTGTTTCATGTTTTAATCCGCAAACTGAATCCAGCCACTCGATTTTTAGCAGTGTTCCTTTATCTCTAAGGACAGCGTCAAATGGGACATAAATGTCTGTTTTAAACTGTATCTTTTTATATTCATTTACTAATAGGCTAAAAAGATGGCTTAACTCTTCATTCTTATTCCATAGTATGCTAAATATCTTGACCCAATGCTCACTTGATACATACTGAATTTTGGGTGCGACAATCTTGCGGAAGTCTGAATGCGTAATGTTTACTGCATTAGCTCCCAAAACTTCTACAATATAATCACAGATGTCCTTTACATCATCTTCTGTAAGAACTTCTTGAACAGGTTCTGTCTTGTTCGCCCAAAGATACTGAACATTTAATAATTCGACATTAATTGAGTCATGCAAAAGGACTTTGCTATTATCTATTTTAAGATCGTTATAATATGAGTCTATTAAAAGCATTAGCAAATCTGCAATGGAAAGATTTTTAATCTTTATAAAATCTTTCATAGCTTCGTTACTATTATTGATAGTAAATCTTGTTATTACACCTGTAGATTCGGTTTTAGAAGTATTACCTCCGCTGGGATTCAAATCATCAATAAAACTATATTCTTTACCATCATTTATAATGACAAAAGGCGATTCTGCTGTTGACAACAGACTACTCATAAGATAGGATTTTCCAACCTGACTTTCGCCATATGCCGCAGCTGAACAATTTTCTGCTAATGCATTAGCAAATCTTCTCAGTTTTCTACGATACTCCTTCAGTTCTTCAACAGGAAATGTGCTTTTATCAAATTTTTTAGCCCATATTATCGAACGTTCAATTTCTGCTATTTGCGAGTTTATATCTTGTATCATAATATAATTTGCATTATTGAATATCAAAAGCTCCGGTGTCAAGCCAATAACGCTCGTCTGCTCCTAAACTTTGAATGTTTATCTCAATGTTACTATCTGCCAATTCGTTACCTTTTTTGTCAGTAATAGCTGTAATTATTAATTTTTCTTTATCATCTTCATCGCGTTCAATAGATAGTTGAAAAGGCATTCGTAAACGTAAATCATCAATTATTCCCTTAACCTTAGCAAGAGCTTGCGTTTCATTTATAGAAGTACCTTCTTGAATAGCTTTATTTCTTATGCGTTCAATCATCTTGTGTTGGTTAAAATCAATGACATATAATTTTCTTGACGGATAAGAGTCCAATCCAATTTGTCGAACATTTAAAGTCGTAGGTAAAGAACTAACCATCAGTTCTCCCATATTTTTTTCTGGTGTTATGAAGTATTCTATCGGTTGTCCTTCCCGCGAAGATTCTATGTAATTAATTACAGATTTTAGTTTTTTATCTAATTGCGATTTGTCTATTAAGAATTTATCAAGATTCCCAAGAGATGTAGCATAATAACCGACTAACGCTCCCATTGCAACGATGGTTTTTGCAGTGGCTTTCCCCGTGTTATTCTTATTAGGATACCAATGTCCTACAAAATAATCATTCAACAATATTAAACGATTTGGAGACACTGAATAATATTTTAAAAAAATGTTGCGTATAGGAGATAAAGACGAAGGTCGTCCCGACAACAATACAATGTCGCAATTATAGGCATACATTATAGTCGCAATTTTTTTTAATAGGGGTTCAAAAGCTCTTGATATAACATCAGAAACAGCAAATTTGTCAAACTCCCATTCAAGATCTTCCAAATCAAAAGAAAAATATTTCTTAAATCCCTCTTTTATCCGTTCATTAGGCGGACAATCTTCAAATACATCTGTATAACGTATTGTACAATCCTTAATGCCATTAGCTAACATATCAAGGAAACAATACATAAGTGGTATAGAATATTGTATATTGAAGTCTCTACGCAGCTTTCGATCAGAGATCGTTTGCCCTGTATAATCTGGGCCAAAAAAATTGCGCAGACGTTGACGATAATCAGTTTCAGAAAGCCCTTTCAATTTCTTTCTAAAAGCACTATTGGGAGAGAAGAACATAATTTTTCTTATAAGTTCATTGAGCATCTCATCACCAGCGTAATAGTAACTATCGTAAAAAAGAGGTTCTGGAGTAATGGTTGTTACATCTCCCTTAGTATAAGAATAACGGCTAATCATTAAATCTGATGTTCCAGCACCAATATCCAAGGAGCCAATTGTTAATTCTGGTTGAATGCTGTTTTGAGAAGTTTTCCCGTATAAATTAAAAAACTCTTGGCAGGAACCTTTATATTTCCAGCCAATTTCACCGTAGATATATACTAATTGAGAGCAAGTTGCCTCATCGTAATACCATTTGCTTTCTGTATCTTTAAACGTAGTAACAGCAGGTGCAATATCAACACGAAAATCTTCATTCTTAAAAAGATTAAGTAGCTTTACTGCATCGCCAGCACATTTTACAAGAGCTTCTCTTTCAAGTTTAGACATGGCTGTAGGACAAGTAACAACCATACGCCGTATGCGACGAGGTAATGTAATATCACCACGATCTATCCGATATTGATTATTGTTAATTTGTACCTGTGCTTGAACGAGCATCTCAAGAAAAGCAAAAGTCATAAGAGATCGTCTTGAATAGTGATAAGATTGCCCTCCTGTACCATTGATTGCTAACTGCCCATTGCTTTGTAAGTGTTCTGAGATACCAGGAATATTTAAGATGTGATTATCTTTTTCTCCATCAAGCACCATAAAGTTCCATTCATCTTTACTTTTATGCCCATCCCAAAGGTACCTTTTGGGACTTGACATAGTAGAAAGACTTTCTCTATTTGAAACAGATTCAGTTGCACGATGTATCAAATGATTCGCTTCTTTTCCAAGCCTTACAAAACTAGGATATACAAATTGTTTACTGCCTTGTATCCCAAAGTCGCCAAAATCTACTTTCCTAAATGCTAATCGCATATCAAAAGGTTCTTGATATGTATTGATTTTAGTACCTTTGGAGTCGGTTTTCAAAAGATTTGTATAGTCGATCAATTCCAACTGATTTACTTGATTGAAATTTGAATTGTCTTCAACAAGCAGTGCGGTTGTTCGCGAGTTGCCTATGTCAATAACCATATCAACATCTTTCACCAAAGTATCTTTGTCTTTAAATAAGGATACCTTGGGGAATAGCTCATTCTGAGCAATATAATCGATTAATAAATAATAGGATGCTATATAGTTAAGTTTTTTACCAGACTTTATTTTACCTACGCTACTTATATTAGGATGAACTAAAGAAAACAAATAGTCATTTATGTATTCCCACTCTTGTTTGGGTGAGCAATAATCCATAAGATAAAACTCCTGCTTACACACCTCAAATTTCATTTCAGTCATAAACTGATCTGGGAAAATAGGACATTCTTCATATTTACTATTTTGTTCTACGGTACGAGTATCAAATGCTAAAATCACATTATAGCGTTTGGTTTGTTCTGTAGAGTCAATAGGTATAAGCATAAATCGGCTCCAGTTTAGTGGACCAAATTTAAATTTCGTTTCACTACGTTTGAAGAAGTATGGCAGTGGCAACCATTTATTTTCAAAGAAATCTAAAGTATTACCTTTATCGGAGAAAGTCATTTTGTAAATTTCACCTGTACATTGCATCTCTTCATCAATCATCAAGGGGATTATACCCTCTTCAGCTAAAGAACTAACATCAATGTCTCCACAGCCAGTGGCCTCTGATAAGAATCCATTATCAAAGAGCTTTTTTTTCTTAAAAAAGTACCTATTAGTTTCTGTTGTTACTTCATGGGCTAAATCAAGAATCCATTCGCCATTTGTAGTATCATACCACTCGTGAAACCACAAACTAAACTTTTCCTTTATTCTGATTTCCAAAGGAAAAGTTGTAATGTGTATGCCTGAATTTGCTATTAATGAATATGCCATATTACTCTGTTATTTTGGGCTGTTGTTTGTCTAACTCTTACATAGAGTTAGTACGCATTTTCATATCATTGAATTTGTAGCATTTAAGTAATATGTTTGAGCAATTTCGTCAAACATTTACTCTCGAAAGTGAAACTTTTGCAAAGAAAAGCATACTATCTGCAAATAAATTTGTAACTTTGCAGGCGATTTATGCACTCTATGTAAGAGTGAAAACTTTTCCCAAACAATCGCATTTTACCACGAGATATTAAGGCGCAAACATTTAGCATTCAATATTTTTTTATATCAAATGCAGCTAAATTTCCTATAACCAAATTGTTTTTTACTTGTTTCTCTCCAAAAGATTCAAAATCTTATTATTGGCATTATCTATGACATCGGTTTGAATAGAGGCAAGGTAAATGCGTGTCGTTTCTTCATTGTCATGCCCCATACCAAGACTGATAGCCTGCATAGGTACATTTTTCGATTGGGCGATACTCGCCCAGGAATGCCGGGCCACGTACATGGTCAGTGGGATAGGGATTTTTGCAAGTTCTGCAATCTTCTTCAAATATCTGTTGATTAACATCATTTTATTCAAATACTGCTTGCGTTCAGTTCCATCTTCCTTTGTGATAATAGGGAAAAGAAAAGGATTGTTTGAATCAAGATACTTATTGGCTATTGCTTCCATTTGTTTTTCCCATTTTACAACTAACTGTTGCCCTGTTTTACGTCTGTTATATACAACAAAGCCGTTTGCAAGATTTTTCTTTTTCAGATATGCAATGTCAACGAAAGACATCCCACGCATATAAAAGGAGAATAGAAATATATCTCTTGCAAAATCAAGGGTTGGCGTTTGACTCAAATCCAAATCTTTAATCCTTTTGACTTCTTTTAGGCTGATCGCACGTTTGGAGGTTTTGTCTACTCCGGTATATACACGTTTGAAAGGCATATTCTGTTTTGTAAGCCCATCTTCTACTGCACGATTATAAACACTGCGCAATATCCTTAAATAAAACGATGTGGTATTTCGGCATAAATTGGAAATTCTCATGTGACTTTCATACTGACATATTAGATGTTCATCTATCATATCAAAAAATAAATCTTCCTCATTCCTAAACTTCATAAAACTGAGAAGCATCTGTTTGTATGTTTCACTTGTCCGTTCTTTTCCTGCACTTTTCAATCTTTCTATTTGAATTTTAATATATTCAAAGACAGTTGTATTTTCAGTGGATAGGGCATAATACTCTTGTACTATTTTATCGGTAGTAAAAGGAAACCCATTGTTCTCTAAATTTTCAATGATTTTATGCAAGCGTTTTTTCTCCCACGTAACCTTTTCTCTGATAGATTTGATAAGCCCTTGTCTGTTTGGAGATACATACGTGGATTTGATAATATCATTACGATGCTTGTCCCACTCTGATTCTAATATCCGACAGGGTGTTCCTATCTGTTTTACCACTCTTTCGTGGATAACTTGAAAATACAAAGTGCCCTCTTTCTCAGGGAGAGAGGACACTCTAAACTTTAATTTTACTGATGCCATTCTATTACATATTTATTTTACCTTATACTTCTGTATCTCCTGAATCATCTCCTTGACATCTTCGCCGACCTGCACAAAGTTTTTATAAAGGATACGCTCCCGTTCATCCCTTGATTTGAAGGTGTAGAACTTAGGGAGAGGAACATATCCGGCTTCTTCCTTTTTTATCTCATTCATGTCAAAATCTGTCTTGCAGTAGAATTTGGATGTCTTGAATTCTTCGCTTTCCTGGATATTCATACTGCCACCGCTTCCGGTCTTCGTCTGCACGAAGTCACGTGCCGTCTGACCGCATATCCAGCCGGTAGGCATATCGGAGATTTTGGATGCCGGAACAAGGCTGTCCATATTCTCATTGAGGTTGATGGAGGTTTTGTCCCGGTCAATGGTCACGCCTTTTTTGAGCTGTACCACCTTACCGAAGATGTCGGATGACAACCATTCCAAGGTCTCTTTGGAACGGGCAGAACCGCTGACTACATTGCCGACAGTAGTGATAATCTTCTGCATACCTACTTTGCCATAGTCCGCTTCGAGCTGCGGCAACTCCTGAAATCCCAACGCCACCGATACCTTATTGCTTCGTGCCGTACCGATAAGGCGGTCTATCTTGTGGAAATACAGGGTAGGCAACTCATCCACGATGATGCTTACCGGGATATTCTTGCCCTGTCCGGTATTTACCCTTGTAACAAGACGATTGAGGATAAGGGCGTTCAGCGCACCGATGATGCTCTCCATTTCCGGGTCATTGGCAATCAATAGGTAAGAGGGATTCTTGGGGTCAGAGACTTTCAAATCGAAGTCATCACCGTCCTTGTGGAATATCCAATAGCTCTCCTTGGTCGCCAGACGCGAGGTATAGACACGCAACGTACCGATCATACCTTCCAACTGTTCCATTGCCTTGTTTTTCAGGGCGGTCTGAAACGGACCGAGCAACGGTGCCACCTCATTGTCGGTCTCCAACACCTCAAAGATGGTCTGATAGCTCTCGTTAAGGAACGAAAGGATATGTGGCATATCGGAATATTTGCCTAACCAATAAGCCGGCTCCACTTCCTCGCCAGCGGAATTGAATACACGCCCGGTGGTGATCATCCGTTTGGTCTGTTTGTCCTGTACCTTTTCCGCCGTGAGCATATTACCGTCCTTGTCGTAGGGTTCTTTCCCCCAGTTGCAGAAGAAATAGATACAGGCTGCCAGGAAGTTGACAGCGGAGGTCTGGAAGAACTGGTCGCTGCCTCCGCCTCCTTCTTTCTTGCCTTTCTGCAAGGACTCAAGCAGGGTTTCTGCGGTTTCGGATGCGGCAGCAAGGTTGTTGATGTATTTCAACTGGATAGGATTTACCCTGCGGCTGTATTCCACATCCACGAAGTTGATGATGTTGAATTTGCACCCCTTGGGCAGCTTTCCGAGCTTCTGGTTCTTCTTGTAATGATAGTACAATTTGGTAGCCAATGTCGGAAATTTGTAGTCGTAAACTACTAAGGCAAAGCCCTTTGCGGAGTGCTGCCGGATAAACGGCTCGATGATGGAAAAAGTCTTACCACTGCCCGGTGTGCCGACTACCCAAGTGCCTCGGAAAGGGTTGTTGATGTTCACCCAACCTTTACGGAACTTGCCTTTGTAATAATAGCGCATGGGGATATTGACCGAGTATTTGTTTTCCTGTAACTCCCGGCATTGCTCGAAACTTTCATTTTCAAAGTTGAAGCGGTCTTTGAGCAAACCCTCTTTGAGGAATTTGGAGATATTGTCAAGGGCGATGTGAACCAGTATCACGCCGACCACGGAGGCAATCATATAGAGCCAGATGTTCAGGCGCAAGGAATAAAGCCTTGTTTCCATCGGATAACCGTACAGCCATACGGACAGCACAATCAGCCCTATACCTGCTATGATAGGATAGAGGACTTGCTTGCGGCCATTGAACTCCAGTTTTTTCTTGTTCCTCGTGCCTATACAGGTGATGCAGATAAGCAGGAACGTGGCAAGTTTGCTGTACGCAAGATTTCCGTCATTGTATATCACCCACCGTTTGATGCGTCCGTGTATGTCGCAGAGGATACCTCCCCAATGGTCAAGCATGGCAGGGTCGATGGCATACTCGAAGAACTCCATCAGGATGGAGATATAGATGACCGAGCGGAATATCTTGTAAAAGCCTTGTAATTCTTTACTTTCTTCCATAGCTGTTATTCGCTAATTCCTTTAATAATCTGGTTTTCAATCTCTCAATGTGATGATTGCCCTTGATTTATGAGCCTGTATTTTGGGCGTATCGTGAATCGTTCCGCTTCCCATAGAATAGAGCCATGCCTTGGCGGTCTGTTGTTCATTGACCTCCGTACTTGTCCAGTACCAGCAATCATCGGCTTCAATGGACAGCGTGTCGCCACCGCACATCTTGATAACAGGATTGATTTGCTCCTTGGCATGATAAAGCAAGCGCATCTGTGCTACCGATGGGACATAGGCGGATTGGCCGTATCTCCACATATCAAAAACTTTCTCTGCCAGTGGCGAGGATGTTTCTCTCGCATCCAATAGGGCGAAAGTATTTTCAAATCCGTCCAGTGCGGCGATGTCGGCGGAGGTGTTTTGCTTCACGCCTATGCTGTCGGCAAAAGCCAATGGCTCCAAATCCCACAGATAGACGGCATAGCCGTTACCCTCGGTGTTCTCATCGTGATTGATATGGAACACCACGGCAATGGGTTGTTTTTCGGATTCCCTGAAGTCCGATACCGACAATACTTTTCCGTCCGTGCATAGGATATGACAGGGCTTCATTGCCGTGTCCGGAAAATCCCGGTGTTCGTCACAAGCCACGAATAAAACGGTAATGGCCAACATCCCGACCAGTCTGCCTATCTTGTTGTATATCTTCTTTTTCATCTTTCCCTTAATTTAATGGTAATTTTACACCTAAGACAATACCTGTGCGGAACAGGTCTTCGCCTTTTATCATCAAATCGGTCTTGACCTGGCAGAACAACTGCCAGCCACCACGCAATACATAATTGTGCTCATATCCGAGGTGGATGCCTCCCAAGAAACGACGGGTATCACTTCCTGCCGACGCACCGATACGGACATTGCCGTAATGATTGCGCCCACGTACCACACAAGGCTTGTAGGCGACACCGAACCCATAGCTTCGGTAATTCTTCCAGAATGATTCGGGACAGATATGCTTGCAGGAGGCGCATTCGGCCCACTTGATGTAACCGTTGGCAAAAAACTCCCAAGCATGGTGGTATTTGCCTTCATGTTCGTAAGAGAGGGTAAAATCCAGACCATTTTGATACAGGCAACCTACACCTAAAGAAAGCCGGTCGCTGTTACTCTGTGCCTTGCCGGTGATGGCAAATGCAACGATTGCCACCAATGCCAATACAATTCTTCTCATGCTCATTCCTCCTCTAACAATACGGCATTAAACGAATCGGCTGAAAGCACATCCTCATAGTCGATATTCAGACGTATGTTCCTGCCGCTTATCTGTTTCTCTGTCATCTCAATGGTAAGTACCTTGTCGTTGGGGAAGGTCATCTTCTTGACCACAATCACATTGCGATAGCCGTGACGGAATGATTTCGCCTGTTCAAGAACCAATGCCGGAGTCAATTCTATGATTTGGGCATTTGTCGCTTTGGTAACTTTCTTGTCAGCGAGTTTTAACCGGATCTCGTCAATGTCAAAACGGATGTTTGTCTTGTTCTCAATGGAGAAGTCAATAAAAAAGTAATCTCCGACCGCATAGATGTTGTTTAGTCTCATATTCATGCGGTGTTCCCTGTTGATCACATTCCGGTATTTTGCAGGAGAGTTCCATATCCGTCTGGCATAACGGCTCATGTCCGATACCGACATGCTGACTGCCGGATTGTTGTAGGCATTCCGTTCCCGGAACTCTATCTCCTTGTCCGTTACGGCTTCCTGCATTCTTGTGGTATAAAGCAACGCATACTGGGTGCGGTAGCGTTCCGTGACAATGGTGACGATGGCAAGCACTTCTCCGTCTTCATGTCCGGTCTCTTTGGGCTTCAGACGAATGGTGTTGTTTATAGGCTGGTCTCCAACCACCTTGTCCGTGGAAATATCCACGAAACGGATGGGCTCGGAAGCGGTGATGACGGTCGTCACCTGCTCGTTGACGGTCAGCTGCTCCAATTCCTCGTAGGTCTGCTGGGCGAAAGTCGGCAGAATCGAGAACACTGCCGCAATTCCGGTACAGATAGTTTTGATGATTTTCATATCTCTGAATCTTTGAATGGATTATTTACTCTGTATTATTTTTTCTCCTGGCTGTTGATGATATAGACAAACGTGCCGTATTTCAGATTGACCTTGTTTTTCTTGATGTTCTTGCTGATGGCGTTGCTGGTCTTCTGGTAGGCATCCTGAATAGCCTGCATACCCCATTGGGTCAGACTGTTCCCGTTACCACCGGTGTTCATGCTCATATTGCTGTTGAACGCTCCGCTGGCCACATCCTTTGCGGTCTCCCGGAAGGAACTGGACGGCACATACAATCCCTCCAGTCCGTCGGTGTCGTAAAGGGAAAGGCTGACCTTGATGATTTCATCGTTCACAAGCACACTGCTGATAGTCCCTTTTACCCTTTGCGAGGAAAAACCGCTCATGATGGCATAGAGGTAGGAACCGCTTTTGACCACCGTCTCGTTTATCTCCACATCATCCAACAGACGAAGTCTTACACGGCTGCCTTCCACGGCTTTGACATTTTCGTCAATGATTGCCTTGATAAGGTTCGGCTCGTGTTCGTTGTGGGCAATGGTGTTGAAATAATCGGAAGGTACTTTGACCTTCTTGATCATTTCACCCGGCTTCTCGGTATCGGATGGCGCACTTACGGCACGGCTGTCTTCCTCGATGGTTCCGCTGACGGCAACAGGGGTGTCGGTTTGCTCTTCAAGGCTGTCTTCCATAATCGGAGCAACCTGCTCCTGCGCTTTCAGCCTTGCTTCGGCAAGGGCACGTTCCAACTCTTTGAGGGCTTCCTGTTCTCTCGTTCCGGCTTCGGCTGCTTCTGCGGCCAACGCTTTCTGCTGTTCCAGTTCGCCCAAGAGGGCGACTTCGTCCTGGCT